>Ga0209577_10000105_pt1 | contig 77965 bp, 59 predicted proteins | sample GraSoiAngelo_109_FD_185874 | JGI IMG/M metagenome (GOLD analysis project Ga0209577, IMG submission 185874) | Grasslands soil microbial communities from the Angelo Coastal Reserve, California, USA - 14_0903_12_20cm (SPAdes) (version 2) | ecosystem: Environmental > Terrestrial > Soil > Grasslands... | reverse complement strand
GACCTTGTCGAGTATCTCGCCGAGGGTCGCGGCCACCGTGTCGTCTGCCTGCTGGCGTGCATGGGCGTACACGCGCAGCGTCATGTCCGGGTTCGCATGACCCAGCCGGTTCGCGACCGTTATGACGTCGTGGCCCCGGCCGATGGCCTCCGTGGCCGACCAGTGACGCAGGTCGTGCAGGCGCCATCGGACGTCGAGCCCTGCCCGCTTGCGCGCGAGCGCCCACCACGCCGTGACCCGCTCCGGGCTCACAGGCCGGTCGCCCACGGCCAGGATCCACGGTCCGGACTCCCCCTGGACAGCTCGGAGCGTCTCGAGCGCGATCAGCGTGCCCGAGTCGAGGGCCAGCGTTCGGCGGTTCGCCGTCTTGGTGGGATCGTCCCGGAGCGTGGGCAGCCTCGGGTCACCGCGCCGCCCGTGCCGGATTATGGCCAAGCTGCTGTCGACGGTCAGGCGACCTTCCTGCAGGTCCTCCCAGCGCAGCGCGGCGAGCTCGGACCGCCGAGCACCCGTAACGCTTGCGAGCCGGAGCGCCACGGCAGCGGCAGGCTCGATCGCCGCCGCGGCGCGGATCACCCGCCGAACCTCTTCCTCGGTGAGGGCTCCCCGCGGCGCCCGCTTCCGCCGGTCGAGACGAGCCACACTCGCCACGTTGGCCTGGACCCAGCCCCACCTCATGGCCTGGCTGAGGGATGCACGAAGCACGAGGTGACGGTTGCGGATCGCCGCCTCGCCGACACCGGCCTTCCGCATCCGGGCATGCCAGCGCTCGACGTCCGCCACGCTCACGCGGGCGAGCGGTACCTTGGCGATGGCGTCGGCCTTGACGAGCGCTGCCCGGCTCATCTGGTCACGTCTCGTGGACGGAGCCCAGGCCGGCTCGCTGTGATCGATCCAGAGGTCGATGATCTCCCCGACCGTCCTGCGTCCCTCGTTGCGGGTCGGGCGCACGGTCAGCTCGGCCGCGACCCGGAGGGCCGCCTTCTTACCTCCGTGGACGGTGCGGCTGACCTGGCGAGGACGCCCACGCTCGTCGCGTCCGGCGAAGGCGCGCACCTCCCAGACCCCTGTCCGACGCTGGCGCACCGTCGCCACGACAGTCATCGTAGCGGAGTAGGGATGGTAGTAGGGATGACCCGGTTTTCGGGTGCCTCAACCGCTGGGCTGGAGCCCCAAAAACCCTATCCAAGCAGCCGTTTCGCGATGACAACCCGCTGGATCTGGTTGGTGCCCTCGTAGATCTGGGTGATCTTGGCGTCGCGGAGGTAGCGCTCGACCGGGAAGTCCTTGGTGTAGCCGTAGCCGCCCAGGAGCTGCACGGCGTCGACGGCGACCTGCATGGCCGTATCCGATGCCACGCACTTGGCCATGGCGCCGACCAGGGTCAGCTCGCCCAAGGGATCGTCGTCGACCAGGGCGCAGGCCCGGTAGACCAGCGTCCGGGCCGCCTCGGTCTTCATTGCCATGTCGGCCAGCATGAACTGCAGCCCCTGGAACTCGGCGATGGGCCGGCCGAACTGCTGCCGACTCTTCAGGTAGGCGGCGGCATGGTCGACGGCGCCCTGGGCGATCCCCACGGCCTGGGCGCCGATCGTGGGCCGGCTCCGATCGAGGGTCCCCATGGCGATGTAGAAACCCTGGCCCTCCTCGCCGATCCTGTTCGATGCGGGAACCCGGACCTCGTCGAGGAGGATCTCCCCCGTCGGGCTTCCCCGCACGCCGAGCTTCTCCTCCAGCTTGCCCACCCGAACCCCCCAGTCCCTCTCGACCAGGAAGCAGGAGATACCCCTGTGCCCCGCCTGCGGATCGGTCTTGGCGAAGATGGTGTAGGTGTCGGATATCCCGGCGTTGGTGATCCAGTACTTCGTGCCTGTGAGCACGTACGAGTCGCCGTCGCGCACGGCCCGGGTGCGCATGGCCGCCACATCGGAGCCGGCGTCGGGCTCGGAGAGGCAGTAGCTGGCCTGGCGCTCTCCCGACGCCACACCGGGCAGGTAGCGCCCCTTGAGCTCCTCTGAGCCCCACCGCATGACGGGGATCATTCCCAGCTTGGAGATGAGCATCGTCAGGCAGGTCGACGCGCACCCCCGGGCGAGCTCTTCCACCATGATCGCCTGGGTCACGTGGTCGGCTCCCGAGCCGCCGTAGTCCACGGGGATGCCCAGGGCGGGCAGCTCCATGCTCACGCAGTCGTGGTAGCTGTCCCAGGGAAAATCGGCCGCCCGATCGACCTCGGCCGCCCGGGGAGCGATCTTGTCTTCGCAGAACTGGCGCATGACGGCGCGGAACTCGCGCTGCTCCGGGGTCAAGGCGAAGGTCGTCACGTCACCAGTTTCGCACCGAGCGGGCCGCGTCCGTGACCGGCACTACCGTGCCCGGGTGACCGCAGGGGACGAGGATCGCTACGTCGATAGCGCCCGCCGGCTCCTCCTCGCTGGTCTCCTCCTGACTCCGATCGTCTTCAACCCCCGGTCGGGCGACATCTTCATGCTCCCCAAGCTCCTGGTTGTGTGGGTCACCACAGCAGCGGCGTCGGAGCTCTGGCTGCTCTCCGGCCGGCGGAGGAGTTGGCACCTCCGGCGTAGCCGGGTAGCCGCCGCGGCCGGGGTGTATCTGGCCGTCGTCATCGCCGCCACCCTGGCGTCTCGTAGCCGCCTGGACTCTTTGCTGGGCTCCTACCAGCGCTACGGCGGCTTGTTGTCGCTCGTGCTGTTCCTCGCGGCCGCCTCTCTCATCGTGGCCGTCTACACCTCGCGTCCCACTGCTCTGGTCGAGATCACGCGCGTCGTCACCGTGGCCGCCGGTGCGGTCTCGGCTTACGTCCTCCTGCAGACCCTCGGTCTCGACTGGGTCGTGTGGCGGGAGCCCTCGGGCGCGATCGCCAAGTTCCACGCCGGGCCCATGGGGAACTCCGACTTCGCCGGCGGGTATCTGGGTCTGGCCCTCCCCTTCGCCGCCTTGGGGCTGTGGGACCAGGGCCGATGGAGAACCTGTGCGTACGCCGTGGTCGTGGCCACGGTGGCCGCGCTGGTTGTAACCCGGAGTCGCGGCGGCCTGCTCGCAGCCCTGGCCGGGATCGTCGTGTTCGCCCTTGCCCGCCGGGGTGGCATATCCCGGCGGGCCCGCGCTTGGATAGCGGGCACCACCCTGGTGGTGGCCACGGCCGCGGGTGTCATCGCCGTCACCGTCCGCTTCCCTCGCGTATCGGCGTTGGATCGCACCGAGCTGCTGCGGTCGAAGAGCACGGCGGTGAGGGCCCGGGAGTGGTCGGTGGCCTGGATCTCCTTCACGCACCATCCCCTGCTGGGCACCGGACCCGAGACCTACCGCTACGAGTTCCCCCGCTACCGGCCGCTCGCCGACGGCCGCGACCTCGGGCTCCAGGTGGCCGACAAGCCCCACAACATCCTGCTGGAGCACGCCTCGGACACGGGAGCGCCGGGTGCGCTCAGTTACATGGCCATCATCGGCGCGTCGGTCGCCTTCGCGCTCCGACGGCTCCCCGCCGCACCCAAAGAGGAGCGTCCCCTCCTCGCGGCCTTCCTGGGAGGGCTCGTCGCCTACCTGGCCCAGGGCCTCGTGTCCATCGACGTCCCGCCCCTCGCTCTCATGGGCTGGGTCGCCCTGGCCGGGCTGGCCGTGCTGGCCGACCCCGGCCTGGTGGCGGTTCGCGCCGCCAGCGCCGCCGACGCCGCCCGTTCCACCCGAGGGGCCCGGGCCGCCCGAGGCGGGCGCTCGCCTCGGCGGGCCCGACGGCAGCGGCCCACCTCCCCCTCTCCCGGTCCCCCGTTCGTCGTCGCAGGGACTGTGCTGGCTGCCCTCGCGGTCGCGGCCTGGCCCGCGGCCGCCGATGTCGCCGCCGGCGCGGCCCAGAGGCTGGGGCCGCGCCCGACAGCGACGCGGCACTGGGGGCAGGCGGTTGATCGGGCCCCGTGGCAGGCCGCCTATCGACTCGACGCCGGTGTGTTCGAAGAGGGTCAGGGGTCGGGATCGGCCGACCCCACCTCGCGCGCCCGTCACCTGGAGGTGGCCGAGCGGCGCTACCAGGACGTGCTCCGGCTCGAGAGCGAGAACCTGTTCGCCGTCCTGGGCATGGCCCGGTCCGAGACCCTGTGGGCTCGGACCTTGGACCCGGCGCGCTTCTTCCTCGCCGACCGGTGGTGGTCCCGAGCGGTGCGAGACGATCGGCGCGACTGGGAGGTCCACGACGGCCGGGCTCTGATGCTGAACTCCTGGGCCAACTCGAGTGGCGGGGATGCTTCCCTGAGGCGGCGGGCGGTGGACGAGCTCCGGGTCACCGTGGCCATCAAGCCCACCCATGTCCCCGCGCTGGTCAACCTGGGCAAGCTCCTTCGCGCCCTGGGGGACGAGGCCGGAGCCCGAGCGGCCCTCGACCGAGCCGTTCACCTCGACCCGTCCAACCAGGAGGCTCGAGCCCTGCTCGCCGCCATCTCCGGGCCGTCCTGAGTACCGCTCGCGCCGAGTCTGGAGGAAATGACCGTCTCTTGACCTGTGCCACGGTATGTGGTCATCTGAGCCGGCACTGCAGCACAAGCGGGGCATAGGCAGCCGGGTTGGCGGAGGGCCCGGCGGTGGGCTGGGGCAGGGGGCAAGGTGGGCCGAGCTGGGGAGCTCATCCGGCGGGTAGCGGTCGCCATGGCGGCGCTGCTGGTCGGTCAGGTGCTGGGCATCGTGGGATTGCACGCGGCCGGAGCGCAGGTCGACAACGTCATGGCCTACGGCGACGCCGTGTTCTACGGGTCGACGGGGACGACACAGCTTGCCCAACCGGTCATGGGCATGGCCGCCCTCCCCTCGGGCCAGGGGTACTGGCTGGCCACGAAGGACGGCACCGTGTTCGCCTTCGGCTCCGCCATGTTCTACGGCCAGCCCGCGGCCGGGCTGCAGCAGCCCGACATCGTGGGCATAGCCAGCACCCCGAGCGGCCTGGGCTACTGGGTGGTCGGATCGGACGGGGGCGTGTTCGCCTACGGCGACGCTCCCTTCTACGGATCCACGGGCAACATCCACCTCAACTTTCCGATCGTGGGCCTGGCCCCGACACGGGACGGCCACGGCTACTACCTCGTCGGCGCGGACGGGGGCATCTTCGCCTTCGGCGACGCCATGTTCTTCGGCTCGACCGCCAACATCCACCTGAACCAGCCCATCGTCGGCCTGGCGGTGACGGCAGGGGGCATGGGCTACTGGCTCGCCTCCTCCGACGGAGGCATCTTCGCCTTCGGCGATGCCTCGTACATGGGCTCCGCCGGCAACATTCACGTGCCGTACCCGATGGTGGCCATCGCCCGTACCCACAGCGGCGGCGGCTACTGGCTGGTGGACGCGAACGGGGGGATCTACTCCTTCGGCGACGCCGTCTTCTACGGCTCGCCCTCGGGATCGCTCACCCAGGCCGTGGTGGGCATTGCCGCCAACCCTGTCGACGGGCTCGGGTACTGGATCGTCAGCACCGGGAACTATCCCGCTCCTCCCCCGCCTCCGCCCAAGGGCGCCATCGCCGGCGTGGTCCACGACGGGTCGGGCACCGGCCTGAAGAACGTCTGTGTCGACGCCACCGACGCTTCCACCCCGCCGGGTGGCGCCCCCCCGGTGACGGGAACGTACCGAGTGGAGACGTCGGTGACCGGGAGCTACCAGATCGACAATGTCACGGGCAGCCAGTACAGGGTGGAGTTTCAGGACTGCAACCTCACCGGCTACCTCCCGCAGTGGTTCAACGGCAAGCCGTCGGCCGCCCAGGCGGACCTCGTGAGCGTGACGCCGGGCGCCACCACGTCCAACATCGACGCCAACCTGCTGCTGGGCGGCTCCATCGCGGGCACGGTGACGGACAGCTCGGCCAGCCCGGTGTCGGGCATCTGCGTCACCGCCTTCGACACGGTCACCTCGGCCAGCTACGGAGCCGCCACCAGCGTGACCGGGACGTACCGCGTCGCCGGTCTGGCCACGGGGCAGTACGACGTGCAGTTCCAGGACTGCTCCCGCCGCGGCTATGCCGCTCAGTGGTACAACGGCAAGCCCGACCGCGCCAGCGCCGACCCGGTGGCCGTGACCCAGGGCCTCACCACGTCCAGCATCGACGCCCGCCTCGCGGGTGGCCCACCACCGGACACCACACCACCGACGGTCACCTCGACGGTGTCGCCGCCGCCCAACGTCGCCGGCTGGAACCGATGGCCCCCGACCCTGTCCTGGTCGGTCACCGACGACACCGCGGTGAGGTCGACCGGCGGATGCGAGACCACGGTCGTCAACTTCGAGACGGCTGGGACGACCTACACGTGCACGGCCACCGACAGCGTCGGGCTCACGACCACGGCCTCGCGCACGATCCGGCTCGACAGCACCCCGCCGACCATCACGGGGACGCCGACCCGGCCTCCGAATCAGTACGGGTGGTACCAGGCGCCGGTTGCCGTCCACTTCGCCTGCTCTGACGGGTTGTCCGGGGTGGCCTTCTGTATGCCCGACATCACCGTGTCCGGGGAGGGCGCGAACCAGAACGTGGTCGGGTTCGCCCATGACGTGGCCGACAACAACGTCTATACCGTCGTCGCCGGCGTCAACATCGACATGACCCCGCCCACGATCACCGCCGCGCCCACGACGACGCCCAACGCCAACGGGTGGTACTCGGGGCCGGTCACGGTGGCCTTCACGTGCTCCGACGCGCTGTCAGGAGTGGCGCAATGCCCGCCCCCGGTGACCCTCACCTCCGAGGGAGCCGGCCAGGCGGTGAGCGGGACGGCCGTCGACAAGGCCGGCAACGCGGCGACGACCACGCTCGATGGGATCAACATCGACACCAAGCCGCCGGCGACGACGATCGACCCCACCTCGGTGGGGGTGGAGACTCCGGCGGCGAGCACCCCGGTGCGGGGCACCGCCTTCGACAGCCTCTCCGGGCTGGACAGCGTCGTCGTCCGCTTCGTCCCGGGGAACCCCTTGCAGGCCCCGACCACGGTGGTCGCCGCCCTGAGCTGTTACCCGTCCGGCCGGAGCTGCACGTGGTCGGCCTATCCCCCATGGCAGCCCGGCACCTACACGGTTCAGGCCCGCGCCGTGGACAAGGCCGGGAACCCCGAGTATCCGGGACCATCCGCGTCCCTGACCATCATCTGAGCGGGGCCGCGCCGGCCGGCAGGACTTCCGGGAGGGGAGGGCCAGGTCTCACGGTCATGAGCCGGAGGCGGCCCCGAGCATCTGGACCGAAGCCGAGGTGAGCCTCTCCCGGGCACAGGCCTGAGCCCCGGCTGGGCCACGCTCTGCCTCCGTGGGCGCCCGCTCATCGATGCTGAGTGGAGGGGCGTCGTCGTCGTGGTCCCCGGTATCCTGCGCGTGGCCCGGAGCGCTCGCCCCGGGCGTAGCCCCAACCCCGAGCCGGGAGCAGCACGTCCATGACCACCGTCGCCGAACAGACCGACGTCACCAGCGACGAGCGCCTCGTGCGCGAGCGCGTCGCCGAGCTCCTCGCCACCCGCGACCCCAAGACGATCAAGCCCAGGGAGTTCTGGGGGGCCCAGTTCGACCTGGGCCTGGCCTTCGTCCACTTCCCGAAGGGCTACGGGGGCCTGGGCGTCGGGCCCAAGCTCCAGGAGGTCGTGGCCCGGGAGCTGCGGGCCGCGGGCGCATCGGTGCTCAACTTCGCCCGCAACCCCATCGGCATCGGCATGGCCGCTCCCACCGTCCTCACCCACGGGTCGGAGGAACAGAAGCGCCGCTACCTGCGCCCCCTCTTCACCACCGAGGAGATCTGGTGCCAGCTGTTCTCGGAGCCGGGAGCGGGCTCGGACGTGGCCAGCCTCTCGGCCCGGGCCGTGCGCGACGGCGACGAGTGGGTCGTCAACGGCCAGAAGGTGTGGACCACGCTGGCCCACACCTCCCGCTGGGGGCTGCTCCTGGCCCGCACCGACCCCGACCAGCCCAAGCACCGGGGCATGACCTATTTCGTGGTGGACATGCACGGCCGCGGTGTCGAGGTGCGCCCCCTCCGCCAGATCACGGGGGAGGCCGAGTTCAACGAGGTGTACTTCACCGACGCCCGCATCCCCGACAGCGAACGCCTGGGAGACACGGGCCAGGGCTGGGCCGTGGCTCTGACCACCCTCATGAACGAGCGGGTGTCCATCGGCGGCAACGTGGGACCCCGCGGCGGTGGCGCCATCGGGGAGGCCCTGCGCATATGGAAGGAGAAGGGCCTGAGCGACCCCGCCCTCCGCGACGAGCTCCTGAAGCTGTGGGTGGAGGCGGAGGCGGCCCGGCTCACCAACCTGCGGGCCTCGCAGAACCGCAAGCAGGGAACCCCGGGTCCGGAGGGCTCGACGTCCAAGCTGGCCTTCGCTGAGCTCAACAAGCGCATCTACGCCCTGTGCATGAACCTGCTGGGGCCTGAGGGGATGCTCTATCCCGGTTACGAGATGACGCGGCCCGAGGAGGCGGCCATGACCGGGCGCGAGCCGGGCAAGATGTTCCTGCGCTCCCGGGCCAACTCCATCGAGGGGGGCACGTCGGAGATCATGAAGAACATCCTGGGCGAGCGCGTCCTGGGCCTTCCCGGCGACGTCAGGGTGGACAAGGACCGCCCGTGGAGCGAGGTTCCCCGCAGCTGAGGAGCCGACCGGAGCCAGGCCTCAGCTCCCGGCGGGAAGCAGGCTGCGCCAGTCCTTGAGCCGCGCCCGCACCTGGGCGGGCGTGAGCCGCAGCGTCGCCTCCGGCACCCGGTCGGCGATGGCCCGCTGCAGCCAGTAGTCGTGGGCCGCCCCCTTGAACAGCCCAATCCGTTCCTGCACCAGATCGGCGGGGGCGTCCCCCATGTAGCCCCACAGGGTGAAGGCCAGCTCCAGGTCCCAGATCACCGGCGCCCGGCCGAACAGGGCGGCCCGGCGCAGGGCGGTGCCGAGACAGCCCTCCACCGCGTCGTGGAGATCCTCGTCCTCGGCCGGCTGGAGGCGGCCGGCCATCTGGTGGGCCAGCTTCAGGGCGTAACCCTGGTCCGGGCCCGGCGTGCCGAAGCCGTGGCCGCCCGGGTGCATCGGACCCTTCAGGTCGCCGGGCCGCTGGGCCCGCCACGTGCGGGCCGGGGGCAGGCGCTCGGCCGGGCGCACCCGGGCCGTGCTGGCGATGGGGACGTACTCGGGCTGGGTCATGGGCCCCCTGGGCCCGAAGCGGACGGGTCGTCCCGGGGTCCGGTGTTGTGGAGCAGCCCGTAGACGATCGAGTCGGACAGGGCCTGCCACGACGCCTCGATGATGTTCTCCGAGACCCCGATGGTGGACCACGACCGCTCCCCGTCGGTGGTGTCGAGGAGGACCCGGGTCACCGCGGCCGTGCCCTTGGTCGTGTCCAGGACCCGGACGCGGTAGTCGGTGAGGTGGAGCTTGCCCAGCTCGGGGTACTGCCCGCCGATGGCCTTGCGCAAGGCGCCGTCGAGGGCGTTGACGGGGCCGTTGCCCTCGGCCGTGGCCACCACCCGCTCGTCGCCCACCCACAGCTTGATGGTGGCCTCGGTGACGAACCGGCCGTCCTCCCGTTGCTCGGTGAGGATGCGGAAGGACTCCAGGCGGAAGAAGCCCTGGGTCCAACCCCCCGAACCCCGCATCAGCAGCTCGAGCGATCCGTCGGCCACCTCGAAGTGGTAGCCCTGGTGCTCGAGCCGCTTGAGCGTCTCGAGCACGCTCGACAGGGCCGCGCTCTCCAGCTCGAGGCCCAGCTCCTCCGCCTTGAGGACCAGGGTGGACTTGCCCGCCAGCTCGCTCACCACGAAGCGGGTGCCGTTGCCGACGAGGTCGGGGTTGATGTGCTCGTAGGCGTCCCTGCTGCGGGCGATGGCGCTGGTGTGCAGACCCGCCTTGTGGGCGAACGACGACGTGCCCACGTAGGGCTGCTGGGGGTGGGGGTTGATGTTCACGAGCTCGGCGATGTGGTGGGCCACGGGCGTGAGGCGCTCGAGGCGGTCGGACGCGATGGTGCGCACACCCATCTTGAGGGCCAGGTTGGGCACCGCGGCACACAGGTCGGCGTTGCCCGTCCTCTCGCCGTATCCGTTGATGCAGCCCTGGACCTGGGTGGCTCCCAGGCGCACCGCGGTGAGGGTGTTGGCCACCGCGCAGCCGCCGTCGTTGTGGAAGTGCACGCCCATGCCCGCCGACACCTCGGGTAGGACCTGGCCCACGATGTTGTCGACCTCGTGGGGAAGCGTCCCCCCGTTGGTGTCGCAGAGCACGAGTACCTCGGCCCCGGCCTCCTCGGCGGCCCGCAGGATGCGCAGGCTGTAGGCGGGGTTGCGCTTGTAGCCGTCGAAGAAGTGCTCGGCGTCGAAGAACACCCTCAGGCCGGTGCGCACGAGGAAGTCGACGGAGTCCCCGACCATGCGCACCCCCTCTTCCAGGTCGGTGCGCAGGGCCTCGGTGACGTGGTGGTCCCACGCCTTGCCCACGATGCACACCGCCGGGGTGTTGGCCTTGACCAGGTGACGGAGGACCTCGTCCTCGTCGGCCCGGGCCCCCGCCCTCCTGGTCGACCCGAAGGCCACCAGGGTGGCCACGGACAGGTCGAGCTCGGCCGGGGCCCGATGGAAGAACTCCTCGTCCTTGGGGTTGGCGCCCGGCCATCCCCCCTCGATGTACTGGACCCCCAGGTGGTCGAGCTGCTCGGCGACCCGCAGCTTGTCGTCGACGGTGAGCGACAGGCCCTCCTGCTGGCTGCCGTCGCGCAGCGTCGTGTCGTAGACGTCGACCGCGTCCGGTAGGGCCGGGGTCCGCAGCTCGGCGTGCTCGTGCCTACCGGACATGTTCCAGCCAGTCCTTGTAGCGGTCGACCTCGCCCTTGACGGCGGCGAAGAAGACTTCCTGGATCTTGCGGGTCATGGGCCCGGGCTCGCCCGAGCCGACGACCCGGTCGTCGACCGAGCGGATGGGCACCACCTCGGCCGCGGTGCCCGACAGGAAGGCCTCGTCCGCGGTGTAGAGATCGCTGCGCAGGATGTTCTCCACCTCGACTTCGTACCCCAGGTCCCGGGCGATCGTCATCACCGAGGCCTGGGTTATCCCCTCCAGGGCGCCGGCCGACACCGGAGGGGTGAAGATGCGCCCGCCCCGGGCCACGAAGATGTTCTCGCCCGTGCACTCGCTCACGTAGCCCTGGGGCGAGAGCAGGATGGCCTCGTCGTAGCCCGCCTTCAGGGCCTCCACCTTGGCCATGGACGAGTTGATGTACATGCCCGTGCCCTTGGCCGCGGGGGGCATTGCGTTGGGGTCGTGGCGCTGCCAGGAGGAGATCTTCATGCGCACGCCCTTCTTGATCCCCTCGTCGCCCAGGTAGGTGCCCCACGGCCACACGGCGATGGCCACGTTCACCGGGCAGGGCAGGGGGTTGAGGCCCATCTCGCCGTAGCCCAGGTAGACGAGGGGCCGGACGTAGCACTCCTCGAGGCCGTTGACCCTGACCGTCTCCTTGACCGCATCGACGATCTGGGCCGGCGAGTAGGGGATGTCGATGAGGAAGATGCGGGCCGAGTTGAACAGGCGGCTGATGTGATCGGTGAGACGGAACACGCCCGGCCCCTGCCGGGTGGCGTAGGCGCGGATCCCTTCGAACACGCCCGAGCCGTAGTGGAGCGTGTGGGTGAGGATGTGGATCCTGGCCTCGTCCCAGTCGACGAGCTCGCCGTCCATCCATATCTTCTGCGACTTCGTGAGTGGCATGGGTTCAGACCCTTTCTGCGACGGCGTCGCCGAGCTCGGCCGTCCTCCGGTCGGCCGTTCCCGACGTGGCCAGAGCTCCGGCCACGTCGAGCACCGCCTTGGTCATGCGGGCGGCGGCATCCGCCTCCCCCAGGAAGTCCAACATCATGGCCGCCGAGCGGATGGCCGCCAGCGGGTTGGCCCGGCCCGTTCCCGCGATGTCGGGCGCGGAGCCGTGGACGGGCTCGAAGAGCGACGGGCCCACCCGGGCCGGGTTGAGGTTGGCCGAAGCGGCCAGTCCGATGCCGCCTGTGACCGCCCCGGCCAGGTCGGTGAGGATGTCGCCGAAGAGGTTGTCGGTCACGATCACGTCGTAGCGCCGGGGGGATCCGACCAGGTGGATGCAGGCCGCGTCGACGTGGTCGTATCCGGTGGCCACGTCGGGGTACTGGGCGCCCACCTCGTCGAAGGCCCGCTGCCACAGATCGCCGGCGAAGGTCAACACGTTGGTCTTGTGCACCAGCGTGAGGTGGCGCCGGGGACGGGAGCCGGCCAGCTCGAAGGCGTAGCGCACGCAACGCTCCACGCCCATGCGGGTGTTCACCGAGCCCTGGGTGGCCACCTCGTGGGGACTGCCCCGGCGCAGGAAGCCTCCCTCGCCCGCGTAGGTCCCCTCCGTGTTCTCCCTGACCACGACCAGGTCGCGCTCGGCGCTGGCGAAGGGGCGCACGTTGGCGTACAGGTCGAGCTCGAAGCGCAGCCTCAGGAGCAGTCCCCGCTCCAACACCCCCGGGGGTACCTCGGGCGTGCCCACCGCGCCCAGGAGGATGGCGTCGAGGGCCCGGAGCTGGTCCAGGGCCTCGTCGGGCAGGAGCTCCCCGGTGCGCAGGTAGCGGGCCCCGCCCAGGTCCATCTCGGTGAGCTCAAGGTCGACGCCCGCGGCGCGAACGACCTTGAGGGCCTCGGAGACGACCTCCGGCCCTATCCCGTCCCCGCCGATCACGCCGACCCGATGGGTGGTCATGACAGTCCCCTGGAAATGAAAAACCGCCCACTGCGTGGACGGTCGAAGGCACACACCGGGGCTCCGGTGTGCGCTACGGAATGACGATTACTCGGTGCGCGAACACAGCAACGGTAGTGTCGCCGGTCGTCCGGCCGCCGTCAACTCGCCGTGGGCCCAGGAGAGCCGTAGGTAGGCCCATCGGCGGGCGGTAGCCTCCAGTTCGTGAGCGATTCGCAGACCACGCACCTGTCCCGTGAGGCCTACGAGCGCCTGCAGGCCGAACTGGAGGAGCTCACCACCCGGGGACGGGTCGACGTGGCCCGCACCATAGAGGCCGCTCGCGCCCTGGGCGATCTCTCCGAGAACGCCGACTACCACGCGGCCAAGGACAACCAGGGCAAGATGGAGGCCAGGATCCGCCAGATCCAGGCCATGCTCCAGTCGGTCGTGATCGTCGACCAGTCGGTGGCGTCGAGCGGGACGGTGGCCACCGGGTCGGTCGTGGCCCTGCGCTACGAGGGCGACGACGAGGTGGAGCGCTTCCTCGTCGGCTCCATCGAGGAGCGCCGAGAGGACATCCCCGTCATCTCCCCGGGCTCGCCCTTGGGCCAGGCCCTCATCGGCTGCAAGGCGGGCGACACGGTGGAGTACGAGGCCCCCAGCGGGAAGCTTCGGGTCGACGTCCTCGAGGTGGGCGCCTGAGCCCGGCCCGCCCCGCGGCAGAGGCGCCTCGGCCGCCGGCCCCGCCCGCGCCGCCGCTGCCGCCGGGACGCACCGTGGTCCTCCCGGGCCGCGGCCGCACCTTCGTCCGGGAGGTGACCGGGCCCCCGGGCGCCCCCACCGTCGTCCTCCTCCACGGCTGGACGGCCACGGCCGACCTCAACTGGTTCCCCAGCTACGCCCCCCTGGCCCGCAGGTTCAACGTGGTGGCCCTGGACCAGCGGGGGCACGGCCACGGCGTGCGCTCCTGGCGCCCGTTCAGCCTGGAGGATTGCGCCGACGACGTGGCCGCCCTGGCCCAGGTCCTGGGGATCGAGCGGCTGATCGCTGTGGGCTACTCCATGGGCGGACCCGTGGCCCAGTTGCTGTGGCGCCGCCACCGCCGGCTGGTGGACGGGCTGGTGCTGTGCGCAACCGCCCGCAGCTTCGCGTCGACCAGGCCCGCGGAGCGGCTCTTCTTCTCCAGCATGTTCGGACTGGGCCTGGCGGCCAAGGCGACGCCGCCGGTTGTGCGCCGCCGCCTGTCGGGGGCGGTGCTGCGCCGGCGCCTGGACGGGGCCCCTCTCGAGGTGTGGGCCGCCGAGCAGTTCGGGACGGGTGACCCGGGCACCATCCTGCAGGCCGGTTCGGCCCTGGGCGCCTTCGACTCCCACCGCTGGATCGGGGCCGTGGACGTCCCCACCGCCGTCGTGGTCACGGCCCAGGACAGCCTGATCCACCCCCGGCGCCAAATGGCGCTGGCCCGTGCCATCCCCGGCGCCCTGGCCCTGCCCGTGGCCGGCGACCACGGCGTGTGCGTAATGGCACCGAGGCGCTTCGTCCCCGTGCTGGTCGAGGCCTGCAGTTGGGTGGCGGCCGGTCGCCTGCAGGGCGCGGACTGCAGGGCCTGAGCCGGGCTCCGGTCCCCGCGTCTGTCCTCAGCGGGCCCGGCCCAGCTCCCGCTCGACCCTCCCGGCCGCCTCCACCACGGCCCGGGCGTAGCGCCGCCCCGGAGCGCGGGTCGTGCGCTCGACCGGACCGGACACGGACACGGCAGCCACGACCCTCCCTCCCTGGGCCGGGGACGAGCGCACGGGGGCGCTGACCGAGGCCACGCCCCGCTCCCGCTCCTCCACGCTCTCGGCCCAGCCCCGTTGCCGGGCCCCCGGCTCGTCCCGGAGAACCCTGCCTGCCGAACCCCGGTCCATGGGGAGGGCCGCGCCCACGGGCACGATGGTGCGCAGGCTGTGGGGGGACTCGAGGGAGACCACACAGATCCGCTCGTCCCCTCGGGAGATATAGAGCTGCGCGCTCTCGCCCGTCCGGTCGCGCAGCCACTCCAGCGCCACCCGGGCGGCGGAGGCCAGCGAAGGGCCGGCCATGGCCGCCGCGCCCAGGTCGGCCAGGCGCCCGCCCAACACGAAGCGCCCGCCTCCGTCGCGGTCGACCAGCCCATGGCGCTCCAGGGCGGAAGCCAGCCGGTGGGCCGTGGCCCGCGACAGCGAGCTGCGGGCAACCAGGTCGCCCAGGTTGGCCGGGCCCGCCTCCAGGACGTCGAGAATGGCAACGGCCTTGTCCAGGACGCCCACGCCGCTTACACTGCGTTCCACATTGCAAGACTATCATCTCAGTATTTGAGATGGCGGGAGCGGTGCCTCAGCAGGCACGAGCAGGATGGGCAGGACGAGCAGGACGAGCAGGGAGACGAACCCGGCCATGGGGACCAACGAGGCGATGACGCTGTCGGAGAAGGTGTGGGAGCGACACGTGGTGCGCCGGGCCCAGGGCGAGCCCGACCTCATCTTCATCGACCTCCACCTCGTGCACGAGGTGACCTCACCCCAGGCCTTCGACGGGTTGCGGCTGTCGGGGAGATCGGTGCGCCACCCCGAGCTCACGCTGGCCACCATGGACCACAACGTCCCCACCACGGACCTGTCCCAGCCCGTGGCCGATCCCGTCTCCCGGCGGCAGATGGACGCGCTCGAAGCCAACTGTCTCCAGTTCGGGATCGCCCTGTATCCCATGGGGCACCGCAACCAGGGCATCGTGCACGTCATCGGTCCCCAGCTGGGCCTGACCCAGCCGGGCATGACGATCGTGTGCGGCGACAGCCACACGTCGACCCACGGCGCCTTCGGAGCCCTGGCCTTCGGAATCGGCACCAGCGAGGTCGAGCACGTGCTCGCCACCCAGGCGCTGCCCCAGTCCCATCCGGGAACCATGGCCGTGACCGTGGACGGACAGCTCCCCGCGGGCGTGACGGCCAAGGACGTCATCCTCGCCATCATCGGCACCATCGGTACCGGCGGCGGCATCGGATCGGTCATCGAGTACCGGGGCTCGGCCATCCGTTCCCTCTCCATGGAGGGGCGCATGACCGTGTGCAACATGTCCATCGAGGCAGGCGCCCGGGCCGGGCTGGTGGCGCCCGACGACACCACCTTCTCGTTCCTGGAGGGCCGGCCCCACGCCCCCAAGGCAAAGGCGTGGGAACGGGCCCTGGACGACTGGCGCAGCCTGCCCAGCGACCCGGGCGCGGCCTTCGACAAGGAGGTGGTGCTGGACGCAGCCCGGCTCCGGCCCCACGTGTCGTGGGGCACCAACCCCTCACAGGTCGTGGCCATCGACGGGGAGGTTCCCGACCCCGAGCAGTTCCTCGATCCCAGCCAGCGGGACGCGGCCCGCCGGGCCCTGTCCTACATGGGGCTGCACGCGGGCACGCCCATCCGCGACATAACCGTGGACACGGTCTTCATCGGCTCCTGCACGAACTCGCGCCTGGAGGACCTGCGGGCCGCGGCCGCGGTCATCCAGGGCCGGCGGGTGCGGCCCGGCGTGCGGGCCATGGTCGTGCCCGGCTCCATGGAGGTGAAGGCCCAGGCCGAGCACGAAGGCCTGGACCGGGCCTTCACCGGGGCCGGATTCGAGTGGAGGGAGGCGGGGTGCTCGATGTGCCTGGCCATGAACCCCGACAAGCTCAGCCCCGGAGAGCGCTGCGCCTCGACGTCGAACCGCAACTTCGAGGGCCGCCAGGGTCCGGGCGGCCGCACCCATCTCGTGTCCCCGGCCGTTGCCGCCGCCACCGCGGTGGCGGGCCGCTTCGCCACCCCCCAGGAGCTGGACTGACATGGAGCCTGACTGACATGGAGCTGGACTGACATGGAGCTGGACTGACATGGAGCTGGACTGACATGGATCCCATCCTCAGGGTCACCGGCACGGCCCTTCCTCTGGACCGCTCCGACGTGGACACCGACCAGATCATCCCGGCCGAGTGGCTCAAGCAGGTCGAGCGCAGCGGGTTCGGCCGGGGGCTCTTCTCGGCCTGGCGGGCCGATCCCGACTTCGTGCTCAACCGGCCCGAGCACGCCCAGGCCACCATCCTCGTGGCCGGGCCCAACTTCGGCACGGGATCGTCGCGCGAGCACGCCGTTTGGGCCCTCATGGACCACGGCTTCCGAGCCGTCGTATCCCCCCGCTTCGGCGACATCTTCCGCAACAACTGCACCAAGGTCGGCCTCGTGCCCGCCCAGGTCGAGGCGGGGGAGGGAGCGGCCCTGCTGGCCGCGGTGCAGTCCGACCCCGCCCTCGAGGTCACCGTCGACGTCGACAGGAGGGTCGTCCTGGCTCCGGGAGCGGGGATCGAGGCTCCCTTCCCCCTCGACGACTTCACCCGCTGGCGTCTGCTCGAAGGCCTCGACGACATCGGCCTCACCCTGCGCCACCTGGACGCCATCGCCGCCTACGAGTCAGGCCGCCCGGCGTGGATGCCGGCCCTGAGCGCACCCGCGGGCGGGGCCGGCTGACGGCCGCGGCACCACCCCTGCCCTGGCCCACGCCGGCCTGACCCGACGACCGTGGCCCGCGTCGTCGTCACCCACCCCCTGCCCCCCGGGTCGCTGGAGCCCCTGGCCGGCCACGAGGTGGTCGTCGCTCCCCCCGGCGAGGTCATCGCCGCAGACCGCCTGCGAGCCGAGCTGGCCCAGGCCGAGGGCCTGGTGTGCGTGCTCACCGACAGGGTCGACCGGGGCCTGCTCGCCGCCTCCCCCCGGCTGCGCGTCGTCGCCAACGTGGCCGTGGGCCACGACAACATCGACCTGGCCGCCGCGGCCGAACAGGGGGTGGTGGTGTGCAACACGCCCGGCGTGCTCGACGAGACCACGGCCGACCTGGCCTTCGCCCTCCTCCTGGCCGCCAGCCGCAGGCTGTCGCAAGCCGAGGCCGACCTGCGGGGCGGACGGTGGTCGGGCTTCGACTTCATGGGCTACCTCGGCCGCGACGTGCACGGCGCCACCCTGGGCATTGTCGGCTACGGGCGCATCGGGCGGGCCGTGGCCCGCCGGGCCCAGGGCTTCTCCATGGAGGTCCTCCACCACTCCCGCCGGCGAACGGGCGAGCCCGGCTACTTGGCCGACCTGGACGAGCTGCTCACCAGATCGGACGCGGTGAGCCTCCACGTGCCCCTCACCGACGAGACCCGCCACCTCATCGACCGTCGCCGCCTGGACCTCCTGCGTCCCACCGCGGTGCTGGTCAACACGTCCCGCGGCCCGGTCGTCGACGAGGAAGCCCTCGCCGCCGCCTTGGAGGACGGTCGCCTGTTCGGGGCCGGACTCGACGTGTACGAGCACGAGCCGTCGGTGCACCCCCGCCTGCTGGCCGCGCCCCACACCGTGCTGCTGCCCCACATCGGCAGCGCCACGGTGGCGACCCGCACGGCCATGGCCCGCATGGCGGCCGAGGGCGTGCGGGCCGTCCTGGCCGGCGACACCCCCGCCAATGTGGTGCCGGCCCGGCCCGGGCTCGATGCGGGCCGGGCACAGCCCCCTCGGTAGGCTCCGGGCATGACCGACGTCCGTCACCCGCGGCTGGCTTCGGACCAGGGTCTGCTCTCCCGTTGGCGGGAGGTGCTGCGGACCTCCAACCCGCCCCGGGGAAAGCTCGACCCCGTCTCCCGCTGGCTGGTGCTGACCCGCGCCTCGGTCCTGCCCATGACCCTCACCGCCGGTCTGGTCGCGGGCCTGCTGGCCGTCAACGCCGACGGCTTCAACGCGGGCTGGTTCGCCCTGGCCCTGGCCGGCATCCTCCTGGCCCACGCGTCCAACAACCTCATGAACGACCTGTTCGACAGCGACACCGGCCTCGACACCGCGTCGTACCCGCGGACGCTCTACGCCCCCCATCCCATCCAGTCGGGCATGATCACCCGCCGGGGCCTGCTGGGCGCGGCCCTGACCGTCAACCTGGTCGACCTGGCCATCCTGGTCGTGCTGCTGGCGGCCCGGGGCTGGCCCGTGGCCGCCTTCGCCCTGGGCGGCTTCTTCCTCTCCGCGGCCTACACCGCGCCTCCCCTGAGGCTCAAGAAACGGGGCCTGGGCGAACCAACCGTCCTGGTCGTGTGGGGACCGCTGATGGTCGGGGGCGTCTACTACGCGGCCGTGGGTCATCTACCCGGCCACGTCCTCGCCGCCTCCGTGCCCTACGGCCTGCTGTGCACCACCGTGCTGTTCGGCAAGCACATCGACAAGATCCCCTGGGACGAGCCCATGGGGATCCGCACCATGCCCGTGATCCTGGGTGAGGCCGGGGCCCGCCGGGTCGCCCAGGGCCTCATGGCCGCGTTCTACGTGTCGGTGGTCGCGCTGGTGGCGCTGGGCTGGCTGCCGTGGACGACCCTGGCCGTCTTCGGTGCCCTGCCCGCCCTGGCCAAGGTGTGGAAGGCCTTCGACTCGCCCCGGCCGGCCGAGCCCCCGCCCCGCTTTCCCGTGTGGCCCCTGTGGTTCGCGGCCATCGCCTTCCTCCACACCCGCCGGGCCGGGGCCCTGTTGGTGCTGGGCCTGGGCGTGGCCGCGATCTTCGCCATCTGACCGCGTCCCCCTTGTGGCCGGGCGTCGACACCGGCGCTGCGGTTCAGGCGCCTGGGCCCAGCCTGGTCTCCATGGCCTCGAGCCGCCGCAGCACCTCGTCCAGCTTGGCCCCGACGTCGGGGAGGGCCTCGGCCTCGCCCTGGTGGGCGCCCCCCCGCCCCATGGGCTGCATGGTCTCCACGATGCGGGCCCGCTCGACGGGGTCGAGCTCGGCCCAGTGCCGGGCCACCCGGCGGGGCAACCGAACGCGGTGACCCAGGGCGGACGAGGCCAGCTGACGCAGGACCTCGTTGCGCACGGCCGTGGCCTCGGCGCCCGACACCCTCAGGGCGCGCCCGGCGATGCCATCGGGCTCCTCGACGAGGCCGAGGAGCAGATGCTCGCAGCCCACGTAGTTGTGGCCCAGCTTCAGCGCCTCCTGCTGAGCCAGGCGCAGCGCCGACTCGGCCCGGGGCGTCAGACGCAGCTCACTGCGCCGGGGCCGACGCTCGCCCGCCGGCGTGGTGGCCTCCCCTTCGGGCTCGCCTGCCCCGGCCCCTTCCACCGACTCCTCCATCAACGAGTCGACGGCGGCGCGGAGCTCAGCCAGGTCGACCTCGAGGCCCTCGAGCACGGCCACACCGAGGTTGCGGGCCTCGCCCAGCAGGCCCAGCAGCAGGTGCTCGGTACCCACCCAGCCGTGGCCCCGCTCGATGGCCGCGTCCCGGGCCAGGGTGAGCGCCCGTCGCAGCCTCCCCGTGAAAGGACCGCGGCCGGCGAAGGCGGCCGAAGCCTTGCCGCTGGTCGCCTCGGTCACCGCCATCACCCGGCGCACCGCCTCCTCCAGGGCCTGCTGGCACACGGCCGAGACGGGCACGTTGGCCTGGCGCACGGCGTCGGCCAGGTCGTCGGGGAGGTACACGTTGATCTTGGGCACGGAGCCGCCCTTCCTGAGAGCCTCTGGGGTTATATTGGGGTTATACGACGACCGGGGCAGGGCGTCAAGGCGCGACCGAGCCCGAGCGGGCACCGAAAAGGGCCGGCCCGTCAGGGCCGGCCGTCGAGAGAGCGCAGAGAGCTCAGCGAGGCCGGGTCAGGGGGTGACCTCGGGGACCCGGCGCCGGGCCTCGGCCCGGGCCCGCACCCGGACCACCTTGTTGACGGCGTTGAGGTAGGCCCGGGCCGATGCCTCCACCACGTCGGTGGACAAGCCCCGCCCGGACACCTTCACCCCGTCCGCCTCGAGCTGGATGATCACGTCGCCCAGGGCGTCCACCCCCCCGGTGACCGAGGACACGTTGAAGTCGGTGAGCCGGCCCTCCAACCCGGTGGCGGACTTGATGGCCTTGCAGGCGGCGTCGATCATGCCGTCGCCCTCGGCCGAGGCCTCGATCTTCTCGCCCGCCCTGCTCACGACCACCCGGGCGCGGGGGACGCCGACGGTCCCGCCCGCGACCTCCAGCGCCTCGAAGGTGAAGGCCGACTCGGCCGCCACCCCGCCCAGCTCCTCGGCCACGATGGCCTCGAGGTCGGCCTCCGTCAGCTGCACCTTGCGGTCGGCCAGCTCCTTGAAGCGGGTGAAGGCCGCGTCCAGGGCGTCGCCCTGGATGGACACGCCCATCTTCTCGAGCGTGTCGCGGAAGGCGTGGCGCCCGGAGTGCTTGCCCAGCACGATCTGGCTGCCCTTCTGGCCCACCGAGGCGGCGTCGATGATCTCGTAGGTGGTGCGCTCGGCGAGCACGCCGTGCTGGTGGATGCCGGACTCGTGGGCGAAGGCGTTCCTGCCCACCACCGCCTTGTTGTACTGGACCGGGTAGCCGGTGAGGCGGGCCACCATCCGGCTGGTGCGGGCCAGCTCCTCCGTGCGTACGCCGACCTCCACCCCGGGGAACTGGTCGGGACGGATGGCGATGGCCATCACCACCTCCTCCAGGGCGGCGTTGCCGGCCCGCTCCCCCAGCCCGTTCACGCACACCTCGACCTGGCGGGCGCCGGCCTGCACGCCGGCCAGGGAGTTGGCCGTGGCCAGGCCCAGGTCGTTGTGGCAGTGGGTGGAGGTGATGTAGTCGCCCTTGATCTGGCGGCGCACGTACTGGATGAGGGCGCCGAAGTCCCAGGGGATCCCGTAGCCGACGGTGTCGGGGATGTTGAGCGTGGTCGCCCCGGCCTCGACCGCGGCCTGGAGTACCTCCATCATGAAGTCGAGCGGCGTCCTGGTCGCGTCCTGCGGGCTGAACTCGACGTCGTCGGTGTGCTCACGGGCCCGCGCCACCCCGGCCCTGGTCTCGGCCAGCACCTGCTCGGGCGTCATCTTGAGCATGTGCTCCATGTGCTGCGGGCTGGTCGAGATGAACACGTGGATCCGGGCCCGCTCGGCGTGCTTGAGCGCGCCCCAGCAGCGGTCCACGTCGGCCAGCTGGGTACGGGACAGCCCGGCGATCACCGGGCCCTGGATGGACCGGGCGATGGCGTCGACGGCGTCGAAGTCGCCCTGGCTGGCCACCGGGAAGCCGGCCTCGATGATGTCCACGCCCAACCGGGCGAGCTGCTCGGCGATCTCGAGCTTCTCGGCCACGTCCAACGAGATCCCGGGGGACTGCTCCCCGTCTCTCAGGGTGGTGTCGAAGATGGTCAGCCGGTCGGTCATGGGTCGGTCCTCTCGGTGCGCCGGAGCAACAAAAAACCTCCTGGCCCGAGGGCGCAGGAGGCGGTGGCGAGCACGTCAACGTGCTCGCCGTCAGGTAAGGAGCAGGGTCGTCGAGATGAGGGTGGGGTCGGACATGACCAACTCATGGTCGCGAAGAGCGACCATCGCCGTCAAGGGGCCGGCGTCGCTGGGGATGGGTTGCGCCTGGGCGGGTACGGTGAAAGCCAGGAGGTGAGGTCATGGTCCGCCGCTCCTTCCGCTTCGGCTTGCGCCTGGGCCTGCTGGGTGGCGCGGGCTTCGCTCTCATGAAGGTGTTGCAGGCCAGGCGGGACGAACGCGAGCAGGAGGCCGCTCTGCGTTCGACCGAGCCCTGGCCGCCGATCACACCGGCGCCCGGCCCCGCCCACCAGCCATCCTCGCCGCCCGGGGCTGCTCCGACACCGGGCCCTCAGCCCGAAGCCGCCCCGCCCCCGCCCGTGGCCGTCAGGCCCGACTCGGCCGAGCCCCCTCCGAGGCAGGCGGTGGCGACCAAGGAGGCGGAGGCGACGTGGGTCGACCCCGAGGGCCGGGTGTGCCCGCCCTCGCACCCCATCAAGGGCAAGCTCAAGAGCCACCTCTTCCACGCCCCCGGGATGTTCGCCTACGACCGCACCATCCCCGACCGCTGCTACGCCTCGGAGGAGGAGGCCGAGGCGGACGGGCTGTCGCGCGCCCGGCGCTGAGCGGCCTCAGCCCTCTATGCGGCGCAGGTCCAGGATGCCGGGCGCGCCGTTGAGGCGCTCGAGGACGTGCTCGGGCACGGCCTGGTCGGTGGCGATGACCATCAGGGCGGTGGCTCCTCCGGGGGAACGGCCCACGTCCATGTCGGCGATGTTGATGCCGGCGTCGCCCAGCGCGGTCGACACCACCGCGATGCGCCCGGGACGGTCGTCGTTGCGCACGACCAGCATGTGGCGGGCGGGGGGCACCTCGGTCACGTGGTCGTCGACCACCACGATGCGGGGTTCGCCCCGCATCCCGTGCAGGGTGCCGGCGAGAGAGTGCTCGGCGCTGCGCAGCATGATCAGGTTGACCCAGTCACGCGACGTCGACGACTTGGACTCGCGGTACTCCAGTCCCCGCTCGCGCGCCAGCTGGGGGGCGTTCACGTAGGAGACGGGCTCGGCCGTGCCCGTGGCGAAGAGCCCCTTCAGCACGGCCAGGGTGAGGATGCTGGTGTCGTACTCGGCCAGGGCGCCCTCGTACTCCACATCCAGCTTGGTGGGCAGGCCCCCGACCAGGGAGCCGAAGATCCTCCCCAGGCGCTCGGCCAGGGGCAGGAAGGGCCGCACCGTCTCGGACGCCTCGGTGGCGCTCACGTTGACGGCGTAGGGAACGAACTCGCCGGCCAGGGCGAGCAGGACCTGCTCGGCGATGGTCACCCCCGCCTTGTCCTGGGCCTCGGCCGTGCTCGCGCCCAGGTGGGGGGTGACGACGACGCTGGGCAGCTCGAAGAGCGGAGAGGCGGTGGTGGGCTCGGCGTTGAACACGTCCAGGGCCGCCCCCGCCACCCGGCCCGAGGCGATGGCCTCCTCCAATGCGGCCTCGTCCACGATCCCGCCCCGGGCCGTGTTGACGATGCGCAGGCCGGGCCTGGCCTGGGCCAGCAGGTCCCGGCCGATGAGCCCCAACGTCTCGGGCGTCTTGGGCAGGTGGATGGTGACGAAGTCGGCCTGGGCCACGAGCTCCTCCAGCCCGGTGAGCTCCACCCCCATCTGCCTGGCCCGGTCGGGTGACACGTAGGGGTCGTAGGCCACCAGGCGCATCCCGAAGGCATGGGCCCGTTGGGCCACCAGCGCCCCCACCCGGCCCAGGCCGATCACGCCCAGGGTCTTGCCGTGGAGCTCGACGCCCTCCCACCGCGACCGCTCCCACTTGCCCGCGGTGAGGGCGGCGTGGGCCTGGGGCACGTTGCGGGCCTGGGCCAGGAGCAGGGCCATGGTGTGCTCGGCCGCGGAGAGCACGTTGGACTGGGGGGCGTTGACCACCATCACCCCCCGCCTGGTGGCGGTGGCCACGTCCACGTTGTCGAGCCCGATCCCGGCCCGGCCCACCACCACGAGCTGCGTCCCCGCCTCCAGCACCGCCGCGGTCACGGCCGTGGCCGAGCGCACCACCAGGGCGGCCGCGCCGGCCACGGCGTCGAGCAGCTGCTCGGGGTTGAGGCCCACCTGCACCTCGACGTCGTGGCCGCCGGCCCTCATGGCGGCCAGGCCCCGTTCGGCCAGCTGCTCGGTGACCAGGATGCGGGCCACGTCGCCTCAGCCGGTCGACTCGGCCAGGAGCTTGCCTATGCGGGTCACGCCCTCCACCAGGGCGTCGTCGGCCAGGGCGTAGGCGAGGCGAGCGTGGCCGGGTGCGCCGAAGGCCTCGCCGGGCACGACGGCCACCTTGGCCTCGTCGAGGAGGACCTCGGCCAGCTCCAGGGTGCTCTGGGGCCGGCGGCCCCGCATCTCCCGGCCCAGGACGCCGGCGAAGGATGGGAAGGCGTAGAAGGCGCCCTCGGGCTCCATACAGGTGACGCCGGGGATCCCGCTCAGGAGCTCATGGATGCGCCGGCGGCGCCGGTCGAAGGCCTCCCGCATCTCGGCCGCCGCGGTCAGGTCGCCCGTGACCGCGGCCAGCGCGGCCCGCTGCGACACGTTGGCCACGTTGGAGGTGGAGTGCGACTGCAGGTTGGTCGCCGCCTTCACCACCTCCCCGGGCCCGATCATCCAACCCACCCGCCACCCGGTCATGGCGTACGTCTTGGCCACACCGTTGATCACCACGCAGCGCTCGGCCGCCTCGGGCACGACCACGGGCAAGGAGTGATGGGTGTGGCTCCCGTAGACGAGGTGCTCGTAGATCTCGTCGGTCATGACCCACAGGCCCCGCTCGGCGGCCCACCGGCCCACCGCCTCCACCTCGTGGCGCGGGTACACCGCCCCCGTGGGATTGGAGGGGCTCACGAACAGCATGGCCTTGGTGCGCGGCGTCCGCGCCCGCTCCAGCTGCTCGACGGTGGCGCGAAACCCGCTGCGCTCGTCGGTCGCCACCACCACGGGGACGCCCCCGGCGAGGGCGATCGACTCCGGGTAGGTGTTCCAGTACGGCGCGGGGACGATGACCTCGTCGCCCGGGTCCAAAAGGGCGGCGAAGGCGTTGTAGATCGCCTGCTTGCCCCCGTTGGTGATGAGCACCTGGGCCGGCTCCACCGCGTACCCCGAGTCACGCGCCGTCTTGGCCGCCACCGCCTCCCGCAGCTCGGGTAGCCCGGCCACGGGCGTGTACTTGTGACTGGCGGGATCGCGACAGGCCCGCACCGCGGCCTCCACGATGTGGGCCGGCGTGGGGAAGTCGGGCTCGCCCGCGCCGAAGCCCACCACGTCCTCACCCCGGGCCTGCATGGCCTTGTACTTGGCGTCGACAGCCAGGGTGGCCGACGGGGCGATAGCGGCAACCCGGCGGGATACGGGGTCCACGGCCCTTATGCTGACACAGTGCCCTCGTCTCCCAAGACGCATTCCGGGTCGCGTTCGGGATGGCCTGCAGGCGTGCCTGCGGTGGCCATCCCCCCCGATCTGCTGCCGGGCGACGGCCGCTTCGGCTCCGGACCTTCCAAGGTGCGCTCCGAGGCGGTGGAGGCTCTGGCCCGGGCCGGGTCGTCGTACCTGGGCACGAGCCATCGCCAGGAGGGCGTGCGCTCCGTCGTGCGCCGCGTCCGCCAGGGCATGCGCCTGCTCTTCTCGCTCCCCGAGGGCTACGAGGTGCTCCTGGGCAACGGCGGCACCACCGCCTTCTGGGACGCGGCCACCTTCGGACTGATCCGCGCCCGCAGCCAGCACCTCTCCTTCGGCGAGTTCTCGTCCAAGTTCGCCAAGGCCGCCCTGGCCGCCCCCCACCTCGAGCAGCCCGACGTCATCGAGTCCCCCGCCGGCACCCATCCCCTGGCCGTGGCCCGACCCGGCATCGACCTCTACGCCCTCACCCACAACGAGACCTCCACGGGCGTGTCCATGGAGATCCGCAGGACCGAGGCGGCCGAGCCCGACGCCCTCGTGGCCGTGGACGCCACCTCGGCCGCTGGTGGGCTGCGCGTCGACCCGGCCCAGTTCGACGCGTACTACTTCGCCCCCCAGAAGTGCTTCGGCTCCGACGGCGGTCTCTGGATCGCCCTGTGCTCGCCCGCGGCCATCGAGCGCATCGAAGCCATGAGTGGCGCCCGTTGGGCACCGGCCTCCCTCGACCTCGGCATCGCCCTGGACAACTCCCGCAAGGACCAGACCTACAACACCCCCGCCCTGGCCACCCTGTTCCTGATGCGAGAGCAGCTGGACTGGATGCTCGACAACGGGGGGCTGGAGTGGTCCGCCTCCCGCTGCGACCGCTCGGCCGAGATCCTCTACGGGTGGGCCGAGGCCTCCAGCTACGCCACGCCCTTCGTGGCCAAGCCCGACGAGCGCAGCCACGTGGTGGGCACCATCGACCTGGACCCGGGTGTGGACGCGGCGACCGTCTCGGCCGTGCTCAGGGCCAACGGCATCGTGGACACCGACGCCTACCGCAGCCTCGGGCGCAACCAGGTGCGGATCGCCATGTTCCCCGCCGTCGAGGACCACGACGTGGCCGCCCTCACGGCCTGCATCGACCACGTCGTCGCCTCGCTGAGCACCTGAGCGCCTCCCCCGGATCCCCCGACCGGGCCCGCCCATCGGGGATCATGGCGCCGGCATGCCGGATCCCGTAACGCCACGCATGTGACTCGAGCTGCCCGTTTGAATACCCTCGGGCCCATAGCTCGCGCCCGCCGCACCGCCGCGTCCCTGCTCCGCCTGGGCACCTCCGCCCTGCTGACGTGGGGAGTGCTGTCGGTCCCCCCGGCGCCGGCCCGGGCCACCACGGCGTCGGGCGCCACCGTGCACACCCGGCTTCGCGTCCACGCACCGGTACGGACACAGACCGTGTCGGGACGGCCGGGAGGAGGAGCGGCGGTCGCCTCACCGGGCGCGGCGGTGGCCCCGCCCGGGGCGTCCGCAGCCCTGCCCGGGGCCTGGATCCTGGTCGACGTGGACACCGGCGTGGTGCTCGACGCCCACGACGAGCGGATGCCCCTGCCCCCGGCCAGCCTCACCAAGATCCTCACCGCGCTCACGGTGGTGAATGCGGTCCACCCCGACGCCAGCGTGCCCGCCAGCGTCCGGGCCGAGGCCATGCCCGCCCGCAAGATCAACATGAAGGCGGGGCAGGTGTGGAGCTTCTCCGACGCCTTCCACGCCATGATGCTGTCCTCGGCCAACGACGCGGCGGTGGCCCTGGCCGAGCGGGCCGACGGCACCGTGGAGCGCTTCTCCCAGGACCTGGCCCGGGTGGCCAAGGAGATCGGGCTGCAGGACAACCCCCTGTTGCAGGACCCGGCCGGCCTCGACGACGCCGAGTTCTCCATCAACGGCGGCAACCTCATCAGCGCCCGCGACCTGGCCATCGCGGCACGAGCAGGGCTGGCCAACCCGGTGATCGCCGAGGCCGTGGCCAACCCCCTCTACCGCTTCCACGGCCCCGACGGCTCCGACCACAAGCTGGGCAACCACAACCAGCTGCTCAAGTCGTACCCGGGGGCCGTAGGCATGAAGACGGGCTACACCAGGCGAGCGGGCGAGTGCCTCGTCGCCGCCGCCCGCCGGGACGGGCGCACCATGCTCGCCGTCGTCCTCCACGCTCCCAGCGTCTACGCCAACGCCACCTCCCTCCTGGACCGGGGCTTCGCCACGCCTGTCGGCGCCGAGGCCGCCCTCACCGACCACCTCCCCCCGGTGCGCCAGCCCGCGGCCCACCAGGCCCAGGGCAGCCCGGCCCCGGCCGCGGCGGCCGCATCCAGCGGGACCCGCACGCCCACCGCCTTCCTCACCCACCGGGCCGCCCACCTCTGGGACCAGCCCCCCGCCCTGGCTGCGGAGGCCGCCCTGGTGGGCCTGGGCCTCCTCAGGCTCCGGGCTCGGCGCCGGGACCGCCAGCGGCGGACCCTGCGCAGCACCCAGTGGGCCTCCCAGTCGCTGGACTGATGATCGCCAGCCCCGGTACGGACTAGCCCGCCCGGAACACCCGCGCCCCACCCGTTCGGGGCATTTTCGCTGGGAGCGGCGACCTCGCCTCAATACGCCCTCCCGGGCCGCCCGATGACCACGGAGAGTGATGGACGGGCGAAGGGGTGCGATGAGAGGGTTGGCGGCACGCGCAGCGACGATCGCGGTGGCCACGGCGCTGGCCGGGGCCCCTGGGCTGTCCGGGCCCGCGGCCTCAGCCCTGGCCGTCGACCCAGGAGCCGCGGCCCGGAACGTGCCGACCGGCGCGGTCGTCGTGGTTGCCGCCACGGCGGCGGCCGCCGAGGCCGCGGTGGTGCGGGCCGGCGGTCGTGTGGAAGCTCCCCTGCCCCTGGCCCGAGCGGTGGCAGCCAGGATCGGGCCCGCAGCCGCGGCCCGGCTGGCCACCGCGGCGGTGAGGGTGGTCCGAGACATCAAGATCCCGGTGAGCTCGGCCGGCTTCGCTCCCAGCATCGCCCTGGACTCGCAGCTGTCGGCCGTGAACCCGGGCCCGGATTGGTCGCGCCAGGCGGGATCGGGTGTGGGCGTGGCCCTGGTCGACACCGGCGTGGCCCCGAGCACCGACCTGGACGGCCGGGTCGTGCGCGGTCCCGACCTCAGCGCCGGCGACAGCGATGACGGCCGCGCCGCGCTGGACGAGTACGGCCATGGCACCTTCATGGCCGGTCTCATCGCCGGAGACGGCACCGCCAGCGCGGCGGGGCCGGTGCGTCACATGGGGGTTGCACCCGGGGCCACGGTGGTGTCGGTCAAGGTCGCGGGGCGGGACGGGACCACGACCCTGTCGCGGCTCATCGAGGGGATCGGCTGGGTCGTCGTGCACGCACCCGAGCACAACATCCGGGTCATGAACCTCTCCTTCGGGCTCGTCACCCAGCTCCCGGCCGCGATCGACCCCCTGGCCGGCGCGGTCGAGGCGGCGTGGGCCGAGGGCATCACCGTGGTCGCCTCCGCCGGCAACGGCGGTCCGGGCGCGGTCACCATGCCCGGCTCCGACCCCTGGGTGTTGACGGCTGGTGCCAGCGACACCCACAAGACGGCGAGCGTCGCCGACGACACGCTGGCCCCCTGGTCGGGACAGGCTCGGGTGGGGGGCGTCACCAAGCCCGAGGTCGTGGCTCCCGGCGTCTCCGTCGTGTCCCTGCGGGCGCCCGGATCGACCATCGACTTGCTTCACCCCTCGGCCCGGATCGGTGACCGCTACTTCGTGGGGAGCGGGACCTCGATGGCCACGGCCATGACGTCCGGTGCGGCCGCGGTGCTCCTGTCCGACCATCCCTTGGCCACGCCTGACGACGTGAAGGGCGCGCTGGCCGGCACCGCCCGTCCCCTGGCCGGCTCCTACGGCGACCAGATCGACCTCTACGCCGCCGATCACGCCCGGGCCCAGCCGTCCTGGCAGCAGCACCACGCCATCGCCTTCGACGGCTTGGGCACAGGGCTCAGGCAGATGCCATGGTCCGACGCCCGCTGGTCCGACTCCCGCTGGTCCGACTCCCGCTGGTCCGACTCCCGCTGGTCCGACGCCCGCTGGTCCGACTCCCGCTGGTCCGACGCGCGGTGGTCCGACGCGCGGTGGTCCGACGCGCGGTGGTCCGACGCGCGGTGGTCCGACGCGCGGTGGTCCGACGCCCGCTGGTCCGACGCCCGCTGGTCCGACGCCCGCTGGTCCGACGCGCGGTGGTCCGACGCGCGGTGGTCCGACGCGCGGTGGTCCGACGCGGGTTGGGGCTGACCCCAAGGTGAGAGATGCACCGGTGAAGAGCAGCATCCTCGCCCTCGTCCTCTGCCTGGTGGCCCTGGCCGCCGGGCTGGTCCTGGGCGTCCCCACGGCCCATCCCTCTGGGTCACCCGGGGTCGTGGCCGCCTGCACCGTGGCCTTCGCCCTGGCCGGGCTGCTGTCCGTCCACCTGGAACTGCGCAGGAACGCCTTCACCGTCACTCCGGGCGAAGCCGTCCTGGTGGTCGGGCTGTTCCTTCTTCCCCCCGCCCAGCTGGTGCTGGCTGTGGCCGTGGGCCAGTCCTGCGCCTGCCTCATCGAACGGCTCTCGGGCAAGGCCGCCTTCAACGTGGCCCAGTCGTCGGCCGCGGCCGCGGTCGCCGGCGTCGTATTCGTCGCGCTGGGACACCCGCAGGCCCGATCGCCCTGGGGCTGGGCTGCCGCGACGCTGGCCGTGGCCGGGTACTTCGTGGTCAACGTGGGCGCCATCTGCACCGCGGTGGCCTTGGCCGAGCATCGCCCTCTCCGGGAGGTGGCGGCCGCCACCGCCCTGCCCGCGGCGGTGGCCGCCAGCGCGTCGGGCTGCATGGGCCTGCTCGTCGCCGTGCTGGCGACGCTCGGCCCCGCCGTCGTCCTGGTGGCTCCGGTGATCGGCCTGCTCTTCGTCGCCAGCCGCTCGGTGGCCCGGCACCGGTCCGAGCACCTTCGCTTCCGGCGCCTGTACACGGCCTCCTCTCGCACGGGCGGGCTGACTGGTCTGGAGGACGCCCTGGTGACGCTGGCCGATGAGGCCCGTCTCCTCGTCACCGGCACCACCGCTCTGGCGTGCGTCGACCGCGCCGACGGGAGCTGGGCGGGGGTGGTCGTGAACGACGGCGGCCACCGTCCCGCCACCCTTGACGAGCTGCGGGCGGCCCAGAGGCTCGTACCCCGCCGAAGCGACGACAACGACGGCCACGGTCACGCCGGCGCCGCCACCATCGCCCGCGCCGTTCTGCCCGAGGCCCTCTCCCGCATCGCCGCCGGCGACGTCGTCGTGGCCCTGTCGACCGCGGGTGAGGCCGACCACGTGGCTCTGGCCGTGTTCCGGGAGCTCGACGCACGCGATCAGGCCGGGGGCCAGGCCGACGTGCTCGGAGCCTTCGCCCGCCACGCCGCCCTGACGCTGGCCAACGCCCGCCTCTACCAGGAGGTGGAGGAGGCTCTGCGCCGCCAGGTCGACCTCAACCGTCAGAAGGACGACTTCCTGGCCACGGTGTCGCACGAGCTGCGCACGCCCCTCACGTCCATCCTCGGCGCCGTGGACACGATCGCCCGCTTCGGCGACCGTCTCCCCGGGGAGCGCCGCGAGCAGTTCTTCGCCATGGCCAAGAACCAGGGCCAGCGCCTCCAGCGCCTGATCGAGGACCTGCTCATGGTCGCGGCTGCCGACGCGGGCACGGCCCGTTGCCTGGCCACCGAGACCGACATGGACGAGCTGGCATGCGGATTGACCGCCGACCTCGGTCCCCTCTCGGGGGGCCGGCTCACCGTCGAGCTCGAACCCGGGCTGCTCCGCACCGACGGCGAGAAGCTCAGGCGCATACTGGTCAACCTGGTCGAGAATGCGGTGAAGTACGCACCCGAGGGGCCCATCGAGGTGACTGGGCGGCGGGCCGGTGACTTCTTCGAGCTCGCCGTGGCCGACCGGGGCCCCGGGATCTCCATGTTCGACCGGGAGAGGATCTTCGAGCGCTTCGTGCAGCTCGACCAGTCCTCGACCCGCAGGCAGGGCGGCACCGGCCTGGGCCTCTACCTGTGCCGCCAGCTGGTAGAGGTGCTGGGGGGGACGATCTCGGTTTCGGGGCGAAACCGGGGAGGCACGAGCTTCACCGTCCGCGTCCCCGATGCAGGCCCCCAGCCCCTGCCCAGCCCGGGCGCCGGCGCCGGCGTCGGCGTCGGCAAGGTGGTCCCGAGGAGAATGGCGCCGGCCGGAGTGGAGCTCGGATGACCCTCGTTGAGCCGGCGCGGCGCATCCTCGTCGCCGACGACGACGAGGACGTGCGGGAGACGATCACCTTCAACCTGCAGATGCTGGGCTATCAGGTCACCGGGGTGGGCAACGGCGAGGACGCCCTGCGGGTGGCCCGTCAGATGGTCCCCGAGCTCATCATCCTCGACCTCATGATGCCCGAGCTCAACGGGTTCGAGGTCCTGGCCTCGCTGCGGGGTCACCCGGCGACGCGGGAGGTTCCCGTCGTCGTGCTCAGCGCCAGGGCGGCCGACGCCGACGTGTGGGACGGGTGGAAGGCGGGCGCGGACTACTACATCACCAAGCCCTTCGTCCTGGACGAGCTCATCCACTTCATCGAGCTGGTGGGCTGACCGGCGCGACCGGGGCGACCGGCCCAGCCGGCCCCGGCGACGGGCGGGGGCGGGTCAGCCCCCGGACACGTCCTGGGGGCGCTCCCTACCGGCGGAGATGAAGGGCATCATGGCCCGCAGCTCGGCGCCCACCTTCTCGATGGGATGGCGCTTGCCCGCCTCCCGCAGCTCGTTGAACCGGGGCCGTCCGGCCCGGTTCTCGGCCACCCATTCCTCGGCGAAGCGGCCGCTGCGGATCTCGTCCAGGATGCGACGCATCTCCTGGCGGACGTGGTCGTCCACGATGCGGGGACCCCTGGTCAGGTCGCCGTACTCGGCCGTGTCGGAGATGGAGTAGCGCATGCCCGAGATACCGTGCTCGTACATGAGGTCGACGATGAGCTTGACCTCGTGCAGGCACTCGAAGTAGGCCGACTCGGGCTGGTAGCCCGCCTCCACCAGCGTCTCGAACCCGGCCTGGACGAGCGAGGTGAGCCCGCCGCACAGCACCACCTGCTCCCCGAAGAGGTCGGTCTCGGTCTCCTCCTCGAAGGTGGTCTCCAGCACCCCCGCCCTGGTGGCGCCGATCCCGTGGGCGTAGGAGAGGGCCAGGTCGCGCGTCTTGCCCGAGGAGTCCTGGGCCACGGCGATGAGGGCCGGCGTCCCCCCTCCCTCGGTGTAGGTGCGGCGCAGCAGGTGACCGGGGCCCTTGGGGGCGACCATGCCCACGTCCACCCCGGCCGGAGGCGTGATGAGGCCGAAGCGGATGTTGAACCCGTGGGCGAAGAAGAGGGCGTCGCCCTGGGAGAGGTTGGGGGCGATGGCGGAGTCGTAGACGGCGGCCTGCTCGGTGTCGGGGAGCAGCATCATGACCAGGTCGGCCTCGGCCGCGGCCTTGTCGATGGGGAGCACCCACAGCCCGGCCGCCTCGGCCTTGGCGCGGGACGAGGACCCCTCCCTCAGCCCCACCCGCACGTCCACGCCCGAGTCGCGCAGGTTCAGGGCGTGGGCGTGCCCCTGCGAGCCGTAGCCCATGACCGCCACCTTGCGCCCGGCGACGAGACCGGGATCGGCGTCCTTCTCGTAATAGACGGTTGCCATGTCCTCACCCAACCTTCCCCGAAACGCTGCGCAGGCGAGGAGCCTGCCTCTCCAGCTTGGCCAGCGCCACCCGCCCCGTGCGCTGGAGCTCGACGATGCCGTAGCCCCGGATGATCTCCTCGAAGTCGTCGATCTTGCTGGGCGGCCCGGCCAGCATGACCGTGAGGGCGTCGTGGCCCACGTCGACGATCTTCCCCTCGAAGACCTGGACCAGCTCGATGATCTGGCCGCGGGCGGCCGCCTCGGCCTGCACCGTGGCCAGCACCAGCTCCCGCTCGACCGAGGCGGCGGGGTCGAGCTCGGAGATCTTGACCACGTTGATGAGCTTGAACAGCTGCTTGGTCACCTGCTCCAGGGGCTTGGACTCGACGTCCACCACGATGGTGATGCGGCTGAAGCGGGGGTCGTCGGTGGGCGCCACCGCCAGCGAGTAGATGTTGAAGCCCCGTCGGGAGAACAGGCCCGCCACCCGGGCCAGCACCCCCGCCTTGTTCTCCACGAGCACGGACAGGATGTGGTGGCGGTACTCGTTGGCGCCGGCCATCACCGGCCCCCCTCCCCCTGGCTGGGATCGACCACGATGTCGTCGTTGGAGGCTCCGGCCGGGACCATGGGGTAGACCTTCTCCCGCTCGTCGGTCCGGAAGTCGATGACCACGGGTCGGTCGTCTATGTCGTTGGCCTTCTCGATGGCGGGCTGGACCTCCTCGGGGGACTCGACCCTCAGGCCCACGCAGCCCATGGCCTCGGCCCACTTGACGTAGTCGGGGAGGTCGGGCGAGAGATAGACCTCGGAGTAACGCTCTTCGTAGAACATCTCCTGCCACTGGCGCACCATGCCCAGGTAGGCGTTGTTGAGGATGGCCACCTTCACCGGTATGCGCTCCGAAGACGCGGTGACCAGCTCCTGGGCCGTCATCTGGAAGCAGCCGTCGCCGTCGACGGCCCACACCATGCGGTCGGGCCGGCCCACCTTGGCCCCGATGGCGGCAGGCACGGCGAAGCCCATGGTCCCCAGCCCACCGGAGTTGACCCAGGTGTAGGGATGGGCGAAGCGCCAGTACTGCGAGGTCCACATCTGGTGCTGACCCACGCCCGAAACCACGATCGTGTCCTCCGGTGTGCTGTCCCTCAGCTGCTCGATCACGAACTGGGGCTTGAGGACGCCGTCGTCGTAGGACTGCTCGTAGGTCAGGGGGTGCTGGGCCTGCCAGGCCCGCAGCTGGGTCATCCACGGGCTGCGGTCGGGCTGGGCCGGCGCTCCCCCGCCCGCCTGCACCGCCTTGACCAGCTCCTCGATCACCAGCCGGCAGTCGCCCACGATGGGCACGTCCGGCCGGCGCACCTTGCCCAGCTCGGCCGGGTCGACGTCCACGTGGATGATCTTGGCGTCGGGCGCGAACGTCCCCACCTTCCCGGTGACCCGGTCGTCGAAGCGGCTGCCCAGGGCGATGAGCAGGTCGGCCTTCTGCATGGACGTGACCGCGGTGTAGTTGCCGTGCATGCCGGGCATGCCCAGGCACAGCTCGTGGGTGTCGGGGAAGGCGCCCCTGGCCATGAGGGTGGTCACCACCGGTATGCCGGTCAGCTCCACCAGCTCCAGCAGCGTCTCCGCGGCCCGGGCCTTGAGGATGCCGCCCCCGGCGTAGATCACCGGGCGGCGGCTCTCGGCGATGAGACGGGCCGCCTCCTTGATCATGCGGGGGTGGCCCTTGAGCGTGGGCCGGTAGCCCGGGAGGTCGGCGGCCAGGTCGGCGTCGGTGGGCCAGTGCCAGTCCATGGTCGAGTTGGAGATGTCCTTGGGCACGTCGACGAGCACGGGGCCGGGCCGGCCCGTGCCTGCGATGTGGAAGGCCTGGCGCACGATGCGGGGGATGTCCTGGGCGTCGGTCACCAGCCAGTTGTGCTTGGTCACGCTCATGGTGATGCCGGTGGTGTCGCACTCCTGGAAGGCGTCGCTGCCGATCGAGGTCAGGGGCACCTGACCGGTGACGACGACCAGGGGGATGGAGTCCATGTAGGCATCGCACAGGGGCGTGACGATGTTGGTCGCGGCCGGACCGCTGGTCACCATGGCCACGCCCGGCCGCCCGGTGACGTGGGCGTAGCCCTCGGCCATGTGTCCCGCGCCCTGCTCGTGGCGCACCAGGATGTGGCGGATGGGCGAGTCGATGATGGGGTCGTAGACGGGGAGGATGGCTCCGCCCGGGAGGCCGAACATCACCTCCACCCCTTCCATCTCCAGGCTCTTGATTAGGGCTTGGGCTCCGGTCAGCTTCATGTCGTGGTCACTCTCGGCTCTGGGGTCGGTGTGGGGGCAGAACGGGCTCGGGAACGAAAACGACCTCCCGTCAGGGAGGTCGTGGGCGCACGCGCGTGGTGACGAGCGTGCGCTAGGTGATCACTACTACGAGGAGAAGGGTGCGGGACATTGGCCCTCAGTCTGACATGGGCCCGTCATCGTCCGCAACCGACGCCGGCCCGGCCTCCGGCGTGGTCCGGGCCCGAGCCTCAAGGCTCGGTCACCGCCCCCCGGTCGGCCCCGGTCACCAGCCTGGCGTACTTGGCCAGCACGCCCGTGGTGTAGCGGGGGCTGGGCAGCTTCCACTCCTGGCGCCGGCGTGCGAGCTCGACCTCGTCGACCAGCAGGTCGATGCGCCTGGATGCGGCGTCGAGGACGATGGGGTCGCCGTCGGCCACCAGGGCGATGGGCCCCCCGTCCACCGCCTCGGGGGCGACGTGGCCCACGCAGAAGCCGTGGGTCCCGCCCGAGAAGCGGCCGTCGGTGACCAGGGCGCAGTCGGCGCCCCGCCCCGCCCCCTTCATGGCCCCGGTGACGGCCAGCATCTCCCTCATGCCCGGGCCCCCCTTGGGGCCCTCGTAGCGGATGACGACGAAGGTCCCGGGCCGGATCGAGCCAGACAGGATGGCGTCCATGGCCGCGTCCTCGCCGTCGAACACCCGGGCCGAGCCCTCGAAGCGGGGCTGGTCGATGCCCGCCACCTTCACCACCGCGCCCTTGGGGGCCAGAGACCCCTTGAGGATGGCGATGCCCCCGTCTACGTGGATGGGCGCGGAGAGCGGATGGACCACCGAGCCGTCGGGGCCGGGGGGATCGAGGGCCCCGAGGTTGTCGGCCAGGGTCCGCCCCGTCACCGTGATGCAGTCCCCGTGCAGCAGGCCCGCCTCGAGGAGCTCCCGCATGACGACGGGAACGCCGCCCACGGCGTCGAGGTCGCTCATGTGGTACGGGCCGTGGGGCTTCATGTCGGCCACGTGGGGCACGCGCCGGCCGACCCGGTCGAAGTCGTCCAGGGTGAGCTCGACGCGGGCCTCGTTGGCGATGGCCAGCAGGTGGAGCACGGCGTTGGTCGATCCGCCCACGGCCATGACCAAGGCGATGGCGTTCTCGAAGGCCTCCCTGGTCATGATGTGGCGGGGCCTGATGCCGGCCTCGAGCAGGGCCACGACGGCCCGGCCGCTCTCGTAGGCGAGGTCGTCCCGCCTGCGGTCGACGGCGGGCGGCGAGGCGCTCCCGGGCAGGGCCATGCCCAGGGCCTCGGAGGCCGAGGCCATGGTGTTGGCCGTGAACATGCCCGCGCAGGCGCCCTGGGTGGGACAGGCGTTGCGCTCTATGAGGGCCAGCTCCTCCGCCGACAGGGTGCCGGCGGCGTGGGCCCCCACCGCCTCGAACACGCTGACGATGTCGAGGGCCTGGTCGCGCAGGCGCCCGGGCAGGATGCTGCCCCCGTAGAGGAACACGGACGGGAGGTTGAGCCGGGCCGCGGCCATGAGCATGCCCGGGAGCGACTTGTCGCAGCCGGCGAAGGTCACCAGGCCGTCGAAGCGCTCGGCGTGCATGACGGTCTCCACCGAGTCGGCGATGACCTCCCTGCTGACGAGCGAGGCCCGCATGCCCTCGTGCCCCATGGAGATCCCGTCGGAGACGGCGATGGTCATGAACTCGAGCGGGAAGCCCCCTGCGGCCTTGACCCCCTCCTTGGCCCGCTTGGCCAGGCGGTCGAGAGGCATGTTGCAGGGTGTGACCTCGTTCCAGGAGGAGGCCACGCCGACCTGGGGCTTGCCCCAGTCCTCGTCCCCCATGCCGACGGCCCTGAGCATGGCCCGGGCCGGGGCCCGCTCGTAGCCTTCGGTCACCTCGGGGCTGCGGGGCCGGGGCATGGGGTGCTCTTCCATGGCCGGCCAGCGTAGGGCGGCGCCGGTGAGGGAGGCGCCGGCTTTACTCGAAGGCGATGTAGTAGTTCTCCGCACCCGCGGCCCGCACGTCGTCGAGCCAGTTGCCGTCGTACAGGTCGGTAGGACCCTGGATGAGGTCGCTGGCCTCGCCCTCCTTGGTCGTGGCCAGCGTCCAGGCCTGGCGCTTGTAGGTCCAGTTGTCGGGTTGGAGGCGGTGGGCCTCACGGAACCAGGCCACGGCCGCGTCCCGCTGGCCCTGGCGCCACAGGTGCTGGCCCAGCTCGAAGCAGGCCGCGGCCTCGGCGTGCCCGGGGGGGCGAGGCTGGGAGCGGGCCACGACCTCCGCGGGCGAGAGGGCCCACGGACTGGCGCTGCCCCGCTGGGCCCAGTCCCGCAGCGCACCCAGGTAGACGTCGGAGTGGTTGGGGATCTTCTTGACCTCGACGAGCATGTCGTGGATGCGGGGGGGCAGCCCCTCGGGGACGGGGGAGTCGGCGAAGCCCGAGCCCTGCACGTGGGCGGGGTGGGCGGGACGGGTGAGGACGCCTTCCTCGTCGATCCACACCGCGTTGGGCACGTTGACGAATCCCAGAAGCTCGTCGCTGACGTGGGCGGCGTCGATCAGCGAGGGGTGCTCAGGCCTGGCCGCCTCGATCCAGGGCCGGGCCGCGTCGGCCCCGCCGGTGTCCAGCGCCACCGTCACCACCTCGACACCGGCGGGATGAAGCTCGCTGCGCAGTGCCTGCCACACGGGCAGGTCGCCCCGGCACCCTCACCACGACGCCCAGGCGATGAGCACGACCTTCTGGCCCCGCAACGAGCTGAGGGCGAAGGGCTGTCCCGACAGGTCGGGCAGCTCGAGCTCGGGCGCCACGGCCGTGCTGAGGGCCCGTCCCCCGGCCGGGGGGCCCAGGGCCCACAACCCGTGGTCGCCGTCGTGGACCAGGGGCATGCGCAGCTGGCGGGCGAAGGAGGCGACGTCGACGTCGCCGTCCTCGGCGGTGCCGGGCTCGAGGGGAACGCACACCTCGGCCTTGCACGCCCCCTGGGGCTTGATGGCCCAGCCCGTGCGGCGCTCGAGATCGTCCATTCCGACGCGGGGAGCGGTGAGTATCACTTCGGCACCACCGACTCGATGATCGAGGTGGTGTCGGAGTGGAAGAACCCGGGCACGTCGGTGACGTCGTGCTCCTTGACCGTCACTGAGTACTTGGGCGAGTCCACCCGGTCGGTCGTCAGGGTGATGGTGAACGGGGCTCCGTTGAAGGTGGTGTGGATGGTGAGCGTGCCGTTGACCAGCCCGCAGGCCACCGGCTTGCATCCGTTGCTGGTCGTGTCCGGCTTGCCCATGGTGTAGTCGCCGTGGCCCGTGGTCGTGTTGTCGGTGGAGGTGATGTCCCACGCCCAGTGCTTGCCCTCGGTCTGGGGCACGGGCTCGGCCAGCACGGGCGGGTTGGGGCGGAACTCCTTGGCGAACTGGCCCGTGATCTTGAGGTCGACCATGAACACGCCGTCGGGCTGGTAGCGCAGCACCAGCTCCGTCCCGTTGCCCGAGCCGTCGTCGGAGACCAGCGTCTCGTGCTGGTCCGTCCCCTGGGCCGGGTCCACGGTGAGGGTGGCCTTTCCGTTGAGGGGGGCGGTGGTGGGCGGCGTCCCCCCCGAGCGCGACCCGGTCACGTCGTAGGTGTAGTGCCCGGGCGCGGCTCCCGCCGCGGCCGTCGCAGCCTTGGAGGCGGCCCCGGCGGGCGCCGCCGTGTTGGACGACGCGCTCTTGGCCGGGGCGGTGGTCGCCTTCGACGCGCCCGTGGCGGGGGCGCCGGTGGTGCCCGCTCCTGCCCCGCTGGCACCGGCGCCGCCCGTCGTCGAGGTGGGGGCCGAGGCGGCTGCGCCCAGCTGGCCGGTGGCGCTGGAGCGGTGGCTGCCCCCGCCGCCACAGGCCCCGGCCAGGACGAGGGCGGCGAGGCCACAGGCGCGCACGCCCCTGAGGGCGCGTGGGGAAGATATGGGCCTAGGCATCGGGCGATGCTAGACGAGGCCTTCCCCCAAACCCCGGGCGGGCCCGCCCCTCAGGCCTTGGCCTCCAGGCGCTCGGTCAGCATCGCTCTGGCCCTGTTGCCGTCGGCTTTGCCCTCGGTCGCCTTCATGAGCTGGCCGATGAGCGCGCCCATCACCTTGCCGTCCCCGGCCCGGAAGCGGGCGCACAGCTCGGCGTTGGCCGCTATGACCTCCTCCACGGCGGCGGCCAGGGCGTCGGGGGACAGCGCCTTGTACCCCTTGGCCTTGGCGATGGCCGCGGGGTCGCCCCCTGCCTTGAGCATCTCGGCCAGCACGTCCTTGGCCTGGGTGGCGGTGAGCTCGCCCCGGGCCTCCATGCCCACCAGGGCGGCGAAGGCGGCCGGATCCAGGCCGCGGGCGCCTTCCAGGTCGGCGGCCACCTCGTTGGCGGCCCGGTTGAGGGCCACCCTGGGCTCGGCCCCCTGCTCGATGGCCTCGAGCACGAGGCCGTCCAGGTCCAGCTCCACCAGCAGGGCCACGACGTCGGCCCCGGTGCCGGCGGCGGCCGCCAGCCGGGCCCGGCGCTGGGCCGGGAGCACGGGCATGGCCGCACGCACCTGGGCCTGCCACGCCTCCTGGGGGGCCACCGGTACCAGGTCGGGCTCGGGGAAGTAGCGGTAGTCGAAGGCCTCCTCCTTGGAGCGCATCGACAAGGTGCGGCTCTCGGCCTCGTTCCAGTGCCGGGTCTCCTGCACCACGTCCTGGCCTTCCTCGAGAAGCTCGCGCTGGCGCTCGGCCTCGTAGTCGATGGCCCGCCCCAGTGAGCTGAGGGAGTTCATGTTCTTGATCTCGCAGCGGGTCCCGAGCTGGGACGATCCCCCCCGCCGCAGCGACACGTTGGCGTCGACCCGCAGCGACCCCTCCTCCATCTTGCCGTCCGAGGCGCCCGTCGCCACCAGGATGGCCCGCAGCTCCCTGACGTAGGCCCGGGCCTGGGCGGCCGAGCGCAGGTCGGGCTCGCTGACGATCTCCACCAGGGGCACGCCGGCCCGGTTGTAGTCGACGAGCGAGTAGGCCGCCTCGTGGATGCGTCCGCCCCCGCCCACGTGGGTCGTCTTGCCCGTGTCCTCCTCCATGTGGGCCCGCACGATCCCGACGCGGCCGCCGTCGGGCAGCTCCAGCCAGCCGCCCACGTTGATGGGCTCGTCGTACTGGCTGATCTGGTAGTCCTTCGGCATGTCGGGATAGAAGTAGTTCTTCCGGTGGAAGATGGACGGGCGCACGGTGGAGTGCAGCGCCTCGCCTATGCGCATGGCGTACTCGACCGCCTGGCGGTTGAGGACGGGGAGCGAGCCCGGCAGCCCGAGGCACACGGCGCAGACGTTGGTGTTGGGCTCCTCGCCGAAGGAGTTGCGGCACGAGCAGAACAGCTTGGTGGCCGTGCGCAGCTCGCAGTGGACCTCGAGGCCGACCACGGTCTCCCAGCGCTGCGGCGCCGGGCCGCTGTGCGAGGCGGACGCCGGTGTCATGGCCCCGCCGCCGGCGCGGGAACGGGCGCGGCCCGCTCCAGGGTCCCGGCCACACGGAACATGGCCTCTTCGCCCAGGGCCGGGGCCAGCACCTGCACCCCGACAGGCAGGCCGTCGTCCCCCGTGCCGAAGGGGATGCTCATGGCCGGGTGCCCGGCCAGGTTGGAGGGGATGGTGCACACGTCGGACAGGTACATGGCCAGCGGATTCTCGGCCTTGGCGCCGACGGCGAAGGCCGTGGTCGGGGCGGTGGGCGCGAGGAGGACGTCGACGCGCTCGTAGGCCGAGGCGAAGTCCTGGATGATGAGCGTGCGCACGCGCTGGGCCTGGCCGTAGTAGGCGTCGTAGTAGCCGGCCGACAGGGCGTAGGTGCCCAGCATGACGCGCCGCTTGACCTCGGCCCCGAAGCCCCGGGCCCGGGTCCTGCTGTACATGGTGGTCACGTCGGGGGCGGGCTCCCGCAGGCCGTAGCGGACCCCGTCGTAGCGGGCCAGGTTGCTGGAAGCCTCGGCCGGGGCGATGAGGTAGTAGGCGGACAGGCCGTAGACGGTGGCGGGGACGGACACCTCCTCCACCTCCGCGCCCGCGTCGGCCAGGGCGTCGGCCGCCTCCCGCATGCGCTTCAGGACGTCGGGGTCGATGCCCTCGGTCAGCTCCCGCAGCACCCCTACGCGCACGCCGCTCACACCCCCGTCCAGGGCCTGGCTCACGGGCGGCGCCCCTCCGGGCAGAGAGGTGGAGTCGGCCGGGTCGTGACCGGCGATGGCCTCGAGCAGGAGGGCGGCGTCGGCGACGTCGGCGGCCAGGGGGCCGATCTGGTCGAGAGAGCTGGCGAAGGCGACGAGGCCGTAGCGGGACACCAGGCCGTAGGTCGGCTTCATGCCCACCACGCCGCACAGGGCCGCGGGCTGGCGGATGGATCCGCCCGTGTCCGAGCCCAGGGCCAGGGGGACGAACCCCGCGGCCACGGCCGCCGCGCTCCCCCCGCTGGAGCCTCCCGGGACCCGGGAGGGGTCGTGGGGGTTGCGGGTGGGCCCGAAGGCGGAGTTCTCCGTGGAGGAGCCCATGGCGAACTCGTCCAGGTTGGTCTTGCCCACGACCACCGCCCCCGCGTCGCGGACCCTCTCGACCACGGTCGCGTCGTAGGGCGGGCGCCAGCCCTCCAGGATCCGCGACGAGCACGTGGTGGGGACGCCCCTGGTGCACAGGTTGTCCTTGAGGGCGACGGGGACGCCGGCGAGCGGGCCCGGGTCCTCGCCTGCGGCCACCCGGCGGTCGAGCTCGGCCGCGGCCGACCGGGCCTGCCCGCTCATCACCAGGTTGAAGGCGTGCAGCTCGGGCTCGCGGGCCTCGATGCGCTCGAGGTGCTCGTCCAGCACGTCGGCCGCCGAGCGCCTCCCCGACCTCACCGCCGACGCGATCTGCTGGGCGCTCACGGGGCCTCGCCCAGGATTCGGGGCACCTTGAAGCGCCCGTTCTCCACCTCGGGCGCCTGGGACAGGACCTCCTCGCGGTCCAGGGGAGGCCTGGGCTCGTCGTCGCGCAGGACGTTGTCCAGCGGCAGGGGGTGGGCGGTGGGCGCCACCGCCGAGGTGTCGAGCGACGCCACGTCGGCGGCGTGGTCGAGGACGGCCGCCAGCTGCTCGGTGAACAGGGCCAGCTCCTCGTCGCTCAGCTCCAGGCGGGCCAGGCGGGCGACGTGGGCCACGTCCTGCGCCGAGATGCGCGCCCCCGCGTCGGGCATGGCGGGCATGGTAGGGCAGGACCGGTCCGGCACCCGCCGCCACATGGCGACGTGAGGGCCGATGGCCTCCTCCTCCCAGACCTCTCCCCGCGTCTGCATCCCGCCCCGCTCGTACAGGGACACCGCGGCCGTGCGAGCGTTGCACCACAGAAGCCCACCGCCCCTGCCGGCCACGTGGTCGACCACCGCGCCCAGGATCCTGGCCCCGACGCCCATACCTCTCATCTCCGGCGCCGTGGCCATCCCCCGCAGGCGCCAGGCCCCGGCGTCGCCCGGGTCCCACGGTGGCGCCTGGCGCCGGACCGAGGCCGTGCCCACCACTGTGCCGTCGGGTGGGCGCGCCGCGAAGTGGGCCGTCTCGGGGTCGTCGTCTCCCGGCAGGGCCATCTCGTCCGGCGTCTGGTGGGGACGCAGGACGCGCTGGCGGAGGGCGAAGGTCTCCGGGGCCGCCACCCGCTCGACCCGGACCTCAACCTCGGTCAGCCCGAGGTCACCGCCCGGGCGAAGGCCGCGGCCCGGTCTTCGATGTCGCCCCGGTCGTAGTCCAGCGTCGCCACGTGGTAACTGCGCTCGAGCATCACCCGCTCGACCGGGCCCGACACCCGCTCGGTGAAGAAGTCCCCCGCCGAGGGGGGAACGACATGGTCGTTGGGGCTCGTCATGAGCAGCACCGGGCTGCGGATCTCGCCCAGCCTGGGGGCCAGGTCGACCAGGGCGTCCCACAGGGAGAGGGCGGCCCGCACCGGAACCAGGTCATAGGCCAGCTCGTGGGCGTCGGGGTCGGCCAGGTCGCCCCCGACTCCCGGGATGGTCTCGCTCCCCGCCTCCAGCGCCTTGCTCATCATCTCCACGAACGACTCGGCCGGAGGCTCGACGGCGGGGTTGACGAGGACGGCCCCGGCCACCTCGGGATGGGCCGCGGCCAGCCAGCTCGCCAGCGTCCCACCCATGGACAGCCCGGCCACCACCACCTTGTCGCAGCGTCCGGCCAGGTCCTGGTAGGCCCGCTCGGCTGTGGCCGACCAGTCAGACCAGCGTGTGGGGATCATGTCGTCGACCGCGGTGCCGTGGCCGGGAAGCAGAGGCAGCTCGACGGCGAAGCCGGCGGCGGCGAAGGCCTGGGCCAGCCCCCGCATGGACTGGGGGCAGCCGGTGAATCCGTGCAGCACCAGGGCGCCGTGGGGCCCACCGGGCGCCGACCAGGGCTCGGCGCCGGGCATGACCGGGGCCGTCATCTGTAGGGATCCTCGGGACTGAGCGGTTCCTCCCACCAGTCCTCGGTCGCCGGCGCCCAGCCTGGATCCTCGTAGATGCAATCCACCGGGCAGGGATCGAGGCACTTGCCGCAGCCCGAGCACAGCTCGGGGACGATGATCACGTCCATGCCGTGGTTGAAGATGGCGCCGAACTGCGACGGGCAGTGGCGCAGGCAGGTGTCGCAGTTGATGCACTCCGACATCTCGATGCGCAGGGGCGGGTTCTTCCACTTGGGGTTGCGCTCGTGATGCTCGATGCGCTCGAGGCGGGTGGCGGCCGGCATCGTCGAGGCAGGGTAGCAGCGGCGCCGGCCCAGTCTTGACCGGCGGGTCAAGACGTGGTCCGATGGCTCCGTGCCCACGTCCCGGGGCGAAAGCCGAGGCCCGACCCGCGGACCCAGCCGTGCCGCCGCGGCAACGGCGGCGGCCCCGGCCACCGCCGCCGTCTCCAAGGCCGCCCCCATGGCCGCCCCCAACGGGGCCAAGGACGTCGCCAACGGGGCCGGGCCCGCACCCCGGGAGCTGACCCGCCAGGGCCAGGAGCGCAAGCAGGCCATCCTCGACGCGGCCGGCGCTCTGTTCGCCGAGCGCGGCTACGCCGAGACCCGGGTCATCGACATAGTGCGGGCCGCGGGGGTGGCCAAGGGCCTGTTCTACTGGTACTTCGAGAACAAGGAGGCGGTGTTCGCCGAACTGGTGGGCGCCGTGCGCCACCAGCTGCGCCTGGAGCAGGGCCGGGCCATCGACCCCGGCGCCACCGCCCTCAGCCGGGTGAGGCAGGGGGTGGAGGCCTCGGTGCGCTTCATGGGCGAGCATCGGCGCCTGTACTCGTTCTTCGACATGGAGAGCCTCGACCCCAGGCTCATGAACGTCCTGCGGCCGGGCGCCGAGGTGCACCTCACCGACACGGCCGCCCACGTGCGGGCCGGCATCGAGGCCGGACAGATTCAGGACGAGGACCCCTTGCTCCTGGCCCACGGGGTGGTCGGCGCCGTGGCCTGGTTCAGCCACCTCCACCGCACCGGGCGCATCGACCTGCCCGTCGGCGAGCTGGCCGACTTCACCGGCCGCTTCGTGGTCCGGGCCCTGGCCGCCGACGACGAGGCCGCGGCCCAAGCCCAAGCGTGCGGTGGTGACCGAGGCGTGGCCCGGGTCCAGGGACGGGGCGCCGCACGGGTCGGATGACGACGGTCCGACCGAGCTGTCCCGCGGGTCCGGCGGCACGGTAGCGTTCGACCGCTTCACGACCCATCCCGACGACAGCCGGAGGAGCAAGTCCGTGGCCAAGTACCCGTTTCTCAGCGACGAGTGGATGAGCGAGGCCAAGAAGATCCGGGAGGAGTACAAGGGCAAGACCCCTGCGCCCGCTCACGCCGTTCGCATGAACCAGGTCATCACCGACGTGCCCTTCGGTCCCGGGACGATTGATGCCCACATGGACACGTCCTCCGGAGAGCTCGAGATGGACACCGGCCACATCGAGAACGCCGACTTGAAGGTGACCCTCGACTACGAGACGGCCAAGGCCATCCTCGTCGAGCAGAACCCCCAGGCCGGGATGCAGGCGTTCATGGCCGGCAAGATCAAGGTCGAGGGCGACATGACCAAGCTCATGGCCATGCAGGCGGCCCCGCCCGACGCCACCGCCGTGGAGGTGGCCAACAAGATCCAGGAGATCACCGAGTAGGAGGCGCGCCGGCCCTCAGCCGCCGGATCCCCGCTCGCCCGACCCCCGGAAGGCGGCAAGGCCCAGGGAGGCGGCGGCACCGGCAATGGCTGGGGAACACTGCCTCAGCAACGCCGCCTCCCTGGGCCCAACCGGGTTGGATCATACGACTGGGACGGCTGGGCCGGTAAGGGCTAATTCACCCATCCCTAGAACGGGGTAGTCCGTACCGGCCCGATCAGCGGCCGCTCAGCCGCCCTTCAGCGGGCCACACCGGCTCCGCCGTCGCCGATCAGGCGCTTCATCTCGCTCTCCAGCTCCGCCACCGTCCAACGCTCGTCCTTGTCGATCGACTCGGTGAGGGTCCAGGGCTGGAAGAGCTGCACCTTGCCGCCCTGCACGAAGAACACCTTCCCGTTGGCGGGGCAGGACTCCGTGGCCAGGTAGGCGACCAGGGGCGAGACGTTGGCCGGGTCCCATACGTCGAAGCGACCGGGGTCGTCGGGGGCCTTCACCACCTGGTCGAGGCCGGGCGTGGCCTCCGTGAGGCGGGTCCGCGCCGCAGGGGCGATGGCGTTGGAGCGCACGCCATAGCGGATCAGCTCCTGGGAGGCGATGACGGTGAAGGCGGCGATGCCGGCCTTGGCCGCGCCGTAGTTCGCCTGGCCGGGGTTGCCCAACAGACCCGACGTGGAGGAGGTGTTGACGATCGACGCCTTGACCTCCTTACCGGCCTTGGCCTGCTCCCGCCAGTAGGCCGCGGCCCAGTGGGTGGGGATGAAGTGGCCCTTGAGGTGGACGCGGAGGACGGCGTCCCACTCGTCCTCGCTCATGTTCACCAGGACGCGGTCGCGCAGGATGCCGGCGTTGTTCACCAGGACGTGCAGGTCGCCGAAGGCCTCGACCGCGGCGTTGATGAGGCGCTGGCCCGCCTCCCAGTCGGCCACGTTGTCGGCGTTGGCGATGGCCTCACCGCCCATGGCCTTGATCTCGTCGACCACCTGCTGCGCCGGCGTTCGGTCGTCGCCCGAGCCGTCCATGGCCCCGCCCAGGTCGTTGACAACGACCTTGGCTCCTTCGGCCGCGAAGAGCAGGGCATGCTCACGCCCGATGCCCCGGCCGGCCCCCGTGATTATGGCCACCCGTCCGTCAAGCGCACCCATCTCCGTGTCCTTTCGCTCCGACTCACGCCTGGGCCTGGGCTGGATCCTCGACTCGCGGTCCCCGGCCGCCAGGGCGTCCGGGAAACGTTCGCAGCCTGCCCGCGTGAGGGTCAAACCCGCTCGTCGGGGCCGCACCCGCATCCGGGCCGACCAGGGGCGGGCTAGATGGTGTAGAGGTTGACGCCCGACCCCCGGTGCACGCGCTGGCCCGCGGGGGGGTCGGTGAAGAACACCACGCCGCGCTTGGAGGGCCCGTAGACGTTGGCCACCGACAGGCCGGCCTGGCTCAGCATGGTGGTCGCCTCGTCGACGGAGTGGCCCCGCACGTCGGGTATGGGGACGAGGTCGGGCCCCTTGGACACGATGATGGTCACCGCGCTGTCCCGAACCGCCGACGAACCCGCCGGAGGCGAGGTCCCGATGACCGAGCCCGACGTGACGGTGTCGCTGAAGTCGTCCCGCCTCTGGGGCACCAGGCCCAGGCTCTGGAGCTGTTTGCTGGCCGCGTCGAAGGTCTGCCCGCTCAGGTCGGGGACCGTCCTGGGCCGGGGACCGTCCGACACGGTCACGGTCACGTCACTGCCCTTGGGCTGGAGCCCGCCACGGGGCGACCAGTCCAGGACGGCACCCCTGACCGCGTCCTCGCTGTACTGGCCCTGCACCTTGGGGTTGAGGCCGGCCCCCTGGATGGCCTTCACGGCGGCGTCCCTGGTGAGGTTGGTGAGGTCGGGGACGGCCCTGGGCGCGGGGCCCTTGGAGACGACAAGGGTGACGGTGCCGTGCTCCTTCAGGCGCGTCCCCGGGTTGGGGCTCTCCTGCAGCACCTGGCCCGGCTGCACCTGCTCGTCGAAGGCCTGGCGCACCGACACCTTGAAGTGGTCGTGCCCGAGCAGCACCCGGGCCTGGCCCACGTCCTGGCCCACCACCGCGGGCAGGGCGTGGGCCGGGGTGGCGACGCGCAGCGCCCCTGCCACCAGCACCCCTCCGACCAGCAGGGCGACCACGGCGACGGCCATCCACCGGGCCCTGCGCAGCCAGCGCCCCTTCGGACCCGCACCCGGCTCCTGGGCCTGGCCAGCGGTGGCCGGCTCACCGCCCTGGGCGTCGGACGGGGCCGCTTCCGACGCGGCCGGCGCCACCGCGGCCGCTACCACCCCATCGGCGGGGGCCGCGGGACCGGGGCCCCGGCCCCAGCGCCGGCGGCGGCCCCCCTTCTCCGGGGCCGCCTGCTCGGCCGGCCCGGGCTTGGGCGCCGGCACCGGCCTCCGCGAGCGACCCAGCTCGGTGGGATCGCGCAGCTCGGTGAGCTCGTCGGCCGCCGTGTACCAGGCCAGGGGCAAGGGGGCGGGGGCGGGCAGCATGGCCGCGGCTCGCTCCAGGGCGGTGGCGAAGCCCACGGCGTCCAGGCGCTTGTCGAGGTCGGGCGCGGCCGCCCGCTCGAGGATGGGGCCGACCGGGCCCAGCTCGCGGGGAGCCTCGAGTGGTCGGTCGACGCGGGCCATGAGCGTGGCGATGGTCGTGTCCGCGGCGAAGGGCACCGCGCCGGTGCTGGCCTCCACCAGCACCAGGGCCAGGGCGTAGACGTCGGCCCGCCCGTCCACCGAGCTCCCCAGGGCCTGCTCGGGCGCGGCGTAGCGCGCCGTGCCCAGGACCGCCCCCGCCGGTTCCGTCCACGCGGCCTCGGCCAGGGCCCGGGCCACCCCGAAGTCGGCGACCCGCAGCCGCCCCTCCTCGTCGAACAGGAGGTTGGCGGGCTTGACGTCGCGGTGCACCAGGCCCCGGCGGTGGGCGTGCTCCAGGCCCCGCGCCGCCTCCACGCCGACCCGCGCGCACTGGGCCGGGCTGAGGAGCTGGCCGCGGTCGAGGAGGTCGCGGAGGCTGCCGCCCGACAGCAGCTCGAGCACCAGGTAGGGGCCGTCGGCGTCCTCCCCCCAGTCGTATACCCGCATGATGTTGGGGTGGGTCAAGGCGGCCACGGCCTGGGCCTCGGCGCGGAAGCGGCGCAGGAAGGACTCGTCCTCGGCCAGGGCGGGATGCAGGATCTTGACCGCCACCCGCCGGCGCAGGCGCACGTCCTCGGCCACGAAAACGTGCGCCGACGCGCCCGTGCCGATGGGCGCGATCAAGCGGTAGCGGTCGCCCAAAACGCGCCCGACGTGGTCGGCGATGCGCGACAGCGCCACACAACGAGGGTAATGGGTGCGCGTCCGGACGTCCGTGATCGTCGGGTGGTCTCCGACTACGCATGGTGGGGATGGCTCCGGCATCATGGCCCTGCCCATGACCGTCAGCACGCCGCAGTTCGGGCCGCGCCAGAGGCTGGTGACGCCCTACCGGGTGATCGTCACCGCGCTGCTGGCGCTGGCCGCAGGCCTGTTGGTGCTGGCCGCCCGGTCCCACCCCAACCCGCCCCCCGCCTTCCACGACTCGGTCGTGAGGGCCGTCTCACCCGCGCCCGGGAGCCTGGGGCTGCGCCAGAGCGAGATCTTCGTCGAGATCGACCCCGCCTACGACGGCACCATCGAGCAGGTGAACCAGACCACCATCCCCGAGGACCAGCTCAAGCGCATACCCAACCTGCTGCGCGTCACCTACGACCCGGGACAGACCGACGCCGCCACCGGGAGGCTGCCGGCGGGGCGCAACTGCGTGCTCTACAAGTACTGGCCCGTAGGCACCGACCCCGCCCGGGGAACGGAGCGCAGCTGGTGCTTCAACCTCCACTGACGGGGCCGCCGACCAGCGCCGCGGCCGCCTCGCGCTCCTCGTCTTGCTCCAGCGGGTGCATGGCCAGGTCTATGGCGCACCAGATGGTCTTGGAGAAGGGGTAGAAGGCCAAGGGCAGGATCACGGCCGCGGCCGCGGCCACGCCCAGGGCGGGGACGACGGAGGACCTCCCCCCGCTGGACGCCTCGACGAGGATGAAGGCGAACAGCACCAGGAGCACGGCGCCTTCGGTGACGCCGAAGGCTATGACGAAGGCGCCCAGGAAGAAGGCCTCCTCCGGCCGGCGCTCGAAGCGCAGCCCGCACCCGGGACAGCGCTCCGTCATCTGGAACCACCGGCGGAACAGCCGGCCCGACCCGCACCGGGGGCAGGCCCGCCTCCACCCCCGGGCCAGCATCGGCCCCAGGCCCGGGTCCCACCGGGGCCGGGGCGCGGCGGTCAAGGCAGCTCGCCCTTCTCCAAGAGGTGGGCGAAGCCGGCCTCGTCCAGGACGGGCACCCCCAGCTCCTGGGCCTTGGTCAGCTTGGCCGCGCCGGCCGCCTCTCCGGCGACAACCGCCGTCGTCCTCTTCGACACGCTCCCCGGCGCCTTGCCTCCCCGGGCCTTGATCGCCTCCTCGGCCGACTCTCGCGACCACCCCTCCAGCGTCCCGGTGACGACGACCGACATGCCCGCCAGCGTCTGGGGCCCCTCCGAGCCCTCCGGTCCCGCCAGGTTGACCCCGGCGACGCGGAGCTTGGCGATCACCGCCTGGTTTCGCGCCGAGGCGAAGAACTCGTGCACGCTGGTCGCGATCTTGGGGCCCACGCCCTCCACCGCGGCCAGCTCCTCCAGCGACGCGGCCATGATGCGGTCGAGGTGGCCGAAGCTGGCGGCCAGCAGCTGGGAACCGGCCCCGCCCAGGTGCGGCACGCCCAGGCCGGCCAGCAGGTTGGTCAGGGGCCGGTCCTTGGACGCCTCGATGGCCGCCTCCAGGTTGCGCACCGATACCTCACCGAAGCCCTCCAGCTCCCTCACCCGGTCGAGATCGAGCGAGTAGATGTCGCCCACGTCGGCGAGGAGCCCGAGGCTGGTGAACAGCTGCACGGTCCTCTCGCCCAGACCTTCGATGTCCATGGCGCCCCGCGAGGCGAAGTGGATGATGCGCTGGTCGCGCTGGGCTGGACAGTCGACGTTGGTGCAGTAGGTGTCGCTCTCGCCGGGGAGGCGGACGAGCGGCCCCCCGCAGGCCGGGCAGGCGGTGGGGAAGCGCCAGGGTTTGCTCCCCCGCCCCCGCTTGGCCAGCACCGGCCCCAGGACCTCGGGGATGACGTCGCCCGCCTTGCGCACGAACACGGTGTCGCCCGGGCGCACGTCCTTGGCCGCGACCTGGTCCTCGTTGTGCAGGGTGGCCAGGGCGACGGTGGAGCCGCCCACGAACACGGGCTCGAGCATGGCGAAGGGGGTGGCCTTACCGGTGCGCCCGATGGAGACCATGATGTCCTTGAGCAGGGTGGTGCGCTCCTCGGGCGGGAACTTGTAGGCGATGGCCCAGCGGGGCGCCTTGGCCGTGGCTCCCAGCTCGCGGCGCTGGGCCAGGTCGTCGACCTTCACCACCACGCCGTCGATCTCGTAGGGGAGGTCGTGGCGGTGCTCGAGCCAGTGGCGGCAGAAGTCGTTCACCTCCTCCAGGCTCCCCAGCACCCGCACCTCGGGGTTCACGGGCAAGCCGGCGGCGGCGAGGTACTCCAGGGTCTCGTGGTGGGCGCTCAGGCGGGGCCCTCCGTCCATGGCGCCGGCCTGGTACGTCCAGAAGGAGAGCTCCCGCGACGCGGTGATGGACGGGTCCTTCTGACGCAGGGACCCGGCCGCCGAGTTGCGGGGGTTGGCGAATGTCCGCAGCCCGGCTTCGGCCTGCCTGCGGTTCAGCTCCTCGAAGGCGGGCACGGGCATGTAGACCTCGCCCCGTACCTCGATGACCGAGGGCGACTGCCCGGTGGGGCTGGAGAGGCGCTCGGGGACGGCGGCGATGGTGCGGACGTTCCCGGTCACGTCCTCCCCCACCGTCCCGTCGCCACGCGTCGCCGCTCGCACGTAGCGCCCGTCCTCGTAGAGAAGGGAGATGGCGACGCCGTCGATCTTCAGCTCGCAGACGAAGGCCACCTCACCGCTGATGAAACGCTCCATGCGCTTGCCCCACGCCAGCAGCTCCTCGAAGCTGAAGGCGTTGTCGAGCGACATCATGGGCGTGCGGTGGCGCACGGGCGCGAACTGGACCGAGGGCGCGGCCCCCACCTGCTGGGTCGGTGAGGTCGGGGTCTGCAGGTCCGGGTGCGCCTCCTCGACGGCGCGCAGCTCGCGGACCAGGGCGTCGAACTCGGCGTCGCTTATCTCAGGGTCGTCGAGCTGGTGGTAGCGGAGGTTGTGGTGGGCGATGAGCTGGCGCAGCTCATCGGCCCGTTGCGCGGGGTTCTCGGCGCAAGGCACGGTGTCGCCCTCGACCTCAGCGGGAGCGCTGGCTCCGGCCCGCGGTGGGCGCCCGGCGACGAACGCGGGCGGGCTGGGCCTCCTGTTCCAGCGCCGCGCTCACCTGATCCCGGGTGGCGTCCAGGGCGGCCAGCACCTCCTCGGCCGGGGCCCACTCCTGACGCACGGCCAGGCTGTAGCGCTTGATCACAACCAGGTCCACGAGCCGGACCTCGGCCATGTCTCTCCTCTCCTCGATGGGTGGGGTCGGTGGGGTGACGGGCTTGGACGCCTGCGTGACCCCCGGGTGGTCAATCGTCGCGCGCCTCTGCCAGAGTGCCCGCCGCGGACATGCGCAGCGCGCCGAGCCAACCCCAGGGGCCGACCCGAGCCGGTAGCGGCCGCCTCTCCCCCCTGGTGCCCTGGGCCCTCAGGGCCGTGTGGGCCGCCCTCCCCCTGGCCGCCGGGCCCAGGCTGGCCGTCGCCCTCGATCCCCGCAGCCCCGCGGTGCGGTCGGTGGCCTCGGTCGGGCTCTGGGCCGGCTGGGCCGTGGTCATGGTCGCCACCCTGGTGCCCCACCCTCGGGCCCTCACCACGGTCCGCACGGGCGTGGCCGCCGGGGCCGCGGCCGTGGGCGGGGCCATCGTGTCCCACCCCCGGCCCGTGGCCGGGGTGATCGTGGCCATCCTGGCCGTGGTGGCCACGGTGGGGCTGGCCTTCTCCGCTCCTCTGGGAATGGCCTTCGTGAACGGACCCGCCTATCCCAACGAGCGCCGGTTCCCGCTGCGCCCGCCCGGCCCCCTTCTTCTCGGGCCCCTGATGCTGGCCTGGGCCGTCGCCGTCGGCGCACCCACGGCCACCGCCCTGCTGATGGCCGCCGAACGCTGGGCCCTGGGCGCGGCCGTGGGAACCCTCGGCCTGCCCGCCGCTGCGGTGATGGCCCGCTCGCTGCACGGCCTGTCCCGGCGCTGGATCGTCTTCGTGCCCGCCGGGCTCGTCCTCCACGACCCCCTGTCGGTCATCGATCCTGTTCTCTTCCGCCGTCAGACGATCGAGGCGATGCGGCCGGCGCCGCTGGGCAGCGACTCGCTGGACCTCAGCCACGGGGCCCCGGGCCTGGCCCTCGAGCTCGTCCTGCGGGAGAAGGTCCCCATGGTGGTGGTCCGCCCCGGCCGCCGGGGCGACCAGCCCGGGGCGTCGGCCAGGCTGCTGTTCACGCCCACCCGCCCGGGTCTGGTCCTGAGCGAGGCCCGGGCCCGGCGCCTGCCGGTCGGCTGAGCGCTCACACCGCCTCGGCCGCGCCCAGCACGGCGTCAGCTTCGTAGAGGGCGACGGTCTGGCCCGGCGCCACCGGCGGGTGGGGCTGGGCGAAGCGCACCCGCCCGCCCTCGAACACGGCGTCCAAGGCCCGGCCGTGGGCGCTGAGCTGGACCAGGACGGGCGAGCCCGGAACCAGCGGCCCCTCCAGCCACGTCGTGCCCCGGATCCCGACGGATTCGGTGAAGGCGTCCTCCTCCGAGGCGACCACCACCGCGCCCGCGGCCACGTCGACCTCCACCGCGTAGCGCCGGCGGCCCTCGCCGCCCAGCCCCCGCCTCTGACCCACGGTGACCAGCTCCACGGCGGGGACGGACCCCACCGTCCGGCCCGTCGTGGCCTCGACGATCCGCCCGGGATGCAGCTCCATGCGCGGGGTGAGAAAGCCCTGACGTCCGCCCGTGGCCGTTATGAAGCACACGTCCTGGCTGTCGGGCTTGGCCGCGGTGCGCAGGCCCAGGGCCCGGGCGTGGCCCCGCACCTCGGGCTTGGTCAGCTCGCCCACAGGCAGCAGGCAGCGGGCCAGCTGCTCACCGCTCAGGACCGACAGGACATAGGACTGGTCCTTGGCCCTGTCCCTGCCCCTCACCAGTCTGCGCCTGCCCCCGGCCGAGGTGACCATGCGGGCGTGGTGGCCCGTCGCCACCGCGTCGAAGCCGAGCTGGCGGGCCCGGCGCAAGAAGCGGTCGAACTTCAGGTGGCGGTTGCAGTCGATGCAGGGGTTCGGCGTGCGCCCGGAGGCGTGGGCGGCCACGTAGGGCTCCACCACCCGGGCGTCGAAGTCGGCCGTGAAGTTGAAGACGTGGTGGGTGATGCCCAGCTGCTGGGCCACGCGCCTGGCGTCGTCCACGTCGGCCACCGAGCAGCACCCCGAGTCGCTGGGGCCGCCCCACAGCTTCATGGTGGCCCCGACCACGTCGTGGCCGGCCTCGGCCAAAAGGGCGGCGGCGACCGACGAGTCCACGCCCCCCGACATGGCCACCAGCACCCGCACCTCAGCCGCCCCGCAGCCGGGCCACCGCCTCGGGGACGGCCTTGAGCGCCAGCTCGACGTCGTCGTCGGTGCTCGTCCAGCCCAGCGACAACCTCAGGCTGGCCAGGGCCTCGTCCTCGGGCACGCCCATGGCCTTGAGCACGTGGCTCGCCTCCAGCGCCCCGCTGGCGCAGGCCGACCCGGCCGACGCGCAGACGCCAGCCTCGTCCAGAAGCACCAGGAGGGCTTCGCTCTCCACGCCCGGGAAGCGCAGATGGCAGCTGCCCGCCACCTTCGCGGCCCGGTTCCCGGACTCGACCGCGCCGGGGACGGCGGCGAGGAGCCCGTCGGCCAGCCGGTCCCGCAGCCTCGTGACCCGCACCACGGTTTCCTCGCGGGAGGCCACCGTGGCCGTCATGGCCGCGGCCATGCCCACGATCCCGGCCACGTTGTGCGTCCCGCTGCGCCGGTCCCGCTCCTGGCCGCCCCCGTGGATGACGGGGGCCAGGGCCACGCCTTCGCGCACGACCAGGGCGCCCACGCCCTTGGGCCCGCCGAACTTGTGGGCGCTCACCGAGACGAGGTCGGCGCAGGCCGCGGCCGCGGACACGTCCATCCAGGCGAAGGCCTGCACCGCGTCGGTGTGCACCACCGCCCGGGGGGCGCGGGCCCGCACCAGGTCGGCAACGGCCCCGAGAGGCTGGACCGTGCCCACCTCGTTGTTGGCCAGCATCACCGAGACCACCGAGACGTCCCGCCCGTCCTGCTCGGCCCGGTCGAGCAGGGCGGCCAACCCCTCCAGGTCGACGATCCCCTCGGCCGTCACCGGGGCCACCCGCACCCCCACCGCCCGGCAGCTGTGGAGCACGGCGTGGTGCTCGATGGCGCTGCAGACGGCGGTCCCGCCCCCAAGGGCGTGGGCGCCCAGCACGGCCAGGTTGTCGGCCTCTGTCCCGCTGGCGGTGAACACGACCTCGCCGGGCGAGGCGCCCAGGGCCGCGGCCACCGCCTCCCGGGCCTCGTCCAGGGCCTGGCGGGCGGCCCGGGCCACCGAATGGACGCCGGACGGGTTGCCGAAGCGGTCGCTCAGGAGGGGGAGCATGGCCGCGGCCGCTTCCGGGCGCAGCGGGGTGGTGGCGGCGTGGTCGAGGTAGGCGGTCACCGGCGCCCAGCGTAGGTCCCACGCCTCGGGGGCCCTGGGCGCCGATGGCGCCGGAGCGGGCAGGGGGCGCCGGCGCCTGGGCCGGTGACGGGGGCGGTTTGTCCGGACACCGCTACGCACCGCGCTCGGAATTTTCGACAATCCGCTCAAGATCTCCCCTCACAGCTACCGATAGTGATTTCACCGCAACACCTAGCGACAAAGGCAACCGCCGGGGAAACCCGGTGGGCGCAAAGCCACGGACCTAAGGAGCGCAGGGCTCTACGGCCGCCGGGCTACCGAACAGGGGCGCCTCGCCCTCTGCAACCACCACGGAGGACCCAGGCCATGCGGCTCATCGTCAAGCTCTTCACCGTCGTCGCCCTGACGACCGTCTCCCTCGGCCTCGCCGCACCGACCGTGGGCGCCGATCCCGCCGCCGACTCGTCCCAGTTCGTCTCGCTGCTCAACCAGCTCCGGGCCAGCAAGGGCCTGGGTCCGCTGTCGGTGGACCCCGCCCTCAACGGCATCGCCAGCGGCTGGTCCGACCACATGGCCGCGGCGGGCACCATCTCCCACAACCCCAACCTGGCCAGCCAGGCGCCCTCGAACTGGCAGACGCTGGGGGAGAACGTGGGCATGGGCCCGTCGGTCCAGTCGATCCACGACGCCTTCGTCGCCAGCCCCCACCACTACGAGAACCTCGTCAACTCGACCTACGCCTACATCGGCGTGGCCGTGACCGTCTCCAACGGGACGATCTTCGTCACCGAGGACTTCATGGGCACGGGCGGCGCACCGGCCCCGGCCCCGCCGCCGATCCCGGTGGCGGTGACGCTGGCGTCGGCCCCGACCGCAGGACAGCCCGGCGGCTACCGCATCGCGACCGTGGGGGGCCAGGTCCTCTCCTACGGGGCCACCGGTCCCCTCGGCAGCGCCTCCGGCGCCACCGCGGGCATGGCCAGCACGCCGTCGGGGCGGGGCTACTGGTTGGTCAGCCCCAGCGGGGGCGTGTTCGCCTTCGGCGACGCCGCCTTCCACGGCTCGCTGGGCAACACCCGGATCAACCAGCCCATCGTCGGCATCGCGGCCACGCCCGACGGCGGCGGCTACTGGCTGGTGGCCCGGGACGGGGGCGTGTTCGCCTTCGGCGACGCCGCCTTCCACGGCTCGACCGGCGACATCCATCTGACCCAGCCCATCGTGGGCGTCTCGTCCACTCCCAGCGGGCAGGGCTACCGCTTCGTCGGGGCGGACGGGGGCGTGTTCAGCTTCGGCGACGCCGCCTTCTACGGCTCCACCGGCAACACCCGGCTCAACCAGCCCGTGACCGGCATGGCCCCCACGCCCGACGGGCGCGGCTACTGGCTCGTGGCCAGGGACGGGGGCGTGTTCGCCTTCGGCGACGCCCCGTACTACGGCTCGACCGGCAACATCCGCCTCAACCAGCCCATCGCCGGCGTCACCGCCGCCCAGGACGGTCACGGGTATCGCTTCGTGGCCGCCGACGGAGGGGTGTTCAACTTCGGCTCTGCCCCCTTCTACGGCTCGGCGGGCAGCGTGGCCCTGGGCTCCTCGGTCGTCGGCATCGCCCCCGGCGACTGACGGGCGGCCTGGAGATCTCGTCTCTCTCATAGGCTTCGCCGGCGGACCCTGCATCCCCCGGTGAGCAGCGGCTGGACGCCGGTGGGTGGTGGCCCGCCGGCGTCGCCGCACCTCTGGACTCCCTCGCCGGATCTCTGGTCGGATCCCGCCCTCCCCGCTCACACGCTGCGTGGTCGCCGGCACGGGGACCTGCCGAGGCCGGGCCCGGCCCAGCGCACCGTGAGTGGCACAAGTCACCCGTTTCGCCGAGGAACGACTCCAGCGCGCCTGTTCGTCCACGGCACACGGGGGTACAACTGGAGCCATGAGCATCGGTGGCTACTCCGGCCGGCGCCGTGAACCGGGCCCGGTCGACCACGGCTTCCTCGTGCTGAGCGGCGTTCGCCTCCTGAGCTGGTCGGTCGAGGAAGACGAGCTGAGCATCGACCTGCAGGGTGGCGACGGCGAGTGGCGCGGCTATGCCGGCGTCGACCTGGCCGAGCGTGCCCTGGTCGACGGGACACCGTTCCTGACCCTGAGGGCGGGCATGGAGGCCGGCATCGACGCCGACCTGCTCACCCATCTGTCGCGCTGGGCCTCGGCCGACGCCCTCCTCGACGTCAACGTCGAGGTGGACGGGCCCGACCTGGAGGCTCCGGGCCGATCCTGGACCATCGCCGACGGCGAGCAGGCCTTCAGCGTCACCGCCGCCTCCGCCTGACGCGGGCGCGGCAGCGCCCCGGGGCCGGGCACCGCGGCGCCCCCACCCTCGTCTAGCGCAGGTCCACCACCCTGGCGTCGCCGTGGTCGACGAGGCGGTCGTCGAGCTCGGACCGGTCGAGCACCACGAACTGGGTGACCGACAGCCTGTTGTCGAGCTCGTCGAGCACGTCCACCAGATCCGCGCCCGCCACCGGGGCGAGGAAGACGATGAGCTCGTCCTCCCCTTCCACCGTGCGCAGTTCGATCTGCCACAGCGACACCCGCTCCTCCCGATCGAGCACCGCGCTCAAGGCCGCCGCCAACGCGGGCAGCGGGGACGTGGGAACGATGCGAGGGGTCGTCCGTCCGCACGCCGGGCACCGCCCCTCCTCGAGCGTGGCGTAGACGTCGGTGCGCAGGCGCAGCATCACCGTCCCCCGCCACCCGATGGAGCTCCACACCACCTCGCCCTCCTCGCCGGGGGCGACGCCGGCCCCGGTCAGGGGGTCCACCACCTCCAGCAGCTCGACCGCGGGAGAGGTGTGCAGCCCTCCCTGTCCGCCCCGGCATTCGGCCCAGAGGGACTTGACCCCGGGCGGGGCCCAAGCGGACAGCACGGCCGCCCCGTCGCCCCGGAACTCGAGGCGGTCCCGCACTCCGTCCTCCAGGGGCTCGCCGACGGCCAGCAGCGTGTGCAGCGAGTCGAGATGAACCCCGGCCTCGGCGGCCGCCTCGAGCAGGTTGGCCAGATCGACGGGCCGGCCCGCCAGCACCGTGGGCCGCAGCCCGGCCACGTCCTCGATCGAGGGCACGGGCGAGAGCAGGAGGGAGGAGACGCCCGAGCGGCGCGTCCCCTCGGCCAGCTCCCAGAACCCCAGGTTGGGGCCGGGCGGCACCAGGCCGACGAGCACGTCGCCCCGGCGCAGGCCGGCCGCCTCCAGCCACCGGCGCCCCAGCTCGGCCAGCCGCTCGAGGTCCTCGGCCGAGTAGCCCACGGGCAGACCCGCCTGCACCAGCCAGTGGATGGGCTTGTAGATGGGCTCGAGCATGCGCTCGTTCAGGGCGGCCACCCGGCCGAACAGGCGGGCGATTCCCAACCTGAGGGCCAGGCCCCGGTCGCCGCGGCGGCGGATGCTGGCCCCGTCTGGGCGCAGGACGAGCGATGCGGGATCCTCGACCTCGTCGAGCTCGGTGAGGGGCAGGCGGGCCAGGTCGTCGACGCCGTGCACCGACGCGGGCGACACCCCGGCCTGGTCGAGACGTTCCTTCCAGAACGGGGCGTAGGCGTAGGCCTCGTGCCTGATCTCGTGGACCAGGGCCCGCTGCTGCTCGGCCCGGATGCGAGAGGGACGCTCCCGGTCGCCGAGCACGGCCGGACCCTACCCGCGGTGCGGTGCCCGACGGCTCGACCCTACGTCATCGCGAGCGCAGCGGACGGTACCCTCAAAGCGTGGTGATCGCGGGCTCGACGGCGACAGACGGCGAGAGCCCCGCCGCGCCATGAGCCAGCTCCGCCTCGATCCGCTCACCGGCCGGTGGGTGGTCGTGAGCGTAGATCGCGCCGAGCGACCCCAGGCCTTCCGGCCCCGCTCGCTGCCCGTGCAGGAGGACCGCAGCCGGCCCTGCCCCCTCTGCCCCGGCAACGAGGAGGCGACCCCTCCGGCGCTGGAGAGCTACGGGCCGTCGGGCTCCTGGCTCGTGCGCATCATCCCCAACCTCTACCCCGCCTTCAGCGGCGACGCCCCCATGGTCGTCACCCACCTGGGTCCCGTGTTCACCCAGGCCCCGGCCAGCGGGATCCACGAGGTCCTGGTCCTCTGCCCCGAGCACGACGCCGACTGGGCCGACCTCAGCGACGCCCAGGCCGGCCTGGTGATGGCCGCCATCCGAGACCGCATCGCCGAGCACGCGGGGACCCCGGGCCTGCGCTACAGCCAGGCCATCGTCAACGCGGGCCGGGAGGCGGGCGCCTCGCTGGAGCACCCCCACGGCCAGCTGCTGGGCATGCCCTTCGTTCCCAGAGAGCTGGTCGACGAGCAGGCGGGCTTCGCCCGCTTCGAAGGCAACTGCCTGCTGTGCACGACCACGGAGGCGGAGGAGGACGTCAACCACCGCGTGGTCCAAGCCGACGAGCGGTCCGCGGTGATCTGCCCGTTCTGGAGCGGTGTCCCCTTCGAGATGCTCATCATCCCCCGGGCCCACGACCCCCACCTGCATCACGCCCGGCCCCGGGACCTGGCCGCGATGGGCCGGGCCGTGCGCTCGGCGGTGCAGGCCCTGCACCGGCGCTTGGGCGACGTGGCCTACAACGTGGTGTTCCACTCCGCCCCCTACCGCATGACCGGGGTGTTCCACTGGCACATCCACCTCCTGCCCAAGGTCACGACCCTGGCCGCGTTCGAGCTGGGGACGGGCGTGCTCATCAACGTCGTCTCCCCCGAGGTGGCCTGCCAGGAGCTGAGGGCCGCGGCCGCCGCGGGCCAGGGCCAGGGCCGGGCCGGCTGAGCCGGGCAGAGGCGCACGCCCCGGGCTAGTCCGGGGCCACCAGCCAGAGCACGGCCAGCGGGGGCAGGGTCAGCTCGACCGAGAAGGGCAGCCCGTGCCAGCTGTTGTCGGAGGCGGGCACGCGGGCGCCGTTGGTGACGCCGCTGCCGCCGAACTCGGCGGCGTCGGTGTTCAGGGCCTCGCGCCACTCGCCTCCCTCGGGCAACCCGATGCGGTAGCCCTCCCTGGGCACGGGCGAGAGGTTGGCCACGCAGGCCAGGGTCGGGCCCCCGTCCGCCAGGCGGAGGAAGGACAGGACGTTGTTCTCCACATCGCTGGCGTCGATCCAGCGGAAGCCCTCGGGGTCGGAGTCCCGCTGCCACAGGGCGGGAAGCTCGCGGTAGACGTGGTTGGCCGCCTTGACCAGGCTCTGCGCGCCCCGGTGCTCGGGATACTCGAGGAGGTGCCAATCGAGGCTCCTCTCGTGCGACCACTCCGACGCCTGGGCCAGCTCGCCCCCCATGAACAACAGCTGCTTGCCCGGGTGGGCCCACATCCAGGCCACCAGGGACCTCAGGTTGGCGTGCTGCTGCCAGCGGTCGCCGGGCATCTTGGTCAGCAGCGAGCCCTTGCCGTGGACGACCTCGTCGTGGGACAGGGGCAGCACGAAGTTCTCGGAGAAGGCGTAGAGGAGCCCGAAGGTCAGCTCGTTGTGGTGGTAGCGGCGATGCACCGGTTCCTTGGAGAAGTAGTCCAGGGTGTCGTGCATCCAGCCCATGTTCCACTTGAACCCGAAGCCGAGCCCGCCCAGGTACGTGGGCCGGGACACCGCGGGCCAGGCCGTCGACTCCTCGGCCATGGTCGTCACCCCGGGGTGCTCGCCGTAGACGACCTCGTTCATCTCCTTGAGGAACGAGACGGCCTCCAGGTTCTCACGGCCCCCGAAGACGTTGGGCACCCACTCGCCTTCCTTTCGCGAGTAGTCCAGGTAGAGCATGGAGGCGACAGCGTCCACCCGCAGGCCGTCGATGTGGAACTCCTCCAGCCAGTACAGGGCGTTGGCGATGAGGAAGTTGCGCACCTCGGTGCGCCCGAAGTTGAACACCAGCGTGCCCCAGTCCGGTTGCGTGCCCCGCCGGGGGTCCTCGTGCTCGTAGAGGGCGGTGCCGTCGAAGCGGGCCAGGGCCCAGTCGTCCCTGGGGAAGTGGGCCGGGACCCAGTCGACGATCACGCCGATGCCCCGGCGGTGGAGGGCGTCGATCAGCAGGCGGAGGTCGTCGGGGGTGCCGTAGCGGGCCGTGGGCGCGAAGTAGGAGGACACCTGGTATCCCCAGGAGCCGCCGAAGGGATGCTCGGCCACGGGCATGAGCTCGACGTGGGTGAAGCCCAGGGAGGCGACGTACTCAGGCAGCTCCTCGGCCAGCTCCCGGTAGGTGAGGGAGCGGTTCCCTTCCTCGGGCTTGCGCCGCCAGGAGCCCAGGTGGACCTCGTAGATCGACAGAGGACTGCGGGTCAGGCCCCCGGTCGGGCCCGCCGCCTCGGCCCGCCGGGCCAGCCAGTCACCGTCGCCCCAGTGATGGGACGCAGGCTCGGCCACGACGCTGGCGGTCCCTGGCGGCTCCTCGGTGGCCAGGGCCACAGGGTCGGCCTTGAGGCGGAGCTGGCCTTCCCTGGTCAGCAGCTCGTACTTGTAGCGGGTGCCGGCCTCGACGCCGGGAACGAACAGCTCCCATATGCCCGATGAGCCCAGCGAGCGCATGGGGTGGACCCGGCCGTCCCAGAGGTTGAACTCGCCGATGGCCCGCGCCGCCCGGGCGTTGGGGGCCCACACCGAGAAGGACACGCCCTCCACTCCCTGGTGCTCGCGGCGATGGGCACCGAGGACCCGCCACAGGCGGCGGTGTCTGCCCTCGCCCAGCAGGTGCAGGTCGAGCTCGCCCAGGGTGGGCCAGAAGCGGTAGGGGTCGTCGAACAGCACCGTGGCTCCGCCCGGGTACTCGGCCTCGAGCCGGTAGCCATCCTCGCCCCCCATGACCTCGGCCTCGAAGACCCCGCCGTCGTGCACCCTCTTCATCTCGGCCGCGCTTGCGTCGGCGAACACGACCCGCATGGCCACCGCGTCCGGCCTCCGGGCCCGGATCACCGATCCGTGCCTGCCCAGGAGGGAGTGGGGGTCGGGGTGCTCGCCCGCGACCAGGCGCTCGATCTGCTCGGCCAGGGGGTCGGCCCCGGCCGCGGGCGAGGACTGGGTGGCGGCCTCCTGCTCCTTGTCCCGCTTCCTGGACTTGCCTGCCTTCCCGGCCTTGTCGGCCTTGTCGGGCGAGGCGGCCGGGGCGCGGTCGCCGGGACCGTCGCCGGGGTGGTCGTCGGGGCGCTTGCCGGGCTTGGGGGTCACGCTGTAGTCCTACCCACCCAGGAGCCGTTCCAGCGCGGCCCGGGGTATGTGGGCCCACCCCGGGCGGTAGGCCCGCTCGTAGGCCAGCTCGTAGACCGCCTTCTCCAGCTCGAAGGCAGCCAGGACGGCGTCGAAGGCGGCGGGATCGGAGGGCACCAGGGCCTCGATCCCGGCGGTGGACACGTATCCCTCCAGGAAGGCCTCCCGGTTGCGCCACTCCCACGCCCGGGCCAGATCCTGCAGGGCGGGGTCGTGCCCGGCCGGGTCCCGCTCCTCGAGGGCCACGGCCGCCGCGTACTGGAGGGAGCGCAGCATGCCGGCCACGTCTTTGAGAGGGGAGCTGGGGCGGGCCCGCTCCTCCACGCTCCGGGCCGGCTCCCCCTCGAAGTCCAGGACGAACCAGCCCACGTCGGTCCGCATCACCTGACCGAGATGGAAGTCGCCGTGGACGCGCACGGCGGCGCCCGGGTCGTCGAGGCGGAGCAGCCGGTCGACGAGGGCACGGGCCGCGCCCAGGTCGAGTCCCTCGGCGGCGAGACCGTCCAGCTCGCCCTCCATGGCCTTGGCCCAATGCTCCGCGTCCCCCGGCTCGCGGCCGAAGGCCTCGGCCATGGCCAGGTGCATGCGGGCCGCGACCGTCCCCACCCGCCTGGATTCGGATCCGAAGTCGCCACCGGCCGTCTCCGGCCGGGGATGCTCGGCCTGGCCTCCCTCCCTCCCACCGGGCGCGACGGCGGGACCCTCCGGGCCCCTGACCTCGTGCGCGGCCGCGTACAGGTCCCGCAGCGACGTCAGGGCCAGCGCCCATCCCTCCGTCCCTCCGGCCAGGAACTGCTGGGCGAAGGCCAGCTCCCAGGCCCCTCGCCGCCAGACGAACATGGGAGCGGCGATGTGGTTGAAGCCCACGGCGTCCAGCGCCGTGGTCACCTCGACGTCGGGGTTCGGACCCCGGCGGAGGCGCCGGAAGAACTTGACGATGAGCTTGTCGTCGTAGACGACCGATGTGTTGGACTGCTCGGCGCCGACGGGACGGACGCGCCTGGCCCGCACCCGGCGCTGGCTGGCCACCTGCAGCAGCTTGAGGTCGAGCACCGGGTCCACCGTGGCCTCGTAGGCCAGGGCCGGGCCGAAGGAAGCGTCGACCACGCCCATCACGGCGTCGTCGCTGCCCCCCGGGACCTCGGCCGCCTCGGCCTCGGGCCGGGTCCCCACCAGCACCTGATAGGTCCGTCCGCCGGAGTCGACCAGCATCCAGGTCAGCCCTGGAGGGCCCTTGGCCAGCTCGTCGTGCTCCACCAGCTCCAGGCGGGGGAGCTCGCCCTCAGGCGAGCCCTGGGGTCGGGCGTACCAGCGCTGACGCACGAGGAAGCCGGGCAGCAGCCCCAGCAGCTGGTCCACCAGCGTCGGATCGCTCACGTCGCCTCCTCGACCAGTTGCAGCCAGTAGAACGAGTACGGCCCCAGGGTGATGAAGTAGGGCAGGTCCCCGATGCGGGGGAAGGGGACGCGGCCCAGCAGCTCGACCGGGGTGCGCCCCTCCCACGCCGCCAGCTGCAGCTCGCAGGGCTGGGCGAAGCGACTCAGGTTGGTGACACACAGAACCGTGTCGTCGGGGTCGGACCGGACGAAGGCCAGCACCGAGGGGTTGGCCGCGGGAAGGACCTCGAAGGTTCCCATGCCGAACACGGGGTGCTGCTTGCGCACCTCGAGCATGCGCCTGAGCCAGTGTAGGAAAGAGCTGGGGTTGCGCAGCTGGGCCTCGACGTTCACCGACTGGAACCCGTACACGGGGTCCATGAGGGGCGGGAGGTAGAGCTGGGCGAAGTCGGCCCGGCTGAAGCCCGCGTTGCGGTCCGGGGACCACTGCATGGGAGTGCGTACGCTGTCGCGGTCTCCCAGGTAGATGTTGTCCCCCATGAGGAGCTCGTCGCCGTAGTACAGGATGGGGCTCCCGGGCATGGAAAAGAGCAGCGAGTGGAGCAGCTCGCCCACCCGCCTGTCGTTGTCCACGAGAGTAGCCAGGCGCCGCCCGATGCCGATGTTGCGACGCATGCGGGGGTCCTTGGCGTACTCGGAGTACATGTAGTCACGCTCTTCGTCGGTGACCATCTCCAGCGTGAGCTCGTCGTGGTTCCTGAGGAACATGGCCCACTGGCAACCATCGGGGATGTCGGGTGTCTGGGCCAGGATCTCGGTGATGGGATAGCGCTGCTCCCGGCGCACGGCCATGAACATGCGGGGCATCACCGGGAAGTGGAAGCACATGTGGCACTCGTCGCCGTCGCCGAAGTAGTCAACGACGTCGGCCGGCCACTGGTTGGCCTCGGCCAACAGCACCGTGCCCGGGTGGGTGGCGTCGACCTCCTTGCGCAGCCGTCTCAGGTACTCGTGGGTCTCAGGGAGGTTCTCGCAGTTGGTCCCGTCTCTCTCGAACAGATAGGGAACGGCGTCGAGGCGGAAACCGTCCAGGCCGATGTCGAGCCAGAACCGCACCACGTCGAGCATCTGGGAGGCGACCTCGGGGTTGTCGTAGTTGAGGTCGGGCTGGTGGGTGAAGAACCGGTGCCAGTAGTACTGCTGGCGCTGGGCGTCCCACGTCCAGTTGGACTTCTCGGTGTCGACGAAGATGATGCGGGCCTCGGGCCATCTCTGGTCGTCGTCGCTCCACACGTACCAGTCGGCCTTGGGGTTGGCGGCGTCCTGACGGGACTCCTGGAACCAGGGGTGCTGGTCGCTGGTGTGGTTCATCACCAGGTCGGCGACTATGCGGATGCCGCGGCGGTGGGCCTCCTCCACCAGCTCGACCGCGTCGGCCAGGTTGCCGTACTCGGGGAGGATGGTGAAGAAGTCGGATATGTCGTATCCGCCGTCCCGCAGGGGTGACTGGTAGAAGGGCAGCAGCCATATGCAGTCGACCCCCAACCAGGACAGGAAGTCGAGCTTGGCCGTGATGCCCCTCAGGTCACCCGTACCGTCGTCGTTGGAGTCGAAGAAGCCCCGCACCAGGACCTCGTAGAACACAGAGCGCCGGAACCAGACGGGATCGGTGGCCAGCGGCGCGACGGGGACGGGGGCGTTGGCGGGGACGCTGCCGGGGGCCGGCGGCCGCCCCGCGGGGTGGGGCGAGGTGCTCACCGGTCAACGGCCCGGGGCCGGATCACCCGGGCGGGCGGAGGTGCAGGACGTGACCGGGCTCCGTCGCGGGATCCAGACGCACGTAGGGGTGGGCCCCCTGCCAGGTGAAGGTCTGACCGGTCATCTCGTCGCGGGCCTCGAAGGGCTGGTCCGCCGTGAGGCCCAGCGCGCCCAGATCCAGCCCCAAGGTCGTCTCCTGGACCCGGTCCGGGTCGAGGTTGACGGCGACGAGCACGACGTCGCTGCCGTCGTCGGAGACCTTGGCGTAGGCGAGCATGGCCGGGTTGTCGCTGTGCTGGAAGCGCAGGTTGCGCAGCCGGGAGAAGGCCGGGTGGCGCCGGCGCACGTGGTTGAGGTGGGTGATCCACGGGGCCAGTGAGCCGGGCCTGGACCAGTCCCTGCGCTTGATCTCGTACTTCTCCGAGTTGCGGTACTCCTCGTTGGCGTACGACTCGGGCTCGTTCTCGCACAGCTCGTAGCCGCTGTAGATCCCGTAGGCGGGCACCAGGGTCGCGGCCAGCAGGAGGCGCATCCTGAACGCGGCCGCGCTGCCCCCCCGCAGGGGGCCGGAGAGGATGTCGGGGGTGTTGGGCCAGAAGTTGGGCCGCATGTAGTCGGCCACGGGCCCGGTCGTGAGCTCGGTGAGGTACTCGGTCAGCTCCCACGCCGTGTTGCGCCAGGTGAAGTAGGTGTAGCCCTGGCTGAACCCGACCTCGGCCAGCTTGGCCATGACCTTGGGCCTGGTGAAGGCCTCGGCCAGGAACAGGACCTCGGGGTGGGCTTCCTGGACGGTGGGGATGAGCCACTCCCAGAAGGCCATGGGCTTGGTGTGGGGGTTGTCCACGCGGAAGAAGCGGATGCCGTGGCCGATCCAGAACTCCAGGATCCTGTGGCACTCCTCCCACAGGGCCTGGCGATCGGCGTCGCGGTCGGGCCAGAAGTTGACGGGGTAGATGTCCTGGTACTTCTTGGGAGGGTTCTCGGCATAGGCGATGGAGCCGTCGGGGCGGTGGTGGAACCACTCCGGATGCTCCTTCACCCAGGGGTGGTCGGGCGAGCACTGCAGGGCGTAGTCGAGGGCCACCTCCATGCCCAGCTCGCCGGCCTGGGCCACCAGGCGGTCGAAGTCCTCGAAGGTGCCCAGGTCGGCGTTGAGGGCGGTGTGCCCGCCCTCGGGCCCGCCGATGGCCCACGGGCTGCCGGGATCGTCGGCCCCGGCCACGAGGGTGTTGCCCCTCCCCTTGCGGAACGTCCGTCCGATGGGATGGACCGGTGGGAGGTAGACGATGTCGAAGCCCATCTCGGCGATGGCGGGAAGGCGCCGGGCCGCGCCCGCCAGCCCGCCCTCGGAGCGGGGGAAGACCTCGTACCACGCCCCCACCAGGGCCCGCTCCCGGTCCACCCACAAGGGCGAGGGTCGCGAGCGGGTGAGGTCCTTGGCCCGCCCCGGACCGGCCATGAGGTCGGCCACCGCCGGCTCCAGGGCCGGGTCCAGGCTCTCTCTTATGCCTCTCATCTCGGTCTCGGCCTGGGGACCGGACGCGGCCGCCTCCCGCAGGGCGGCGATGGCGGCGCGCAGGCGCTGGCGCTCCTCGGCCGGGACCCGCCGCAGCCTGCTCTCCAGCAGGAGGGCCCCCTCCTCCAGCTCCACGGCCACGTCCTGGCCCGCGTCCAGCTTGGTGGTGATCTTGTGGCGCCAGGAGGCGTAGAGGTCGGTCCAGGCCTCCACCACGAGCTCGTGGGGCCCGAGCGTCGTCGGCTCGATGACCGCCTCCCAGCGGTCGTTGCCCACGTCCCGCATGGGCGAGGCGGCCCACTTGCCGCCGCGGCTACCCCCCTCACCTGCCCCGTTGCCCGTCCTGGGGCGCCAGCGCACCTCGGCGGCGAGCAGGTCGTGGCCGTCCCGGAAGACGTCGGCCGAGACCACCACGAGCTCGCCCACCACCGCCTTGGCCGGGTAGAGGCCGGTGGGCGTCCCAGGGCGCACGTTGTCGATCACGATGCGTCCAATCACCGCGATGGCGTCCAAGGCCGGAAGCCCGCGGCTTCAGGGATCGAAGAAATGGCTTCGCTCGGGCCGCAGGCCGCACTTTCGTAGTCCGACATAACTGTCACACCTCCCTGCGATGCTTGACGGATGCGTGTGGTCGAGGTCCGTTACCGCTACCGGTTGCGTGTGCACGCCGACGAGGCACAGTGTCTTCAAGCGGTGTTCGACGCCGACCGCTTCGTGTGGAACCAAGCTCTGGGCCGCTGGGCAGACCTGTACCGCCACGAGGGCGTGAACCTGCGCTACGCCGACGCGGATCGAGAGCTTACCGACTGGCGGGGGCGCTATGACTGGCTGGCGACCCAGCCCTGTGTTCCCCAGCAGCAGGTGCTTCGTGACCTGTACAGGGCGATCTCGGCGTTCTTCGACAGGGGCAACCCTGCAGGGCGTCCCCGGTTCAAGTCCCGCAAGGCCGGCTACGCGACCGCGCGCTGGACCCGCAACGGCTTCGCTTTGGCAGGCTCCGGCCTCGGCCACGCAGGAGACCGCCTTCAGGTGGCCGTCGCTGGGAGACGGGTTGCTCTGCGGGTGGTGTGGTCCCGACCCCTGCCCTCGCCCCCCACAAGCGCGACGGTGTTCCGCGATCCAGCCGGTCGCTGGTGGGCCAGCTTCGTGTGTCGGATTGAACTGCCCTACCCAGGGCTGGCCCCGGGTGGGCGGACGACGGGTCTCGACGTGGGCCTCAGCACCTTCGCCACTACCGAAGACCCTGCGACCGATGTCCCCAGCCCTCGCTTCGCCAGGGCCGCAGCCAAAGCCCTGGCCCGTTCGCAAAGGCATCTGGTCCGCAAGAAGCGAGGATCCCGGGCCAGGGCCAGGGCTCGTCGACGCAAGGCCAGGCTCGAAGCCAGGGTGGCCGACCAGCGTAAGGACTGGCAGAACAAGGCGGCGCGGAGCCTGGTCGGGGTTTATGACTGCATCGGCGTAGAGGACCTGCGGGTCAAGAACATGTCCCGGCGAGGCAAGGGCAGGGCGAAGGCCGGCTTGAACCGCTCGATAGGTGACGCGGGATGGGTCCAGTTCCGCCGCATCCTCGCCTGGCAGGCGGCCAAGGCGGGCAAGACCGTGGTGGTCCTGCCAGCCCGAGATAGCACGCAGAAGTGCAGTTCTTGCGGGGCGAAAGCCAAGCCCCGCATCCAGTTGTCGGACCGGGTGTATTCCTGTCGATGTTGCGGCCTCGTTCTCGGGCGCGACCGCAACGCGGCAAGGAACTTGAACCCGGACCGCCGCGGGGTATTGGCGGGGGGGGCTGGACCCGCCGTTACAGCGGTCCCGGTGGGCGACGACGGCGATAAGCCCGGGGTCCCTGAGGGGACTCTGGCAGCCTGAGCCCCAGAATCCCGCGACTTCAGGCGTGGGAACAGTCAACGCGTTTGGCCTACCACAGAGGGGCCGGAGCCGAAACCGCGCCGGGGCCTCGCCCACTACGGTGGCCGGGGATGAAGGCCCTGCGCAGCTTCACCGTGCGGCCGAAGCTCCCGGAGGACCTGGCCCCCCTCCACGAGCTGGCCATGAACCTGCGGTGGTCGTGGGACGCCCGCACCCGTGACCTCTTCCGCTGGGTGGAACCGGCCATGTGGGACCAGACCGGACACGACCCGGTGCGCCTGCTGGGCGTGGTGGGCACGGAGAGGCTGGAGACGCTGGCGGCCGACCCCGCCTTCATGGGTTTTTTGGGCGAGGTCCACGCCGACCTGCGCCGCCACCTCGAGGCCTCGCTGTGGTTCCAGGGCCGGGAGGGCGGCTCCCTGCGGGAGGTGGCCTACTTCTCGCCCGAGTTCGGCATCGCCGAGGCCCTGCCCCAGTACTCGGGCGGCCTGGGCGTGCTCGCCGGCGACCACCTCAAGGCCGCCACCGCCCTGGGCCTGCCCCTGGTGGGCGTGGGCCTCTTCTACCGCCAGGGCTACTTCCGCCAGGCCCTCAACCCCGACGGGTGGCAGCAGGAGCGCTACCCCACCCTCGACCCCCACGCCATGGCCCTCGACCTGGTCGACCAGGCGCGTGTCCAGATGGAGCTGGCGGGGACGCCCCTCGTCGCCCAGGTGTGGCGGGCCCAGGTGGGGCGGGTCCCCCTCTATCTCCTCGACGCCGACGTCGACGACAACGACCCGGAGGAGCGCCACGTCACCGACCGGCTCTACGCAGGCGCCTCCGAGCACCGGCTCCGCCAGGAGATCCTCCTGGGCATGGGCGGTGTGCGGGCCCTGGAGGCCCTGGGCCTGCCCACCCAGGTGTTCCACACCAACGAGGGCCACGCCGGCTTTCTCGGCCTGGAGCGCATCCGCCGCCTGGTGACCCAGGAGGGGCTGAGCTTCCCGGAGGCCGTCGAGGCGGTGCGGGCCGCGACCATATTCACCACCCACACCCCCGTCTCGGCCGGCATCGACCGCTTCCCCCGGGAGCTGATGGAGCGCTACTTCAAGGGGTGGGCGGCCGAGTGCGGCGTGGCCTTCGACCAGCTCATGGAGCTGGGCCACTTTCCCGGTGAGGCCCCCGACGATCCCTTCAACATGGCCGTGATGGGCCTGCGCCTGGCGGGCATGTCCAACGGCGTTTCCCGGCTCCACGCCCACGTGAGCCGGACGATGTTCCGGGGCCTGTGGCCCGAGCTCCCGGTGGAGGAGGTGCCCATCACCGGGGTCACCAACGGCGTGCACCACGCCACCTGGGTGGCGCCGGAGATGGACGACCTCCTCACCCGCTACGTGCTGCCCAACTGGAGCGAGGCCGGCCCGGCCGACTGGGAGCGCGTCGACGCCGCCCGCGACGACGAGCTCTGGCGGGCCCGCGAGCAGACCCGGGAGCGCCTGGTCGGCTTCGTACGGGCCCGCCTGCGATCATCGCTGCTGGCCCGGGGCGTCTCCGAGTCGGACACGGCCTGGTGCGAGGAGGTGCTCGACCCCCGCATCCTCACCATCGGCTTCGCCCGGCGCTTCGCGGCCTACAAGCGGGCCACCCTGTTGCTGTCCCAACCGGAGAGGCTGAAGGCCCTCCTGCTCTCGACCGACCGTCCCGTGCAGCTCGTGTTCGCGGGCAAGGCCCACCCCGCCGACGACGTCGGCAAGGAGATGATCCGCCAGATCGTGCAGTTCTCCCGCGACGTCGAGGTCCGCCATCGCATGACGTTCGTCGAGGACTACGACATCGCCGTGGCCCGCCTCCTGTACCAGGGCTGCGACGTCTGGCTCAACACCCCCCGACGCCCCCAGGAGGCGTGCGGCACCAGCGGGGAGAAGGCGGCGCTCAACGGGTCTCTCAACTGCTCGATCCTCGACGGCTGGTGGGACGAGCTCTTCAACGGCGAGAACGGCTGGGCCGTCACCTCGGCCGAGGCCGAAACCGACCTCGGCAAAAGGGACGAGGTGGAGGCGGCCAGCGCCTTCGACATCCTCGAGCGTCAGGTCGTCCCCCTCTTCTACGACCGCTTCGAGGGCCCCGTGCCCCGTCGCTGGTTGAGGCGGGTGAAGTCGTCCCTTCGCTCGCTCGGGCCCCAGGTGGTGGCCACCCGCATGGTCCGGGACTACGTGGAGCACCTCTACGAGCCCGCCGCGGCCCGGGCCGAGCGCCTCAGCGCCTCCGGGTACGGCCGAGCCCGGGCCCTGGCCGAGTGGAAGGAGCGGGTCACCGCGGGCTGGCCGGCCGTGCGCGTCCGGACCGTGGAGAGCGAGGTCGCTCCCGCCGACCTGGGCGCCGAGCGCAAGGTGTGGGCCGAGGTGACGCTGGGCGAGCTGACCGACGCCGACGTGAGCGTGCAGCTCGTCCACGGGGCCGTGGGTCCCAGCGACGAGCTGGCCGGGGCCCAGACCGCGGCCATGCGCCTCGACGGGCCCGGCGAGCGGCGGGGTGAGTCCCGCTACCAGGGCGCCTTCTCCTGCAGCCAGGCCGGCCGCTACGGCTTCACCGTGCGGATCGTCCCCTCCCACGCCGACCTGGCCACCCCCGCGGAGACGGGCTGCGTGACCTGGGCCTGAAGGCCCCCTCCTGAAGATTGCTGTAGCCCAAGTTGGGGGTGGGGAACGGACCACTGAGGGCTGGTAGGCCCAATGGTCCGTGGCCACAATCACCCTCCGAGAGAGGGGTTTAAGGGCAAGCCTCCGGCGACGGCGACGCGGCTCACAAGCCTCTGAAGAGGCCCGTACCGGGCCGCGCATGGGAGGCGTACCCGATGCCGTACCGACTGTCGTCCATTGTCCGCGCTCTGCCACGAGCCCGGCGTCTGCTGGGTGCGTTCCTGGCCGCGGCGTTGACGCTGATCCTCGTGCCCCTGGGCCAGCCGGCGGCCCACGCCATCACGGCCATGGGGCCAACCGCGGCGTTCGGGCCGGACAACACCGTCCTGCCTCAGTGGTACGGAGACGGCACCGGCCTGCGCCTGCAGCCCTGCCTGGTCGCCACCGCCGTGTGCTTCCAGGTTCCCAACCTGCCCCCCGGGGCGGCAGGCTTCAGCTCGCCCTCCGGCGAGGCCTTCTACTGGCTCGCCTTCGGCAACCTGAACACCGCCGGCCATCCGGGCACGGTGGCCTCCCAGCTCACCATGGGGGTGGAGGCGGCCTTCCCGACCTTTCCGGCGCCGAGCGTGTTCAGCCGCGTCCGCTTCCGCATCGGGGTGCCCAGCACCGGGACCTACACCGTCACCTACCCCTACGGCACCAAGACCTTCAACGTCGGCACGCTGACTACGAACGTCGGGAAGGACATCAACGACACCACCGACTCCGGGGCCTTCGGCACACCCACGGCACCGGCCAACTTCGCCCTGGCCACCGGTCCCTGCCCCGCGGGCGGGTGTGTCGGCGCAGGCACGGGCAGCCCCTTCGAGCCCTTCCTGACCTGGGATGCGACCCTCCCTGCGCCCCCGGCCGGGTTCCTCTCCGATGGGGTAACGCCCCACGCGGTGACCGGCAGCCCCACGGGCAACAACGTCTTCCGGATCGAGGGGACCGGGATCAACCCCACCCCGACCGACCCGGCCACCGCCTGCCCAGCCCCGCTGGCCGGCCCCAACTGCATCCAGACCAACCTGTTCGTGATGAACGCCCAGCTCGCCCCCGGTCTCAGCCAGGCGCCGAGCAGCCTCGCTTTCGCCGCCCAGGCCGTGGGGACGACCAGCGCGGCCCAGACCGTCACCGTCACGAACTCCAGCGCCGCCGCCATCACCGTGGGAGCACCCACCATCGCCGGCGCCAACGCCGCGGAGTTCGCCGTCGCCACCAACACCTGTGCCGCGGTGCCGGCGGGCGGGACGTGCTCGATCGGGGTCACCTTCAAGCCCACGGCCCTGGCCGCCACCCACGCGGCATCTCTGAGCATCCCCGGTGACGTCACCGGCCCGCTCACGGTGGCCCTGAGCGGCGCCACCCCCGCCCCCGTGGCGAGCGTGACCCCGGCCACGGTGACCTTCCCCGACACCCAGATGCCCTTCACCAGCGCTCCCCAGACGGTGACGGTGAAGAACACCGGCAACTCCCCGCTCCACGTCAGCTCGGTGGCGCTCAGCGGCACCAACGCCGCCGACTTCGCCCAGACCAACACGTGCGTGGGTACGGCCGTCGGCCCCGTCGGTACCTGCACGGTCAGCTTGACCTTCAAGCCGGGGTCGGCCGCGGCCCGCAGCGCCAGCCTGGTCGTCACCGACGACGCCAGCCCCACGCTGGCGGCCACGACCCAGAGCGTTCCGCTGGCCGGCACGGGCACCCCCGCGCCCCCGCCGCCGCCGCTGCCCACGGCCTCCCCGGTGCCTGGCGTGTATGCCACTCCGCAGTCGGTGACGCTCAGCGACACCGACACCACCGCGGCAATCCACTACACCGAGAACGGCAGCACGCCCACGACGGCCAGCCCGATCTATAACGCCGTCCCCATCACGGTGGCCTCCTCGGAGACCATCAAGGCCCTGGCCGTGTCCGCGGTGGGGATCTCGGGCACGGTGACCTCGTTCGACTACGTCATCATCCCGCCCCCGCCGCCGAACCCGACCGCCAGCCCGGCCCCGGGCACCTACACCTCGGCCCAGTCGGTCGCGCTCAGCGACACCGACACCACCGCCGTCATCCACTACACCGAGGACGGCAGCACGCCCACGGCGGCCAGCACGGTCTACAACGCCGTCCCCATCACGGTGAGCGCGTCGGAGACCGTCAATGCCGTGGCCATATCGACCCCGGGCATCTCGAGCGCCGTGGTCTCGTTCGCCTACGTGATCGCCCCGCCGCCTGCCGCCCCCACCGCCAGTCCGGCCGCGGGCACCTACACCTCGGTCCAGTCGGTGGTGCTCAGCGACTCCGACGCCACCGCCGTCATCCACTACACCGTGGACGGCAGCACCCCCACCGCCCACAGCACGACCTACGGCGGCACTCCGATCTCGGTGAGCTCCTCCGAGACCGTCAAGGCCCTGGCCGTGTCCGCTCTGGGCACCCCGAGCCCCGTCGTCTCGTTCGCCTACGTGATCGCCCCGCCGCCGGCCGCACCCACCGCCAGTCCGGCCGCCGGCACCTACAGCTCGGCCCAGTCGGTGGTGCTCAGCGACTCCGACGCCACCGCCGTCATCCACTACACCGTGAACGGCAGCACCCCCACAGCGGGCAGCACGACCTACGACGGCACCCCGATCTCGGTGGGCTCCTCCGAGACCGTCAAGGCCCTGGCCGTGTCCGCTCTGGGCACCCCGGGCACCGTGGTCTCGTTCGCCTATGTGATCGCCCCGCCCCCTCCCGTCCCGACGGTCAGCCCCGCACCTGGGATCTACACCTCGACCCAGTCGGTATCACTCCTCGACGCTGAGGTGGGTACCACCATCCATTTCACCCTCGACGGCTCCATACCCACGACGAGCAGCGCGACCTACTCCGGGCCCATCCCGGTGGGTTCGTCGGGCACGATCAGGGCCATCGCCGTATCCGCCCTGGGCACGCCAAGCGCCGCGGCCTCCTTCCCGTTCGTGATCATTCCCCCGCCGCCGCCCGCGCCCACGGCCAACCCGGCCCCGGGCCTCTACACGTCGACCCAGTCGGTGACGCTCGGCGACTCTGACACGTCCGCCCTCATCTACTACACGCTGGACGGGAGCACGCCCAGCGCGGCCAGCACGCCCTACAGCGCGCCCATTCCGGTGGCCACCTCGGGGACCATCAAGGCCATCGCCGTGTCGACCTCGGGCATCTCGAGCGCCACGGCCGCCTTGAGCTTCGTGATCGCTCCACCGCCGGCGGCGCCCGTCGCCAATCCGGCGGCCGGGACCTACACCTCGGCCCAGTCGGTGGCGCTGAGCGACTCCGATGCGGGCGCGACCATCCACTACACCGTGAACGGCAGCACCCCCACCGCGAACAGCGCGACCTACCTCACGCCGATCGCAGTGGGCTCCTCGGAGACCGTCCAGGCCGTCGCTGTGTCGAGCCTGGGTACACCGAGCGCCGCGGCCTCGTTCGCCTACGTGATGAACCTGCCACCTCCTCTCCCCACGGCCAGCCCGGCCCCGGGCGCCTACACGTCAGCCCAGTCGGTGGCGCTCAGCGACTCCGACGCGGGCGCGGCCATCCACTACACCGTGGACGGCAGCATCCCCACCTCCAACAGCGCGACCTACGGCGGCAGTCCGATCTCGGTGGGCTCGTCGGAGACCATCAACGCCATCGCCGTGTCGGGCGCGGGGACCCCCACGACCGTGGCCTCGTTCTCCTACGTGATCAACCTGCCGCCTCCGGCCCCCACGGTCAGCCCGGCTCCGGGCACCTACACCTCGGCCCAGTCGGTGTCGCTCATCGACACCGACACCAGCGCCACCATCCGCTACACCCTCGACGGCAGCACGCCGACGGCGGCCAGCCCCACCTACGGCACCGCCTTCCAGGTCGGCTCCTCGGTGACGGTCAAGGCCATGGCGGTGTCGGCCGCGGGTACCCCGAGCTCGGTGGCGTCCTTCGCCTACGTGATCAACCTGCCTCCGCCGCCCCCTCCGGCTCCGGCCCCTGCTCCGGCCCCGGCTCCTGCACCCGCGCCTGTCGCTCCGTCCGCGCCTGCGGCCATCCCAGGCAGCGGGGTGTACACGTCGACCCAGCTGGTGACGCTCTTCGACGGTGACACCGGCTCTGTCATCCACTACACCGTCGACGGCACCACGCCCACGGCGGCCAGCCCCGAGTACACCCTGGCCATCCCGGTGAGCTCCACCGGGACCATCAAGGCCTTCGCCGTGTCGGCGGCGGGAGCCTCCAGCGTGACCGCGTCGTTCCCCTATGTGATCATCCCGCCGGCTCCGGCCGCGCCCACGGCCACGCCCGGCTCCGGGGTCTACCCCTCGGCCCAGTCTGTGACGCTGAACGCCTCCGACCCGAGCGCCGTCATCCACTACACCCTCGACGGCAACACGCCCACCGCGGCCAGCCCGGCCTACACCGGCGCCATCCAGGTGACCTCGACGGAGACCATCAAGGCCATCGCCGTGTCGGCTGTGGGGATCTCGAGCGCCACGGCCTCGTGGCCCATTCTGATCACCCCGCCCGCCGCGCCCACGGCCACGCCCGGCTCCGGGGTCTACTCCTCGGCCCAGTCGGTGACGCTGAGCGACTCCGACCCGAGCGCCGTCATCCACTACACCGTGGACGGCAACACGCCCACCGCGGCCAGCCCGGTCGCCACCAGCGCCATCCAGGTGGGCTCCTCGGAGACGATCAAGGCCGTCGCCGTGTCGGCTGCGGGCGTCTCGGGCACGGCGTCGTTCCCGTTCCTCATCGCGCCGCCTCCCCCGCCCGCTCCCGAACCGGCGCCAGCACCGGCGCCTGCACCGGCCCCGGCCCCTGCCCCGGCACCTGCCCCGGCCCCTGCTCCGGCGCCTGCACCGGCCCCGGCTCCTGCCCCGGCCCCTGCTCCGGCCCCGGCCCCTGCTCCGGCCCCTGCCCCGGCTCCTGCCCCGGTGCCCGCCCAGCTGCCCGCACCGCTGCCTGCTCCGGCACCCGCGCCTGCTCCGGCGCCCGCGCCCCGGATCAACCCGGTGACCCCCGGGCCCCTCACGGCCAACGGCTACTGGCTGGCGGCCTCCGACGGTGGAGTCTTCAACTTCGGTGACGCCGCCTTCTACGGCTCCACCGGGGGCATCAAGCTCAACAAGCCCATCGTCGACATCGTCTCCACGCCCACCCGCAAGGGCTACTGGATGGTGGCCTCGGACGGCGGCGTGTTCGGCTTCGGCGACGCCGGCTTCTTCGGCTCCACCGGCGCCGTCAGGCTGAATCGTCCCATCGTGTCCATGACCTCGACGCCGACGGGCCAGGGCTACTGGTTGGTCGCCTCGGACGGCGGCGTGTTCAGCTTCGGTGACGCCGGCTTCTTCGGCTCGACCGGCGCCCTCAACCTGAACCGGGCCATCGTGACCATGTCGGCCACGCCCGGGGGCTCGGGCTACTGGCTGGTCGCCTCCGACGGAGGTGTGTTCAGCTTCGGCGACGCCCGCTTCTTCGGCTCGACCGGCGCCCTCAACCTGAACCGACCCGTGGTGGCCATGGCATCCACGCCGAGCGGCAACGGCTATTGGCTGCTGGCCTCGGACGGAGGGGTGTTCAACTACGGCGACGCCGGCTTCTTCGGCTCCGCCGGCGGGCTCGGGCTCAACCGCCCCATCTCCACCATGGCGGCCACGCCCACGGGGAACGGCTACTGGCTGGTCGGCTCGGACGGCGGGGTGTTCAACTACGGCGACGCCGGCTTCCACGGCTCGACCGGCTCCATCAGGCTGAACAAGCCGATCATCGGCATGGCCGACTGACCGTCGCCCACGCCCAGGCCGGCTGTGTCTGACAGCTCTCGGGCCGGCCCCGATGACCCGCCAAAGGGTCGTCGGGGCCGGCCTCGTGCCTTCAGGTCTCGGCCTGCCTACCGCCCCGTGAAGCGGGCCTTCCCCGGACCCTCCCGCCGGAAGGCGTCGATGCCGATGCGGGCGTCGTCGGTGGCGAAGACCTCGGCGAAGAGCTCCTGCTCCAGGCCGAGACCCCGGCCCAATGGTCCGTCCAGGCCGCGGTCGATGGCCTGCTTGGCCAGGCCCTGGGCCACGACCGCTCCCGAGGCGAAGGACGCGGCCCACGCCAGGGCCTCCTCGAGCACCCGCTCGGCGGCTACGACGCGGTCGACCAGCCCCATGCCCAGGGCCTCCTCGGCCGGCACCTGGCGCCCGGACAGGATCAGGTCCTTGGCTCGGGCCGGGCCGACCAGCCGGGCCAGCCGCTGCGTGCCCCCGCCCCCCGGGATGATGCCCAGGAGCACCTCGGGCTGGCCCAGCCT
>Ga0209577_10000104_pt1 | contig 78074 bp, 64 predicted proteins | sample GraSoiAngelo_109_FD_185874 | JGI IMG/M metagenome (GOLD analysis project Ga0209577, IMG submission 185874) | Grasslands soil microbial communities from the Angelo Coastal Reserve, California, USA - 14_0903_12_20cm (SPAdes) (version 2) | ecosystem: Environmental > Terrestrial > Soil > Grasslands... | reverse complement strand
GTGTTCGGACCGAAGGGCAGCTTGCTTGCGACGGGCAAGGACCTGTTTTTCCGGTCACCCACTGACAATGTCGCAAAGGTAGGACTGGAAGGCGAGCGCATTGCACTCGATGCGCCGCCGCGCGAGGCGAGCAATCCCATTTCGTATTTTGTGGATTGCATTCGAAACAACAAGCCCATCGAGGATCCGCTTTCCATGAAAGTGAATGTCCAGGTGATGGAAATCCTGGATGCCGCGCGCGAGTCGGCCCGAACCGGAAAGCAACAAGAACTACGCTGAACGGCGCGAGGATGAACGAGGAAGCGCTGAGCTTATCCCAAGCCAAGAATGCTCTTCGCTCAAAGCTGAGGTGTTCGCTCAAATAGCCTAATCGAAGGTACACTCTCCTTGCGCAAATTCCTGGGGAACAGGAGCGGGTGATGATTGCGTGTGCGCATGCCGTCCTTCGAGCCAAATTAACTTTGCGGTCTCGCCGTTTGACCCTCCCGCTCTTGCTTCTCTTTGTGTGTTTCCCAGGCGTAGCTGGTGCGCAGTGGAATCCCCTGAATGCAGTTGTGAATGTACAAAAGGAGCCCGATGGAGTGCGGCTGACGCTGCAGAAAGGCGTAATGAGGATTCAGGTGTGCTCCGACTCCATTCTTCGCGTGCGCTATTTGCCCGCGGAATCCGTGCCAGAGCATCCTGACCTTATCGTGATCAAGAAGAATTGGCCGGCGACGCCATGGGAGATGCGATCTTCAGATGAGGGCGTAGTGCTGAGCACCGCGCAAGTCAAAGCGGTTATCGCACGTAAAAACAGCAGCATCACGTTTCAGGATTTCACAGGCAAAACTTTGTTCCAGCAAACAGAAGTGACCATGACGCCGGTGGTTGTGAATGGTGAAGCGACGCATCATTTGGAACTCTTCTCCAATATTTGGGGCTCGAACGAGTCTTTCTACGGACTCGGGCAACACCAAGCGGGCGTGTGGAATTATCGCGGGGAAGAAGTTGATATTTCTCAGGCCAACTCTAATATTGGCATCCCCTTTTTCCTGTCCAGCAGGGGATACGGAATCTACTGGAACAATCCTTCGCAGAGCCGGTTCAACAACCTCTTCCTCCACGCGCTTTATCTCAGCTCGGAAGTTGCGGATGAGATGGACTACTACTTTCTCTACGGCCCGGAATTCGACCGCATCATCGCCGGATACCGCGAGCTGACCGGCGCGCCGCCCCTGTTCGGCAAGTGGGCTTACGGCTTCTGGCAGTCGAAGAACAAGTACAACACGCAGGAAGAGTTACTCGGCGTGGCGCACAAATACCGGCAACTGCACATTCCTGCGGACAACATTGTGCAGGATTGGTTCTGGTGGGTCACGATGGGCGAGCCGGTGTTCGACAAGGCGCGCTATCCCGATCCTCCGGGGATGGTGGAGGACCTGCACAAAAACAATTTTCACTTGATGATTTCCGTGTGGCCGTACTTCCGCCCCGGATCGAAAACGTACGACGACATGGACAAGCGCGGATTTTTCATCGACAAGACAAAAGTGGCGGCGTTTCATCCCGCGAACATGGCGCTTTATGATGCATTCAATCCCGAAGCGCGGAAATACTATTGGAATTTGATGGACCAGGCGCTCTTCAAGATCGGCGTGGATGCCTGGTGGCTGGATACCACGGAGCCGGAGACTGAGGACCGCGAAGCAAACATTCTGGTAAGCAGCAAAATCTACCTGGGAAACGGCGCGAGATATGCGAATGCGTTTCCGCTGATGACCACCGAAGGCGTCTACCAGGGGCAGCGCAGCGAATCGGACAAGAAGCGCGTGTTCATCTTGTCGCGCTCGGCGTTTGCCGGTGCACAGCGCAATGCGGCGGCGGTGTGGTCGGGAGATATCAACTCAGACTGGGTGTTTTTCAAGAAGCAGATTCCCGCGGGGCTGAACTACTCGATTTCGGGGCTGCCGTATTGGACGACGGACATTGGCGGATTTGTTTCCGGGAATCCGGATGATCCGGCGTATCGCGAGTTATTCATTCGGTGGTTCGAGTTCGGCACGTTCAACCCGATTCTACGCGTGCATGGAACGCGCACCACGAATCAAAACGAGTTGTGGTCGTATGGGCCAGAAGCGCAGAAGATTCTGACGAGTTACGACACCTTGCGCTGCCGCTTGCTTCCGTATATCTATTCGCTGGCGTGGATGACCACCAGCCAGGGCTATACACCGATGCGCGGATTGATCATGGATTTCCGCAGCGATGAACACTCGGCGACGATCGGGGATCAATTTATGTATGGTCCGGCGTTCCTGGTGAATCCCGTGAGCGATCCCGAGGTAAATTCTCGGCGCGTTTATCTTCCCAAAGTGAAATGGTACGACTTTTGGACCGGCAGCTCGGTTGAGGGCCCGCGCATGATGGATGCAGCGGCGCCCATCGACAAGCTGCCGCTGTTTGTACGCGCAGGTTCGATCGTTCCGATGGGGCCGGAAACGGAATGGTCGACGGAAAAGCCGGAAGATCCCATCGAATTGCGCGTCTATCGCGGAGCGGACGGCGAATTCACGCTCTACGAGGACGAAAATGATGGGTACAACTATGAAAAGGGAGTGTATGCGACGATTCCGTTGCATTGGGATGAGGCGAAGCACGCGTTGACGATCGGCGAGCGCAAAGGAAGCTTCCCTGGAATACTGACGGAGCGGCGCTTTCAAATTGTGTTTGTCGGCGAGAACCACGGCGCCGGAATATCCGCGGAAAGCAGGCCAGACAAGGTCGTAACTTATTCGGGGAAACCCGTTGCGATTGCGCCATAGTCGGGCCGCCAATGCCGGTCCATGATCCGCGAGTCCTATCCGGCCGTGCTGCTCCGTTGAAGCGCTGGAACGGGCCCGGTGGACTGGCGGACCACAAGTTCCGGCTCGATGGCAATTTCCGGCACATATTCGCCGCGACCTTCAATGAGGTCGACCACGGTTTGCGCGGCAATTTGGCCCATCCGCAGGAGTGGCTGCCTCACGGTGGTCAATGGAGGATTGGAAAACGCCGCCCCAGGAGTGTCGTCAAATCCCACGACGGAAATATCCTCCGGCACGCGTAGCCCGGCTTCATGGAAAGCCCACAGGGACCCAATCGCGGAAATGTCGTTGTAGGCGAACAGAGCCGTGAAACGCTTGTTCCTTGCCAGGAGTTCCTTGGCGAAGGGATAGCCAATGGCGGGCGTCGAATCGGTACCTTCCAACTGGATGGTCAGTTCTGGGTGAATACAGATATTGAGTTCCTGAGCTACTTCGCAGATCGCGTTCCAACGGTCCGAGGAATCCGAGCTCAACGTCTGGCCTTTGATAAATGCAATTTCCTGATGTCCGAGGTTTTTTAAATGCTCTAGAGCCAAATGAGCCGCACGCTTGTGATCCAGGACCACGTTCGTTACGCCTTCTACACGTTGATGTCCCGCGACGGCCACGGTTGGCAAAGCAAGTTTTTCTGTCAGCGACGTGTCGGTAGTGATGAAGCCTTCCACGCCTCGTGTTAGCAGCATCTGCGCGTACGTTTGAAGCAGCTTGGGGTCGTGTCGGTGAATTACGGTGAGGAAAAAATAGTTGTTCTTTCGGAGGTATTCCTCAATCCCGCTGATGACCATTGCACCGTAGGCGTCGCCAATCTCTTCCGCGATTACGCCGATTGTGTAAGTCCGTCTCAGTCGCAGCGTTCGAGCGAAAAAATTTGGCCGGTAGTTGAGCGCGCGAGCCGCTTCGATGATGCGGTTCTTGGTGTGTTCCGGAATGGAGCGTGCCGCCGGAGAGTTGTTCAGCGCAGCGGAGACCGTCCCAGGAGTAAGACCGAGGTGGTCAGCGATGGTTTTGAGGGTAACCTTTTGCTGCGCGCGCGGGGGCTGCTTCTTCGTGGGCGCCTGCATCATCTGCAAAAACCCTCCCGGGACTTACAAAAAGTAGTATAGCCAACTCCTTTTTTCGGCACACTGGTGCTCAGGAAGCCATTTTTTAGCTTTCGGCTATCCATCACTCTATCCCTACCTGTCAAACCAAGCGTTGGGCCTTCCCCATATGCAGCGGTGACGAGCCGTAAGAATAACATTATTTTGCTTGAGAAGCCTTCTGGAATAGGGCCATATAGAAGCCCTCTCGAAGCCGCTGCGCGTCTGATCTCCAAGCCGATGGCGTTCACTATCAGCTTCGAGCCGGATGCTCCAAGCAATCGCGAATTGCCGATGCTTACCGCGAACTGGAACTTTACAAAGAACCAAAGGCCAAATCGCGCGAGCTCACCGTGACGCAGCCAGTCGAGCGTCCATGATATTCTCTTACGGGAAATTCTTTTTGATCGCACTCTTTTCGAAGAATCTTGCGAAGTCTCTTTTGCTTTTGTCGCTGAGCGCGAATCTTGCCTTCGCTCAGGGCGGCCACCCTACGCCTTCGCCCCCGCCGCCCGGGGCCAAGTCTACCAAGTGCAGCGGGCTTCCGATTCCTCAACTCGAAGACATCACTGCAAAGACCGGCATCACGTTCCAGCATGCCTCGGACCCGGCAAAGAAATACATCATCGAGTCCATGAGCGGCGGCGTGATCGTTTTCGATTACGATCGCGACGGCTGGCCAGACATTTACTTCACGAACGCGCCGAGCGTCGAGATGGCCCTCAAAGGACAGAAAGCGCCCGGCGCGCTCTATCACAACAATCACGACGGCACATTCAGCGACGTCACAGAAAAATCCGGCCTGGACGCTCCTTGCTTTGCGATGGGTGGCGCCGTAGGCGATTACGACAACGACGGGTGGCCTGATCTGTACGTTACTTGCCTCGGCGGCAACATTCTCTATCACAACAATAGCGACGGCATTTTTACCGACGTGACGGCCAAGGCGGGCGTCGCCGACGGCCGCTGGTCCACCGGCGCGTCATTCGGCGATTATGACGGCGATGGCTTCCTCGATCTCATGGTTACGAATTACGTGGACTTCCATCTCGACGACCTGCCCGGCTTTGGAAAAGCCCCCAACTGCAAATATCGGGGCATCGATGTGCAATGCGGCCCGCGCGGGTTGAAGGGCGCCGGCGACGTGCTTTTTCACAACAATGGCGACGGCACATTCACCGATGCTTCGAAAGCCGCTGGCGTCAGCGATCCTAATGGCTATTATGGCCTCGGGGTCGTGTGGGCCGACTTCAACAACACCGGCCGTCCCGACATTTATGTTGCCAACGATTCCACGCCAAACTTCCTTTACAAAAATCTGGGCAACGGAAAATTCCGCGACATCAGCCTTGAATCGGGCACGGCCGTCAGTGAAGACGGCTCCGAGCAAGCTTCCATGGGCATCGCCATCGGCGATTACCTGCACACGGGCCGGCCTTCGCTCTACGTTACGAATTTCTCCGATGAAAATGACTCGCTCTATCGCAACGACGGCAACTGGAATTTCACGGATGTTTCCTATGCTTCCGGCGTGGCCCTGTCTTCTTTGCCGTATGTAAAGTGGGGCACGGCGTTCGTCGATTTGGACAATGATGGCTGGGTAGACCTCATCACCGTCACCGGCCATGTCTATCCGCAGGTCGATTCACTTCCTTCCGGCGCGACTTACCGTGAGCCCAAGCTTTTGCGTATGAATCACAAGGACGGCACCTTTTGTGACGCCAGCGACCAGGCTGGTCCGGCACTTCTGGAAAAGCGTGTTTCTCGCGGCCTCGCTGTCGCCGATCTTTTCAATGACGGCAACGTGGACATCGTCGTTGGCGACATTGACGGCACTCCTATGATTTTGCGAAATCACGGCGTTCCCGGCCGCCATTGGGTCAGTTTCGAATTGGCGGGCACGAAAAGCAACCGCCTCGCCATCGGCGCACGTGTCAAAGTGATTGCAGGCGGCATGACCCAGACCGACGAAATTCACAGCGGCGGCAGCTACCTATCGCAAAACGATTTGCGTTTGCATTTCGGAATCGGTTCCGCGACGAAGATCGGCCGAGTGGAAATTTTCTGGCCTTCTGGCAAAACCGATACCCTCAGGGATCTCGCCGCCGATCAGATCTATTCGGTCCTCGAAGGCTCAGGCATTGTTCCCGCAGCTCGTATTCGCCCTGCTTCTCCGGGCAAAGCAAAATCTGCGCCGGCTCCCGGCACTTCCTCAACTTCCTCGCATCCGTGATCTTTTGGCTACGAAGATGGCCAAGCCCGCGCGAAATGAACCTCCCGCTGCAGGCATTTCCTTCGACGCAACTTCCTCGACAGTTTCTCCTCGCAACGAATGTTTCCCGCGCTATGCTAGCTTTCGCAATCACGGCCAGGTCTTAAACGAATATGAAAAAGCTGCGTTTTCTCGTTTCGCTTACCACGGACGACAACGATTATCAGATCGAACAGGCGCATTCTGCCGAAGAAGCCGCTCACAAACTTGGCGTCGAGCTCCAGGTGATTTATGCCGACAATGACTCCATTACGCAGAGCACGCAACTTCTGAAAGCCATCCAGGCTGAGGAAGCGCATCGCCCCGATGCAATCATTTTTGAGCCGGTTGGCGGCACGGCTTTGCCGCAAGTGGCTCGCGCCGCGGCTTCTGCGAAAATCGGCTGGGCCGTCCTGAATCGCGACGCCAATTACATTCCGGAGTTGCGAAAATCTTCCACGGCTCCCGTTTGCATCGTGACCTCCGATCATCTGGAGATCGGCCGTATCCAAGGACGCCAAATCGCTGCTCTTGTGCCCCACGGCGGCACCATTCTTTGCGTTCAGGGCCCGGCTGAAAATTCCGCCGCCAAAGACCGCACCACCGGCACGCAGGAGACCAAGCCCGCCAACGTCCATCCCATCCTTCTGCGGGCGCAATGGACCGAGGAAAGCTCACAAAAAGCCGTCCGCTCGTGGTTGCAACTCACCACATCCCACAAAGCCCCGATTGACCTCATCGCAGCGCAAGACGACTCCATGGCCATCGGTGCGCGCAAAGCCTTCGAAGAATTGCCCAACGAAACCGAGAAGGAGCGGTGGCTGAGTCTTCCGTTCCTCGGTTGCGACGGCCTGCCGAAGACCGGGCAAGCCTGGGTCAAGAGCGGCCTTCTCACCGCCACCATTTTCGTTCCGCCAAACGCTGGTCAGGCCATCGAAATGTTTGTCGATGCTTTGCAGCGCGGCAAGCAACCGCCCGAGCGTGCCCTTACTGTTCCTGTTTCTATTCCGCCGATCAACGAACTCAAGCGCCGCTGAATGTTTGGTTCTTCGCAATCGGCCTTTCCCATCCTGTACGCAGGCTCCTTTAGAAAATCGATTTTCGATGCTTGTTTGCACCTCATAACGTCGTATAATGCGGCAGGAATCATCGTAACAGTTTTGCGGTGCGGCGTTTGCCGAGGTGAAGCGCATGAGCTCTCTCGTTCCGGAGTCCTCAGCCAAACTTTCTTTTCACGAACATTCGTCAATGGACCGCAGGCAGTTTCTCGCGGCTTCCGGCGGCCTGCTCGCAGCCACCGTTCCTGGCAGTTCTTTCGTGGCTCGTGCGGCCGCCCTCTGCCTCCACCCCAGCTCGCATGCCTGCCGGCAACCTGCGCAAAATTCCCATCGGAGTCTTTGATCCGGTTTACGAACATCTATCCCTCGACGCTATGCTCGACAAGGTCACCGCTCTCGGCCTTGAAGCCATGGAAATCGGCACGGGCGGCTACCCCAACAACAAACATTGTCCTCTCGACGACCTCATTGCAGACCGCTCTAAGGCCAAAGCTTGGCAGAAAAGGTTTGAAGACCGCGGCATTCGTGTCGCTACGCTGAGTTGTCACGGCAATCCCATCCATCCCGATGCCAACATCGCCAAGAAAGACATCGACACTTTTCGCAAGACGGTTCAGCTCGCCGAAATGCTCGACGTTAAGGTCATTGTCGGTTTCTCGGGTTGCCCCGGCGGCACTCCGCAGGACACCCAGCCGAACTGGATCACCTACCGCTGGCCTCCCGAATACGCCAAGATGCAAGACTGGCAGTGGAACGAGAGAGTTGTCCCGTACTGGAAAGAGGCCGCAAAATACGCCCGCGAACATGGTGTTAGACGCCTGGCGCTCGAAATGCATCCCAACTTTGTGGTTTACAATCCCCGCACGCTGATCAAGCTTCGCGAAGCTGCCGGTGAAGAAATTGGCGCCAACAACGACCTCAGCCATCTCTTCTGGCAGGGCTGCGATCCTGTTGAAGTGATTCACTATCTTGGCAAGCAGGGCGCCATCTTCCACGCGCACATGAAAGACACCGTGTTTTTCCCGGAAAACCGCGACAAATACGGCGTACTCAACTTTGCTTTCGAAAAGAGCGATCTCGACACCGCCTCCGAGACCTTCCGCGCTGTCGGCTACGGCCACAGCGCCAGCCTCTGGAAATCCATCATCAAGGCGTACATGGACATCGGGTACGACGGCATCCTCAGTATTGAGAATGAAGATCCTATTCTCCCGGGTGAGGTTGGCGTCGAACGCGCAGCCTACGTCTTGAAAAACGTTCGCAATGAAATTTTAGGAGCCTGAAATGCGTCGCCGCGAATTCATGGGCGTTTGTGCCGGGGCGGCCCTGACGGCTGCTGCAGGAGACGCGGTCAAAGCTGCTACGGCTTCGCTGCCAGTCGACGCTGCTGCGGAAGCCGAAGGCGCGCCCTTTCCCCTCACGGTCATGCTCTGGACTGTCTACCGCGATGTTCCCTTTCCCGAGCGCCTGGAAAAAGTTGCCGAAGCGGGTTACCACGCGGTCGAGCTCGTCAACGAATTCAAAGACTGGAAGCCGCAGGATTTTGCCGACGCGCGCCGCAAGAAGCGCGAGCTTGGTATGGAGTTCGACGGCACCTGTGGCGTCTGGCTGCCTCTGGCGGACGCCGGCAAGCGCGAAGCCTTTCTCAAATCCCTTCGCGATTTCGTTCCCACGATGCGCGAACTCGAATGCACGCGCCTCATCATGCAGACCGGCGACAAAATTCCCGGCCTGTCTCCCGCGGAAATGCACGGCAACTGCATCGAAACCCTCAAGCGTGGCGCCGACATCGCGGCCGAAAACAAGATCGAACTCCTCATCGAAAACATCGATCCGGAAGAAAATCCGAAATACTTTGTCACCAGCTCCGCGGAAGGTTTTGACATCGTTCGTTCCGTCGGCAATCCACACGTCAAATTCCTCTACGATCTCTTCCACGAGCAAATCGCGGAAGGCAACCTCATCGAAAAGCTCGAAAAACACATCGATCTCGTCGGGCTCGTTCACGTCGCCGACGTTCCCGGCCGCCATCATCCCGGCACCGGAGAAATCAATTACGCGAACATTTTCCGCAAGCTCGCCGAGCTGCGCTACTCGCGCTACGTCGCGATGGAATTCCATCCCTTGGGCGATCCGGTAAAGGAATTGCGCGATGCCCGGGAACTGGCTGTTTCGAGCGCGCGCTCTGTGGGTGCCGCTCTCCTGCCTGAATCTTCGGAGAAACCATGAATCGGCGTGATGCCCTTCGCATGCTTACCGCGGGAGCCGTTATTCCCGCACTAAGTCCGGAACTGTTTGCCTTCTATCGCGAAACCCATCCGGAGGGTCCTTACGCCCTTCGCACTCTGAATCCCCACCAGAACGATACGGTGGTCGCCATGATCGATCAGATCATCCCGGCCACCGATACGCCTGGCGCCAAGGGCGCTCGCGTCAACGAATTCATCGACGTCATCCTTACCGAATGGGCCACCGAAGAAGAGCGCCGCAATTTTCTCGATGGCCTTGCCGCCGTCGACAAACAAAGCAACGCGTTCTTTGGCAAAGATTTTGCTTCCGCTTCTTCCGGCCAGCAGCTCGTTCTACTGCGATCCCTGGACGCGGCTGCCGACACTGCACGTGCGCAACGAAAGGAGGAGGACCGTCCGCCTTTCTGGGAGCCAGAAGGCCGCGATACGCAGATGCAAGGAGACTTCTTCACCGTCTTCAAGAACATGACTGTGCACGGCTATTACACTTCCGAAATCGGTTTCAGCCAGGAATTGAAGCTGCAAATTATCCCCGGTGCGCAGCATGGCTGCTCGCCTCTTGGCCCGGGGGCCGGAAATGCAGACCGGTAGAAGCGGGCATGGCACCGACACTCTACGACGCGATCGTGGTTGGCTCAGGCATCACCGGTGGTTGGGCCGCGAAGGAACTTACCGAAAAGGGTCTCAACACGCTGGTCCTCGAGGCCGGCCGTTCCATCGTTCCTGAGCGCGACTACGTCGAGCACGTCCCTATTTGGGAGCTCAAGCACCGCGGCTGGGACGATCGTTTCGAACGCGAGCGCAACCAGCCCATCCAGCGCGAGGTTTATTACGCTTGTGATGAGTATTCCCACAAATTCTTCGTTAACGACCTCGAAAATCCTTACTCTTTCGATCCTGGCAAGCATTTCTCCTGGATTCGTGGTCGGCAAGTCGGCGGTAAATCCATTACCTGGGGCCGCCAAAGCTATCGCTGGAGCGATCTCGATTTCGAAGCCAATCTAAAAGAGGGTATCGCCGTCGACTGGCCCATTCGCTACGCCGACATCGCTCCCTGGTATGACTATGTCGAGGAATTTATCGGCGTGAGCGGCCAGGCCGAAGGCTTGCGCCAGCTTCCTGACGGGAAATTCCTCCCGCCCATGGAGCTCACCTGCGTCGAGCTCGATCTCAAAGACGCGCTGGAAAAGCACTTTGACGATCGTATCCTTACAATCGGCCGTTCTGCCGTTCTCACGCGCGTGCATAAAGGCCGCGCCGCCTGCCATTATTGCGGCGTATGCCATCGCGGTTGCATCACGCAATCCTATTTCAGCAGCCTGAATTCCACGCTGCCAGCCGCGCAAAAAACCGGCCGGCTCACCATCCGCCCTTACAGCGTGGTACACAGCCTGAACTTCGATTCGAAAACTCGCAAGATTTCCGGTATACGTGTCATTGACGCGCAAACCAAGAACGCCCTCGAGTTCAAGGGCCGCATCGTTTTTCTTTGTGCTTCCACTCTCGAGTCCACCCGCATTCTCCTCAACTCCGCGACCCCGGAATTTCCCAACGGCCTAGCCAACTCCAGCGCCGAACTCGGCCACAATCTCATGGACCACCACATGGGCAGCAGCGCCAGCGGCATCATGCCCGGCCACGAAGACAAGATGCCTTTCGGCAATCGTCCCAACGGTTTCTACATCCCTCGTTTCTCTAACGTCGATGCGAAGCAGAAGGGCTTTGTCCGCGGCTACGGTTACCAAGGCGGCGGCAGCCGCCCAGGCTGGTCCCGCGGCCTCAACACAGTGGGTCTCGGCGCGGATTTCAAAAACTCTCTGAAAGGCGTTGGCAAGTGGCACGTGGCCTTGGAAGGATTTGGCGAATGCCTTCCACAGCACAACAATTACGCGGAGGTCGACAAAGAGAAGTTGGACGCCTGGGGCATCCCCACACTCAAGATTCATTGCACTTGGGGTGAAAACGAACTCGCCATGTCCAAAGACATCGCTATTCAAGCGGGCGAAATGCTTGCTGCCGCGGGCGCGAAGGACATTGAGATCTTCCAGCAAATCACGCCGCCCGGCTTGGCCATTCACGAAATGGGCACGGCGCGCATGGGCCGCGATCCAAAGACTTCCGTGCTCAACGCGCACAATCAGGCGCACGACGTGAAGAATCTTTTCGTGACCGATGGCGGCTGCATGACTTCCTCTTCTTGCGTGAATCCTTCGCTGACGTACATGGCCCTCACCGCCCGTGCGTGCGATTTCGCTTTCTCAGAAATGAAGAAGAACAATCTTTGACCATGGCTCCAAGTCATTTGTACCTTTGGAAGATCTAAAGCAGTTCCAGCAACCCGGTTTAAGATAGTTTCTGGTAAGTTCGCCACGGTGGGGAGTTTTTTCTGGCTAGGACTGAAAACTGAAAACTGAGAACTCAAAAATGCTCCAGGTAATCCGCACTCCCAAGCAGTACGACGTCTGCATCATTGGCTCCGGCGCTGGCGGAGGTGCGGCCGCGAAGGTGCTCACCGAAGGCGGCCTCAACTGCGTCATGCTCGAGGCCGGGCCGGAGGTTCACCCCGAAAAAGACTTCAAGATGTTCCTGTGGCCTTACGACTTGCCGCATCGCGGGGCCGGCGTTGGCGGTCACGCCGAAGAGAATTTCAGCGAATTCCTCGCGCCCAACGGTGCCTGGCACATCGAAGGCGAGCCGTACACTTCTGCTCCCGGCTCCAATTTTCAATGGTTCCGCTCGCGCATCGTCGGTGGCCGCACCAATCACTGGGGGCGCATCGCCCTCCGTTTTGCTCCCGTCGATTTCAAATCCAAAACACGCGACGGCCTTGGCGACGATTGGCCCATGAGTTACGAAGATCTCTCGCCCTACTACGACAAAGTCGAAGCGTACATCGGCGTTTTCGGCACAAAGGAAAACGTCCCCAGCGCCCCCGACGGCGTGTTTCTTCCTCCGCCCAAGCCGCGCTGCACGGAGTTGATCGTCAAGAAAGCCTGCGACAAGCTCGGCATCATTTGCATTCCTTCGCGCCTTGCCATCCTCACGAAGTCGATCAACGGGCGCTTGCCCTGCCACTATTGTGGCCAGTGCGGCCGCGGCTGCATCACCGCCTCCAACTTCAGTTCCAGCCAGGTGTTCATTCCTCCCGCGACGAAAACCGGCAAGCTCACCTTGATCACCGGCGCCATGGCTCGGGAAATCCTTGTCGACAAAGACGGCAAAGCCACGGCCGTCTCCTACATCGACAAAGCAACCCGCTCCGAAAAACGCGTGAATGCCCGCGCGATCGTAGTCGCCGCCAGTGCTTGCGAATCTGCCCGCCTCCTGCTCAATTCCAAATCTACTCTCTTTCCGGACGGCCTCGCGAACTCTTCCGGCGTGGTCGGCAAATATCTCACCGACTCTGTCGGCAGCGGCGGTTATGGCTATTTCCCCCAACTTGAGAAGATGCCTCCGCACAATCACGATGGCGTTGGCGGCATGCACATGTACATGCCCTGGTGGAAATTCGATCGCAAGAATGATTTCCCCCGCGGCTATCACATCGAATTCGGTGGCGGCCGTGAAATGCCAGGGATTGGCATGTTCCACGATTTGAATCACGAAGAAGAAGGTTACGGCCTTTCTCTAAAGCAGCGCGGCCGCAAAGTCTACGGCTGCTACATTGGGTTTGCAGGCCGCGGCGAAATGATTCCGAATCCGGATACCTACTGCGAAATTGATCCCGACGTTGTCGACCAGTGGGGTATCCCCGTCCTGCGCTTCCATTTCAAATGGTCCGACTATGAATTGCTTCAGGCCAAGGACATGCAGGAGACTTTCAAAGCCATCGTTGAAGCCGCGGGCGGCGAATACAAGACCAAAACTTCTATCCACGGCGAATATCCTTTTGGCATCGAGCCTGGCGGTAGGATCATTCACGAAGTCGGCACCGCTCGCATGGGCGCTGACCCTAAGACTTCCGTCCTCAACAGCTTCTGCCAGGCTCACGACGTGAAAAATCTTTTCGTCACCGACGGCGCTCCGCTCGTCACCAATCCGGACAAAAATCCCACCCTGACCATCATGGCTCTGGCTTGGCGCGCCTCCGAATATCTCTTGGATGAAGCCAGAAAGGGCAACCTCTAAATGGGCGCCTCCACTCGAACGGCACCTGTAGGGGCGCAGCCTGCTGCATCCCATCTCGGCGGTGCATTTCGAACCTGTCATTCCGAGCTGTGTGCCCTCTGTATTAAATCCTTTTCTTTCCGGTGACTCCCATGCCTAACGAATCCATTTCTCGTCGCGACATCCTTCGCACGCTTGCCATCGGCGCTGCTGCCGGTTCGGTCTTGCAAGTCATTCCCGCCGAAGCCGCCGAATGCGTCCACCAAATGGTCCGCAAGGAAAAAGCGGCATCGCTGACAGGAAGCTACACGCCGAGATATTTTTCCGCTGCGCGGTACGCCACGCTCGTTGCTCTCTGCGACATGATTGTTCCGAAGGACGAAAAATGCGGCGGCGCGGTCGAAGCCGGCGCTCCTGAATTCATCGACCTCCTCACCAGCGAAAACGAAAAGTATCAGCTAAAACTTGGCGGCGGCATCTTCTGGCTGGACAACTACTGCACCGATCATTATGGCAAAGTGTTTCTTGAATGCGCTCCGGAGCAAAAGAAAGAAGTTCTCGACCTCATCGCCTTCCGCAAGAACGCCAAGACGGATCCTTCGCTCAGCCAGGGCATTGGGTTCTTTGCGTTTCTCCGCAACATGACCTGCGACGGCTACTACACCAGCAAAATCGGCATTACCGACCTGCAGTACATCGGCAACGCTGCGCTGCGCGAATTTCCCGGCTGTCCCCCACTCCCAGAGTGAACCGTGGTTCGTGTTCTTTCCTGCGCCGCAGAGTGTCACAAGAATTCAGGTTCCATTAAAGACCGCGGCGCGGTTGAGGCTTGTCTCTTTTTCGCCCAGTAAGCGAATCCTTGGGCAATGCCGCCAATAGCTCGAAGGCGTGGCCCATCACTCCTCTCTTTTCGCGTATGACGAATTCGTGGCCTCGCTTCCAGATTCCTTGCCGCATAAACGAAACTGTTTGGGTAGTCGAGCGGCTTGGCTGCTTCCAATGCGAAAAACTTTTGTCATGGCCGTGTGTCGTTCTTCCTCTCGGCGGAGAAGAGATTGAACTCTACAGACCATTCCGCCAGATTAAGATACACAGTGAGCGTGCTTTTGGAAAAATTGCAATTTCTTTAGCGGTTGCCTTCCTTTCGTTTCTGCTGGTATTCTTCCGCCTGTTGTCCTCCGCCCCTCTCCATCAGGATTCGCCGGAGCGGCACTCTTTGTGGCCGTGGGTTTACCTCACGGGGTTCGCCTATTTCGCGTTGCATATGGCCACCGCTACGCGCTATGGCTACTTCCGCGACGCATTGTATTACCTCGCTTGCGCCGACCATCTCGCTTTCGGTTACGTGGATCAGCCGCCGCTCTTTCCATTCATTGCCTGGATCGCGCGTCACACCCTCGGCACTTCTCTCTACGCGCTGATGTTCTGGCCCGCGCTGGCGGGCGCCGCGCGCATCCTCTTAATTGCAGCATGCGCGCGCGAACTCGGCGCAAAGCGCTTCGGCGTAGAGCTTGCTGCCGTGCTCGCCGCCACTCCTGCGGTGTGGTGGGTCATCGATCACCAGTTCGCCATGAACGCCTTTGAGCCGCTTTTCTGGACTGGCTGCGCTTACGTAATCCTGTGCATGATCCACACGCAAAATCCAAAACTCTGGCTCGTTTTCGGCTTGATCGCCGGTCTCGGTCTCGAAACCAAATATTCCACCGCGGTGTTTTGCCTCGCGTTGCTTCTTGGGCTGCTTCTCACGCACCAGCGCAGACTCTTGTTTACGCCATGGGTCTTCGCAGGCGGCGCTGTCGCGCTTCTGCTCTTTCTTCCTAACCTTATTTGGAACATCCAACATCACTGGCCATTTCTCGACCTGGTGCGCAACATTCGCGTCACCGGCAAAGACCTTGCCTACCCGCCTCTTGCGTATCTCGCCCAGCAAATCGTAATGATGAGTCCGGTCAGCCTTCCTTTCTGGTTTGGCGGCCTGCTTTTTTATTTTTTCTCGCGCAACGCGAAGTCCTATCGCGCGTTTGGCTGGGCGTTCCTCATCACTCTCGGGTTGTTCCTCATTTCCCACGGCAAAGACTATTATTCCGCTCCGGCCTATCCCATTGTTTTAGCCGCGGGCGCGGTCGCCGCCGAGCGTCCCTTCGAGCAGCAAACAAGCGAGTCGCCGTCGAAGTGGCGTTCCATCTTCAGGGCGGTCTGCTTTGCTTGGCTGATCTTCGGAGTTGCGATCATCCTGCCGCTTGTTCTTCCCGTGCTGCCGCTCGATGCTTTCCTACGCTACCAATCGCATTCGCCTTTGCGGCCCAAACCCACCGAGCGGAGCTTCGTTGGCGCGGTTCTTCCGCAGTATTACGCCGATGAACTTCCTTGGGAGCAGCAAGTTGCCGCCGTCGCCCGCGTCTACCATTCGCTTTCACCCGAAGATCAGGCCAAAGCCGCGATCTTCTGCGACAACTATGGCCAAGCCGGCGCTATCGATTTCTTCGGTCCGCGTTACGGTTTGCCCCAAGCGCTCAGCGGCCATCAAAATTATTTTTTGTGGGGTCCGCGCAACTACACTGGTGAAATTGTTATTCTTGAAGGCGTGCGGGAAGCGGAAGCGCGCAAAGAATTCGCTTTCGTCGAAGTGGCCGCAACACTAAATATCCCTTACGCGTATTCGTACGAGACACGTCCTATCCTTGTTTGTCGCGGCTTGAAGTGGAATTTGCAGGCCATCTGGCCTCGGGTCAAAAACTGGCGCTGACTGTTCCGTCCTTTCTTTCCTCCCCGGCTACCTGACGCGGCCTGCGTCCGGGCTTCCGGCTTGAATCTTTTGCGCTTCACCTTTTTCAACTGAGCCACGTCCTCGCTCGTCCACAATCGCAGCCGGGCCGGCCGCAGCACCTCGGGCGGCTTGATTCTCCCCGAGACAATCCACGTTTGGAGCGTTTGCCGCGAGATGCCCGCAAGCCTGGCGGTTTCCGCTGTCGTGTAGATCTTCGAAACGTTCCGGCAGTCTCATGCCTTACGGGCGCCTCCATCCAATCCTTCACCGTTTCCGATTTTCGAATTTCCATTTTCTAATTTCCGAATTTTGCACACCCGTGCACAGCTTTCCACAGGAGAACTTGCAGATTCCTCTTGCCAAGAAACGACCGTCGGATTTAGTCTCCACCCCAGATTGAGCCGGAAAGCTTCAAAAACTTTGCGGCCCAATGCAAGGGGGGCGCAACCGCTGAAAGGCTGTTGCGCCTTCAATCTTTTTAGCGTCAATCGACGCGCTTTGTCGCTTGCGGGGCGAGGCTTCTTCCCCCCGTTGAGCGTCGGTATCAAACTTCAGTCTTCCGGCTTCAGCGCCTTGTAAATTTCCTGCACAAACGCATCCGCTGCCACGCGTCCGTGCCCCCACTTCGCATCGAACTCCGCCGTCGGATGTTCCGCAATCACTTCGCTCTCCCTGCGCCCAGCATCAATCGAATGCTGCACGCGGTCGCGCACCGTCACGAGCATATCGTGATACGCCTTCAAGCCCGGGCCATTGGTTACCTCGCCCCGCGCCGGCACGACGTGGAAGCGCGGATCCGTCCATGCATCCACCATCTTGAGCAGTCCCTCGAGCGTGCCGCCGCGCCCGGTCTCGATTGCCGGATAGCCGTCTCCCGGAAATACCTCTCCGAAATAAATTACGCTGGCGACGTGAAAGTGCACCAGTGCGTCCGCGTCGCTGTAACCGGGTTTTTGCTTCACGATGTGGACTGCTTCGCCATTCAGGTCAAAACTCATCACCTCCGAAAACGAGACATGCGGGCGCTCCACTCCCATCTTCACGAACTCCTCGGACAGCGGCTTGGGCGCCCCCATGACGTGTCCCCCGATGCGTTCCAATGCCTTTTCTTGCATGGCCACGAACGCTCCGCGGCGTCCCCAGCCTGCGTCCCCTTCCGAATGTGCAGGATCTTCCGGCGCAATCACCACAAACCGGACCGGCGACTTCGTGCGCTTCGCCAGTTCGCTGCTGATGCGCTCCGTACTGTCTGCCGATGGCGTTCCGACGAGCAGCGCGCCGTCCGGCCCGACTAAGGCGATCACGTTTCCCGTCCTCGTAGCAAACACGACTACGTTCGGCGTGACCTCCGTGATTTTCACTTCGCCACTTTCTCCGCCAGGCGTCTCCTGCGCCGCGCTCGCGCCGACGTATCCGAAAGCAATCGCGAAGGCAACGACCATCCCCGCGCGAATCCCAGCACTTTTTCGAAGACCCTTCATCGACAACCTTCCGGCCTGTCGATTGCACCCGCTTCGATGGACTCCGAGCCGAGACGGGCAAGCCGGTCCCGATGCTCCACGACGAGCGCACCGCGCTTCTCGGCCAACGGCACCGGCTCGACGAGGATCGTCCCCGTGGGCAACTGCTTCGAGGGCACAGGCGGAATCCCCGCCGGGAACCAGCGATACGCCGTCTTGTAATCTAGTCCCGGTTGCCTCGCCCATTCTGCTAGCTTCATGCGATAGAGACAGGTTATACATGCTATTAAAAACCATTAGAAGCAGTCAAAAACAAAAGCTGTTGCCAACCCCCTTTTCTTGACTATTTCAACAGCCCATATACTTCCACTTCGCCTCGCGCGCTGAAATACACACGTCCATTCACGACGACGGGAATCACGAAGCGCGTGGCCAGCGCCGCGCGATCACGACGGCTATTCTGCTCCGAGGTATAGATCGGCTGCTCGAGGTTATTTGCATCGAACCCATAGAGTATCGCCGGCCGGTCGGCGCCGTTCCAGGTTTTCGTGGCAATGGCCCACACAATGGCGTCCTTGTTGCCGTCCGCCGAAATCGAAGGTGTGGCGCCGGGATCATCGAATCTTATGCCGGAACTGGATTTCAGCTTGAGCTGCCCATTCTCCAGCGCGTAATCGCGCAAGCGATCGTCGCTGCACGCGAAGTAGACGTGTCCGTTCCAATACGCCATCGCGCCCATCCCGCTCCCGGACATGCGAATCCTTTGCACGACCGCATCGCCTTGCGCCTGGTACTGGCCCATCTTGTCTCGGTCAATCACGTAGATCATCGAGCCTTTCGAGGGCTGCACGAGCAAGTGACGATGCGGTCCCGGCTGATCGGGCAGCAGAAGCGGCCCGCTCGAGCCCAAATCGGCATCCGCGTCGCTCAGTTGCTCTTGGTTGAAGGGCGTAAAGTAATCAGCCACCACGAGTGAAGAATTCTTCAGCGCCAGCTTCAACAGCGAGTCACCGTAGTTCCGGCCTCCGGTCGCGGCATCAAAAGTGCCGTTGCCGATAGCCACATAGACGTTGCCATCCGCATCCGCGCCCAGGCCTGTGTCACTCGCCCAGATCCCGCCTTCGCGGCCATCCGGGGTAACGTTCAGCACGGCCTTCTGCGCCAGGGTTTGCGGATCGTAGGCCATTACCCAGCCGTGGTAGGGATCCACGTCGCAAGACGAACCCCAGGTAAGATAGAGCGCATTGTTGGTAAGCAGCAACGCCGCGCGCGGGTTTTCTTTCAGCGTATCGAACTGTACTTCGTCGTTTTTGTTGCCGTCGCCTCGGCCGCGAACCGACGCTGCGATTTGTTTTGGCCCGCCAAATTTCTCCGCGCCGGTGGTGATCGCCAGCGCATGAAGATATTGAAAATATTGGTTGTCGCCCCCAAAATGCCCGATCATCGTGCGCGCCAGCACGTACAGCGTGCCCGATTGCAGATCAATCACCGGCGTGGAGGTGATGCCCACTTCCGGCTGGATGAACGGGCATTGCACGTCGCGCGCGGGAACGGTTTCCTCATCGCGCTTCCGGTCCAGCAGACTCACCTTCCACAGCGGCGGATCGTTCGGGCGCTCGGCGTCGAAGGCATAGACGCTGTCATGCTCGGTGGCCACAAAGAGCACGTTGTGTTTTCTTTTGCCGGGAATCTCCACGCCAGGGAGGAACAGCGGCTGCGCGTACACGGCGCCATCCACGTGGAACGCGCCCAGCTTGCCAAACCGCTGCGTGTTCACCTTTTGCGGAGTCAATGTTTTCTCGTTCAGCGTCGCGCCCGTCCGCAAATTGTCGTACTGCGAAGTCGTGATCTGCGCTGTGGTGCCCGTCGCACCAATGGTCAATGCAACCATGCCCCATCCGATCTCGAGCAGCTTCATTGGTCACCCCGATCCTAAGCGAACAGGCGTTCCGTTCGCCCATGCGTTCCATTGGACGCAAGGAAGCGTCTTTTTGTGGCCGGTGAGCATGAGGCCGGGGGCCTTCGGTATGGTCTTTGTCTGCGCAAGTGAGGTATCACCCCCTCGGGCAATTTGTATGGTTATCAAAACAAAGGGGTAACGAGATTTGATGGCTGTAAGTGATTGAAAACAAGCAGAGGCGGGACTGGCGACTTATGACTCTTGACGCGATGCTGGTGGCACACTTTGCCTTGAAGCGTTTTTCCGCCCACTCCCTCAAAGCAAATGGCGCTCTCTCCAAAGCAAATTGAAAATCGCAACAGCATTCGCGCTAAGGGCCGCAAGCACCACTTCGTTTACACGGGCATCCTGCGCTTCGGCATATCGATGTTTGTGCTGACAACATTCTTGAGCTGGTGCACTCCAAAGGGCATGGTCGCAATATTTTGCGAGACTCAATAGGCTACCCCCGCCTTGGTGCCAATGTGGTCCAGAAGGGAACTCGGGTCTTCCTGTGGTTTAGAGTCTTTGTCTTATTACCCACAAGGCTCAAAGCCGGAGTATACTAAGGCCATCGTCCTATTTGGTTTTTGAACGAGCAAGTCATGGGAGTGCAATCAGCTTTCACGGCAATCTTCGCCGGGTGCGGTGACGCTGTCGTCGCCAGGGCCGTAGTGGGTCTACCCGGTCTGACCGTCGACGAGCGCTTTGGAAGCTTTCCCACCTGGACCCAGGCTAATGAGCGCGCACGGCAGCTGAATGAAGGGCTGGGGCTCACCCAGTCTCAAGTGCGGGCCATCGTAATCGAAGTGAGGCTCAAGGCTGAGGCCCTCATTCTGGAATGCGAGTCGCTGTTAGAAACGGCAAGTCAATTACAAAAGCGCGAACGCCGGCGCCACTACAAACCTGAACACGACGCTTTGCTCGCTCAATTGGAACTTGGCGTAACGTTTTGCCAAGTTGCGTGCACTTGCCACAACGTCCAGAAAGAACGGCTTCTCAAGCAGGCTCGCAACACTCTCTCCTACGCCATGTCCGCGCTGGGCAAGTTCGAGTTCTCCATCGATGGCGTAAACCAAATCGAAACGAGAATTGAACGGTTGCAAAGCACCTTGGACGAATTCTCTTAGGAAACGGCGATGGTCCTCTGCTTGTTTGAACTTTCGGACCAGCGACACTCTTCAGGTTTTAGGACTATTGGGTGCCTTGATTGCGTGAACGGATGCCTTTTCTACATGCTATGCCCAAACGCAGAATCGCAAACGAGCAAGCGGAACTTCCCCGCCGGGCTACAGATGCCCTTAAAACCGCGCGCAGCGCTGGTAAAAGCTTCGACGATGCGGCCATAACCTTTTCCTTGACTAAACTGGACGTCGCTGTCACCTTCTGCAAAGTCTGCACGGTAGCTTTAGCTTTCTCGAGCCATACCAAAATCGATCGCGAACTAGAGCATGTGGAACACGCTCTCGTGAGCGCTTTGCGAACCAGAGAAAAGGTCAAGCTGAAGCCTCACAGACAAAACCAATTCCGTGAAAAAGTTGAGCAGCTAGAAGCCTTGCTGAGCCTACTTGCTGAGCGTGTCCCTGGACCAAAAATGCAGGGGATAGAGAGGTGCCTCACGCGTTTCAAATTCATCGAGGGGTAGCGTCAGCAAACTCTGTTCATTGTGGTGAGCTGAGTCGCGCCAGCGGAAGGTGACTTGGCCATCGGCGAAGAAGACCAGGCGGTGGTTGGAGATGGCCACCCGATGAGTGTAGCGGCCCAGATAGTGCACGACGTATTCGGGGCCTCCGAAGGGGCGTTCCAAGTACACCATCCAATCTTGTCGATGGAGGGGCCGGAGCCAAGCGGCGAAGGTCTTGGGTTGTGCCAGAAGCTTCAGGTCTCCGTGGAAGTGGAGGGGGCCATGCTGAAAGGCTTCTTTGAGAGCATCGACGAACTTGCCGCGAAAAACTTTCTTCAGCACTTCCTTGGGCTGGAAGTAGTTGTCTCCGGGAGCGCACCGGAGCGGGTGTGATCGGACGTCGAGATGACCGCCGAGTGCGGCGGTACGACACCGCTCAATGGCCCGCAGCATTTTGACATGCTTCCAACGGAGCCAGTGGGGGTCTCGTTTGCTGAAAGCCTCTCCTGCAGCGCGGATGATATCGGCCACCTCCAGAGGCGGCCGACTCATTTATTTCTCGCCGATTGGCTTGTCGTTGATAGATAGCGAGTCCAAAGGACTCGCGGTGGCGTTGAGGCGCTCTATAGTAAGGCGGTTGCGTAGCTCCGGTCACAGGAGCACCTCCTGTGACCCGCACTTACATCAAGCCATCGGGCAACCAACGCTCCACTACCTCACGCGAAGCGTCCGACGCCGGGCGGCTACGTCCAACCGCTGTAATCGGGGAAGCGGGGACCAGCGCCTCAGTTACCGGTGAGGACTAATTGGGAGCTGTGGTGCCGTTCTTCGCGGTGGCCGGTGCAGGACCTGCGATTTTTCGTAATTCCGAGAGGATTGCCGTCAGCGCGAGTTCGAAATTTCTATCGCGGTTCCCTTGGAGAATGGCTGTTTGGGCATGTTCGGTCAATCCCCACAGGGTTTCGTGGGTCTTTACGTCCCGAATGGCAAGATGAAATTGCGAATCGTAGCGAGGATTTTGGCCCCCCAATGGTGCTGATTCCATAGGCTGCACCGTGGTCAGGCGTATCTCGAAGACCAAGTCCGCATCCCCAGGAGTACTTACCAGTTCGTAGCGTCCCCATGATTTCATAGCCGCATAGAATTCGTTATACAGACGATCAGGGCCGCCGCTGTATTGAGGCATGTCAAAAAGAGATTCATCGCCCCCTCCGTTGGCGATGAAAACTTTGTTCGCGCTGAGGATTAGTGATGGAATCGGTGCGGGGGCCGCCGATTTGGAATGTTGCGTCGCGCCCAGGTGGTCGCCGCGCAAGGATATCGCCAAACCGGCGAAAAGGACGACTGCTCTCAGACGTTTGGTCATGTTTCTCCCCCCTTGCTGCTACCGAGGCGTAACGCCTCAGCCGCTCATTTGCGTGTGCCTCATCTACTTCATAGACGTTGCGGGAGTGAGGTTACGTTACGGTCTTGCACTTGCGTGTTACAAAAACGAAGGATGTACGGAATCACGCTCAAGAGGGAAGCGGTGAGGCGCCAGTTGCAAGAGCTAATCCCGACTGGCGCGGAGACCTGGTGCGAGACGGAATTTCGTTTTGCCGTCGGCGATCCCGCTGCGGAGATTCTGCGCTGTGCCCAAGAGACCCAGGCGAACCTGATTGTGATGGGTGCGGAAGCGCGCACCGCTTTAGCGGGCCACCTGCCCGGAACCACGGCGTACAAAGTTGTGTCAATAGCCCACTGCCTCCCACTGCCCGGTTCTCACCGTGCGCACGCAGGGCGCGCGAGTGCGGGAAGAAGTACGCGAGGCGCCGCTGCTGGGTGAGGTCCAGCCAGGCTGGGCGAAAACTTGACGCCGCCCGCGGCATTCAAGTAGCACACACTTCAATCTGTTCTACTCGTCTTACTTGCCGTTCCGGAGGCTCAGGACTTGATTGTGTTGGTCGCAGCGTCCCAAGTAACCGCCGCTTTGCGGAAGTAGGATTCGTTGGCCATGTGGCAGGCCAGCGCGGCGTTGTTGCCAAACACGGCGTCTTCGACAACGGGTTGGCGCGACTTCACTGCCTGGAAGAATTTCCAGAGGTGCGGTTTCTCTTCATCCCAGGAGGCGCCGTGGTAGTTGTAGCCTTCGGTGACCGGCTCCATGCCGGGCTTGGGATCGTGCTCTTCGTGCCATTGCTTGAAATACGCTTCGCGCATGGCCCGCGGAAAGCCGAAGGCGTAATAACTCGGTGCTTCGTCCACGCCGGACTGCGGGAAGTAGGTGATGTTGAATTCCGTCACCTCCAGGATTCCATGAGAGCCCTGGAAGCGATAGGTTTCCGGAGTGTCGCAACCGAGATTGAGGCGCAAATAAACCGGCGGGCGTCCTTCGCCGTAATCAAAAAGTGTGGCGTGTACGTCGGGCATGTCGCGGCCATCCTTGAAACGCAAAATGGCGCCCAAGGCCATGGCTTTGCGCGGCGGGTCGTTCCAGCCCATCATGAAATTCATGCCGCTGACCAGATGCACAAGCAAATCGCCGGCCAAGCCCGTGCCGTATTCGCGCCAGCAGCGCCAGCGCGCGAAATATTTGGGAGACATGTCGGTATCCCAGGGCTTTTTGGGCGTGTCGCCCTGCCAGGTGTCCCAATCAAAATTGCTGGGAGAGAGGCCCGGAGGCGGGGGATACTCCCAAGCGCCGGTGGGATCGTTGCGGCCGTAGGTTCCTTCGATGAGGGTAATCGTGCCGATGATGCCGTTCGCAAGCAGCTCTTTCGCCTTGGCGCAGATCATCGAGCTGACGCGCTGCGACCCGATTTGCACAATGCGCCCGGTCTTCTTCGCGGCGGCCACCATGGCCACGCCGTCTGCGACGGAGTGCGACATCGGTTTTTCGCAGTAGATATCTTTCCCGGCGTTCACCGCGTCGACAACGACTTGCTTGTGCCAGTGATCGGGAACCGCGGCGACGATGCAATCGATTTCTTTATTGTCGAGAAGCTCCTTGTAGCGGCGCGTTGTGGGAATGCTCTTGCCGACAATTTCCTGCGCGAGCGTGTGGCGGCCGTCCCAAAGATCGGCGGCAGCGACGCACTCGACTCCGGGAAGCTGGATGGCATTGGTGAGCAGGCCGGAGCCCTGCATGCCGATGCCGATGATGCCGAAGCGCACGCGCTCGCTCGGCGGAGTGGATTGCAGTGGGAGAGGAATGTGCTCCGGCTCGAGAAAAATTCGCGGCGCAGCAGCGAGCGCTCCGGTGGCGCCGGCGCTGCGCTGGAGGAATTCGCGACGTGAGAGATTGTTTTTCATGATGCGCTCCTGGAGGAAGTTGAAAGCCGACAGCTTACAGCCAGAGCCCAAAAAGCGAGACCGGAGAGCGGAGATCAGAGATCGGCGTTCCCGAAATTTGGTGCGACGGGCAAAAAGCCTCAGGGCTACAGCCCTGAGCTACAGCACGGCTGGAACCCTGGCCACGACATCGTGCCGAGCTGGGGCACAGCATTTCTTCGGCTGCGCTCAGGACCAAGCTGCGCCCCTACAAACCAAAACTTAAAACCGCAAATCATGCAGATAGTTGTAACTGATCTTGATGTCTTCGAAAGCGTTCTTGGGATCATCGTTTTCGACGAAACAATGCTTGATACCGGCCTTTTCCGCGTGCGCGAAAAGATTTTTCCAGTTGATGGTTCCTTGGCCGACGTCAGCGAGATGTCCCGCAAATTTGACCGAGCCCGTTGCTCCACTGTAGCTGCTGGTGGAATGGGGATCGTTCACGTAATCCTTCACATGAACGAGGGGGAAGCGGCCGGGATAATTATTGAAATACGCGACCGGATCTTTTCCGGCAACGGTGATCCAGCAGAGATCCATTTCCATAACGACGAATTTGGGATCAGTTTCGGCAAGAAGAAAATCGTACGGTAATTTGCCGCCAAGAGATTCGGTGGGATGGAATTCGAAGGAGTGGTTGTGGTAGCCGAACTGAATGCCTTCTTTCTGGCTGGCTTCTCCGGCTTTGTTGAAGAGTTCGGCGGCACGTTTCCAGCCGCCAGGCTCGGCGCGCTGCTTTTCGTCAATCCAGGGACAGATGATGTAGCTGTGGCCGACGATTTTGGCGGCCTCGAGCGTTTCGTCCCAATGTTTTTCTACGAAGTGGTAGGTCACATGGCACGACGGCGAGGCCAGACCGTTCTCGTCGAGGGTGGCGCGAATATCCTTTGGCGAATGATCGAAATAACCGGCGAATTCGACTTCTTTGTAGCCGGTAGCCGCGACCTTGGCAATCGTGCCTTCTAAGTCCGCTCCCATGGCTGCGCGAACGGTGTAGAGCTGAAGGCCGATGCGGTCGATTTGGTGAGTTGGGTTTTGCGGATTTGCTTTTGCAAACCCCGCGTTGAGCGGAGCCGCGGCCCAGGGGGGGCTGGCAGCGGCGGAAAGAGTTGCAGCAAGCGAACTGCCGATAAATGTGCGTCGATTCATAGGCTGCATTTTACCTCTTCAGGAAGAGAAGAGAACAGAGATTCGACAGAAAAAGGGCGGCGATTCGAACGTAATGCGCATCGCCGCCTTCTAGAGCGTCAAAAATAGAGACGCAAGCCAAACTGCATGACGCGGCCAAGGTGCGTTTGGGTGGCGTACAGGAAATTGCTCGATCCAAAACTCGATTGCATGGCGTTGAACTCCGTGTGGTTGAAGAGGTTGAAGTTCTCCCAGCGGAAATCCAAGCCGGTTCTTTCGGTGAATGTGAAGCGCTTGAAAAGGCCGAAATCAAAGTTGGTGCGGCGCGGCAGATACAAGGTGTCGCGTCCGACGTTTCCAAAAGTAAGGCCCGTGGGAAGCGCATAGGCCACCGGATTATACAAAAGCGGCCCCGGCGCAACGGGGTTGGAATTTGCAGGGACGTTGTGAGGGTTGCCGACTTGGTCTGGGCGAGAGCCCGTGCCTACGCCATTGCCTACGCCCGCGTTGTCACCAAAGGTCGTGCCATTGGTCACGCTAACGGGTAGACCTGTCTGCACTATGGTGATGCCCGAAACTTGCCATCCACCGAGGACGGCATGCTCGAAGCCTGACGCCCCCTTGAAGAACGGCAGGCCGTAGACATAGCTCAGCGACAAGGCGTGGCGCTGGTCGAAAGTGGAGCTGGCACGATTGGCCGCGAAGTTGTAAGCATTCACGAAGGCGTTGTCGGAACGGTCGGAAGAGTCATCGATGGCATGGCTGTAGGTGTATGTAAGGCTCAGGGTCAAGTCTCCGACGGTGCGGTTCGCGGCGACTTGGAGAGCATGGTAGATGGAATCGGCTCCGTCGCGAAGATAAGTGAGGTCGCTGTAGCCGGGAAATGCGGTGCGAACGGGGTCTGCGCTTGCTCCGCAAGCCGCGATGGCAAGGTTGTTGGCTGCCGGGCCGGTCACGGGCACGCCGTTCACTGTCGCGGGATTCGCCCCGTTGGCGCAGACGGTGTTAATGGCAGGACCACCCGCGACAAAATTTTGCGCGGTAATAATCGGTTCTCCCGTGGTATAGGGATTTGCAATGGCTGCGCCGCAAGCGCCGCCGCCACTGATGGGACAGAGCTGATTCCCATCGTTCTCCAGAGTCAGATGCGTACCCTTGCTGCCGACATAGGCGATGGAAAGAACGATATGAGTGGGGAGCTCCCGCTGGACGCCCAAGTTCCACTGCTGAACGTAAGGCCACTTCACCTGATTGGGTATAGAAACGAGGGATAGCGGAGGAAGTGGTACCTGGCCTGCGCCAGCACCAATGTTTGTGTATCCAACGATGTTGGATTGGGTCGCTCTAAGAATGAGCGGCGCGGAGCCTTCCAGCGATTCGGTGTTGCCCTCGTTACCATTGGTGTGTTCGTAGAAGATCCCGTAGCCGCCGCGGATGGCAGTTTTGCCATCGCCTTTAGGATCAAAGGCAAAGCCGATGCGCGGTGCGGGGTTAAAGAGGTGTCCGGAGAGGCAGCCCGCGTTCGAGGAAGGACCAACATTCACAGTAGGGAATAACGAACCCGGGAGCAGTGGCAGATTACCGCCTGGTCCTCCGCACTGGACGACACCGTTCAGGGGATTGGCGGTATTTGTTGCATTTTGAGCGAGATTGCCATTGGCGTCGAAGGTAGGCTCATTGCCGCTGCCTCCGCCTGCAACGTGACCTCCCACAAAGGTAGCTGGGTTGAAGTTGAAGGCATGCCTGTAGCGTTCACGATAGGTTCCGAACAGACTGACACGCAATCCTAAGTTAAGAGTGAGGCGTTTGGTAAGGCGCCAGTCGTCGTTGAAGTAGGGTTCAACGATTTTGTAGCGGTCATAATATTTGAGGATGGCGCTCCACTGTGAGTAGCTCGCAATGTTGCCGAGCAGCATATCGGCCAAGGCATTGCCGGAGCTGACAGCGGAGCTGGCGTCAAAGGTCAAAATACCCTGAACGTTAGGTGAGTTGTCTTCGTTCTTCTGGGCAAAGGCCATGTAGGCGCCCATTTGGAGAGTGTGCGTGCCCACAATCTTGGTCAGGTTGTCGCGATACGTGTAAGTGGGGTTGGCGTTGTTCCAGGGGAAGTAGCCGGTATCCTGGCCAAGCCCGCCGTAGATATCAGTGTTGCCATTGAGTTGGATGGCCGGAAGCTTCCCGCCGAAACCGTTGTTAAAAATAGAGCCCATGGCGCCAGCAGGAAGCGGAGGCGGGTTATTCAGAGCGTTCAAGAAAATGTGGTCAGCGGTGTAACTGGCGACAAACTCATTCAGGAGGGTGGGAGTGATGTTAGCGTTCAAGCGCGCGACAAAGCTTGTGCCGGGGCCAACGAAGTTGGTCTGTATGTTCTCAAAGCTGGAGGTGCCATTGCCCCAGAGAGGATTGGGAACGATGGTGCTCCAGGAATCATGGATATAGCGGAAGGTCAGGCGGTAGTTGTCTGTCAAATTGTGATCAATGCGCACCAGTTCTTCGCGCCAATTGGTGGGAGTGGACACGGTTTGTTCGAAGGCAGGGAAGCCGCCAAGCGTAAAGCCGGGCGTCGCGTGGGGAATCAAAGCGAGCAACGCCTGCCCGACCGGAGTGACAGGCACTGCAGCGGGGTTGGCAACGTTGGGGCAGTCGGCTCCAGGACAGACGTCACTAAAGTTGCCGTTGCGCTCAGCATCCGAGGGAACGTTGATCGGCGAAATAGTTGCGGGATTCTTCTCCTTCCGCCATTCCTCGGAGAAGAAGAAGAAAGTCTTTTTCTTGTCGGCATTGTAGTGGTTCGGGATGAAAACAGGGCCACCAATGGTGTAGCCGTAATCATGCTTCTTGTAGGGCGGGCGGGCGATGCCAGCGGCGTTGTTAAAGTATTCGTTGGCGTTGAAAAAATCATTGCGCAAGTATTCGAAAGCGCTGCCATGGAAGGACTGCGTGCCGGATTTTGTCTCAACCTCGATGGTGCCGGAGCCATTGCGGCCGTACTGGGCGCCGTAGTTGGACGTGAGCACCTTGAACTCGGCAATAGCTTCCGGATTGGGATAAACGTTCAGCGTGGCGTTGCTGCCGTTATCCATATTGTCGCCGCCGTCGAGCTCCCAATTGTTGTACTCCGTGCGGCCGCCGTTAATGGCGTAGGCGACGTTGCCGTACACACCGACCTTTCCCTCGTCCTGCCCTGTTTGATTGACGACGCCGGGTGTGAGGGTAACAAGTTGGGTGAAATTGCGGCCGTTGAGCACGAGGTTGTCGATCTGTTTGCCAGTGATGGTGTCGCCGAGTTCGGACGAAGTGGTTTCTACCTGCGCAACGCTCTCACCCGTGACTTCCACTGTTTCGGTAACGGCTCCGACGGTGAGTTGCACGTCAATGCGCGCCTTTTCGGCGACGCTTAAGACAATCTTCTGTACGGAGTATTTCTGAAAGCCTTTGGCGGTGACGACGAGATTGTAAGTGTCTCCAGGCAAGCCGGAAATGACGTACGCGCCGTCGGTGTTGGTGGCGGTGGTGCGGTTTAAACTGCCGGCCACATTGGTGAGCACCACATCAGCGCCCACCACGGCGGCGCCGGATTTGTCGGTGACCGTCCCGCTGATGTAGCCGGTATCCTGCGCGCGAGCCGCAAGTGGCAGGATCAATGCAACGATGAATGCGCAGAACCACAAGCGGGCGGCCGCTAGAATGTTTCGTTGATGCAAACGATCAGAGTTTTCCGTCACGGCAAACCTCCCAAAAGTATGGAAATTGGGTGACGACAGAAATGCGTGGGAACCGAGGACACCGTGCCAGGGCAACTGCGTGTTGCGCCCCTACCGCCGTTCGAAGATAACCGCTCACTGAGACAGCCGCCACCCCTCGACACTCGCAAAGAAATGCACCGGAGCTGCTTATTAAAACGAGTTAATACTGCTTTGAAAGATCTGTGTCAAGTCAAAAGTTCAAGGTCAAAAGTGGAAAACGGAAGTGGTACCTGGCATGTGGCTCTTCGGCTGAACTCGGGGACAGCCCTACGTAATTCCGGGTAAGCGAGTGGCGAGATTCCGCGTTAACCCGTAATTTGGCCCGGGACAGCATTGAGAACAAGGGCGATGCAAGATGGCCATCGGGAAACCCTCGTCGGTTGAGGTTGGCCTCTGAAGTCAGAAGATCAGAATCAGAGCACGCTTTCGCCGGCGCTACACTTCTTGTAATTTCCCCGATGCTACCGGAAACTAGCTGCTGATGAGAGTATTTCCTCGCTGGTGTAAAGGTTGTGCCTTGATTCTGGCCGTCTGGTGTGGTTCAGCCACCGTCTCCGCCAGGCCACAGCCAGCAGGAAATGACACCTTTCAGCAGACAGCTGCCGCAGGATCAGAGGGCGCTCCCGGTTCGAATCCCGAAAAGTGGTTTGCGGAAGGTCAGACGGCGCTAGAGACCGGCGACCTCGACGCGGCGGAAGCGGCGTTTCGGCGAGTTCTCGCGGCGGACCCGGGTTCCGGGGCGGCCTATTCGAATCTCGGCGTGATCGCCATGCGGCGCAAACAGTGGGACCGCGCGATCCAACTTCTGCGAAAAGCCGAGGCGCTGGACCCGAAGATGGCAGGAATCCGGCTGAACATCGGGCTAGTCGAATACCATCGCGGGAATTATTCTGCGGCGATCGCGCCGCTAGCGTCGGTTCTTCGCGAAGAGCCGGGCTCAGAGCAAGCGCGCCACCTTTTGGGACTTTGTGAGGTTCTCTCGAAACGCTATGCGGAAGCTGTTAAGGTGCTGGAGCCGCTGTGGGCGCAGAAGTCGAATGACGTGGCCTATCTTTATCTTCTGGATATTGCGGCGGTGGAGTCCGGACAGAAAGAACTCGACGAAAAAATCTTAAAGCAGATGATCGCGGTCGGCGGAAAAACGGCGGAGTACCACCTGATTTTGGGAAAGGCTTTTTTGAACCGCTACGAGGTGGCCGAATCGAAAGAGGAGCTCGAGCTGGCGGCGATGATGAATCCTAACCTGCCGTTCTTGCATCTGGACTTGGGCATCACGTACATGCGCCTTGGCCAGGATGACCGAGCGGAGGCGGAGTTTCGGAAAGATATCGAGCTTGAGCCAGACCTTGCGGACGACTACGAGCAGCTTGGCGTGCTCTATTCGCGGATGCAAAAAGACGGAGACGCCGAGAAAGAATTCCGCGAAGCACTGAAGAGGAATCCGAAGAGCGACGGAGCATACTTGGGCTTGGCCAAGCTTTATCACAAACAGAAAAAATTGCCGGAAGCGCTGAAAATGGCGGATGCGGCGTTGCGGCTCGCACCGGAAATCCACGGTGGGCATTTTTTGCGCGGGAGAATTCTCTCGCAGTTGGGGCGGGAAAAAGAGGCGCAAGTGGAATTTGCGGCGGCGCAGAAATCGATCGATGCGCATTTGAACAAGGAGCGCAACGAGTTGGAGCAGGAACCGGTTCCGAATCCGGAGCTGACGAAGCAACCGCAATAGGTGTGGACAAAGATCAGAAATTACATTCCCGTGGCCGGTGGGGCTGGCCAGGGGCCGCGGGATTGTTCCAGGGCTTCGGCAACGGCGAGAATTAGTTCTTCTTCAAAAGGCCGGCCGATGATTTGCACGCCGATGGGGAGTCCTTCGTTCGAAAAGCCGATCGGAACCGAAGCGCCTGGGAAGCCGGCGAGGTTCAGCCACTGAGAAAAACGCATGGTGTCGAGGTAGCCGGTACCAGCCTGGTAGCTTCCTTCGCCGTGGCGGAACGCGGGCGCGGATGAGACGGGGGAAAGAAGGATGTGTGCGTTGGCCATTTGGCGGAGGATTTTTTCACGGAGAACGTCTCGCTCGACGCAGGCTTGAAGGAATTGATCGAGTGAGAGGGGCTCTGGTGAAGTGGCGTTGGAAAGATATTCGCGAAGCATGGGGCTGAGCTGCGATTCCTGGCCCGCGAGACTGGCGTTGAGCAGATGAGCGATCACGTGGCCAAAAAAGAACCACCAAAGTTCAAGAACACGATCGAGACCCAGCAATTCGAGCGGCTCAACCACGAAACCGCGGTCGCTGAGGAGCTTCGCGGCGCAGTCAACGGCGGCGCGCGTTTCCGAAGTGGCGTTGCCAAGCGCGGCGCTTTCGAGAGTTCCGATGCGCATCCCCCGCAATTCGTTTTCAGTGCAAGAACGAAGCGGAACGGGCGCGGAGTGCGCGTCGCCCACATCAGGGCCGGCCGTGACTTCGAAGAGGGTACGCACGTCCGCGATGGTGCGCGCCATGGGTCCAACGACGCCGATCCAGCCGAACGCGCCTGCTCCGGAAGGAAAATGACCGGTGGAGGGAATGCGACCGGGCGTCGGCTTGAGTCCACAGATTCCGCAGAAATGCGCGGGGACGCGAATGGAACCGCCGCCGTCGCTACCGACGCCGCCCATCGAGCAGCCTGAGGCGATGGCTGCGGCTTCTCCGCCGCTGGATCCGCCGGAAGAGCATTCGAGGTCCCAGGGGTTGCTGGTTCTTCCGCTGAGAAGATTGTTGGTTTCGTAGGCCATCAAAAATTCCGGTGTGTTGGTGTTACCGAGAAGAATCGCACCCGCAGCCTTCAGGCGCGCGACAAGAGGAGCGTCGGCGCGGGGGACGTAACCTTGGCGAAGGAGCGAGCCCGCCGGACAAGGCCAGCCAGCGACGTCGATGCAGCTTTTGACCGTGAGGGGAACGCCGTAAAGAGGGCCGAGCGGCTGGCCATGCGAGACGGCATTCTCGACAGCGCGGGCTTGCGCGCGGGCGCCGTCCGCGTCCAGGTGAACGAAGGCGTTGAGTTTCCTTTGCAGGGAAGCGATGCGGCGGAGGTGAGATTCGGTAAGCTCTACGGGAGAAAGCTTTTTGGAGCGGATGCTTGCGCCGATTTCCGAGATACTGAAGAAGGGGAGCGAGGCGGCCATAGTCGGAAATTGCGAGAGTATGCGCCCTCGGAAGACAGGTCAAGCGGGAACGAGGCCGAGGTTTCGGCGGCAATAAAATAAGTTGACCTTGCGCGAGGCAGCCGGGAAAATTTCAAAGCCGTTTGGTGGGCCGATAGACATCCCATGCGTTTGCGGCGTTCTTTGCGGATAGGAAGAGAAATCCTCATGCACTCGATGGTTCGGCGTGGAATTGTGATTGGAGCGGGTGTGCTGGCGTTTTTTTGCGCGGCGATTGGCATGCACGTGGCCGCGCGTGCGGGACAGAACAAAACAGCACGGGTGAAAAAGCTGGAGCGCAAGCCGAACGCCGCGGAAGCATACCGCCTCAACACGCTGGGCGCCGCGTATCTGAATCAGCAGCGGCCGGCGGACGCACAAAAATATTTCGAGCAAGCGCTGGAAGCCGATCCGAAGTTTGCGGTGGCGCGATTGAACCTGGGCGTCGCACTGCTGGCGCAGCAGAAGCTGGACGCCGCGCGCGCCGCCTTGATTGCGGCGACAGAGCAACTGCCGAACGATCCCTACGCCTGGTACAACCTCGGGCTGGCGTTGAAGGATTCCAGCGAGCCGGAAAAAGGGATAGCTGCGTTTCGCCGCGTAACGGAGATCAAACCTAATGAAGGAGACGCCTATTATTTTGTGGGCTACCTGAGCACGCAAATCCAAAAATATGACCATGCGATAGCGGCGTTCGAGAAAGGGTTGGCGCTGAATCCGGTGCACGCATCGGCGGAGTTCGGGTTGGCGCGAGCGTTGCAGCGCAAGGGCGATTCGAACGCGGCTCGGGAGCATCTCGCGCGGTTCCAGAAAATCACTGCGGAACATTTGGGGACGCCGTTTGGCGCGGGCTATGGGGATCAAGGGAAGTTTTCGACGGCGGAGCTCCCGCTGAGCACGGCGACGGAAGTGCCGCCTGCGATTCCCGTGCACTTCGTGCCGGTGGCGAATCCGTTGGTTTTGAAAAGTGGCGCTGCGAATCCGATCGCTATCGGAGCAAGTACCGGCGCGTGCTTTTTCGACTTTGATGACGATGGCAAGCCGGATCTTTTCCTCGTGAGCGGGACGGCCGGTGGAGCAAGCCATTTGCTGCACAATCTGGGGAACGGGCGATTTGAAGATGTAACACAGGCGGCGGGCGTTCATCTTGCGGGCAGCGGATTGGGCTGTGCCGCAGGGGATTCTGACAATGATGGCAAGACCGATCTCGCGGTATGCCTGAGCGACGGCGTGCGGCTGCTGCGCAACAAGGGCGAGGGCAAATTTGAAGATGTAACGGAGACAGTCGGAATGCGCAGGGAAAAAGGATGTGTCGGCGTGACGTTTGTGGATTACGACCACGACGGCGACCTGGATTTGTACGTCACGATGGCGGCGGATCCCGGATCTACCGCGGAAACGGCCGCGCACAATGTTTTGTGGCGCAACAATGGCAACAGCACATTCACGGATGTTTCGGCGGAATCAGGGCTCGGCGTGGCGGCCACAGGGGCGGGCGTGGTTACGACGGACTTCAACAATGATCGCGCGATTGATTTTGTTCTCACGGGCGGAGCGATGGGCGCTTCGATTCTTCTGAATCCGCGCGAGGGGAAATTCAAGCCGGTCGAAGGGATTGATTTTGCGAAAGAGAAATTGCCGCCCGCCGTGGGTGTGGTTGCATTTGACTTCGACAAAGATGGTTGGATGGACTTGGCGTTCACGCACGCGGGCGCGCCGGGAATCAGTTTGTGGCGAAACGCGGAAGGGAAGGGGCTCGAGCGTGTCGCGCTGCCGGATTTCGGCTGGCAAAAGGGATGGGGCATTGCGGCCATGGATTACGACAATGACGGCTGGCTCGATCTGATGGCGGCAGGAGAGACGAGCAACGGAGCCGAATTGCGGCTGCTGCGCAATCTGGGAAACAAAGGTTGGAGCGACGTCACCAAGAGCGTCGCGCTCGATGCGATCAAGCTGAATCAGCCGCGGGCGATTGCGGTGGCGGATATCGATGGAAATGGCGACGCGGACCTGGTCGTGACGCAACTTGGCGGCGCGCCGCTGGTGTTGCGCAACGAAGGCGGAAATCAGCACAGTTGGATGAGCATCGATTTGAAAGCGCTGAACGACAACAAGAGTGGCATCGGAACGAAGGTCGAGCTATACGCGGGGACGCTGTATCAGAAGTGGGAAGCAGTCGGTGCCTCGGGATACCTAGGGCAAAATGCCGCGCCAATCTTGGCGGGCCTCGGCTCCGAAACGAACGCGGAAGTGGTGCGGCTGCTCTGGCCAACGGGTGTTCCGCAGGACGAAGTGAATCTCGTGGCGAAGAAGGAGCACCCCATCGCGGAGCTGGACCGGCGCGGGAGTTCCTGCCCCATTCTGTTTTCCTGGAACGGACATGAATATGAATTCATTGCCGACATGATCGGGCCTGGTGTCGTGGGCCATTGGATCGCGCCGGGAGAGCGCGATGTTCCCGATCCCGACGAATACTTGAAAGTTTCCGCGCAGAGCGTGAAACCACGCGAGGGAATGCTCAGCTTCCGGTTCCTTGAGCCGATGGAAGAGACGGTGTATCTCGACCAGGTGCGGCTGCTGGCCATCGATCATCCTCCGGCCTATGAAGTTTTCCCGAATGAACGGTTTGTGAGCGCGCCGCCGTTTCCGGAATTTCGCGTGATTGCCAGCCGCGGTGCGCGTCCGCCGGTCGGCGCCTGGGACGATCGAGGACGTGACGTGCTTCCGCTGATTGCAAAAGCCGATCGCAAGTATGTCACGGGCTTCGACGACTTGCCGTTTGCGGGGTTTGCGAAACTGCACTGGCTGGAGCTCGATCTCGGCGCGTGGGATGCGCAGAAACCGCTGCGGCTCATCATCGATGGCTACACGGATTATTTCACGGCGACTTCGATGTATGCGGCCGACCAGGCGGGCATCAAGGTGATTGCACCGTATGTGGAAGCGCAGGACGCACAAGGTCAATGGGTGCGCATCGCGGAAGATATGGGTTTTCCGGCCGGCCTAGAGCGTACGATGATAGCCGATTTGACCGGCAAGCTTCCGCCGGGCACGCGGCGGATTCGCATTGTCACCAACCTGAAAATCTATTGGGACGCGATGCGGATCGATCAGACGCCTGATCCCAGGGATGTGCGCGTTTCAGCAGTTCCTTTGGCCCGCGCGGCGCTGGATTTTCTCGGGTATCCGAAGGAAATCCGCTTGCAGCCCGCGAGCGACACGACCTATTCCTATGCGCATCGAAGCAAAACGGGGCCCTACGCACGCGCAGCGGGGAATTACACCCGCTATGGCGATGTGCGCGATCTACTGCGAGCACCCGACGACCGATTCGTGATCTTCAGTTCTGGCGAAGGCGTGACGCTCGACTTCGATCCCGCGAGGCTTCCGGTGCTTCCTTCCGGCTGGGTGCGTGATTATTTCTTCTATGCCAATGGCTTCGAGAAAGATCTGGATTTCTACGCAGCCGATGCGTTTACCGTCGAACCGCTGCCGCGCCATTCGCCGCTGCCGTATCCGTATCCCGCGGGTAAAGACTACCCGAGCGACATGGAACATTTGAAATATCAGCTCGAGCACAACACGCGCATGCGGTCTGACCGCATGCCGCCCAGCCTGCGCTACGAATACTCCAATTCGCCGCGCTAAACGAAGCTCGTAGACTGCAGGGGTACTCCAAACTCAGTGTCGCCTGTAGATTTACAAGTATGCATAGGGAGTTAGAACCAGGATTCCTCCGATGCTCTTACGCAGGTAGGGCCCGAAGTGCTGAAGATCTCTTCTGCTGAGATGGGTTGCCCATATCAGATTATCGGAAATACAGGCAATTCACAGCTTGCAACCATGCTGGTAAACGTCAGTCTTTTTGGGCAAGCAGGGAAGAGCGGACGGCGGCGAGCTCCTTGCGTTTGGATTTTTCCACGTCAGGGAAGGCGAGGTTTAGACCGCTCAGAGCCTCGAGGATGGCGCTCGCTACGACGAGGCGCGTGAACCATTTGTTGTCGGCGGGAACGACGTACCAGGGCGCGTCCTTCGCGGCGGTTTGCGGAATCATCTCTTCGTAGGCTTCCTGATAATCCTTCCAGAAGCTGCGCTCCTGCACGTCAGCCATGGAAAACTTCCAATTCTTTTTGGAATCTTCGAGGCGTTCGAGGAAGCGCTTCTTTTGCTCTTCCTTGGAAACGTGGAGAAAGAATTTGCGGATGATGATGCCGTTGCGCGTGAGATAGCGCTCGAACGCGTTGATGTCTTCGTAGCGCTCCTCCCAGATGTGTTTGGTGACGAGCCTCTCGGGGAGTTTCTGCGCGCGGAGAAACGTGGGATGCACGCGCACGACAAGCACTTCTTCGTAGTAAGAGCGGTTGAAGATGCCGATCTTGCCTCGTTCGGGGGTAACTTTGTGGTTGCGCCAGAGATAGTCGTGGTTCAGTTCTTCGCTACTGGGTGATTTGAAGGAGTAGACATCGCAGCCTTGCGGGTTCACACCGGACATGACGTGCTTAATGGCGCCGTCTTTGCCGGCGGCGTCCATGGCCTGAAAGATAAGCAGAAGCGCCCAGCGGTCCTGTGCGTACAGCATTTCCTGGAAGTGGCTGAGGCAGGCAATGCCATCTTCGAGCAGGCCTTGAGCGGCGCGCTTGTCCTTGACGCCATTCGTGTCGGCGGGGTCGTGATCCTTGAGACGAAACTTTTCGCCTTTGGTGATGCAGTACGGCTCGATGATGCGCGAGGCTTCCTTAAGTAGTTTTTCGTGTTTCATGATGGAGCGAGTTTAGTACAGGCATGAAGCTTAGAACAGGCGGCCCGAAAGAGCAGGCTCAGAACAGCGAGCCGAGTCCCCAGCCAAAAGCGCCTAAACGATTATGCGGATGCAGAAGGGATCTGCTGGAGAGAGGAATTACGCGGTCGAGACGAAGCACGTTGAGCGCGTAGTAAGAACGAAATGGAACCTGGACGCCGGGGATGGTCCACTGGAGTTGCACGCCGGTCGAACCGTGCAGAATGCCGTTAGTGGCGCTGAGAAGTGTGGGCTTGGTTGGGCCGAGCCAGTTGGGAAGAAGCCAGCCGGAGCCAAGATCAAAAAAACCGGTGGCTTGCACGCTGTTGCGAAGCGGAACGCGATACTCCGCGTTAGCGGCGGTAATTAAATTGGCGCCAGCATAGGAGGGCGAGGGAACAATTGTGCCGGAAGGCGCGGCGTGGTCCGTCATGGCGACGGGGCCAAGTTCGCCGTCGCGCAAGCCACGGACGAATTGATCTCCAGCAAAGGAGCGGGAATAGAGAGGGGCGTTGCCGCGATAGCTGCCAACACCACTGAATGTGGCGCGAAACGCCCAGGCGTTTGAGGAGGAGAAGAGCGGATCGCGGCGAACACGGGCGTACTCACCGGAAGAACGGAGCGTGTTCTCGTCGCCGCCAAGAAAGCTGCCCGAAGCAGAAGCTGCCAAGGACACGTGTTCGTTGCCGGTGTCGCGCGTCCAGGAGGTTCCAAGCGAGCGACTGGAAGTGTGGGTGCGAAGATCGATGGGCGGCACGCTGTTCGTGCCTGTTGTGCTGGAGCTGCTGCCGAAAGTCTGATCGGACGTGGTGCGCGATAGAGCGTAGTTGACGCCGACGGAATCGGAGTCGGTGAGCGCGTAAGTCCACGGTACATTGATGCCTACACTGTGCGTATTGACGAACGGGCCTTGGACGCCATGCGTGAAGCGCGGGCGAATCACGTTATCAAAAATCGAAAATGCGAGTGAGCCGCGCGTGCCGAAGATTCCGTCCTTGGCAATGCCCAAGAGGAGTTGCAAAGTTTCCGGGCCACCTTCGAGCTTTGCGGGTAGCAACTCTTCCCCGTTGAACAGGTCGAACACCGTGTAGGCCAGGCCAAGCGTGCTGCCAAACTGAGCGCGTCCGCCGTCGAACGTGATGCGCTGCTGGCCAATTTCTTCGAGATGAATCGTGACGTCTGCTGTGTGACGGGTGTCGTCAAGCTCTATGTGAATGTCCCCCTTGTGAATCGGTTTGAAATAGCCGATCCGCGCGAGTTTTGTGAGTCCGGTCTCTAAAGCGTGGTCGTCGAATGGGTCCCCTTCACGAATGGGAATGCGGCGGCGCACGAAACGATCGTTGAATTTGTGCAGACCCTGGAACTCCAGGCGATGGACGAGATAGGGAGGAGAGTCGCTGAGATTGAGCTTCAGGCGGACCGAATGCTTTTCGGGATCGAAGACAGGATTGGCATTGACGGACGGAAAGGGCGTTGAATCCGATTGGGAATGGTGTGAGCGAAGCCGCAGGGAACAAAAGCGGCGAAGCTTGTCGACTTCTTGCTGTGAAAATGGGCGCCCTTGGGATACGGGAAGGGCGATAGGTTTGCCCGTCTGGTTTTCGACGGCTTGTTGAAGAGTCTGGCTTGCCTCGATGGATTCCAGCCGATAGAAAGGGCCTGCCTGCACGGGAACGGAAAGCCGAAGTCCAGGCCGAGTTGCATGGTGAGGAAAGGGAAGCCACCTGCGGGAACATACGGCGATTTTTTCTATCTGCGCATCGCCGATACGCGCTTCAGGGTATCCGTGATCCACGTAATAGGTCAGGATGCGCTGACGGTCTTCTTCAAACGCCTCTCGCGTGTACGCATCTTTGCTGCGAAATGAGGCGAGCGGCTTCCACGGTGCGATGCTTTGCATTTGCGCGCGTAATAGCTTTTCCGGGACACCGGGAGCGCCTTCAAAGCGGAGTTGCCGGACGGGGAGGTGTGGACCGTCGTTAATCGCGAAGCGGATCCTTACGGTGGCGTTCTTTTGTAGTTGCCGATGCACCTGAACGGAAGCCTCGGGATGGCCCAGGACGTCGAGAGCCGATTGAATGGCCATTGCCATCCGTTGCAGTCGTGCGGGGTCCGCTGGTTCGCCAAGACCGGGCGGGAGCTTCTTTTCTTCCAGCAATCTTTCGATTTGACTTCTGGTGAGCAATCGTGAGCCCGAATATTCGACGCCGGAGAGAATGGGCTCCTCCTCCAACTGAAAAATGAGTGCTATGCGTTGCCGCTGCGCGGACACCCCGGAGGTAAGCTCTGGTCGCGATTGTTCCTCCACGCGAATCGATAGAAACCAGCCGAGCCTGCCGAGCGCGTGGAGATCCTGTCGAAGCTTCGCCGTGTCAAAGCGATCGCCGGGGTGCAAAGAGACCTGACGGGCGACCGCCGCCGCAGAGATATGCCGCAAGCCGGTGAACTCGATGGAGTCAATGATGGGGCTTTCTTCCGTAAGTTGTGTTTGCGCGGCGGTTTCGGCTGCGCGAAAAGGTGTCTGGGCCGCAACAGAAACTGCACCTACAAATACGCCTACTAAGCCGCCGAAGACGAGGAGCCAACGCACGACCGTATCTCCTTGCATCGAGGAGAACGATGGAAGAGATGAGTGTTGCAGCCGCCGGGTTGTCCGCAGCTCATGAACCGCTGAACTTTGCGTGCTTGCCTCGCCAATAGTTCTGGCATACGGGCTCAAGGTGTATAGAATCGGGGCGCTCGCGGAGGCCTATGGCTACATTGGCGCGACAACTTCGCTTGAGGGATTACTTTGCCTTGGCTTTTGGCACGATGGTTGGAGTCGGGTGGTTGGTGCTGATGGACGACTGGCTCGGGCGCGGCGGCCCGCTCGGCGCCATGCTGGGATTTTTGCTAGGCGGGGTTTTGCTGCTGCCCGTGGGTTATGTGTACGGGGAATGGGTGAAACGGCTGCCGGATGCGGCGGGCGAAGCAGCGTACACGGCTCAAGTGTTTCCGCCGATTGTGAGTTTCTTCACGGGCTGGATGATGCTGCTGGCGTACTTCATCGTGTGTCCGTGGGAGGCCGTCGCGCTAGGAAAGTTAGCGGCGTATGTATTTCCGTCGCTGAACTCGATGGAGCTGTACCGTGTGGCGGGGCAGCCGGTGTTCTTGCCACGGCTGGCGCTGGGCATAGCGCTCACGTTATTTCTCGCGATGTTGAACTATCGCGGCATTCGATTAAGCGCGAGTTTTCAGAATTGGACAGCGGCAACGGTGCTGCTCGTGTTCGTAACGTTGCTGTGGATTAGCGGCGCCCATGGAAAGCCTGCTAATTTCGAGCCCAGATTTCGCGATGCTCCGTTGGTTTCGATTTTGCTGACACTGCAGATCGTGCCGTACTTCTTGACGGGATTTGAGTCCGTACCGAAAGTCGCGGAGGAGTCGCACACGGGATTTCGGTCGACGGAATTCTTTCGCGCAATTGTGACGGCGCTGCTCGTGGGTGCGGGATTCTACGTTTTGGCGGTGGCTGCGGTGGCCTATGTGGCGCCGTGGCAAGGCTTGCTCGGGAAGCGCTTCGCAACCGCCATTGCGTTTGAGCAGGCGCTAGGTGCGCGCTGGCCGGTCAGCCTCATTTTGGTCATGGCCATGTTCGGGCTGTTCCAATGTTTCAACGGGAATTTTGTGGCTTCGACCCGCATGCTTTTCGCCTTCGGAAGGCGACGGACGATTCCAGCGCGTTTCAGCGCCGTACATCAGGAATTTCTAACGCCGTCGGTTGCTGTGCTTGGCATCGCGGTAGGAACGCTTGGCGCTCAGTTGTTGGGTGATGCGCTGCTCGTGCCGGTGACGGAAGTGGGGTCGATGGCCTCAGCGCTAGGCTGGTTCGCGGCGTGCGTTTCGTTCTGGATGGTCGAAAAGCGCGCAGGAATGAGAACCGTAACCGCGGTGGGAATTCTTGTGGCCCTGATGCTCTTCCTAATGAAGGTTTTGCCAGTCTTTCCCGGACATTTTTCACCTGCAGAATGGATTGCGTTTGGAATCTGGGTGCTGTTGGGGGCGGCCTTACATTGTTCCTCAAGCTTAATGGGGCGGCTTAGGTCGGGCGGTCAAACTAGTTCCCAGGTGGTTACGGGCGGGCCCAATCCGTCCAGGCAAGACCCTTGACGCGATGGAATTCTCGGACGTTCGAGGTGACCAAGGTCATGCCATGCCGCAGCGCCTGCCCGGCAATCAATAGATCATAGCTGCCAATGGGCTTCCGCGCCTTTTCGAGTTTCGCCCTCCTAGAGCCTGCACTTCGCGCGTCCTCTTCCTCGAACGAGATAATGCCGCTCGCTCCGGCCAAGAAAGCATCCACAAGTTTGGCGTTGTCTTCCGGAGAAGCGCTTTTTGCCGCCACGTACCACAGTTCGAAAGATGCAATGCTGGACACGTAGACTCGCGCTCCCCCACGCATCGCTTCGCTAATCCGCTTGCGGATGAGCGGTGTCCGGTTCTTGATGGCGTCAACGCAGGCGCTTGTATCTAGCAGATAGTCCATCAAAAAATCTTCCCTCGAGGGGGCTTTGGTTGTCTTCGTCCCCCCGCGAAGAACGAGTCATCCTTCCGGAGACGATCCAGTTCGGCAAACCAAGCCTCCGGATCGGTTGGCATAGGCTCGAGAAGCACGCCTTTTCCCATGCGGCGGATTCGCACGCGATCTCCTTCGAAACGAAATTCACGGGGCAACCGCACCGCTTGGCTGCGGCCGTTTTTGAAGAGCTTGGCCACCGTTCTTTTGGGCATTTCCCCAACCTCCTAAAAAGTATATACCAATAGTATAGACTACCGCAAGTGTTCCGGCATCCCTCCGTTACTCGTGTATACTCTCGAAGGGCGAACTGCTTCGCCAACGATGATTCCCTTCCTCCATCTGGGGCCGCTCACAATTCCGACATTTGGGTTGATGGTCGCGACGGGCTTGCTCGTTGCAGCGTATGTTTTGCAAGCAGATTTTGACCGCCGGCGCGAAGGCTTTCTGAAACGCGGCTACTTGAAACCAAGTAAACAGGCAAGCCATCACGACGAAGGATTTTTGATCATCGGTATCGCAGGAATCTGCGGACTAGTGGGCGCGCGGCTGTATCACGTGCTGGAGAATCCGCGGGATTTGATGGCCGATCCGTCGTTGCTGATCAGCCGGTTTGGATTTGCGTGGTTCGGAGGATTTCTCGGCGGGTTTGTAGCGCTGATTTTTCTGGCGAGGCATTATGGAATTCCCGTGCTGGAATTCATGGATTTGTGCTCGGCCGCGGCGGCGGTGGGCTACGCGATTGGGCGAATTGGCTGCTTGCTCTCCGGCGATGGCGATTACGGTGTCCCCACGAAGCTGCCCTGGGGTATGAGCTTCCCGAATGGTGTGGTTCCGACGACCGAGCGTGTTCATCCAACGCCGATCTACGAGTTTCTGATCTGGATGCTCATTGCCGTGATTTTGTGGGGCATGGGGAAAAAAGCCTTGAATGGAGAAGCGCCGGGCAAGGTCTTTTCCAACTATTTGATTCTCACCGGCCTTGCGCGGTTCCTAATCGAATTCATCCGAATCAACCCGAAGTCATTCTTCGGCATGTCGAATGCCCAGGCGGCCAGCCTCGCCTCCATCATTGTAGGAATTATTTTATTAATGCGAATCAGGCCGCCGCAGAGCAGGCAAGTGGAATCGCACTAAACCATTTGGCGCAGGACGTACTGCAAGATGCCGCCATGGCGGTAATACGAAACTTCTTCGGGCGTGTCCACGCGCGCAATGGCAGAAAAGGCCTTCGCCTTTCCGTCGTCGGACTTGGCATGAATGGTAATGACTTTTTTCGGCGATAGCGAAGCGACGCCTTCGGTGGAGAAAATCTCGTGGCCGGACAATCCCAGCGATTCGCGGTTCTCGCCCGGCTTAAATTCGAGCGGAAGGACCCCCATGCCGACAAGATTGCTGCGATGGATGCGCTCGTAGCTTTCCGCAAGGACCGCGCGCACCCCGAGCAATCGCGTCCCTTTGGCGGCCCAATCGCGCGAGGAGCCGGAGCCGTACTCCTTGCCGGCAATCACGACCAGTGGGACGCCTGCTTCGCGGTATTTCACGGCCGCATCGTAGATGGACATCTTTTCGCCGCCGGGCTGGAAGAGCGTCCAGCCGCCTTCGGTGCCGGGAGCCAGCTGGTTGCGCAGACGGATGTTCGCAAATGTGCCGCGCGTCATCACTTCGTGATTGCCCCGGCGCGCGCCATAGGAATTGAACTCATGCGGCTTGACGCCGTTGGCGATCAAATATTTCCCCGCAGGCGAATCGACGGGAATCGAGCCTGCAGGAGAAATGTGATCGGTGGTGACGCTGTCGCCGAGAAGCGCCAGGACGCGCGCGCCGCGAACATCGGTGAGCGGAGGCGGAGCCTTCGGCATGTTGTCGAAGTAGGGCGCCATTTTGATGTAGGTCGACTTGGGATCCCACTTGTACGTGTCGCCCTTGGGAATGGACATGGACTTCCAATGCGCATCGCCTTCGAACACTTCTCCGTATTCCTTGCTGAACTGCGACGCGGAAACCGCTGTGCGGACGGTGCTTTCGATTTCTTGAGGCGATGGCCAGATGTCTTTCAGATAGACCGGTTTGCCAGCGGTGTCGTTGCCGAGCGGCTCGGTGGTGATGTCCATATCCATGCGTCCCGCAAGGGCATAAGCAACCACGAGCGGCGGTGATGCGAGATAATTCGCGCGCACGAGCGGATGAATACGACCCTCGAAGTTGCGGTTCCCGCTCAGCACCGCGACGGCGACCAGATTGTTTTCCTTGATGGCCGCCCCAATCGGTTCGGGCAACGGGCCGCTGTTGCCGATGCACGTGGTGCAACCGTAGCCAACGAGTTGGAAATTCAATTCATTTAGATACGGTGTGAGACCGGCAGCTTGCAAGTAATCCGTGACCACTTTCGAGCCAGGCGCAAGGCTGGTCTTAACCCAGGGTTTGACGTGCAAACCGCGCTCAACTGCCTTCTTGGCAAGCAGGCCTGCGCCGATCATGAGCGAAGGATTTGAAGTGTTCGTGCAACTCGTGATGGCCGCGATGACCACAGAGCCATTCGATAGATCAAATGCGTCGCCATTGTTACGAACCGGAACGCGCTTTGCCGGCGCGCCTTCCACGACCTTCGTGAACGACGACTTTGCTTGGCGCAGGGGTACACGATCCTGCGGGCGCTTGGGGCCTGCCACGGCGGGCTCCACACTGCCAAGGTCCAGCTCGAGCGTGTCGTTGAACAGCGGCGCAGGCGTTTCGTCGGCGCGGAAAAGCCCTTGTTCTTTGCAGTATGCTTCGACCAAAGCGATGTGTTCCGATTGACGGCCCGTGAATCGCAAGTAGACCAGTGTCTCCGAATCAACGGGGAAGAAGCCCATGGTCGCGCCATATTCGGGCGCCATGTTGGCGATGGTCGCGCGGTCGGGGACGCTCAAACTGGAGAGCCCGGAGCCATAGAATTCGACGAATTTTCCGACGACGCCTTTCTTGCGCAACATTTCGGTAACCGTCAGTACCAGGTCCGTGGCGGTGGCACCCTCGCGCAAACGGCCGTGCAGACGGAAACCGACGACTTCCGGAATGAGCATCGAAGAAGGTTGGCCGAGCATAGCGGCTTCCGCTTCAATACCACCGACGCCCCAGCCGAAAACGCCGAGCGCATTCACCATCGTCGTGTGCGAGTCCGTGCCCACCAGGGAATCGGGATAGGCTTCCCAGCGGTTGCCGTGCGGCATGGCGCAAACGACGCGCGCCAGATATTCGAGATTCACCTGATGGCAGATACCCGTGTCCGGCGGAACAACTTTGAAATTCTGGAAAGCGGTTTGTCCCCAGCGCAGAAAAGCGTAGCGCTCCACGTTGCGCTGAAATTCCAGCTCGGCATTCAAGGCGAAGGCGTTGACGTTGCCGAAATTGTCCACTTGGACGGAGTGGTCGATGACTAACTCGGCGGGAAACAGCGGGTTGATGCGCTTGGCGTCGCCACCCATTTTCACAAAGGCCTCGCGCATGGTGGCCAGATCCACGATCGCGGGCACTCCGGTAAAGTCCTGAAGCAGAACGCGCGCGGGCATGAAAGCAATCTCTTTTTCTGCGGCGCCCGCTTGCCAGCGCGCCAGGGCTTGAATATCCTCCGCGTGGACAAACCGGCCATCCTCGAAGCGAAGCAGATTCTCAAGAAGAATCCGGAGGGAGAAGGGAAGTTTGGCAAGATTCGTGACGCCCTGTTTTTCGAGGAGTTCCAGGCGATGCACTTCGAAGGTTTGGGCGCCGACGTTGAGTTTGTCGCGCGTGCGGAAGGAGTTTCCCGCGTTGATGGCCATTCTGGCGATCCTTTCGCTGTCCTAGCAGCCTTCTATCATAACCGAAATCACATCGGAGCGCCGCGCGCTTATACTAGTAGGGAAGTGAATATTGTTTTGATATCGACGTACGAGCTGGGGCGCCAGCCCTTTGGGGTTGCGTCGCCGGCGGCATGGTTGCGAAAGGGGGGGTATCGTGTGGCCTCGCTCGACCTGTCGCGGCAGCCGCTCGATGAAGCCGCGGTCCGCGAAGCCGGGCTCATCGCGATGTATTTACCGATGCATACGGCGACGCGGTTGGCGACGCAACTCATTCCCGCACTTCGCAAGCTGAATCCTACGGCGCATTTTTGCTGCTATGGCTTGTATGCACCGATGAACACGGATTATCTGCGCACATTGGGAGTCTCTACGATTCTGGGCGGCGAGTTTGAACAGGGGCTGGCGCATTTGGCGGAGCGCCTCGGAGGGAATGGGAACGGCAATGGCGCTTTAAGCAGGTCTCAGCCCGAGCAGCAGCCTGAGCCCCTGATCTCGCTGGCTCGACAGAAATTCGTTCTGCCAGACCGGCAGGGACTTGCACCTCTCGCGAAGTACGCCCGCGTAATTCTTCCTTCGGGCGAACATCGCGTGGCGGGTTACACCGAAGCGAGCCGAGGGTGCAAGCATTTGTGCCGGCACTGCCCGATCGTGCCCGTCTACCAAGGTGTGTTCCGCGTAGTGGATCAAGAAGTTGTGCTCCAAGACATTCGTCAGCAGATCGCGGCTGGAGCGCAGCACATTACCTTCGGCGATCCCGATTTTTTCAACGGCATCGGCCACGCCATGGCCATTGTTGAAGCACTGCATCAAGAATTTCCCGCGCTTACTTACGACGTGACCATCAAGATCGAGCATTTGCTCAAACACAAGCAGCACCTTGCCAGGCTGCGCGATACGGGCTGCCTGTTTGTTACCAGTGCGGTGGAATCGGTGGACGACGAGCTGCTGTGCCGCCTCGCCAAAGGCCACACCCGCGCCGATTTTCTGGAAGTGAACCGCATCTTTCGCGAGTTGGGCATGGTTTTGCACCCGACGTTTGTGCCCTTCACGCCCTGGACGACGCTGGAAACCTATTTGTACCTGCTGCGTGTTTTGCGCGAAAACGATTTGGTCGAAAATCTCGCGCCGGTCCAACTCGCTATCCGGTTGCTGATTCCTGCTGGCTCCCGATTGTTGGAGCTCGAAGAAGTGCGGCATCTCATCGGCGCGTTTGATCCTTCCGCGCTGGTTTATCCCTGGCGGAATCCCGACCCCCGTGTGGATGCTCTTGCCGAAGAGTTGGAAGCGACCGTCGCCATTTGCGAAAAACTCAGGCTCCCGCGGCGAGCCATCTTCGAGCGCATCTGGAAAGCCGCGCACCAAGCCGCAGGGGTGCACGCGAAGTTCTCCGCGCAGCCGATTCTCGCGGACCGCGCAACCATCCCGTACCTCAATGAGCCCTGGTACTGTTGAGCCGAGCCGACGGGGGACCAGTTGGCCCCCTTCGCTAAGGCCAAAGAATCTTTGCCACAGACGGAGTCATTCGTTTGAATCGAGAGTCCTTGTCATCGAAAGCGAATAACACGCCCAAGCGTTTGCTGCTCTTCACCGCGAAACTGGGCTATCAGACGCGGAGTTTTGAAGATGCCGCACGCAAGCTGGACGTGCAACTTGTTTACGTCACGGATCGTTGTGAGCGGCTGGAAGATCCTTGGGGAGACTATGCCGTACCTGTTCATTTCGAATCTCCCGAGAAGGCTGCGCATGCGGTGGCAGAAAAACTGGGAGGCCAGGAAGTCGCGGGAGTTTTGGCTTTGGGTGATCGGCCCGCAGCAGCTGCCGCGTACACGGCACGCGCTCTTGGGATATCGTACAACCATCCAGCTGCCCTCGAGGCCTGCCGCAGCAAGTTGCGAATGCGTGAAGTGTTTCGTGATGCCGGGCTGCACGTCCCCTGGTTTCGGAGTTTTCCGGTAACACCGGCTCCTGACCCTGCGCTTGCCGGCATTTCGTTTCCCTGTGTGCTGAAGCCGCTATCGCTTTCCGCCAGCCAGGGCGTGATGCGCGCCAATAATCGCAAAGAATTTCTAGCTGCGGCTGAGCGTCTTCGCCGGCTGCTGGAATCGGCGGAGATTCGCGCGACGCGCGAGCCAAATCTCGATCAGATGATTGTGGAAGGTTATATTCCTGGCACGGAGGTTGCCGTTGAAGGACTTCTCACCGACGGCGCTTTGCGAATCCTGGCGATTTTCGATAAGCCCGATCCCCTCGAAGGTCCGTATTTCGAAGAGACCGTCTACATCGTCCCGTCCCGGCTTCCGGAAGAAACCCAGCGCCAAATTAAAAAGTGCGTGAATGATGCAACCCGTGCGCTGGGCCTGACCCACGGACCCATTCACGGGGAATTTCGCATCAACGAAGAAGGAGTATGGCCCATCGAACTTGCGGCGCGCCCCATTGGCGGTCTTTGCGCGCGAGCGCTCCGGTTTCGGGCGAGCGCTGCGCAGGAAGAGATTGGCCTCGAAGAATTGCTGCTTCGCCACGCGCTCAGGATGCCCGGCAGCGATGCGCCTCGCGAAGCGCAAGCCTCAGGAGTCATGATGATTCCCATACCGCAGAGCGGCATTTTGGAGAGCGTTTCTGGAGTCGAGGCGGCTCGCGCCACGCACCGCGTCACCGAGCTGACCATCACCGCGAGGCTGCACGATTACATTGCCGCCTGGCCGGAAGGTTCGAGCTATTTGGGATTCCTCTTCGCGAAGGGAAGTACCGCAGAAGAAGTGGAGCTCGCCATCCGCGAGGCGCATCGAAAATTGCGTTTCACCATCAGCCCACGCCTGCCGGTCGAGCATCCGGTGACGCACCGGTTGCCGGTTAATTAGCCCTTGGCCTTGGGCGGAACGTATCCTTCCGGCAGTTTCGCGCCTTCCCCGAAGAAAAACTGCTCCATCTGCTCCCCCATGATCTTTTGCGAGTTGGGATCCAGCGGATTCAAGCGGTACTCGTTCATGATCATCTTCGAGTATTCGAGCCACAGCTTCCATGCGTCTTTCGAAACGCTTTCATAGACGCGTTTTCCCAACTCTCCTTGCCACGGGATGCGATCCAACCCCGGCAATTCCTTGCCGAGCTTGACGCATTTCACCATGCGCGTTCCCGGCTTCACCGGTTCGCTCTGTGCCGGCTCCGGCTTCGGATCGCAGGATTCGTTGGCCATGCCTTTCTCCTGTTCGTTTCCGTCTTTTTACCTTACAGCAAGTTAGAGTAAAATCCTAGCCGCTCTGGCAAGATTTCGGCCCCCTCGGCGCAACGCTACTTTGCTTAAAACTTGACCTCACCAAATCCGTGGTTGCTGCATCTAGGTAGAACCGGAGGCAAAGCGACTTGCCCAAAATCACCACCCTGTTTTGGGACATCGGCGGCGTCATCTTGACCAACGGTTGGGACCGCGAATCGCGGAAAGATGCGGCCGCCACGTTTCATTTGGATTGGGAAGAGTTTCAGGACCGGCACGACCTCTCTTTTCCTGCTTTCGACAGCGGTCTTATCACGCTAAACGAATACCTGGACCGCACGCTGTTCTATCGTGCCCGTTCGTTCTCGCGCGAGGAATTCACCGCTTTCATGTTTGCGCAGTCCAAAGAATATCCAGAAACCCGCGCAATTCTGGACAAGGTCACGAGTAAACAAAAATATTTTATCGGCGCCATCAACAATGAGCCTTTGGAGCTTAATCAGTACCGCATCGAGGCCTTTCATCTTCGGCGAAATTTTCTGGTTTTCTTCAGCTCGTGCTACGTGCGCTCGCGCAAGCCGGAGGAAACGATTTATCGCATTGCGCTGGAAGTGACGCAAAGACCGCCCGAGCAATGCCTGTTCATTGACGACCGCCCGTTGAATTTAGAAAGCCCGCGCAAGCTTGGCATGAATACGATTCACCACCAAAGTCCCGAGCAATTGTGTTTAGAACTTGGAACGTATGAGGTTGAGGTATAGTCTCAAGCGCCGCGTTATCCGGGGAAACGTGCCGCAAAATCGAGGGAGAAACGATGGTTGGGGAGACAGGTCGTTGCGGGTCGGTGTACGGCGGAGTGGCCGAACCCTGCACGGTCATTTTGTTTGGCGCTTCCGGAGACCTCGCCAAGCGCAAAGTCATTCCCGCGATGTACGACCTGGCGGCGCACAATGCTCTGGGGCCGCGCTACGCAATCGTCGGGTTCGCCCGCACGGCCATGACCGAGGATGCTTTTCGCGCGAGCCTTGGCGAAGCCGCCAAAACGATTTCTGAAGTCGGACCCATTGATCCGAAAAAGTGGGATGAATTCGCGTCCAACCTTTATTACTGCCCCGGGGATTACGGCAACCAGGAAGCTTATGCGCAACTGGCCAAGCGGCTGGCCGAGTTGGAGGCGTCCAAAAATCTGGGTAGCAACCGCCTGTTTTATCTTTCTACCCCGCCTGAGGTTTATTCGGACATTGTCGAACAGCTTGGGCGCGCGGGGCTTGCGCGCCCTTCTTCGCCAGAGTCTTGGGTCCGCATCATTATTGAGAAGCCGTTTGGACGAGATTTAGCGAGCGCGAAGGAACTGAACAAAATCGTCCTCAACGTGTTCGACGAGAAGCAGGTCTACCGTATCGATCATTACTTGGGAAAAGATACGGTCCAGAATCTTTTGGTTCTCCGCTTTGGCAATGGAATTTTTGAGCCGCTTTGGAACCGGAATTATGTAGATCACGTCCAGATTACCGCGGCCGAAACTCTCGGTGTGGAGCGGCGCGGCGGTTTTTACGAAACAGCTGGCGCGCTGCGCGACATGATTCAGAGCCATGTCCTGCAACTGACTTCTCTTGTCGCCGTGGAACCCCCGGCTGCCTTTGACGCTACCGCAGTGCGAAACGAGAAATTGAAGGTCCTGCAATCCATTCGGCCATTCAATCTGGAAATGGTGGCGCAGTCGATTGTCCGGGGACAATACGCGCCTGGGAAAATTGGCGAGCCTGTCCCCGGCTACCGCGATGAGCCGGGCGTAAATCCTGCCTCGAAAACCGAAACTTTTGTCGCAGGGAAATTGCTGATCGACAATTGGCGCTGGGCCGGCGTTCCTTTTTATATCCGAACCGGCAAGCGCCTCGCTAAACGCAGCACCGTAATTATGATTCAGTTCCATTGCGCGCCGCATATCGTGTTTCGAGAGCGCGAGGTGGAACCCAATCGTCTGGTGCTGAACATCCAGCCCGACGAAGGCATTTCCATCAGCTTTGGCGCGAAGCGGCCCGGAACGGAAATGAGCATTGGCAATGTCACCATGGATTTTAGCTACCGGGAAGGGTTCGGAGACACTACGCGCAGTGCTTATGCCACGCTGCTGAACGACTGTGTGCGCGGCGACGCCACGCTTTTCGATCGCGGCGATAGCGTCGAAGCCGCGTGGGCGCTCGTAGACCCCATCTTGGACGTGTGGAGCGCCACGCGGACCGCCAAAGTGCCGCAATACCCGGCCGGTAGCTGGGGACCGCGGGAATCCGATCTTCTGCTCGAACGCGAAGGTCGACAGTGGTATAACCCATAGTTGCATCATTTTTTCAACCGATTTAAAAGAGGGGATTAGAAGGGGGATCGGTGATCCTTGCGGGAGACGTCGGCGGCACCAAATGTAACCTGGCCCTGTTTTCCGAAAAGGATGGCAACCTCGCGCCGGTTTTCCGTCACCGCTTTGCCAGCAAAGAATTTGCGCAGTTCGATTTGATCGTCAAGGAATTCTCCCGCCAAGCCAACGAGCACCTCGGCGGCGAACGAATTAATGCCGCCGGCTTTGGCATCGCGGGCCCGGTCATCAACGGCCGCGTGCGCGCCACGAATCTCCCCTGGATCGTGGAAACCGAGACGCTCATTAAGGAGCTCAACGTTCCGCACGTGGTCTTGCTGAATGACCTTGGCGCGTGGGGCCACAGTCTCGAACATCTTGCTCCCGAGGATTTCTGCGTCCTGAATCCAGGCAAGCCCGAACCAGGCGGCACACGCGCGCTGCTCGCGGCGGGTACGGGCTTGGGGGAATCCATCCTCTTTTGGGATACCGGCCGATACCACGTAGTGCCTTCCGAAGGCGGGCATTCCGATTTTGCTCCCCATACAGAGCAGCAGATTGAGCTGCTCCGCTTTATGCGCCGCCGTTATCCGCAAGTGAGTTGGGAGCTGATTCTTTCCGGCCGCGGCTTCCGCACCATTCACGAATTCCTGGCACCGAAAGTTTTGCACGCTTCTTTTGAAGATCCCGACGCGGACCCCGCTCCTGAAATTACCCGGCGGGGTTTGGATAAGTCTTGCCGCGTCTGTTCGGACACTCTTGATTTGTGGACCGCCATTTACGGCGCTGAGGCGGGAAATCTCGCGCTGAAGGTTCTGGCGCTCGGCGGCGTATATGTGGCTGGCGGCATCGCCATCAAAATCCTCGAAAAAATGAAGGATGGTTCGTTTTTTCACGCCTTCAAGGATAAGTGGAAATTCGAAGGCCTTCTCAGCAATATCCCCGTCTCCATCATCCTGAATGAGTCTGCGCCCTTGCTCGGCGCGGCCTACGAAGCGCTGGCGGCAGTCGATCGATAGCCGTCAAGCTTCGGCTTCTGCCATCGAAACAGGAATCCTCAACCTTCTTTCAGGCTTTCAGGCGATGACGCGCGCTTGTTACGCTTGAGGAAATGGCCTTCTTGGAAGACAGCTTGGGCGAATGGAAGCCCGTTTCGCGCGGGGTGGGCATTGCTTGGCTGTTCGCTTATTCGCTTTTTCTTCTTTACGCTTGGGCGGACCGCTCCGGATTCCTTTTTCTCGATTACGTCAACCTCATCATCCATGAAGGCGGACATTTTTTCTTCAGTTGGTTCGGTGAAACCATGCACATTGTTGGCGGCACGCTTGGAGAGTTGATCGTGCCAACGCTCTGCGCTGCTTATTTTTTCTGGCAACGAGAGACTACCGGTTTTGCTTTCTCTTGTTTCTGGTTCTTTGAAAATTTTCCGTATATCGGCACCTACATGGCGGATGCGCGGGCACAGGCTTTGCCTTTGGTGGGATCCGACACAGGCGACTGGACGATTCTCTTCGGCCAATGGGGATTGCTTCTTCAAGATCGGAAAATCGGGGGCTCCCTGCGCGCCCTGGGTTGGTTCGGTATGATTGCGGTTGTTGCATGGCTGGGGTATCGCGTGGTCCAGGACTCCAGGCCCAAGCTCCACGCGCTTTCCGAATAATTGATCCCATTTTTAATTTTGCTTTGTCATGCAAGCGCCACCCCCACTATTCTTTGGTAAGCTAGACGACGCGGTTCCTCAAAGAACGGCCTTGCCGGACGTCTCCCCGATTTCAGACACAGGCCAAGGAGTAGACCATGGGCAGCGCAGTAACCACTCAAGTTCTCGAACTGGAAAACTACGTGAACGGCGCCTGGCGGCGCGCCAATGCCTCCGAATTCGCCGATGTTACGAATCCCGCGACCGCGGAACTGCTGGCGCGCACGCCCCTTTCCTCACCGGCCGATGTGGACGCCGCCGTTCAAGCCGCTGCCGCGGCGTTTCCCGCGTGGCGCCGCACGCCTCCCGGCGAACGTATTCGATATCTTTTCAAACTGAGAAATCTTCTCGAAGACAATATCGATGAACTCTCACGCATCATCACCACCGAAAATGGCAAGACCTTTGCCGAAGCCAAAGCGGAGATGCGTCGTGCAATCGAGAATGTCGAAGTCGCCTGCGGCATCCCCACGATGATGCAGGGCTACAACCTGGAAGACGTAACGCCCGGTGTTGACGAGATGCAAATCCGCCAGCCGCTCGGCGTGGTTGCGGCCATCACGCCCTTCAACTTCCCGGCGATGGTCCCTTACTGGTTTTTGCCTTACGCGATTGCCTGCGGCAACACCTTCATCCTCAAACCCTCGGAGCGCGTCCCGCTCTCCATGCGCCGCGCTTTCGAGTTGCTTGAAAAGGCAGGTCTGCCTAAGGGCGTCGTCAACCTCGTCAACGGTGGCCGCGAGGTCGTCAACGCGCTTTGCGATCATCCGCAAGTGCGCGCCATCAGTTTTGTCGGCTCGACGCCGGTAGCCAAACACGTGTACGCGCGCTCTGCGGCCAGCGGCAAGCGCATGCAGTGCCAGGGCGGGGCAAAAAATCACGTCATCGTTCTGCCCGATGCGGAGATGGACATGGCCACACAAATCATCAGCGACAGCGCCTTCGGCTGCGCCGGGCAGCGCTGCCTGGCAGTTTCCGTCGCGGTCACTATCGGCGAAGCCCAAAAAACGTTTCGCGATTCCATCGCGCAAGCCGCTTCCAAGATTCATGTCGGGAACGGCCTCGATGCGGGCGTGCAAATGGGGCCGGTCATCACCAAGGAAAGCAAACGGCGCATCGAGACCTTAATTAACGCTGGTGTTGGCGAAGGCGCGAAGCCTATTCTGGACGGACGCGGCACGAAGATTCCGAAATACGAGGCTGGGAATTTCGTGACGCCCACGATTCTGGATGGTCTCCCCCCCACGAGCCAGCTCGCGCATACGGAAATCTTTGGTCCGGTCCTAAGCCTGGTTCACGCCGATTCCATTGACGACGCCATGGAATTCCTTCGCCGCAGCCCCTACGGAAATCAGGCCTCCCTGTTTACCAGTAGCGGTTCGGCCGCGCGCAAGTTCCGCTATGAAGCTCCCGCGGGTAACATTGGCATTAACATCGGCGTCGCCGCGCCGATGGCTTATTTCCCCTTCAGCGGCTGGAAGGAGAGCTTTTTCGGCATTTTGCACGGACAAGGGCGCGACGCCGTGGAATTCTTCACCGAATCAAAAATTGTCATCGAGCGCTGGTCGCGCCAGGAAACCCGCAAATTCTGAGAGTTTATGACCAAGCCTAGTGCGACGATCCGGGTTCCTTCAGAGCCCGCCTGCGCCGTCGTCCCGAATGAAGTGCGCTATTTGCCGTGATCGTACTCTTAATGGGCCCCGCCGGGTCGGGAAAAACCACTGTCGGAAAGCTGCTTGCCTCACAGCTTTCCTGGGGATTTGCTGATGGTGATGATTTTCATCCGTCGGCAAACGTCGCGAAAATGTCGCGTGGCATCCCGCTGACGGATGAAGACCGCCTTCCCTGGCTCCAAGCCATCCGGGACGCCATGAAACAATGGCTAGCGCAGGGGCAAAATGTCGTTCTCGCCTGCTCTGCCCTGAAGCGCAGTTATCGCGACTTACTGGGAATCGGTTCGAATGCAAAAGACATCAAGCTGGTCTATCTGAGGGGCAGCTATGACCTCCTGCTCGAGCGGCTGCATTTGCGCAAAGGCCACTACATGAAAGAGCAGATGCTCACCAGCCAACTCGCGGACCTCGAAGAGCCAACCGATGCCCTGCCGATCGACGTGTCAAAGCCGCCTGAAGAAATCGCCTCCGAAATCCGTCAACATCTTGGCTTGTGAAGGTGCGCTACCAGGCGCACAACTTGTCATTCCGGGCGAACGAAGGCTTTTGCAGAAGGTATATTTCGAGAAATCCTCAGCGCAAGACTCATCCGCCACGGTGGCAACAGCGTCCCCTTTCTTACTCAGAACTAAAAACTCTTACGGCTTTGCTGGAGCCGGTGCCGGCTGCGAACTTGGCGCTGCCGGAGTGCTCCCAAAATTCACCTTGGGCGCTTGCCGGGCGCCTTCTTCTGTTTTGAAGTACGCGTTGTTACGCGTGAAACCGCCCAGGCTTGCCACAAGGCTGTTGGGGAAAGTCGCTATAAATGTGTTGTAGTCCTGTACGGCTTCGTTGTAGCGGCGGCGCTCGACGGCGATGCGGTTTTCTGTACCGGCAAGTTCGTCTTGCAGGCGAAGAAAGTTCTCATTGGATCTGAGCTGCGGATAGTTTTCTGCCAGCGCCAGAAATTTGACCATCGCCCCGTCCACTTGGTCGTTGGCGGCAATTTTTTCCGCTGGTGTTTTTGCGCTCAGATAAGCCGCCCGGGCCCTGGCAATTTCTCCGAAGACGGTCTGCTCTTGCGTCGCATAGCCCTTGACCGTCTCCACGAGATTCGGAATCAAATCCGCACGCCGCTGCAGCACTACGTCCACCTGCGACCACGCCGCATTCACCGCTTCGCGCTTTATCGCCATCTGGTTCCTGCGGCTGATGAACGAGCCGGCAAAAATCAGCGCGATGATCACCAGGACCGCCAAAACAGTCAGAGAATTCTTCATATCCACCTCTGTCTTTCGATTTCAGTTGCCTGTTTTTTTCACGCGCTGCCATTCCCGCTTCGGAAGATGATGGTCAAGCGCTTGCAAAACTTTCTCCAACGCCTTTAGATACGCGCCGTACACCGGGACAATTTCTCCATGAAACTCACCGTTTTCCCGTAGGTGCAAAAGCGCCTCGAAAGCCGACGCATCCGTACCCGTCAGCGCCGCGGCTCTTGCGACGATTTCGCGCGCGTGCACCGGCGGCTGCTCCCCATACGCAATCACCGTGTGGCGAAGCAGCGTCAGCACTCCGGAAAAGGATTTTCGCAACACCGGCGCGAGTTCGTGAGTGTTTCCCGGCGCTCGGAGATAATGCTGCCGCAGCTTTAAAAGAAGCGTCCGCAGGTCATGTTCAATTTGCAGGCGATGCAAATTCATGGGCACTTCGATTTTGGCTACGAGATCGTCTCCATACAGCACGCGGCGTCCTTGTTTCATGTCTAAAATTTCGATCGCGAACACGTCCGCGGCCTGCCGCAATTCTTCGTGCGTAAAGAAAAGCGGCGCGGGCTCCTTCTGGTCAACGCACCACCATTTCACCACGCCCGCCAGGCGGCCAAGTTCCTCGACGGTCAGCGAACGCAGAATGCAGACGACATTGAGGTCGGAGTGCCCTTCGTGAAAATCCCCGCGCGCCCCCGAGCCGAACAAGATCACGCACTCCAGGTTGCTAGCCGCAAATTCCTTTAACCGTTTCACGAGTTCCGCCAATTTTGCATCGGTTGAAAGCATTTCCGCCTCATTCCGCAAGCCGCAAACTTTGTTTTACCATCCGCCTGATGCTCCCCCGCCCCCGCTGCTCCCGCCGCCGAATCCGCCAAATCCTCCTCCGCCGCCCCAGCCACCCGATCCCCCGCCAAATCCTCCTCCGCCCCAACTGCCTCGCGATCCCCGGCCAGAATTGGCCATCATCCCAAGCAAAAACCACAGCAGGCCGCTTCCACCTGACCCGCCAAAGCGTCCTCCGGAGGCGCGTCCGAGGAATGAAAATAGAATAATCAACCCGACGAAAAGCCAGAACAGCCCGATTCCGCCGCCATCGTTTCTGTGCCGGATCCGCCGCACGGACGGCTCGCCGCTCAGCGTAACGTTCGAATCATCGGCGATGTACTTTGCCAATTGCCATGCGGCGATTTCCACCGCGTCGCCGTAATCGCCCTGACGCAGAAACGGCACCATCGCGCGACCTGTGTCTCCCGCGCGCGCATCGTTGATGACCGGTTCGAGGCCGTAGCCGACCTCGATGCGGTATTTGCGGTCATTGGGCGCCAGCAACAAAAGTACGCCGCGATCGTCCTTCTTGCTTCCGATGCCGAGCCGCTTGAAAAGATCGGCCGCATAATACTCGATGATTTCTCCATCCAGCGAGCGGACCGTCACGATGGCCATTTGCGCGCCCGTTTTCTGCTCGAGTTCGGTGCACAACGCTTCTAGATTGCCTTTTTTCTCCGCGCCGATCACCCCGGCTAGGTCTGTCACATAACCCGTGGGATGAATGCTCTTGATGTCTTCGGCGCAAGCGCGGCCCGCAGCGAAAAACAGGGTGCACAGCAAGACGGCATTTCGAAAAGCATGAGCAGTACGCATTGGGGGATTTGGACCTGTCCGTTGCCTTCCTCTATTGCTACGTCCGCCAACCACGAAAATATCACTATTCCGCTTACCCTTTTATACTGAATCGCTGCTGAAGGAACGGTGATTCCGGTCACAAAACTGCATGATGAACGAGCCGTTCCCTTCAAAGATACAGCCGCTCCCTTTGGAGCAGTGACTTGGGGGATGCGGCGCAGAATTTATGCGCGAATTCTCTCCAGCTTATAGGGAAAATTCACGCAAGCGGTTTTTGCCGCATTAAGCTTTCGCTCACCGCAAACGAGTTATATTTTTCCATCGCCTCTTTCTCGCTGGCCGCGTGATTGCTCGCAACCCCCGGGGGGATTCCAGAAAAGGAGAGCAGTGTGACCAGGCGACGGATTTGCCTCGTGTCCCGCAAACCGCGCCGAGGTGCATTCCATCACCAAGGCAGGTGACACCTACACTCTTTCCTCGTAACGAGAATCCCCAAGATGGAGAATTCTATGAAAGAGTCAATCATTGAGAGGACCATGAAGCCCCTTCCGGTGCCCTTCGAGGAGTTTGAGGAGTTTTCCACGCCGATGCAGGAATTCTTTGACCTGATCGCGCGCCGCCCCTTCGAACTGCTCGGCGCCACGCCGCGGTTCTTCGCCCGCGAGCTGGAGAGCTTTTTCAAGACGGAGCCGGAAGTGTTCCGCCCGGTCAACCTGAAACTCTTTGAGACCGAGGAAGCGCTGATCGTGCGCGCCGAAGTGCCCGGCTTCACGGAGAAGGAGCTGGACATCAACGCGGAGCCCTGGAGGCTCGTCATCACGGCCAAGAAGGAGTTCAAGGAAGAGAAGAAAGATGTACCCGTATACAGGGAGAAGCTCAACCAGATCTATCGCACGGTGAAGTTCCCGGCCGAGATTCGTCCGGAAGAGGTCAAGGCCATCCTGAAAAACGGCGTGCTCGAACTCACTCTTCCGAAGGCGAAAGTGGTGAAGAAGATTCATGTGGAAGTGAAGCCACTCTGAAAAAGAGAAATTGCCAGAGTAGAGGCGGGCGCGCACGCGAGCGCGCCCGTCCTGTTTTCTTATTTCCTAAATCATCGTATGCTTGGGAGACACGGAATTTTTCCCGCACTTTCTGAAAGGGCTGTTCGCGTTGCAGGGAGCGAGTGCGTGCGGCCCAAGGTCACTACAACATGAACGATGGCAAGCCAGCCCGGCCCGTCTGGAAACCTGCCGGCAAAGTGCACACCGGCGAGCAGCCGTTCAAATATCCTCTCGAGCGCGAATTTGCGGAGCCGGATTGGCGCCGGTTTCCCGGCTACAAGGATGTCACCGCCGCGGAGTGGGAAACGGCTCTCTGGCAGCGTCGCCATACGGTCAAGAACCTGAAAGAACTTCAAGCTGTTTTTGGCTCACTGCTGCCGCAAAGCCTGCTCGCGAGCATGGAGCGCGACATTCAGGAACGCGCCACCATGTCTATCCTCATTCCTCCCCAGATGCTCAATACCATGGACGAGAAGGATCTGTGGAATGATCCCGTCCGCCGCTACATGCTCCCTGCCTTTGACGATCGCAATCCGGACTGGCCGAGCCATCCTAAATCCAGCCGCGACAGCTTGCACGAATCCGACATGTGGGCCGTCGAAGGGCTCACGCATCGCTACCCCACGAAAGTTCTCGCGGAAATGCTTTCCACCTGCCCGCAGTATTGCGGTCACTGTACGCGGATGGATCTCGTGGGCAATGACGTGCCGCAAGTCGTCAAGCTGCGCTTTCAGCTTCTGCAAAAAGACCGCTACGAGCAGATGCTCGACTATCTCCGCAAAACGCCTTCGGTGCGCGACGTGGTCGTTTCCGGCGGCGACATTGCCAACATGCCCATCGCCCAGCTCGAACCGTTCGTCTCCGCGCTCATGGACATTCCCAATATCAAGGACATCCGCCTCGCCACCAAAGGGCTCATGGGCATCCCGCAACACTTCCTGCAGGACGAAGTCCTGAAGGGATTCGAGCGCTTGGCGAAAAAAGCGCGCGAGCGCAATGTGGATTTAGCGCTGCACACGCATGTGAACAACGCGAGCCAGGTCACGCCGCTGGTGGCCAAAGCAACCAAGAAAATCTTAGAGGTCGGTTTCCGCGACGTTCGCAATCAAGGTGTGCTGTTGCGCGGAGTGAACACCAACGCCAAAGACTTGCTCGAGCTGTGCTTCACTTTGCTCGATCGCGCCAAAATCATGCCGTACTACTTCTACATGTGCGACATGATTCCCAATTCTGAGCACTGGCGCCTGGCCATCCACGAAGCCCAGCAGTTGCAGCACGATATCATGGGCTACTTGCCGGGCTTTGCCACGCCGCGAATGATTTGCGACGTGCCTTTCGTCGGTAAGCGCTGGGTGCATCAAATCAAGGAATACGATCGCGAGAAGGGCATCTCCTACTGGACCAAGAATTACCGCACCGGCATCGAAGCTGGCGATCCCGACGCTCTTAATCGCCTCTATGAGTATTACGACCCCGTTTACACCCTGCCTGCCTCGGGCCAGCAATGGTGGCGCCGCCAAACGCCCGTCTTGGCCGAACGCTAGCCCGTTGGACTCTCATGGTCCTAATGCGTATATCATTGCAGGGCTGGTTCGGCGTCGTTTGCGCGGCCGATCCGCAACTTTTTTCTTCACCTTTGCGGCGTTGGTTCTGGGGTTAGTTCGCCGGCACGTGCCGCACTTTCGTCGCCTGCGATCCCGGCCCCGGTTCCGGCACGGGCTTGGGCATTTCCGAATCTTTGAATCGCGGCACCATCTGGTCGGCCATCGCGGTCGCATAAGCCGCCGACGCAATTTCCACCGCGCCTTCTCGCACGTCCTCTTCATAGATTCGTTCGTACGTGTCGAGGTTCGTATGATGTGTGAACGAGCCGTAGTCAAACGGGTCCTGCGCCAATCCAATTCCCGGTAAGCCCGCATTGTTGAACGACGTGCTGTCGGTCCCGCCGGTTCTGCGGCTGTCGGTCGCCGTCACTCCGACAAAACCCCAATCCGCAAATGGCATCAGCATTTCGCGCACCATGTCCGCCGCAGCCGGCGGCCCAAAAACTCCCGCGCCCCGCGGTTTTCCCGTGCCTGAATCAATGTTGAAGTACGCATCGAGCTTAGCGTAGTCCGGCTTCTGGTTCTCAAAACTTCCAAAATGCTGCTGGACATAAGCGAGCGAGCCGAGCAAGCCTTCTTCCTCGCCGCTCCACAGCGCGATGCGAATCGTGCGCCGCGGCCTTATGTGCAACGCCGCCAGAATCCGGGCCGCTTCCAGCATCATCGACGAGCCGATGCCGTTGTCCGTTGCGCCCGTCGCGTCGTGCCAGGAATCGTAATGTCCGCCGAGCATCACGATCTCATCCTTTTTGTTCGTGCCCGGAATTTCCCCAATCGCGTTATACGCCGTGGTCCCTTCTGGATACTCTTTGTTTTGAATATTGATCTTCAGCGTCACCGGCGTGCCATCGGCCATGATGCGCGTAATGCGCCCATAATCTTCATTGCGCATCACCAGAGTCGGCACCGCGCGCGTCCAGTCATACGTGCCATTCTGTTGCGCGATGATGATGCCGTGCGCGCGGCCCGCGTCATTCACGCGCACCAGCGCGCCGTTGTCCACCAGGAATTGATCAACCTGCCGTGAAACTTCCTGCCGGGTCAATTGTCCCTCGGGCAATTTCGGCTGCTCGGGGAAGCCAAACGGCTTTGCGTTCGGACCGAATCGCGTCTTCCATTCGTCTTCGCTTCGCCGCATTGGCAAAGGATTCATGTCTTCCGGCACTTCCACATGCTTCCCGACAAACACTATCGCTCCATGCACTTTGTCTCTCGCCGAATTCAGATACGCATCGAGCTCTGCTTGCGTCGGCTGCTGGGGTTCTTCGGATTTCTCTGCAGGCGGCATCGGCGGCGCAGCCCACTTCGGCTCCGGCGGTGGCGTCGGCCCTCCGAAAAAGTTGAATCCGCCTCCTCTCGGCGGGGCCAGCCCCGGCGGATCGAGCAGCACCACTTTCGCCGTCACCGCTCCCTTGGTGCTCGGCGTCCACGCCAGCGGCTTCACCATCAGTTGTCCATGAAACGGCGCGACCGCCTCTGCTAGCAACTCCATGTTTTCCCACCCCGGCACCGGCGTCGCCGCGCTTGGCGGCTGAAACGTCCACGGCTCGAGATGGGTGTTCACCAGGCCCCACGAAGCCATCGTTTTCACCGCCCAATCGTCGGCCTCCTTCAGATTGGGCGAGCCTGTCACGCGCGGCCCGCACACGTCCGCCACTTCGTGAATGATCCACATAATCTTCGAGTCCTTCGTTTCTTCCGCCCGAATCTGCGCGTACACATCGGCAACGCCCGACGCCTGCGCCGTCGCCAGCGTCCCCGCAAGCAACATTGCCATCGCAACTGCCAGCGCTGCCGCAAGCATTGCCGCCACACAAATGACTCGCATAACATTTTTCTCCAAGCGGATGGTTGTCTTCACCGAGCCGCGACAGAATATATAACAAATTCAAGCGGATCGTCCGGCCTCGCGAGGTTATTGAAGCGCGCAAAATGCTGGGAGGTCGTTGTAGCGCAGGGGACTAGCCTTGCGGGTTTTGCTTGCTTCGGTGTTACTAATTTTTACGAACCTTGAAGAAAGGATCGGTTTGGAGGTCAACGGTGGGGTAAAGGCGAAAAAGATCAGAGTCGTTCCGAGCTCCGGCAACCTCTTTTGTGATCTTGGTAGGTCTCTTAAAGGTTTGAGCGCAGAATGTGGCTCGGTCAACGTTGACCAAAGGTAAGCGCAACGCCTCCAAAAACGGTGACTCGTAAATTACCTCTCACGGGTACTTGCGCACGCAGCCTTCAGAAAAGTATGATTACGTCGGTTGGTCGAACGTGATGGAGCTCCCAGGCCGATTTTATCTGGCTTTTGACAATTGGGTGTGAATAGTGCGAGCTGCTAACTGTCGACTGTGAACGATCATGGCCCTTGTTCCCATCAAAACGGCGTCGGAAACCGGCTACTGCGACTGCATCTGTGGGTGCTATGAGCTGGCTAGCCTGCGCGACGAAGACACCGGCAAAGGCTACTGCCCCGCCTGCGGGAAAGATCATTTGGAGTTGAATGCCGGCATCGGCCTGCCCAATCCTGCACCCGTCAAAGTCTCGCCTAACGCGCCAGGAAACGGCAGGTCTGCCTCCATGCCCGCTCCCGCCGACCCTCCCGGGCGTTTGCGGTAAATTATAATAGAGGTTCGCACGAGTACCCCGAAGGTCGCCTGTCTGACTCGCCGCTGCTCAAGTTCAGAAACAAGCATATCCAAATTCCATATCGCGGACACCAAGCATCGGCCTGCCCGAACAAAAAGTGGGAAGCCATTTTTTTGATGGCTTCCCACTTTAAATTGGCGAAGCTGGTCTTCTAGAAGAAGAACTTTCCGTACATGCGAACCGTCCGCCCGCCATTGGAGAGAACCAGGGAGGTTGTTGAAATCCGGATTAATCAGCGTATAGCTCGGACTCGTTCCGACACCGTTGATTCCAAGATTCCCGTGGTTGAAGACGTTGTAGAACTCCCCCCGGAGCGTAAAGGCGTGCCGCTCGGTGAACTGAATGGTCCGCTGGAGCGACATGTTCCAGAGGATTTACTTAAAGCTCGTCACAGTCCGAGCGAAGCCCTCAAACAAGTCACGTTCTTTGGTGATGAGGCTCACAACGAGAAATCCATCGCGCGGAAAATCGAAGAAGTGGCCGGGATGAACGTAGACTCCCTTTTCCTTCAGCAGCGCAAGGGCCAGTTCTTCATCCGGGCGCGTTGCGGGCACGCGCAGCACCGCGTACCAGCCACCTTCCATTTCGAGCCTGCTGCAAACTTTCTGTGAAGCGAGTTGGCGGTCGAGTTCAGCCAAATTTCGGCCAACGCGCGCCATCAATTGCTCTTGAAATGCCCGGCGCTGCGAGAGGAACGACGGCAGAGCCAGTTGCACCGGCGCATTCATCGAGAGAAAAGTGTCGGCGATCACTTCGAGCCGCGCGAGCGCCTCTTTTTTCATCACTTGCGGCCCGCTCGTCGCGAGCCACGCCGCTTTCATTTGCGGCAACCCGCAAATTTTCGACAAGCCGCTCGTCGTGAAGGTCAACGCGCCTTGATTCCCGGCATAGCTCGACGGCGGTTCCGTGCTCAGAAAAAAATCAAGAAATACTTCGTCCGCAATCAGTGCCAGCTGGCGCGCGGCACAGATGGCGTTCAACTCCTCCGCTTCTGCACGCTTCGTAAAATGCCCGGTCGGATTATTGGGATGCACGACGATGACCCCGCGCGTCCGCGGCGTGATCGCCTGCTCCAGTGCGTGAAAATCAATCTGCCAGCCATGGTCATAAACCAGCGGGTACCGCACCAGCTTCACGTCCTGGATGTCCGCCAGAAAATCAAAGAGCGGATAACTCGGCGCAGGAGTGAGAATTTCGTCGCCGGGATTGCACAACAGGCGAAACACATACGAATAAGCTTCACTAGTGCTGGTGGTGAGAATAATGTCGTCCACGCCGACGGCAGTGCCCCGTTTCGCGTAGTATTCGCACACGGCTTGCCGTGCCGAAACGAGGCCCCTTGGCGTTGGCTCGTACTTGAGCGCCTGAGAATTGCGGAGTGCGTCCAGGATTGCACGTTCGTCATAGGCGAAACCGCATTCCGTTGGATTCGACATGGTCAAATCCACGAGCGGCTTCCCCGCTGCGCGATGTTGCGCCAGCGCTTCGCTCAAGCGGTTCGGCGTCAAATCCCACTTTGTGCGGTCAGCAAACATGTTCTATTCAATGATGGCGCAGGCTGCTTTACGAAAGGCAAGCGCGCCTGCAGTAGGCAGGCATTATGGCTATCGCGCCGCAAAGCCACAGAACCTATGCTCGGCTATCGTATACTGAATGGCGCCTAAACCAAGGTGATGAGCACACATGCACAACTGAATTCTGCGCTCGAGCCAATTCCGCAATTTGATCTTTCCGCGCAATACGCGGCCATTGGCGCCGAGATTCGCGCGGCCATCGAGCGCGTGCTCTCTTCTCAGCAGTTTATCCTCGGGCGCGAGGGCGCGGCTCTCGAAGAAGAAATCGCCTCGCTTTGTGGTGTGGCTTACGGAGTCGGAGTCGCTTCCGGCACCGATGCGTTGATTCTGGCTCTGCGGGCCTGTGGCGTGCGCGCAGGCGATGAAGTGCTTCTGCCGACGTCCACGTTCGTGGCTACCGGCAGCGCTGTCAGTGCGCTAGGAGCCAAGCCAGTCTTTGCTGACATCCGCCCGGAAACTTATACACTCGATCCCTCTGAATTGGAACGCCGCGTCACGCTGCGCACGCGCGCCGTTATCGTCGTGCATCTGTACGGCCTCGCAGCGGACATGGATCCCATCGTGGCCTTCGCGAAGTCGCGCAAGCTGCCGCTGATTGAAGACTGTGCGCAGGCGATTGGCGCGGGATATAAAGGACGCCGCGTGGGCTCCATCGGCGACACGGGTTGCTTTAGTTTCTACCCGACAAAAAATCTCGGCGCCTACGGCGACGGCGGAATGATCGTCACCAACTCCGCAGAAGTCGCCGCGCGCCTTCGTACGCTGCGCAATCACGGTCAGACCACCAAATATATAAGCAGCGAGCCCGGCTGGAACAGCCGCCTCGACGAAATTCAAGCGGCGATTTTGCGCGTCAAGCTTCGCCACCTTGCAGACTGGCAGAGCGCGCGGCGTTCGAATGCGGCGGAGTATACGCGCCTGCTCGAGCGGGTCCCGGGAATCATGCCGCCCTACGAGGGGGAAGGTTTCGAACACGTCTACCACCAATACACCATTCGAACCGAGCAGCGCGACGCTCTCCAGCACCATTTAGCTGCGCGAAAGATCGACAGCACCGTTTATTACCCTCATCCTTTGCATCTGCAGCCGCTGTACGCCTCGCTAGGCGATAAGCGAGGTGATTTCCCCCACGCGGAGCGCGCCGCGCAAGAAGTTCTCTCTCTGCCGATGTACCCTGAATTGCGCAAGGGTCAAATCGCGCGCGTGGTGGACGCCGTCGCCAATTTTCTGAAGTGTTAGGCTCCGTGCCGGTTTCGCCTTACCTACTCAGATAGAGAAGCGCGAAAAGGAAGATCCACAGCCCGTCCATGAAGTGCCAGTAATACGAGGTGATTTCCGCGGCCAGCGACCTCGAGATTTGCGACTTTTCAAAATTCCGCAGTAGCACAAAAAGCAGCGCTACCACGCCGCCCAGCAAATGTACGCCGTGCGCTCCGGTGAAAATGTAAAAGAAGCTGCTGGCCTGGTTGCTCGCAACGTACACGCCTTGGTTCACCAGTTCGCGCCAAGCGACCAGCTGTCCGGTGACAAAGAGCAGTCCCATCACCGTAGTAACGAACCACAACTTGCGAAAGCCGGAAACATCTCCCTGAGAGAGCCGCAACCGTGCCCGCTCGAGCGTGAAGCTGCTTCCGAGGAGCACGGCGGTATTGGCCCAGAGAATCCGCGGCAGCCGCACGGCGACCCACACTCGGCTGCTGTGATGAAGCAGAAGAAACGCGCTGGCCAGCGCCATGAAAAACATCAGAATGGAGAGCATGCCGATGGCGATACCCGTGGAAAATCGTCTCGGTGAAGGACGCCGGTCGGGCTGGTGCTTGCCACGCTCGCCATCATCACCGTCATCGCCGCCGCCCGGTGGCCGTATTCCGCCGCCACCGCCGTGGGAGTCTTCGATGATGAGTTCGATGTCTGGAGTTGCCGTTGCGCCCGGCATACAAATCTAGATCGCTCGCTTCCTTTTTATTCCCATTCTCTAGTTTGCCTTGACCACGCGATCCGGGGCAACGTTCTGAGGAATAAAATCTTCGGCTAGGCCGGGCAGGCCGAATTCATACGCCCCGCGATAAACAACCGCCTCCCAAGCACCAAGCTTATCAGCTGGCGGTGGCGAACTCACGCTCCATTCGAGTGTCGTGGCGCGCCAGGGGTTGCATTCTTCCACTTTTTCGCCGCGAAAAACGCTCCACAGAAAATTGATCAAGAAAATCCCCTGCGCAAAAACGGTGAGGACGATGCCCACGGTGATAAACGAGCGCGTGGGTCCAACCCACGCCGCGATCGCGGCCAGGCTCGCGCCGCGACTCTTGGCCAAATGCGAGACCAGCCCGAGCCAGTGCATGGGCATAAACACGACATAAACTCCGGCGAACGTCAGCCAGAAATGGAGCTTGCCCAAGAACTCATTCAAGCGGCGCCCGAACAGTTTCGGAAACCAGAAAAACAGTGCCGCGAGAATGGCGAACGTTGCGGCCACGCCCATCACCAGGTGGAAATGACCGGTAACAAAATCCTCCGTGACCGCCCCGGAACCAAGATCGTGCCGCGCAAGAAAAATTCCGGAGAGCCCACCGGAGAGAAACAGGGAAATAAAACCAAGGGCAAAGAGCAAGGAAGTATTGAATCGGATGCGCGCGTCCCAAAGAGTAACGAACCAACTGATAAGAAGAATGCTTGCCGGTAAACCCAGCGACGACGCGAGCACGGAAAATACCATCGGCGAGAAAGGATTCATGCCGCTCGAAAACATGTGCTGGCCCCACACGCAGAACCCCACCAGCCCCACCCCGCAAAGCGCAAGAACCACAAGACGCTCTTTCCAAACCGGCTTGCGAGAAAATGTGGCAATGAGATGCGAAACAATTCCGAAACACGGCAGCATCGCAAGGTAGACTTCCGCCTGGGCGAAAAACCAGAACAGGCGTTGCCAAAGGGCCGGCAAAGCATCGGGCGCAGCGCTGGCAGGTTGCGAGGCAAGAAAATCGACCGCGGAAAAGAAGTGTGTGCTAAAAAACCGATCCGAAAGCAGGCAAAGACAAGCAGCCAGCAGGATGCTGAAAACGAGCATGCCCAGAATGGCGTTGAGGAACCACGCCCACACGGTTAGCGGCAGTCGGGGAAGTGTCATCCCCTTCGTGCGCAAGTCGATGGTCGTGACCGCAAAATTGAGAGCGCTACAAAGTGCCGCAGCACAAAAAATCGACACGCCGGCAATCCAAAGTGTAATTCCTTTTTGCGGAGCCATCAAAAACGCGCCGGTCATGCCAAAAACAGAAGCCACCGTGGCCCAAAACGAAAAAAGATTTAGCTTTGGAAACGCCATTTCGCGCGCGCCGATTTGCAAGGGAAGAAAATAGTTCCCGAAGCCTGCTTGCGGCGCCGCGGTCAAAACCAAAAAAACCATCAGCGAGCCGTGCAGCAGCCGCAGCAACGCATAGCCCTCCGGCGTATTGCCAAGAGCGGAAAAGAAGGGCAGGTGCGCGCCCGGCCAAACCAGATGGATACGCATAACCAGAGACATCATCATTCCCAGAAAAACGCTGAAAAGCGCCAGCCAGAGATACTGTAAGCCGATGGTTTTGTGGTCTGTGCTAAAGAGGTATCGTGAAAAGAAGCCCTTTCGCGGAATTTCCGAGTGATTTTCGCCGCTATCGTAGGTGACCATGCTTGGCTTGGAATCGCCCAAACCTCTGCCCTTGTGGAACAAGCCGAAGCTTTGGGGAAGACAAATAGAATACATCGGATGGAAAAACACAAGGGGCGCACTTTGCGGCGGGCCGGCAACCGCTTGGGTTTGTCAGGCCCCCCTTCACGCCCGTCAGGCGCAAAATTGAGTCGATTCGTGATACAACACCCCTATAAGCCATGGTGGAGCGTGCTGTATGATGACTTTCCATGTATGGTTCTTCCCCTTTTTCCATTTCCATCCTTTTTTCATGCTTGTGTCTTTGTTCCTGTACTTTCTGCCCGCCTTCCTGGCGCGCAACAAGTCCAACTTCACAGCAGTTCTGCTCGTGGATCTGTTTCTCGGTTGGACGTTCATCGGCTGGATCGTTGCGCTGATTATGGCGCTCTCCTCGGACCCGCCGAGGCAGATCGCCGCTCCGATGCCATCTGCGGCACCCCCTCCACAACCGGCCGCCACAACCTTTTTCTGCACCGCTTGCGGGAAACCTTGCGTAGTCAACGCGCGCTTTTGCAGTTCTTGCGGTGCAGCCCTGCCCGCCACACAACGCTGAATGCGCCTTTTCAGTGACGGCCTCTGTTGGTTTGAAGCCAGCAACTCCCTGCGCACGTGCCCGGAGGGTTGACGGCAACGCAGCTATCATATCCACAAAGGTACTAGGGTCGATTTGGTGCCTTTCTCTCGCCCGGCGTAGGCCACCAAACCAAGGGATCTCTCCGTCTAATTGAGGAAATAGCCCAGTCATGGGAGTTGTGGGGAGGTGTAACTCAGAAGGAAAGTAGTCGAGAAACACGGGTGGGACCCTCTTCAGGAAGCCATTCACCAAACGAATCCCCACTCTCCCCGTTTCCCAGCCGCAATGCACTAGCGATTGGCTGGAAAGACCGTTTTGGGAGGCCGCGCATGCCGAGCGGGTAAGGATCATGCACAGCTACAGCACAGACTCCGACGAGAGGAGATTTGTCCCTCTCATCCTGGCGGCACTGGCGATTGTGCTGGCCTGGGGCTCGTCCCAGTTTCTTGCGGCAGTGCACGTGTCCCTCCCCTGGTGGATGGAAGCTCCTTCCACACTCGGCCTCTACGGCTCCCTCTACACCCTTTTTGACAAGCATCTTTGGAAGACAAGCTCCGCGCGTAAACTAGGCCTATCCAAGGTTCCCAATCTGGAGGGGCGGTGGAAGGGTTTCCTGGTCACTTCCTTTGACGATTTTGATAAGCAGCGCGACGTGATGCTGCAAATCTTTCAGAGCTGGACGCAGATTTCCATCTACGTTACAACCGCCACTTCCATATCGAGAAGCTGTGTGGCCGTCATTCAAGTTTCGGACTTGAATGGCGCCGGCCTCGTTTACCAATACCAATGCCAGCCGCTTGCCAATGCGCGAAAGTCCATGCACATGCACTATGGCACGGGCATGCTAAGGATGTTCAAGGACGACACCAGCCATTTGATCGGCGAATATTATGCCGGGCGCGACCGCGGAACGTTTGGTCAGATTTGTTTCTGGAAGGTCACGCCGACCGGAAAAGCCGAGGAGCCGACAGATTAGATGAATTGTCCAGGGTCTTGGAACCCGTTTCCGCTTTAGGAGGATTTCACTGGCAGCCACACGAGCTATTGGCTCGCGAGGCGCGGTATGATGAAATGGAAGAAAGCGTCGGGATTTGAATCGAGGCAAACCTGTGCGTTCGGGGACGGCCCAGGGTCGGGACGAGTAAATCCTTTTTCGTCCACGCGAATGTGCAGAGCCTCGACCGGACAGAGGCTCGGCTCCACGATATAAGCGATAGTCATGGGATCGAACAGCGTCGGAGTTTCCTTCCCCCACTCTTGATAGAGCAAATTCAGCGCATCCGTCAGCCGAGTGCCCTGGAGGAACAGGAATTCCCGTTTCGCTGCATCCATTTTCAATTGCGTGGAATCCAGCGGCATCACGAACAGCGGCACGCCTGCGGCAAACAATTTCCGCGCGGAAGGAATGTCATTCTTAATGTTCCACTCGGGCTCAGGGCCGTGCGGCGGCCCGGGACCAATGTCACCGTATCCGCGATAAATCGACCCGCCCATCAAAACAACGCGTTTGAGCTTGCGAAACATAGCAGGATCCTTCTCGATGGCGGCCCCCACATTCACGAGCGGGCCGATGGCTATGAGCGTGATCTCCCCGGGGTTATGCCGGATTTGGTCCAACAAAAAGGTGATCGCGTCCGGGTGCGACGGTTTTGCGAAGTGCCCGCCTTCGGCATACTTCAACTGGGTAAAGGCGGTCTTAGGCAGCGTAGGCGGGCCCGCGGCCACCGGAATATCTGCGCGGCCCACTTCCCCGAGCAAGCGGTCGAGCAGCTTGGCGCGCATCTCCGTGTCGCCGAAGGTCGTGGCGATGCCCAGGATTTGCAGTTCCGGACTGCGTAAGGCCAGAGCTACGGCAAACGCGTCGTCAATATCGTCGCCGATGTCCGTATCAATAATGACTTTTTCCGTGGGAGCAGGCTGAGGGGTTGCAGATTCGGAATTCTGCGCGAAGCATTGCCCAGAAATCGCAAGCGTCAGACTGATCAGTTGAAAGGTGAGGATCCTGCGCGGCTTGAGCATGGTTAGCTCCTGGTCTCGTGTGCAACACTCTCTAAGCGCATGCTACAACCAGAAAGGCTGAACTCTGTTGGAGATTATGGTGCGGTAGAGAGGACTCGAACCTCCACGGTATTGCTACCGCCAGCCCCTCAAGCTGGTGCGTCTGCCAGTTCCGCCACTACCGCACAGTCGGAGATAAGTCATTTTAGCTGCCGGACGCGAGAGCCGCAACCGGAAAGAGGGTTTGTGTTAGTGAGCAGCTCGGCTCAGTGAATAGAGAAGAGAGCCGAAATCAGAGGCCAGTTTTTTGGTCATCGTTTTGCAGTTCCACCGGCGCCGGGTCCTCTTACTCCTGATCTCTGTTCTCTCTGATCTCAGGTCTGTGCGCTACGGCTTTTTCGTTGGCGCAGAGGCAGGGGGCGTAGTCGCCGGAGTCGCCGGCTTCGAAGTGGCCGGCGCGGAAGACGAAGCCGGCGGAGCCTGTGCTGGCTTGGAAGTTGCTGGTGCGGGCTGCGAAGTTGCCGGAGCCTGCGAAGTGGGTTGCTGGCTGCCAGGCAGCTGGCCAGTCGGCAGCGGGTTATGGGTAGGCTGCTGCGCAGCCGGAGTCGTGGCGGGGGCCGGTTTCGGCGCGGGCTTGGAAACCTTTTGCAGGACCGAGCCGCTTTCCGCGACCGCCTTATCCGTGCGAAGGGTCATAGCCAAGGAACAAACCATGAACATGATGGCGCACCAAGTGGTAGCTTTGGAAAGAACGTTGGCCGCGCCGCGCGGACCAAAAGCCGTCTGACTGCCTGCGCCGCCAAAAGCGCCCGCGAGGTCGGCAGCCTTGCCACTCTGCAGCAGCACTACAATCACAAGAACAAGGCAGTTCGCAATAAAGAACGGCTTCAAGAGCCAGGCACCGGGAAGGCGAGAACCAATCCCTATGATCGCTAATCCGATGGCCAATGCGATGGCCCATTTCATCCAAGCAGGCATTCCTAACTCCTAATCAGTTCCGAAGAAAATGCTCTCCTTAGATTTTCTTAGAATATCGAGTTGGGCGCAAGTTTATTTCCGCTTGTCTTTTAGCGGCTTTGCTGCCCTTCTTCTCGACAATTTTTCCCTGAGTTTCTGGCGAGCACCGGCCACCGCTTCGCGGTGGTTGTGTGACCCTGAAACGTCGGACGCCACTGGTTGCTGGCCACCTAGTGGCCTCCCGACCTGCAGACAACCTGCAGACACGACCCACACGACCCACAGACGTCCCACAGACGTTGATGTCCCACAGACGTTGATTGACAGATGAGGCGTTTTCCTTTATTTTTAGATTTCTGTATGGAACGCACGCACACAACCCGGGCGCATGGTCATCACCATTACGGAAACATGCCGTGCCCGCTGAGGTGTGCATAGCAATCCGCTAAACAAAGCACTCTTCGGCCCGCCGGCGTAACAAAGCCTGGCGGGTTTTTTGTTTTTTGTGCCGTGAAATTCCGGAGGCAAGGGCAATGACAATCGACTTTCAAAAAGGCGGCGGGCTCGTACCCGCCATTATCCAGGACGAAAGAAGCGGCGACGTGCTGATGCTCGGCTTCATGAATGCCGAGTCGTTGAGTGAGACACAACGTTGCGGAGAAGTGGTCTTTTTTAGCCGCTCGCGAAACAAGCTGTGGAAGAAGGGCGAATCCAGCGGGCACGTTTTGCGGGTGCGCGAAATTCGCGTGGATTGCGACGCCGACGCTTTGCTGGTGCGAGTGGAAGCCGTTGGGCCGGGCGTTTGCCACGAAGGTTATCGGAGCTGCTTCTTCCGCGCCATCGAATCTAGTGGGGATGCCAAAGTCATTGCGGAGCGCACCTATTCACCGGAAGCGGTTTACGGATCGGAGAAACGGCGATGAGGGTGCTGAAGCTGGGGATACCGAAAGGCAGCTTGCAAGAAGCCACGCTCGACCTGTTTGCGCGGGCGGGCTGGAAAATCACGCTAAGTTCGCGAAGCTACGTGCCTACCATCGATGATCCAGAGATCGAATGTTTGATGGTGCGCGCACAGGAAATGGCGCGTTATGTGGAAACGGGAACGCTGGACGCCGGGATCACAGGACATGATTGGGTAGTGGAGACTGAAGCGGATGTCGAAGAGCTCTCCGAGTTGGTCTATGCCAAGCAGAGGCTGGCGCGAGTGCGTTGGGTGCTGGCGGTGCCGGAAGATTCGGCGATCCGCGGTCCGCGCGACCTGGAAGGCAAGGTGATCGCCACCGAGGTCGTGCAAATCACCCAAAAATATCTCGCTAAGCACGGCGTAAAAGCTCGAGTGGAGTTTTCCTGGGGCGCCACGGAAGTGAAAGTGCCGCAACTCGCGGACGCCATTGTCGAAGTGACGGAGACTGGCTCCTCGTTGCGCGCCAATCGCCTACGTATCGTGGATACGGTGCTCGAATCGGCGACCGTTTTCATCATGAATCGTCCCGCGGCGGCCGACTGCTGGAAACGCGAGAAAGCGGAGAATCTGATTTTGATGCTGCAAGGGGCGATCGCAGCGGCCAGCAAAGTCGGACTGCTCCTCAACGTGCACCGCGATGATTTGCCAGGAGTTCTGGGTGTGCTGCCGGCCCTTAAGAAGCCAACGATCTCCGCTTTGAGCGATCCGGAGTGGGTGGCCGTGAACACGATCATCGAAGAAGCGGTAGTCCGGCAGATTCTACCCAAACTGAAAGCCGCCAAAGCTCAGGGAATTGTCGAATATCCCCTGAACAAGATCGTGCTGTGATGCGAATCCTGAAGCTCACACCGCAAACGGAACAGTGGCTGCTAGCGCGCCGCGCGCAGCAAGATGCGCAGGCCTCGAACGCTGCAGCGGAAATCGTCGCGGACGTGCGCAAACGCGGGGATGCGGCGCTTTTTGCATACACAAAGAAGTTCGATAACACGGATCTGGCCAAATCTGGGGCGTGGATCGCGAAGGAGGAAATCAGAGCCGCTCAAAAAGCAGCGAGCACAAAGTTTCGAAAGGCCATCGAGAAAGCTGCAGAGAATGTTCGACGCGTGGCCGAAAAACAACTTCCCCGTCCCTGGTCCGTTGAGCCAACGCCAGGCGTGAAAATCCATCAAATGGTCAGGCCCATCGAAACGATCGGCTGCTACATTCCTGGTGGCCGCTTCTCGCTTGTCTCGACGCTGGTCATGACCCTTGTTCCGGCAAAAGTTGCCGGCGTGCCGAAGATCGTGGTTGTTTGCCCTAAGCCGAATACTGAGCTGCTTGCGGCAGCGGGAATTCTTGGCGTCGAGCGAATCGCGCGAATCGGCGGAGCACAAGCCATCGCCGCGCTGGCTTATGGCACAGATAGTGTGACCCGGGTGGACAAGATTTTTGGTCCGGGGAACAGGTACGTGACCGCCGCTAAGCAGCTTGTAAGCGACCAATGCGCGATTGACTTGCCCGCAGGCCCGACGGAGGCGATGGTTTTTGCGGAAAACGGAAACTCGCAATGGATCGCCGCTGACCTTCTGGCTCAGGCGGAACACGCTAAGGATGCCGCAAGCCTGTTTGTTACAACTTCGCGTAGCCTGGCTTCTGAGGTTCAACAGGATGTCCACAAACAGCTTGCAAAGCTGCCAGGAAGCATGGCCCACTGCTCGACAAGGGATTCCGGGACCATCCTTCTGGCGGAATCGGTAGACCAAGCTTGCGAATTCATCAACCGTTTCGCTCCTGAACATCTCAGCCTCCCTGAAAATGGAGAGAAACTTCTTCCGAAAATTCGCGCAGCGGGTACCGTTTTTCTCGGCCCTTGGGGAGCGCAGCCGCTTGGCGATTACGCCACGGGAAGCAACCATGTCTTGCCTACCGGCGGTTGGGCGGGGCGGCGCGGCGGACTTTCGACGGCCGACTTTGTAAAATGCATCAGCGTGCAAACCATCACAAACGCTGGATTCCTACGCCTCGCCGATGCCGTGGAAACCCTGGCGGAGTCCGAAGGCTTGTTGGCACATCGCAACGCTGTGAGAGTGCGTCGATGAAAGTACAGTTGCCAGTGCGCCAGGCAATCATGGATCGCCGCACATACGAGGCGCCTGCCGAAGGGCGCTCGGGCAAGGTGCGTTTGGACTTTAATGAGAATACTTCCGGCTGTTCGCCTGGAGTGCGACGCGCCCTGGCGAAGCTCACCGCCAAGCAACTGGCGATGTATCCGGAATATCAAAAGCCAACTGAGCGGCTGGCGCGCTATTTCGGCGTCCGCCCCGAAGAGTTGTTGCTCACCAATGGCGGCGACGACGCGCTGCGTGTTTTCTTTGATACGTTTGTCGAGCCGGACAGCGGCATTCTCATTTGCGAGCCGACTTTCCCCATGTACCGCTATTACGCGGAGATCGCGGGAGCGCGAGTTTGCCCCGCCCGTTACGGCGCGAACATGGAATTCCCATTGGAAGAGGTAATCGCAGGTTTGCGCGAGAACCCGCGCGTCGTGTTTATCGCCAATCCGAATAATCCAACCGGTACGCTGATCGGTGAAAAGGAACTGCTGCGCATTCTGCAAGCGGCAACGCAGACCGTTGTCGTGATGGACGAAGCTTATTCGGAGTTCTCCGATTTCACCGCGCTGCCGTGGATTCACAAATATCCGCAACTGTTTGTCGCACGAACGTTTTCTAAAGTTGCTGGACTTGCGGCATTGCGCCTGGGCGCTGTGATTGGATGTGCTGAGTCGCTCGCTCTTGTGCGACGCGCGATGCCGCCGTATCCCGTCAATCTGGCCGCGCTCGTTGCAGCAGAGGCAGCGGCCAGCGACCCTGCGAGGATGCGCGGGTACGTGGCCGAGGTAAAGCGGCTGCGCGCGTGGGTTGCCAAGGAATTGTGCGGACTAGGCGTCAAGACTTTTCCGAGCGCGGGGAATTTTTTGTTGGCGGATTTTGGTCCTAGCGGACCGGCGCTGTTTCGCAAGCTCGAGACACTCGGAATTCTGGTCCGCGATCGCAGCAAGGACATGGGCAGCGGCTTCGTGCGCATCACCATGGGAACTTCCGCCGAAATGCGGCGGCTACTCAAGGCCATTCGAGAAGAATGGAAGCCGGCAGCGAGGACCGGCGACGTTCGCAAAGCGACTTGACCAATGGCTCGCACGGCGACAATTCATCGAAAGACAAACGAGACGGACATCCGGCTGCAACTCAATCTGGATGGGCGCGGAAAAGCCCGCATCGCCACGGGGATTCGTTTCTTTGACCACATGCTGGACTTGCTTGCGCGCCATGGCGCGTTTGACCTGGGAGTGAATGCGCGTGGCGATCTTGACGTGGACCAGCATCACACCGTCGAAGACGTCGGAATTACTCTTGGCGAAGCGGTGCAAAAGGCACTGGGGTCGAAACGCGGTATCCTGCGCGCGGGTTATTTTCTGATGCCCATGGACGAAACGCTCGCTGCTGCCGCCGTTGATTTAAGCGGCAGGCCGTGTTGCGTGGTGACTGCGAAGATAGGCGCAGCGCGCGTCGGTGATTTCCAGGTGGAGCTGATGGAAGATTTTTTTCAAGGCTTTTCACAAGCTGCAAGAGCCAATGTGCATCTGCGCGTGTTGTATGGACGCTCTTCGCATCATCAAGTGGAAGCCGTGTTCAAGGCCTTTGCGCGCGCGCTGCGCTTTGCGGTCTCGAGGGACAAACGCCTGCGAAAAGTTTTGCCCAGCACCAAGGGGCTGCTATGAAAGTTACGATCATCGATTACGGCGCGGGGAACGTGCCTTCCGTCGAGCGCGCGCTCGAGCGGCTTGGCGCTGAATCGGAACGAACCAGTTCGCCCGAGGATATTTCGAGAGCGCAGGCACTGCTGCTGCCCGGCGTGGGGCACTACTCCGCTTTGGCGCGCGCGCTCGACGAACAAAACCTGCGTGCGCCTCTCGTAGAAGCCCTTCGACGCGGTGTGCCCTTTCTTGGAATCTGCCTAGGACTGCAGGTGCTCTTCGAATCGAGCGCGGAGTCGCCCGAAATGCACGGCTTGAGTCTTCTCGCGGGAAAAGTATGCGCTTTGCCTTCAAACGTCAAACTTCCGCACATGGGATGGAACCAGATTGCCATGAATCGCGAATCACAGTTGCTTGCGGGCATCGATCCCAGCGTCTACTTTTATTTTGCGCACTCCTACGCCGCACCCGATTCGAATGGATCAACCAGCGCAACGTGCTTTCACGGAACAAGCTTTGCAGCTGTCGTGGAAGAGCGGAATATTTATGGCGTGCAATTCCATCCCGAGAAAAGTGGCGAAGCCGGCTCGCGTCTGCTGCACAACTTCCTGAGGTTGGCTGCATGAGCCTTGCGCATCGCATCATTCCTTGCTTGGACACGGATGGCACGCGCGTTGTGAAGGGCGTGAATTTTGTCGGTTTGCGCGACGCAGGCGATCCCCGGGCTCTCGCCGCGCGGTACAACAAAGAAGGTGCGGATGAACTTGTAGTTCTCGATATCGCGGCTTCGCGCGACCGGCGTCCTACTTTTCTGGAAACCATCCGGCGCGTTGCGGCAGAGCTGTCCATCCCCCTCACGGCGGGCGGCGGCATCCAAACATTAGAAGACGGCCGCGCTGTGGTACGTGCCGGCGCAGACAAAGTCACAGTCAACACCGCCGCGGTGGCCCGCCCCGAATTGATCTCTGAACTCTCTCGTGAGTTTGGCGCGCAGGCGGTCGTTTTAGCGATTGATGCAAAACGTAATGGCCGTCACTGGGACGTTATGGTTCGGGGTGGCCGTGAGTCCGCGTCTCGCGATGTTGTCGAGTGGGCACGCGAAGGCGTTTCTCTAGGAGCCGGCGAGATTCTGCTCACTTCTGTTGACCGCGATGGAACGCAGATAGGTTTCGATACGGAACTGACGCGCGAGATCTCCGAAGCCGTAACTGTTCCGGTGATCGCTTCGGGTGGCGCCAAATTGCCGAAACATTTTGTCGACATTTTCAAAGAAGGAGCTGCCGATGCAGCGCTCGCCGCTTCGATCTTTCACGATGGCGTCCAGCCGATCCGCGCGCTGAAGGAGTTTCTTTTCAAGAACGGCGTCGAGGTTCGCTGGCCATGCTGATTCCCTGCATCGATCTCCAAGATGGGCAGGCCGTTCAACTGGTTCACGGGCGTACGCGCGAACTTGCCGTGGCCGACGTCTTTGGCCTACTGCACAAATTCAAAAGGCATCCGTGGCTTCATGTCATTGATCTTGACGCCGCCATGGGCAAGGGACTGAACGACGAGCTTGTCCGCGCGCTCTGCGCGCAAGCACGCTCGTCGTTCAGTCCCT
>Ga0209577_10000103_pt1 | contig 78195 bp, 65 predicted proteins | sample GraSoiAngelo_109_FD_185874 | JGI IMG/M metagenome (GOLD analysis project Ga0209577, IMG submission 185874) | Grasslands soil microbial communities from the Angelo Coastal Reserve, California, USA - 14_0903_12_20cm (SPAdes) (version 2) | ecosystem: Environmental > Terrestrial > Soil > Grasslands... | reverse complement strand
GCGAGCATCAGTCCGCCTCCACGGGCTGCGTCACCCGCACCCCGCCCGGCTTTCGCGCCGTCAAGCGGTCCAGCAGGATGTAGCCGACGGGCACGACGAACAGCGTCAGCGCCGTCGAGAAGAACACGCCCCCGACGATCGCGTATCCGAGAGGTTTCCGGGCCGCGGAGCCCGCCCCCACGCCCCACGCGACCGGTACCGCGCCCATGATCGTCGCCACCGATGTCATGAGGATCGGCCGCAGCCGAATGCGACCGGCCTCGAGCACGGCCGAGACGGTGTCGAGCCCGCGCGCCTTCAGCTGGTTGGTGTACTCGACCAGTAGAATCGAGTTCTTACTCACCAAGCCGATCAGCAAGATCATGCCGATCTCGCTGTACAGGTTGATCGTCGCTCCCGACCGGTGCAGAATCGCCGCCAGCTTCAGCGTCGCGAGTGCGCCGGTGATGGCGAGCGGCACCGCCAGCAGCACGGTCCAGGGGTGCACCAGCGACTCGAATTGTGATGCCAGCACCATGAACACGACGAGCAGCGCGACGCCGAACGCGAAGTACAACGCGCCAGAACTCTCGCGGAACTCACGGGACTCGCCCGCGAGGGCTGTCGTGGTTCCGGGCGGCAACACCTGGCGCGCCACCCCATCGAGCGAGTCGAGGGCTTCGCCCTGTGCCAGCCCCGGCAGGAGCGACGCGGACAGCGTGAAGGACGGCACGCGATTGAAGTGGTTGATCTGGCGCGCGCCCACGCCTTCCTGGACGTTGGCCAAGGCGTCGAGCTGGACCAGCTGCCCGCCCTTGCCGCGCAGGTAGATCCCCCGCATGTCGCTCGGCGTGGCGCGATCCTTGGGATCGAGCTGCACCATCACGTAGTACAGCTTGTCGTTGCGCGTGAACGTGCTGACCCGGCGGCCGCCGAGGAACGTCTGGAGCGCCGACGCGACGTCGCGTACCGGAACGCCCAGATCTTCGGCACGATCGCGCTCGAACGTGACCCGCAGCTCCGGCTTGTTCACGAAGAGATCGGTCTGCACGTTCGCGAGGCCTTTGACCTGCGAGGCGCGACCCACGAACGGTCCCATGATTTCCGAGAGCTTCGCGAAATCCGGATTCTGCACCACGTACTGGATCGGTTGCGAAAAGCCGATCGCTCCTGGAGCGTACGGGAACGCCATGACGCCGGAGATGCCCATGAGCTGGGGGAACAGCCCGCCGATCATTTGCTGGACGGTCGTATGGCGCTCGCCAAAGTCCTTGAGGATGACGCCGATGAACGCGCTGTTCACCCCTCCGGCGAACCCGCCCACGATCGTGAAGTACCCGTTGACGTCGGGGGTCCGACCGATGATCTGCTCGACCTGTCGCACGTAGCCATCGGTGTATGGGAGCGACGCACCCTCCGGACCACGCACAACAACGAGGAAAAACCCACGATCGTCGTCGGGGATCAGCTCGTTCTGCAGGCGAGTCGGCGGGAAAACAAGAAATACGACAACCGACAAGGCCACCACCGCCAGCGTCCCGCCGAGTACCACGGCGCGATGGTCGACCGCACGCCTGAGCAGCCCGGCGTAGCGCTCCGCCAGCGCGTTGAAGCCGCGCTCGAACATCTGGAACAGCTCGCCATGCGAGTGCGACATGCGGAGGATCTTGGCGCAGAGCATCGGGGTCAGCGTGAGCGCCACGAACCCCGAGATGACCACGGCGCCGGCCACTGCGATGCCGAACTCGCTGAGGAGCCGGCCCGCGGTTCCTCGCAGGAATCCCAGCGGCGTGAAGACGGCGACGAGTGCGATGGTCGTTGCGATCACGGCAAACCCGATCTCGTTCGTCCCGTTTGTCGCCGCAAGCTCCGGCGCTTCGTGCAGCTCCTCCTGGTGCCGGAAGGCGTTCTCCAGCACGATGATGGCGTCGTCCACCACGATGCCGATCGCGATGGTGAGCGCGAGCAGCGTGAAGTTGTTGATCGAGAAGCCGAGGAAATACATGATCGCGAACGTCGCCACGATCGACGCCGGAATCGCGAGCCCCGGGATGATCGTGGCGCGGACGTTTCGCAAGAACACGAAGATGATCAACACGACCAGGATGGCCGCGATGAGCAATGTGAGTCGTGCATCGTTGATCGAGTGCGTGACGAACACCGACCCATCCCAGGCAGTCTGGAGCTTCACCCCAGGCGGCAGCGTCTGCTGGATGCTGGGCAGCGCTTCGCGGATGTTGCGCGCGACGTCGAGGAGGTTTGCTTTGGACTGGCGGACCACGCCGATCGCGACCGCCGGAGACCCGTTGTAGCGGAAGATCGAACGATCATCCTCCGGACCGAGCTCGACCCGGGCGACGTCCTTGAGCTTCACGAGCTGGGTGCCCTGGCTGGCCACGGCCAACTCGCCGAATTCCCGCGGGGTCTTGAGCTCGCCCAGCGACCGAACCGAGAACTCGCGCCGCGTCGATTCGATCCGGCCCGCGGGGATTTCGACATTGCGCGAGACGATCGCGCTCTCGACGTCCTGCACGGTGAGGCCGCGCGCCGACAGCGCGTCGGGCTGCACCCATACCCGCATCGAGTAGCGCCGCTCCCCGAAGATGCCGGCGCTGCCGACGCCTGGGAGGCTCTGGAGCCGCGCCTTCACCAGCCGGTCGGCGACGTCGGAGAGCTGCATCAGGTCGTAGTTGTCGCTGCTGAGCGCCAGCCAGAAGAACGGCTGCGCGTCGGCCGATTGCTTCGCGATCACGGGCTCGAGTACGTCGACCGGGAGACGCCCGCGCACCCGCGACACCTTATCACGCACGTCCTGCGCGGCGACGTCGACGGCCCGGTCGAGGGTGAACTCCAGAGTGATCTGGCTGTTCTCCTCCGAAGAGGAGCTCGAGAGCGTGCGCAGTCCCTGGATCGTGGACAGCTCCTCTTCGAGCACGTCGGTCACCGCGGTCTCCACGACCTGGGCGTTGGCGCCGGGCAGAGTGGTGGACACCGAGATGATCGGCGGGTCGATGTCGGGCAGCTCGCGTACCGACAGCCGGGTGTACCCGATGACGCCGAAGAGCACGAGGGCAGCCGAGAACATGCTGGCCAGCACCGGGCGTCGAATGGACGTTTCGGAGAGTTTCATATGGCCCGAAAATTAACCGAATAGGGTCGCGCCGGGAGGAGTCCCCCGGCTGTCAGGAATCCGTGAACTATTTCCGGTACCTCCCCACTGCTACGACGATCCAGCCCCCGCGATTGCGACATTACGGCTGTGGCGCCGTTTTGCTTCGGCGCGTGGCTTCGAGGCGCAAGTAATCCCGTACCCACGTGGCGCCGCCGTCGCTCGACTGATCCGCCGCCCAGCTGAAGTGGTGCGGCTGGATGTTGTAGTACCGAATCCTCAGGATGGTGGTCCGGCCGTCCAGGGCCTGCCCCCGCTGCTCCACGTGGATCTCGCGTCCCTCTTTGACGCCCACGAGCTCCGACCACCGACCGGTCCTTCCCCCCAGCTGGTCCACGTAGCGCATGGTCCATTTGCCCGCCTTCGTATCGAACACGCGCAGCGTTGTTCCCGAGTACACAACGCGGTTCGAGTCGTCCACGATCCCGTACTCGTCCACGACCCCGAGCCCGTTGAGCGTCTTCGCGGCGCGCCACACCCCATGGTACTGGGGCGGCGTGCCCGGCGCCTTCGATGTGACGTCCACGGTCCACTCACCGACCAGGAAATCGAATTGCGACGCTTCGGGGGGCGGGGCCTTCAGGGCCGGCCCGTCCTGCGCTGCGGACTGCACAGGTCCGCACAGCGCGTACGAGAGTGCGAGGAGCAAGACGCGGTAACGCATGTGATCCGCCTTCAGAAAAAGGTAACAGAGGACACCAGCGACCGTATCTTGGTGTGCCGATGGTTCCGGTCAACCGGTGCTTCGACGAAGCGGCGGATCGCCCTGCCGAATTGCCTCCGCCATGGTTGCGAACGTCAGAGCATCTTCGCACACTTGCCCCCCATGCGGAGCAGCCTTCGCTTCGTGCTCGCGTGGGCCCCGTTGTGGGGCCTCTGGTTCCTCATCGGTATGTCCTCCCCGGGGCAGTCCTTGCAGGCCGCGGCGCGGGACTCCACCGTGGCCATCGGCGCGGCTGCGGTGCTCGGCATAGCGGTATGGCGGTTCACCCGGGTCTACGTCTGGCCTGAGCAACTGCACTTCAAGTTCTATGGGATGCACCTCGTCGCGGGCTCCCTGTTCGCCGTCCTGTGGATGCTCCCGATGATCGGTGCCGAGGCGCTACGCCGCCACGTGGGGGTGGTCGAGATCGTGCAACTGCCCCGCGTGGTCGCCTGGTTCGCCATCGGTTCGTGGATCTATCTGATCGTCACGGGCGTCTCTTACGCGATTCGGACCCGCTGGCGGCTGCGGGAGCAGGAGCAGCTGGCCGCCGAGGCGCGGCTGGCGGCGCTGCGGCGTCAGCTGAACCCGCACTTCCTGTTCAACGCCCTTCACTCCCTGGCCGTGCTCGTGCGCAACGACCCCGCCGCCGCCCAGGCGGCCATCGAGCAGCTGGGCGAGTTGCTGCGCTACGCGCTCGCCGAGACGGACGCAGATGAGGTGCCGCTGGCCGAGGAGTGGCGGTTCACCAAGACCTATCTGGACCTCGAGCAGATCCGCTTCGGCTCGCGCCTCTCCGTCACTGCGCAGGTCGCCCCGGAGACGCTGTCGCATCTCGTCCCCACCTTCACGCTGCAAATCCTGGCGGAGAACGCCGTGCGCCACGGCATCGGACCGCTCGCCGCAGGGGGCGTGGTCAGCATTCGCTCGTGTGTGCAGGACGGGTCCCTCACGCTGCAAGTGTCCGACACCGGCGCGGGGGCGCGCGACGACTCGGCCGTGGACCGACGCGGCCGGGGGCTGCGGCTGCTCCGGGAGCGGCTGACAGGCCTGTACGGTGATGGCGCGACGCTGGTCACGCGAACCGTGCCCGACCAGGGGTTCACGGCCACGGTGACGCTGCCCGCGAGGCACGACTGATGGGTTCCCTTGCCGAGGCCGCGGCCGTCCGCGCCGTCATCGCGGACGACGAGCCGCTGGCGCGCCAGCAACTGCGGGATCTGCTGGCGGACGTGCCGTGGCTCGCGATCGTCGGGGAGGCGGGCGACGGGGCATCCACCGTCGCAACTGTGAATGCCCTTCGGCCTGATCTGTTGTTCCTGGACATCCAGATGCCCGCCGGCGATGGGCTGGAAGTGCTGCGAACGCTCGTTCACCGCCCCCACGTGATCTTCACGACGGCGTTCGACAAGTACGCCGTCGCCGCGTTCGAGGTTCAGGCGTTGGACTACCTGCTCAAACCGTTCGGTGCCAAGCGGCTCGGCCAGGCGCTCGACCGGGTTCGCCAGCAAATGCACGGCTGGGACCCGGAGACGGTGGCGGAGCGCTTCGAGGCGGCCAGCAGGCGTCACCAGCCGCTGCGCCGCCTGTACGTTCGAGTGGGAGGGCGAATCATCCCCGTGGCCGTCGAGAAGATTCTGCACTGTGAGGCGAGAGGCGATTACGTGGCGCTGCATACCGCGGACGGCTGCTATGTCGTGAACACGTCGGTCGAGTACCTGGCGGATCGGCTCAGCCCGGAATCGTTCGTGCGCATCCACCGCTCCCGGATCGTCAATCTCGAGGCGGTGGTGGCGTTCGAGCGCCACGACGACAAGCGAGTGCGGGCGCGCCTGACGAACGGTGCTGCGATCGTCGCGAGCCGGGCCTGGTCGAGCGCATTGCGGGACGAGGCGACCTGACCTCGATGGCCCGCTACCGCTGGCACTTCGAGCAGAACGTCGTCGCCCGGAGGTCGATCGTGTGCGTCGTGACGAGCTTCTTTCCGCAGGTCACGCAGGGCTCGCCGCCGCGGCCGTACACCTTCAGCTGGAACTGGAATCGGCCTGCCTCACCCGTGCCGGTGCGGTAGTCGCGCACCGTCGTCCCCGACGATCGCACGGCCCGCTCGAGCACGCCGGTCACCGCGGCGTGCAGGCGAGCGAACTCGTCGAGGGACAGCTTGTTCGTGGGCTTCGACGGATCGATCCCCGCCTCGAACAGCGCCTCGTTCGCGTAGATATTGCCGACGCCGGCGACGCGGCGCTGGTCCATGATCGCCTTCTTGATCGCCGCCCGCGTGCCTTTGAGCCGCTCGGCGAACACGAACGGCGTGAACGTCTCTTCGAGCGGCTCGGGGCCGATGCGGCGGGTGTAGTCGCCCCAGCCCCGTTCGTCGAGCAGCCACAGCGTGCCAAGGCGCCGCACGTCGCGGTAGACCAGCAGGCGGCCGTCGTCGATGGTGCAGGTGAGCACCGCGTACTTGGCCTCGTCGCGGGTGAGGGCGCGGTCGTACACCACCAGCGAGCCCGTCATCCGGGGTTGCACGATCAGGCGGTGGCCGCTCGACAAGCGGAACACCGCGTGTTTCGCGCGGCGGATCACTTCCTCGATGGTGTTGCCTCGGAGGGTGCGGAGCAGCCGCGGCTTCGACACCCGGCGCAACACGTCCGTCTTGGCCAGACGCGCGCGCGCGATCCGGTAGCCCTCGAGCCGCGGGGCGAGCTCCCGGACGATCGTCTCAACCTCGGGCAGCTCCGGCACGGGCCTCCCTGGTTTCCCGCCACGCGATGTCACGCCGGTACGTCTTTCCCGGAAACGTGATGAGCTCACACGCGTCGGCGCTGCGTCTGGCGGCCTCGACGACCGTGTCTCCCAGGCCGGTGACCGTGAGCACGCGCCCGCCGTGCACCCGGAGCCCGCCTTCCGGGTCGCGCTCGGTGCCCGCGTGAAACACCAGCGTCCCGGGCTCGAGATCGCGCGGCACGACGATCGCCGCGCCCAGCTCCGGCCTCTCGGGATACCCGGACGCCGCCAGCACCGTGGCCACCGCGGCGCGCGAGGCCGGCAGGGTCGTCTCGCGCGGCCGCCAGCTTCCGCCGGCGATGTCCGCCAGGTGGCGCGTGACTCCGGGCAGCAGCGGGAGCAACGCCTGGGCCTCGGGGTCGCCGAAACGGCTGTTGAACTCGAGCACGGCGAGCGTGCCGTCGGCCGCCAGCATCAGTCCGGCGTACAGCACACCCTGGAACGGGGCGCCCTGCGCCGCCAGCTCGCGGATCGCCGGCTCGAGTACCTCGCGCCGCACCCGCTCGAGCATCCCCGCCGTGGCGATGCTCACCGGGCAATAGGCGCCCATGCCGCCGGTGTTGGGGCCGGTGTCGCCCTCGCCCAGCCGCTTGTGGTCCTGGGCCGCGGGGAGCAGGAGGAGCTGTGCGCCGTCGGTGAGGGCCAATACGGACAGCTCCTCGCCCTTCAAGAAGTCCTCGATGACGATCTCCCGACCGGCATCACCGAACGCCGCTTCGGCCAGCATCGCGCGCGCCGCGCGCACGGCCTCGGTGCGCCGGGCGCACACCACCGCACCCTTTCCCGCCGCGAGGCCCGACGCCTTCACGACCAAAGGCTCGGCGTGTCGTTTGATGTAGGCGAGGGCGGGGTCGAGCGCGGTAAAGGTCTGGCTCGCCGCCGTGGCGATTCGGGCCCGGCGCATCACCTCTTTGGCGAACGCCTTGGACGACTCGATGCGCGCGGCGGCAGCGCTCGGTCCGAACACGGCATGCCCCGCCTCGCGCAGGGCGTCCGCGAGCCCGGCGGCGAGCGGCCCTTCCGGGCCCACGATGGTGAAATCGATCTGGTGCTCGCGGGCCGCGGCGACGAGTTCGGCGGTGGCGCCGGCTGAAAGCGGGAGGTTGGTGCCGAGCTGGGCGGTGCCGGGGTTGCCGGGAGCCGCGAAGACTCCCGCGTCGGGGAAGTCGCGCTTCAGCGCCCAGCAGAGTGCGTGCTCGCGGCCGCCTCCCCCGACGACCAGGACTTTCACGTCTTCTTATTGAACGCGTCCGTGAACGCCTGGGCGGCCCGCTTGGCGGTGTCCACCACGTCGTTCACGACGGCCTTCGCTTCCTTCATGTAGTGGTCGCGAGCGTCGTCGATGTCCTTGTCGATCGGTCGCTGCTCCGCGTCGGGCCCGCGGCGGGTGTACTCGCCGCGCAGCACGCGATCGTAGTGACCCTCCTCGATCCAGCGCTGCAGCTCGGCGGCGCGCACCGTGTTGAACGGATGCGAGCGACCCAGCACTCCGAGGATCTTGAAGATGCGGTCGAGGGCGCCGCCGGCTTCCTCGTACTCTTTCGCCTGCATGAGGAACGCGTTCAAGTCCATCTGCGACATGTCGCCGCCCCCTGCGAACTTGAGGTTCACGCGCAGCGACGCGGTCGGATCCTGGCACCCGAGCAACCCCGCTCGATCGGACGAGAGCTCGCTCTTGCGAAACCACTCGAGCAGCGCGAGCTGGATCGGCAGTATCGCGATGCCGGCGAGGAACGGCAGGGCGCCCAGGCTCACGTTGAGGATGAGCACGAGGATCGTGTGGTACAGGGCATGGCCGCTCATCACGTGCCCGAGCTCGTGGCCCAGCACATTCCGCATCTCGTCATCGTCGAGCAGTCGCAACGTGCCGGAGTTGATCACGATGAAGGGCCGATCCATGCCGAATGCCCCGGCGTTCGCGAACGGTGTCTGCGACACGAAGAGCTCCGGGCGCTCGGACCAGTCCATCGATGTGAGCACGTCGGTGTAGAGCTGGTTCAGGCGCGGGAACTGGGTCGGGCCGACGCGCACCGCGTCCGCCTGAAAAATCAGCCGCACGCCCGGCTCACCGATGAAGCCGTAGACCTTTTTCACCACTTCGTCGAACCCGGGCACGGAGCGCAGCGACTGCAGCGCGGCGCGGTCGGCGGGGTGCTCCCAGGTCACCGGCGCGATCTGGGTGAGGATCTTGCGTGGGCGCGCGGCCGGCAGGGTGGACTCAGTCATATGATGCTCCTAACTAGGGATAGATCCCCACTACGACAGCTCACGTACTTCGGGTTTCGGGATGGCAGGGGCGCAGCATGCTGCGCCCCTGCGCTAACGCGCGCCGTCACCCGGCGGCCGCCAGTGCCTGTTCCAAGTCCGCGATCAAGTCTTCGACCTCCTCGATCCCTACCGACAGCCGCACCAGACTATCGGTAAGCCCCATCGCGCGCCGCATCTCGGGCGGCACGCTCGCGTGGGTCATCGACGCGGGATGCCCGATCAGGCTCTCCACGCCCCCGAGCGATTCGGCGAGCGCAAAGATGCGGGTGTGCTCCGCGAATCGCTTGGCCCGCTCCACGGACCCGAGCTCGATCGAAATCATGCCGCCGAACCCCTTCATTTGCCGGCAGGCAAGCTCGTGCTGGGGGTGGGATGGCAGCCCCGGGTAGTAGACCCGCTCGACCTTGGGATGTTTCGTGAGCCACTCGGCGATGCGACGGCCGTTGGCGTCGTGCTGCCGCATCCGCAGCGCCAGCGTCTTGGTACCCCGCACCGCTAGCCAGCAGTCGAACGGTCCCGGTACCGCGCCCACCGCGTTCTGCACGAAGCCGATCCGCTCGGCGAGGTCGTCCCGGTTCGCCACCAGCATCCCGCCCACCATGTCGCTGTGTCCGTTCAGATACTTGGTGGTCGAGTGCAGCACGACATCCGCCCCCAGCTCGAGCGGCCGCTGGAAGTATGGTGTGGCGAACGTGTTGTCGACGACGAACAGGGCGCCGGCACGGCGCGCGATCTCCCCCGCGGCCGCGAGGTCGCACAGCCGCATCATCGGGTTGGTGGGCGTCTCGGCGTAGACCATTTTGGTCCGCGGCGTGACCGCGGCGGCGATGTTCGCCGTCTCCGCGGCGTCCACGAACGTGAATTCGAATCCCAGGCGCGCCCAGACCAGCGTCATCTGCCGGTGGGAGCCGCCGTACACGTTCTCGCCGCTCACCACGTGATCGCCCGCGGACAGCAGCTTCAGCGCAGCGTCCAGGGCGGCGAGTCCCGAGGCGAAGGCAAAACCGTGGCGGCCGCCTTCGAGCGCCGCGACGTTCCGCTCCAGGACTTCACGCGTCGGGTTGCGCGTGCGCGCGTACTCATAGCCCTTGTGTCGGCCCAGGCCTTCCTGGATGTAGGTCGACGTCTGATAGATGGGCGTCATCACCGCGCCCGCGAGCGGGTCCGGGATGTGGCCGGCGTGCACGGCGCGCGTCCCGAAGCGGCGTTTCAGGTCTTCACCCGACGCTTGCGTCATGGCGGGAACGTAAGGGCGCCTTCCCAGCCGAGCAAGCGACCTTTACGTTAAGCGCACGATGCCCCAGCCGAACGCGGTCAAATGCTTGGTCGTGGACGATGAGCCGCGGCTCCGCCGGGTCCTGGTGCGGTTACTCGAGGGCGAGGGGTTCAGCTGCGCGGAAGCAGGATCCGGCACCGAAGCGCTGGAGATCCTGCAGCAGGACCCCGTGCCGCTCGTCATCTCCGACCTGCGCATGCCCCAGATGGACGGGGTCACGCTGCTGCGTGAGATCATCGCGCGCTGGCCCACGACGGCGGTCATCGTCGTGACGGCCGTGGCGGAAGTGGAGAGCGCCGTTGCGTGCTTGCAGCTGGGGGCGCTCGACTACGTCGCCAAGCCGTTTCACCTGGACGAGGTGCGCGCCCGGGTGATGCAGGCGCTGGACAAGCGGAGCCTCAAAATGGAAGTGGAGGACTACCGGCGCACCCTGGAAGAGCGTGTCCAGGAGCAGGCGCGCCGGATCGAGGAGCTGTCGCTCGAACGGCTGCAGGCGCTGGTGCACTTCTTGGAAGAGAAGGACCCATACACCAGCGGCCACTCGGTGCGCGTCGCCGACTACTCGGCGCGGATGGGGCGCCAGATGGGGCTGTCGCAGGCCGTGATGGACGGGGTCGCCCTCGGTGCCGAGCTGCACGACATCGGCAAGATCGGCGTATCCGAGGCCGTCCTGCACAAGGCGGGGAAGCTCACCGACGCCGAATACCGGCACATCATGGAGCACCCGGTCATCGGGGCCCGGATCCTGGCGCCCCTTATGCGCGACGTGCCGACGGCGCTTGCCATCGTTCGCTCGCATCACGAGCGGCTCGACGGCAAAGGGTTCCCCGACGGCTTGAAGGGCGACCAGATCCCGCTCGAAGTGCGGATCGTGGGGGTGGCCGACTCGTTCGACGCGATGACGAGCGTCCGCCCGTACCGGCCCGCCCTGTCGGTGCAGAAGGCACTGCAGGAGCTCGAGGATGGGAAGGGAACCCAATTCCATCCCCCTGCCGTCGAGGCGTTCCTCGCTGCCTTCCCCGACCCGTCAGCCCTCCCGGTGACCACGCCCGAGGTCCGGCCGCTCCACCTCCCCTCGCCTCCGGACGCGCACCGCCGCTCAGCCCCACCGGATTAACTTGTCGACATGACCGACACGTTGATGGTCGGTGTCTCGGGCATCAGAGGCATCGTGGGGAAGGACCTGACCAACGAGGTGGTCGGGCGCTACGCCAGGGCCTTCGGCCGCTGGGCGAAGGCGCGGAAGCCCGTAGTGGTGGTCGGACGGGATGCCCGGGAGTCGGGGCCGGCGTTCGAGCGGGCGGTGGTCGACGGGTTGGGTTCCGTGGGGTGCGCCGTCGTGAAAGTCGGTCTGGTTCCGACACCCACGGTGCAGCTGGCGGTCGAGCACCACGCGGCCGGCGGCGGGATCGCGATCACGGCCAGTCACAACCCAATAGAGTGGAATGCCCTGAAGTTCATCGGCCCGGACGGGATTTTCCTGGACGGAGCGGATGGCGCGCGGGTGCTGGAGCTGGCGGAGGAGGACGGGGGAGGAGGAGGGAGGACGGGGAAGGTTACGACGGATGGGGGGGCGGTGGAGCGGCACCTCGACGCCGTACTCAAGCTGCCGGCGGTCGATGTCGAGCGGATCCGGAAGCGGAAATTCACCGTGGCGCTCGACGCCGTGCGGGGTGCGGGAGGGCCGGTCATGCGCGCGCTGCTCGAGCGCCTGGGGTGTGAGGTCGCCGGTATCAACCTCGAGACCGACGGGCGCTTCCCCCGCTCCCCGGAGCCGGTCCCGGAAAACCTCGGCGGGCTTTCGACCCTCGTCACGCGTGCCGGCGCCGCGCTCGGCATCGCGGTCGATCCCGACGTCGACCGGCTGGCGATCGTGGACGAGAGCGGCACGCCGATCGGGGAGGACTACACGCTGGCGTTTGCGGTGAGAGCGGTGCTCGGCGGGAAACGGGAAAAGGGAAACGGGAAACGTGTCGTGGTCTGTAACCTCTCCACCAGCCTCGTGGTGGAAGACGCGGCGCGAGACTGCGACGCGGAGGTCGTCCGGACGCCGGTCGGTGAAGTCCACGTCGCTCGCGCCATTTTACGCCTTGCGGCTGTGATCGGGGGGGAAGGGAACGGCGGCGTGATGTACCCGGCCCTGCACGCAGGCCGCGACGCGCCGGTGGCCGCCGCGCTGCTACTCACGCTGCTCGCTCGCAGCGGCAAGCGGGTCAGCGAGCTCGTCGCGGCCGCGCCGCGCTACACGATCGTCAAAGCGAAGTTGGAACGCGGAACGCGGAACGCGGAACGGGGGCTGGAGGACGTTTATACCGCCTTGCGCCGGCGGTTTCCGGACGCGGGCGCCGACACGCAGGACGGCCTGCGCTTGGCATGGCGGGATCGCTGGCTCCACGTGCGACCGTCGAACACCGAGCCGATCATCCGGCTGATCGCCGAGGCGCCGTCCGGCGCCAAGGGAGGGGGGGGAGCCCAGGAACTCGTGGACGAGGCACGACGCATATGTGCGGCATCGTAGGCTACACGGGGCCGCGGCAGGCGGCACCGCTCCTGCTCGAGGGACTGCGGCGCCTCGAGTACCGCGGGTACGACTCCGCGGGGCTCGCGCTGATCGAGGACGGGCGCATCGATGTCCACAAGGCCGCGGGGAAGATCAGCGTGCTCGAGAAAGCCCTCGGAACGAGCCTTCCCGCCGGGCACACGGGGATCGCCCACACGCGCTGGGCCACGCACGGCGCGCCCAACACCGTCAACGCGCACCCGCACACCGACTGTGGCGGCACCCTGGCGCTGGTCCACAACGGCATCATCGAGAACGCCGGCGCGCTGCGCACCGCCCTTGGGAAGCGCGGTCACGTGTTCCGGTCCGAGACCGACACGGAGGTGCTCGCGCACCTGGTCGAAGAGCTGCTCGCGAGCGCCGGCTCGATGGTCGAAGCGGTGGCGGGCGCGCTGCACCAGGTCGAGGGCACCTACGGTATCGCGGTGGTGTCGACGCGGGAGCCCGACACGGTCGTGGCCGCGCGGCGCGGATCTCCGCTGCTCGTGGCCGTCGGTGCGGGGGAGAATTTCGTCGCCTCCGACGCCTCGGCCGTCCTGTCCCATACGCGCTCGGTGGTCTACCTGGACGATGGTGAGATCGCGGTCGTTCGGCCCTCCGACTACCGCATCCTCGATCTCGACACGGTGGAAAAGGAAAAGGGGGTCACGCGCGTAGACTGGGATCTCGCCACCATCGAGCGCGGCGGGCACGCGCACTTCATGCTCAAGGAAATCATGGAGCAGCCCGAGAGTCTGCGGAACACGCTGCGCGGGCGGCTGCTCGAAGAGGACGGCACGGCGCGGCTCGGCGGCCTGAACATCAACGACGAGCAGCTGCTTCAGGTGAATCGCATCGTGTTCACCGCCTGCGGAACCTCGTGGCACTCGGCGCTGATCGGTGAATACATGATGGAGGAGCTGGCGCGCATTCCATCCGAGGTCGAGTACGCCTCCGAGTTCCGGTACCGCAACCCGATCGTGGACGAGCGGACGCTCGTCGTGGGGATCTCGCAGTCCGGCGAAACGGCGGACACGCTCGCGGCCCTCCGGGAGGCCAAGCGGCGCGGCGCCCGGACGCTCGGTCTGGTAAACGTCGTGGGCTCCACCATCGCGCGCGAAGTGGACGGCGGCATCTACCTGCACGCCGGCCCCGAGATCGGTGTCGCCTCGACGAAAGCGTTCACCAGCCAGATCGCGGCGCTCGCGCTCCTCACCCTCAAGATGGGCCGGCTGCGCTCCCTTTCCATCCTCCAGGGGCGCGAGGTCGTGCGCGGGCTGGGCCGGCTCCCGGAGCTGGTGGAGCGGGTATTGGCGAAGGCGCCGGAGGTGGAGCGGATCGCCGAGCGCATGATGCGGGCGAGCAACGTCCTGTACCTCGGCCGCGGCTACAACTTTCCGGTGGCGCTCGAAGGGGCCCTCAAGCTCAAGGAGATCTCCTACATCCACGCGGAGGGTTACCCCGCGGCCGAGATGAAGCACGGCCCGATCGCGCTGATCGATGACCTCATGCCGGTGGTCTTCCTCGCGCCGAAGGACGCGGTCTACCAGAAGGTCGTGTCCAACGTGGAGGAGGTGAAGGCGCGCGGCGGCCGCGTGCTCGCGGTGGTCACGGAAGGAGACTCGGGGCTGGCGAAACTGGCCGACCACAAGATCGAAGTGCCCGAGACGCTCGATTTGCTGACGCCCGTGCTGACCGTGCTGCCGCTGCAGCTCCTGGCGTACTACATCGCGGTGCGACGGGGCTGTAACGTGGACCAGCCGCGCAATCTCGCGAAGAGCGTGACGGTGGAGTGAATCGAATGCGGAATGCGGAATGCGGAGTGCGGAATAGATCGCGCGACCGTCGAGCCGCGGAGCGAGCTCGCGGGATCGACCTCGGCCCTGCAATTCCGCATTCCGCATTCCGCACTCCGCATTAGGGGCGGGGCGGGGGCGGTGAGAGTGGTTCTGCAACGCGTCTCCCGGGCGGAAGTCCGCGTTAATGGGAGGGTGACCGGGAAAATCGGGGTAGGGTTTCTCGTCCTCGCGGGGTTCGCGCCCTCGGACACGGGCGAGACGCTCGCCTGGATGGCGGACAAGCTGCTCGGCCTGCGCGTGTTCGGGGACGCCGACGGCAAGATGAACCTTGCACTCGCGGACGTGCACGGGGCCGTGCTGGTGGTGTCCCAGTTCACGCTGTATGGCGACGTGCAGAAGGGCCGGCGTCCCAGCTTCATCGACGCGGCGCCGCAGGAGCTCGCGGTCCCGTTGTACGAGCGGTTTGTCTCTCTCCTCAGGGAGCGGGGAGCGGGGAGCGGTACCCGGGTTGAGACCGGGGAATTCGGGGCAATGATGGAGGTGGAGCTCGTGAATGACGGACCCGTCACCCTGATCCTCGAGAAGTGATCGTCCTGGCGAGCGGATCCCCGCGCCGACGCCAGCTGCTCGAGATGATCGGGCTCGAGTTTCGCGTGGTGCCGCCTGAAGTGGATGAGAGCCTTGGGCCGGCCGAGCAAGCCGAGGGATACGTGACGCGGCTGGCCCGAGAAAAGGCGACGACGGTGGCACGGCGCGAGCGGGCAGCCGTCGTGCTCGCGGCCGACACGACGGTGGTGCTGCGAGGCACGATTTTCGGGAAACCGGCGAACCCCGAGGAAGCGGCCGAGATGCTGCGGCAGCTCGAAGGGCGGAAGCATCAGGTAATGACGGCCGTGGCGGTGGCGCTGGATCGGCGGGTGGAGCACGCGCTCGACGTGACCGACGTGACATTCCGACCGCTTACGGACGCCCAGATCGCCGCCTACGTCGCCACCGGGGAGCCGCTCGACAAGGCCGGCGCCTACGCGATCCAGGGCAAGGGCGCGGCGCTGGTCGAGGGGATCCGCGGTGACTTCTTCGGGGTGATGGGCCTGCCGCTGCGGCTGGCGCTCGAGCTGCTGGAGCGGTTCGGGGTGCCTTACCGTTTCACCCGGTAGACCGGGAGCTTCTTCGATTTCCCCTTGACCTGAATCGGGTCGAGCGTCTCGACCTTCGGGGGCCCCTTCAGCTGCGCGAAGAACGGCTCCGAGATCAGGATCTCATTCGGCCCGGCGCTCGAGCAGAGTCGAGACGCGGTGTTCACCGCGTCGCCGATCACCGTGTATTCCAGCCGGCGGTCCGACCCGATGTTGCCGGCGAACACCTCCCCGAAGTTGATCCCGATCCCGATGCCGAGCTCCGGGCGGCCCTGCTCCTTCCACTTCGTGTTGAGCCGCTCCAGGGCCTCGAGCTGATCGAGCGCGCAGTGCATGGCGCGATCGGCGTCGTCTTCGTGCGCCATGGGCGCGCCCCACAACGCCATGATCGCATCGCCCATGAACTTGTCGAGCGTGCCGCCGTGCTCGAACACGAGCTCCACCATCTCGGTGAAATACTCCGTGAGGAGCGTGGCGATGTTGTCCGGGCTCATCGTCTCCGACATCGGCGTGAAGCCACGGATGTCGGAGAAGAAAATCACGACCGGTCGCTTTTCACTCGGGAGCCGGCCCGCATCCTGCTGCTGCGCGATGACCTGCGCGATGTTGGGGGAGAAGTAGCGCTGGAAGTTCGAGAGCACCAGCGCCTCGCGGCGCATCTGCTCCGAGCGCTGCGAGTTCTCGATCGCCACCGCCGCGAGCGAGCCGAAGGCGATCAGGAACTTGAGATCGTCGTCGGAGAACGAGTGCGTGGCGGTGAGGTTGTCCACGTAGAGGATGCCGAGCACCTTCTGGTCGGTTCCCATGAGCGGCGTGCACATGGCGCTCCGCACGCTCTGGATGAGGATCGACTTGCCTTTGAAGCGCTCGTCGGCCGCCGTATTGTCCGACAGGATGGCGACGCGGTCCTCGACCACCTTGCGGGCGATCGACTGCGGCACGTGCTTCGAGGCCGACGACTGCGCCGTCCGCCCGCGCGAGATCCGCGGCACGAGCTCGCCCGTCGCGGCTTCGAGCAGCAGGATCGAGACGCGGTCCACGTTCATCACCTGGAACGTGAACTCGACGACCTTGTCGAGCAGCCGATCGAGCTCCTGCTGTTTGGACAGCTCCTTCGAGATCTCGAGCAACAGCTCGAGCTTCTTCTCCCGCAGCTCCTCGAGCGACTTGGCGCTGACCTTCAGGTGTGACGCCCCCGACGGCGCGGCGGTCACGATCGCCGGGACGCCGCCCGACACGCTCACCGGCAGCTGGCGCACGATCGTGCCGCCCGCCGGTTTCGCACCGGTGAACTCGGCCGACACCGACGGCACCACCTGCGGCCGCGCCGCGGGGGCGCTGACCTCCTTCACGCGGAAGGCGACCTTCCCGAAGGTGATGACGTCGTTTTCGACGGCGATCGCCTCGGTGATGCGGGCGCCGTTCAGGAAGGTCCCGTTCGAGGAGCCGGCGTCCTTGACCTTCACGCCGCCGTCGGTGAGGGACACCTCGGCATGGCGGCGGGAAATGGTGGGGTCGTAAATCGGGACGTCGCTGGTCACGGCGCGCCCGACGACGACGTTACGACCAGGCTGCAGGTCGATCGACTGCTCGCCCGTCGTGCTCAGCAGCTTGAACACAGGCGCCAAATATACTTCACCCTCCGGCCTTGGCGAGCGCCAACGCCTTGAGCACGGCCTGCGCCTTGTCCTCGGTCTCCCGGAACTCGCGTGCCGGATCCGAGTCGGCCACGATCCCGGCGCCAGCCTGCACCACGACCCGGTCCCGGCGCACCAGCGCGCAGCGGATCGCGATGGCGGTGTCCAGATTCGCGGCACCCCAGCCGACGTACCCCACCGCGCCGGCATAGGGCCCGCGCCGCTCGGGCTCGAGCTCGTCGATGATTTCCATGGCGCGCACCTTGGGCGCACCCGTCACGGTGCCCGCGGGAAAGCAGGCCTTGAACACGTCGAGCGCGTCGTAACCGTCGCGCAGCTGTCCGCGCACTTCGCTCACGAGGTGCTGCACGTGGGAGTAGCGCTCGATGGTGAGCAGGTCCGTGACGCGCACGCTGCCGAACCGCGCCACCCGCCCCACGTCGTTCCGCCCCAGATCCACGAGCATCATGTGCTCGGCGCGCTCCTTCTCGTCGGCGCGCAGCTCGTGGGCGAGCGCGTCGTCCTCCTCGCGGGTGCGGCCGCGCGGGCGGGTGCCGGCGATGGGCCGGACGGTGACCTCGCTCCCCTCCACCCGGACCAGCACTTCCGGCGAGCTGCCGACCAGCGCGACGTCGTCGAGCGCGAGGTAAAAGAGATACGGAGCGGGATTGAGGGCGCGGAGATAGCGGTACAGGAGCAGCGGGTCGATGGCGCCGCGGACCTCCTGGCGGCGCGACAGCACCGTCTGGAACGTGTCGCCCGCGGCCACGTACTCGAGCACCCGCGCCACGTCGCGCTCGAACGCGTCGCGCGGGTAGCGTGACTCGGTGGCGACGGGGGGCAGGCCGTTCCGCAGCGCGAGCGGCGCGAGCTCGTGCCGCTGGCCGAGGCGCGCGATCATGTCGTCCAGCCGCGCCTCCGCCGCGTCGTACAGTCGCAGCCGCTCGGCCGGTCCCGCGCGCGGCGGCACCTCGACGTTGGCCACGACGATGGCACGCCCGAACAGGTTGTCCAGGATGACCAGCGTGTCCGCGATCATCATGACCGCATCCGGCAGGTCGAGCGTGTCGGCAGGCGGGCGCGGCAGCCGCTCGACGGTACGCACCAGGTCGTAGCCCAGGTAGCCCACGGCGCCGCCCGTGAAGCGCGGCAGGCCCGGCACCGGTGCGGCAGGCAATGCCCGCAGGCGCTGGGCCAGGTGGCCGATCGGGTCCTCGGTCTGGCCCGCGCCCTGCCAGCCCGTGGCCTTGGTCCAGCGCTCGACGGCGCGGCTGCCGGCCCGGTAGCGCCACACTTCGCGCGGCTCGGTGCCGAGGAAGGTATAGCGGGCCCAGCGCTCGCCGCCCACGACCGATTCGAGGAGGAACCCGAACGGCGGCCGGGCGACCTTCACGAATGCCGCGAGCGGTGTGTCGCCGTCCAGCACCACCTCGCGCAGCACGGGGACGATCCCGCCCCGCTCGGAGCGGGCGAGGAAATCGGCGCGGGGGTCGCTCATCCGGCGCGTAGTGGGGTACACCCGGCATGGACCGTCGCCCGGTGCTCGCCGTTCTCGCCCTCGGCGTGCTCCTCCGTCCCGCGCCCGTCGCCGCGCAGGCGTGGAACTCGGATGCGGCGCTCGCGCTGGCGCGCCGCGCCGTCCTGCGCCGCGGCGGTGCGGTGGCCGACTCCTCCCTCCACGACTACAAGGCCCAGGCTCATGGCTTCCTCTTCTTCCTCGGGGCATTCGGCCAGGGGCTCGCCGATCCGCCGCGGCTGGTCAAGGCCGACCAACTGGAGCTGGAAGTGTACTGGAGGGCCCCGGCGAGCAGCAAGCAGCGCGTGATCGGGTGGCGCGACCAGACGCAGCTCCCCACCGACATCAACTACCACCGCGATCATCTCGGCATCATCCAGAACAATTTCGGCGCCGCCATGCGCCTGGGCGAAGGCGACGAGGTGCGGGACGTGCCGCACCCACTCTCTCCGGCAGGCCCCGACATCTACGACTTCGCGCTGGGCGACACGACCACCATCATGCTGCCGGAGCGCGAGGTGCGGGTGGTTACCCTGCGGGTGCGTCCCAAGGATTTCGGCCTCCCCCGCATCGTCGGTACCCTGTATCTGGACGCCGAGACCGCGGACTTGGTGCGCATGGCGTTCAACTTCACGCCGCGCTCCTATCTCGATGCCGAGCTCGAGGACGTGAGCATCGTGCTCGACAACGCGTTGTGGGAGCGGCGCTATTGGCTGCCCTACCGGCAGGAGATCGAGATCCGGCGGCGCGCGACGTGGCTCGACGTGCCGGTGCGCGGCATCATCCGCGCCCGGTGGGAGATCGACGGCTACGTACTCAACCTCGGCCTCGCGAACAGCTGGTTCGCGGGCGACGAGATCACGTTCCTACCGAAGGCCGAGCGCGATTCCTTTCCCTGGAAGGAGCCGCTCGGCGCCGCGCTCCAGGACATCGCCGAGCCGGTGCGCCAGAACGACCTGGAGCGCGTGCGCGCGGAGGTGGAGCAGATCGCCGGCCGGCGCATCCTCACCGGTCTCAAGGGCCGCCGGCTGGGCGTGCGGGGCGTGTCCGACCTGCTGCACGCGAACCGGGTCGAGGGGCTCGCGGCGGGCGCGGGGCTGGTGGTGCGCGGCGGGGGCGAGCGGCGGGAGCTGCGCGCGCGCGCGAGCTACGGGTTCGCGGACCACCGCGCCAAGGGCGCCCTCAGCGCGGTGGACCGGCGGGGTCGGAGCGCGCTCGAGGTGAGCGTGTATCGCGAGGTGCGCGACGTCGGCGACGCCGCCGTCATCGCGCCGCTCCTCAACTCGTTCGCGTCGCAGGAATTCGGCCACGACTACGGCGACTACTACCTGGCGGACGGCGGGCGCATCACCTACCGCCACGGCCTTGGCGTGCGGAGCGAGTGGCGGGCCACCGCGGGACGGGAGTCGATCGGCTCACTCGCGGTGACCGCGGTGCCAGCGAACGGCAGCTTCCGCCCGAACCCCTCCCTGGGCGGCCCTGGGGTCGACTTGGTGCAGCTTGCGCTCGAGCGCAGGAGCGAGGGCTTCGCGGTGCGGCGCGATCTGCACGTCGAGACGATGCTCGAGGGTGGCCGGAAGGACGGCGGCGCCACCTATCTGCGGCTCTCCGGCGCGGGTCACGTCCTGTTCCCTGCGGGCGCAACGCGGCTGCTGCTGCGGGCGCAAGGCGGCGTGGCGAGCGCCGGGCTCCCGACCCACCGTGCGTTCGTGCTCGGTGGGCGCGGGACTCTGCTGGGCGACGAATTCCGCCAATGGGGCGGCCGGCGCATGGCCTTGTTGCATCTCGAGTGGCGCGTTCCCGTCCCGTTCGTGTCGCTCGGCGTCGGGCCGTACGCGCGCACGCCTCGGACCCTCACCGTCGCGCCTTACGTGGCGCTCGGCTGGGCCGCCGCTGCGGTGACGGGCACGCCTTGGGTGGCGACGCCCGGCACGCGCATCACGCTCGGCCTCGCGTTCGAGTGGCTGGGTGTGTTCCGCTGGGAGGCGGGATACGGCACCGCCACGCACCGGCTGGGGCTCGCCTTCGACGTGACGCGGGATTTTTGGGGAATCCTCTAAAGGAGGTTGGTGGAGGTTGTGGAGGTTGGTGGAGGTTGGGGAAGGTTGATTGCGTGCTCACCAACCTCCTCTAACCTCCCCAACCTCCCGAAGGTTCACTACCTTGTTAACCGGATGGCCGACACACACTTCCCGGATGAATGGCTGGCGCGCTCGCTCGAGGGTGTCGTCACCCCGGAGCTGCTGGTTGAGCTGCGGGAGAAGGCCCCACCACCGGCGACGCTGTGGGAGACCCTCGTAGCCCAGAAGATCGCGAGCGACGACCAGATCCTCGCGGCGCTGTCCACCCGCTTCCGATTGAAGGTCGCGGACCCGGCGCAGCTCGATCCGGCGGCCAAGGAACGCGTCCCCGAGCAGGTGGCGCGACGCTACCAGATCCTGCCGCTGCGTGCCACCGATTCCTATCTCGAGGTGGCGACCGCCAACCCGTTCGACCTCGACGCGGAGAAGGCACTCGCGTTCGCGACGGCCCGTGAGATCCGAATGTTTCTGCTGGCGCCCTCCAAAATCGCAGAGCGGCTGGACGAGCTGTACCGTCCGGAGAAGGCCGTCGACAAGCTGCTCGAGGGGATGGAGAACTCGGCCGAGCTGGTGCAGCTCCAGGACAGCCTGGCGCCCGACGAGATCACGATCGCCGCCTCCGAAACCGAGGCGAGCCAGCGCCCGGTGGTCCGCCTCGTGGACCTGATCATCTCGGAGGGGATCCTCGCGCGCTCGAGCGACATCCACATCGAGCCGGAGGAGGGCGGGGTGGCGGTGCGCTACCGCATCGACGGCGTGCTGCGGCAGGTGATGAAGATCCCGCGCCAGGCCGGCCTCCCCCTGATCTCGCGCATCAAGATCATGTCGTCGCTCGACATCGCCGACCGGCTGCGACCGCAGGACGGCCGCGCCCGGGTGGCGGTGAACGGCCAGCCGATCGACCTCCGCGTCTCGACGCTCCCCGCGGCTCTGGGCGAGAAGGTCGTCATCCGGATTCTCGACTCGCGTGCCACGGTCAAGTCGCTCGATTCGCTGGGGCTGAATACCAACGAGACGGAAGGCATCAGGCGGCTGCTCGAGAACCATGAAGGCATCATCCTCGTCACCGGGCCGACGGGCTCGGGCAAGACCACCACGCTCTACTCCTGCATCAACCAGATCAAGAGCGAGGGCGTGAACATCGTGACGGTCGAGGACCCGGTGGAATACCGGATGCAGGGGATCGTGCAGGTCCAGGTGCAGGAGAAGGCCGGGCTGACCTTCGCCTCGGCGTTGCGCTCGATCCTGCGCCAGGACCCGAACGTGGTGCTGATCGGCGAGATCCGGGATCGCGAAACGGCACAGATCGCCGTGCAGGCGTCCCTCACGGGGCACCTCGTGCTGTCGACGCTGCACACGAACGACGCTGCCAACGCGGTCACGCGGCTCGTGGACATCGGCGTCGAGGCCTACAAGATCGCGGCGGCCCTGCGGGGCGTCGTGGCGCAGCGGCTGATGCGCAAGCTGTGCCCCACCTGCAAGGAAGTGTGGATGGAGGCGCCCGCCGACCGTCTCAAGAAGTGGGTCCCGAAGGGGACGCCGCTGTATCGCGCGGCGGGCTGTCCCGACTGCGCGATGACGGGATACCGCGGCCGTTTCGGGATCATCGAGGTCCTGACCGTGTCGGCCGAGGTGGAGCGGCGCATCGCGGCGGGGGAAACCGCCGAACACATCGCCGGGGCGGCGCGGCGTTCCGGAATGAAGGGTCTGTGGGATTCGGGATTGGAGCACGTGCTGCGCGGGGAATCCACGCTCGACGAGTTGATGCGCGTCGTGGACATTCCACAGGAAGACGAGCATCCGCCCGACGCGGCGGCCGCGGCCGGGCGCCGCTCGACCGGCGGCGGGAAGCCGTATCCGGCCTCGCATGCCGCCACGGCGGACTTCCCGGATTCGGCTTACACCGCCACCCCCGAGGAGCTGACGGCGCACTTCGAGCTGCTGGAGGAGCCCGAGCCGTCGCGCGTCTCCGGGCCGCACGGGCTGCCGGCGCGCAAGGTGCTGCTGGTGGACGACGAGGACAGCCTGCGCAGGGTCGTGAAGGACCTGCTCGAGCGCGACGGCTACATCGTCTCCGAGGCGCGCGACGGCGTGCAGGCGCTCGATCAGGTCGATCGGGTGGGTCCGGACATCATCGTGCTCGACCTCAACATGCCCGGCCTCGACGGCTACGGCGTATTGTCCCACCTGCGCTCGCGGCCGGCGACCGCGGACATCCCGGTCATCGTCCTCACGGCGAAGAGCGACGAAGACAACGAAGTGCGGGTGTTCGAGCTGGGCGCGGATGACTTCCTCACGAAGCCGTTCCGGGCGCGGGCGCTCTCGGCACGGTTGGAGGCAGTGCTGGGCCGCCGTCGCTGATTCGTGACCTCCGTACACGTCTCCTTCATTGACGCGTACCTGCTGCGATCCGGCGGGGCGGGGCTCGAGGTGCTCGTGCTGCGCCGCGCTCCAGGTGGCCGCTCGCCGGGATCGTGGGAGACGGTGCACGGGCACATCGAGCCCGGTGAGACACCGGTGCAAGCGGCGCTGCGCGAGCTGCGCGAGGAAACGGGCATCGAGCCCGCCCGGCTCTACAACGTGTCGCGTGTGGAGGCGTTCTACCGGCACCAGACGAACGAGATCGTCCTGATTCCCGTGTTTGCCGGCCTGGTGGACGCTCGCGCGGCGGTGCGGCACTCGACGGAGCACGATCGCGCCGAGTGGTTGCGGCCGCCCGAGGCGGCCGCGCGGTTCTCCTGGCCCCGGGAGCGCAGAGCACTGGACGACGTTTTGTCAATCCTCTCGTCCGGGGACGCGGGCTTGCTGGAAGACGTGTTGCGCGTATTCTAGCGGGCGGCGCGCTGGACGAATGGCGCGGCGGCGGTAGGTTGGAGGTGACCTCGAGGCGCGCCGGGGAGCACGTGAACCCGTTCTATCACAGCATCTACAAGGTCGTGCGCCACATTCCCAAGGGCCGGATCGCGACGTACGGCCTGGTGGCGCGGCTGGCGGGTCGTCCCGGTGCCGCGCGCACGGTCGGTTGGGCGCTCTCGGCGCTCCCCGATGATTCCGATGTGCCCTGGTGGCGCGTGCTCAATGCGGCGGGTCGCATCTCGCTGTCGAGCGCGGACCACAACAGCGTGTTGCAGCGCGCGCTGCTGTTGCGGGAGGGCGTGAAATTCGCGCCCGGTGGAGCCGTGAATCTCGCGACGTTCGGCTGGCCGGCGGAGGCCTACGACAGCGCGCCGGCCGCCCACACGCGCGCCGCTTCGTCCCGCCGATCGCGCAGGTTGAGAGACTTGCGGACGTAGCCATCCGCTAAGGTGTCCCCCGCAGGAAGCCCGACGCCTCCCATGTACGAGGGAAAGCTCTGCCCGGCGCATTGGCGGGCCACTCGGCATCGCCTAGAAGGCCGAGACCTCTGTTTACGACAGCGCGCCCGCGGCCCACACCCGCGCCGCTTCGTCCCGCAGATCGCGCAGGTTGAAAGGCTTGCGCACGTAGCGCAGGCCCAGCCGAGCCAACGCCTCCTCCGCCGCGGGCGGCAAATCTCCTGTCGCCACCAGCACCCGGTCCTTGAGTCCCGGTTGCGATTCCACCAGCTGCTCTACGAACAGATGGTCGCGCGCCCGCGCCTGCGCGTCGGCGAGGATCAGGTCGTAGGCGCGCGTGCGTACGAGGTCGAGCGCCTGCTGCGGATTGCGCGCCACCTCCACCGTATGCCCGTCGCGCCCGAACAGCGCCTTCACCATGCGGCGCACCGCGGGATCGTCGTCCACGAGGAGGATGGAGCGCTTCGCCGCGGGCGGCGTGGGCACCTCGCCCGTATCCCGCCGCGCGGCATCGCTCGGCGCGGGCGGCAGATCCACGAGGAACGCGGCGCCCCCCCCGGCCGGCCGCTCGACCGTGATGTGCCCACCATGCGCGTCCACGATGGAGTAGGTGATCGAGAGGCCGAGCCCCGTCCCCTGGCCCGGCTCCTTGGTGGTGAAGAACGGCGTGAAGAGATGCGGCAGCACGGCGTCCGCGATCCCGGCCCCCGAGTCCGAGACCCGCATCCGTACCCGGTCGTCCACCCACGTGCTGAGCAGGATCACGCGCGGCCGCTCCGGCGGATTGTCGGCGACGGCCTGCGCCGCGTTGTTAAGCAGGTTGATCACCACCTGCTGCAGCGCGTGGCGATCCCCCAGCACCGCAGGAAGGGGCGCCAGGCTCTTCTCGATCGTGATGTCCTTGAGGTTCAAGTCAAAGCTCATGAGGAGCAAGGTGCGCTGGATCACGTCGTTCAGATCTACGGCGGCCTGCTCCCCCGGTCCCTTCCGCGCGAAGGTCAGCAGGTTCCGCACGATCCGTCCCGCGCGATCCGCCTGCTCGTGAATCACGCGCAGGTGCCCGCGGTCCTTCGTGCCGAGCTCCTGCTGCTCGAGCAGCAGCTCGGACAGGCCGGCGATCGACGTGAGAGGGTTGTTGAGCTCGTGCGCCACGCCCGAGACGAGCTGCCCCACCGCGGCGAGCTTCTCGCTTTGGATCAGCTGCGCCTCCAGCGCCTGCTGATCCGTCACGTCCTCGACCAGCACCACGACGCTCTGGTCGTGTGCCGGGGCGGGGGCGGGGATGCGGGCGGCGTTGACGCGGATCGTACGACCCAGCGTCGCCGAGCGGAGCACCACCGGCTGCACCCGGGCGCCCTCCCGCGCCGCGACGAGCAGCTCGAGCAGGGCGGGGGAGGGGCCCAACAGCGCCTCGCCCAGGTTGCAGCCGATTACCCCCGCGATCGGGGCGCCGAGCATGGCCGCGAGGGCGCGGTTGGCGCGGGAGATGCACCCATGGTCGTCCACCACGGCGATCCCTTCAGAGAGCGCGTCGAACGCCGTCTCCCACTGCTCCTTGGCGTGCTGCACCATCTGGAAGAACCGGGCGTTGGCGATCACGATCGCGGCGTGCGTGGCCACGGTCGAGAGCAGCCGCATGTCCTCGGGCGGGAACGTGCGGTCCCGAGGGTTCGCGATCACCAGCGTCCCCACCACCACGCCGTGCGCGCGCAACGACACCGCGGCGGCCGAATCCACCGCCACGTCCCCCAGGAGCCGCGTCGGCTCGCCGCTCGAGCTGCGGACCAGCTCGAGCCGCTCGCGGCTCAGCGAGCGGACCACGAGACCGGGATCGGTCGGAGCGATGGCACGACCGGCGAGTCCCGCCAGCGTCCCCTCGGCCGCCGTCACGCGTAGAGGACGCTCCCCCCCGCCTTCCCCCTCCGCCGCCAGCGCGACCAGCGCTCCCTGGGCGTCGAGAAACCGCATTGCATACCGCACCACCTGCTCCACGATACGGTCGAGCTGCAAGGAGCCGGCGAGGATGTAGGACAGCTCCTGGAGGGAGAAAAGCTCGGAGAGCCGGCGGTTCAGCTCGTCCGCCGCCCGTCGCCGGTCGCGCTCGCTGCGCTCGAGGCGCCGCTTGAGGTGAAGCGCTCCCCAGCCGAGCCCGCCCGCGAGGAGCAGAACGAGGGCGACGAGAATGAGCGACATGGTTCGCACAAGAATAACGGCTGCTTGACCGTCCGAATCCCGAATTTTAGATTCGGGTATCTCTGGTTGATATCCATTCTCAACTAGCATTACCACGGAGTCGTAATGCGGACGGTCGTCCGGTGGGGCCTCCTTGTTGTCATGGCGCCCTGTCCCCTCCAGATCCTCGCCGCCCAGGAACGCACCACCGTCGGGGGCTATGGCGAGGTGCACTACACCAACCCCACCGGTCCCAAGACTCCCCCCGTCGTCAACCTTGCCCGTTTCGTCGTCTACCTCGCGCACACCTTCGATGATCGACTGGCGTTCCGCTCCGAGCTCGAAGTCGAGGACGCGAAGATCGAGGGCGGACAGGCGGGCGGGGAGGTCTCGCTCGAGCAGGCCTACCTCGATTACCGCCTGGGGGACTGGATCACTCTGCGCACGGGGCTCGTGCTGCCGCCGGTCGGGATCATCAATGAGACGCACGAGCCGCCGACCTTCAACGGCGTGGGGCGCCCCGGATTCGATCACGACGTGATTCCCACCACCTGGCGCGAGATCGGCCTCGGTGCGGTGGGCACGATTCCCGGTGGCAGCGGGCTCGCGTATCGGGTGTACCTCGTGAACGGGCTCCGCGCCGATGGCCTTTCGGCGGCGGAGGGGATCCGGGAGGGACGCCAGGAGGGCCGGCAGGCGAGCTTCGCGAACCCGTCCTTCACGGGGCGGGTCGAATGGGCGCGCCCGGGCGTGAAGATCGGCGGGTCATTTTGGTATGGGGGCACGGCGGACACGAATGAAGCGGTGGGGACGGGAAGTTTCGGGGCTCCGGTGGCGCTCCTCTCCGCGGACGCGCGCTACGAGAGCGGGCCGTTGGCGCTGCGGGCCGTGGTCGCGAACATCAGTGTGAGCGATGCCCAGGCGATCAACGCGGCGTACGGGCGGTCCGTGGGAAGCCGTATCGCCGGTGGCTACGTCGAGGGGGCGTACAATCTGCTGCGACTCCTCGCTCCGGCGTCCTCCCAGAAGCTCAACGCCTTCCTCCGCCACGAGCGCTACGACACCCAGGCGAGCGTCCCGGCCGGCGTGACGCGGGACCGGTCGCTGGCCCGCCGCATCACGACGTTCGGCGTCACCTACAAGCCTACCTGGAACACCGCGTTCAAGGGGGACTATGCACTGCTTCGCAACGCAGCCGGCGTGGGCGAGTCCGAGGTGTTGAGCCTCGGCGTCGGTTACCAGTTCTGACATGACGCTCGCGCTCGCGGCGCTCCTCGTCACGGCGCAAAACCCGGCCGCCCCGCCCGCCAAGGTCACCGCGTCGATCGCCCGGCTGTTCGGTCCCGGCGCTCGGGTAGACACGCTGCGGGTGGACACGGCCAGTGTGCTGCGGGTCTCGCGCGCCGACTCACTGCTCGGCTTCGCCGCAGTCGGCAACGTGCTCGGCAAGGACCAACCGATCACCTTCCTCGTGGCCGTCGATCCGACGGACCGTCTCAAGGACGTGGACATCCTGGTGTACCGCGAGCCGTACGGGGGCGAGGTGGCCTACGAGCCGTGGCGGCGGCAGTTCCGGGGCAAGAGCACGGGGGATTCGCTGCGCGTGGGGAAAGAGATCCGCAGCATCTCGGGGGCCACGATCAGCGTGCATGCGGTCACGCTCGGCGTGCGGCGCATGCTGGCGGACCTCACTGCCTGGCATCAGAGCGGCGCCATCCGATGACCGTCACCTGGCGCAGCGTGCCCACGACGCTCCGCACGTTGGCCCGGTGGGTGACCATCGTCCAGCTCGTGGGCTACACCACGTCGCTCATCTTCGTCTGGCACACCACGCGGCTCGTCCCGCCGGGGGTGGCGGCGCGCTACCGTGGTGTCGATCCCGAGGCGACACAAGCGGCGATGCAGTTCCCCAAATCGTTCGCGGAGATGCTCACGATCACCCACACCCATCTCCTCTCCATGGCTGTGATCTTCGTGCTGACCGGGCTCGGGGTGGCGCTGTGCGAGCGGGTGTCAGAGCGGTGGAAACGCTGGCTCATCGCCGAGCCGTTCGTGGCGTTGCTGGTGTCTTTTTCGGCCATGTGGCTCATGCGATACGTCGATCCGCGCTTCAGCTGGCTGCTCGAAGCCTCCAGCGCGCTCCTCGCGGTGACGTTTTACCTGCAGTCGTACTTGATCCTGCGGGAGGTACGACGGGGGGAACGGGCGCCCACGTGATCCGGGCAATTTGGTTATCCCACTCTGAACGGGTGGGCCCGGTGAGGCACGACGCTGAAGCGTGTTCGAGGACACGTTGTGCTTCAGCACAGTGCCGTCCGGGGCCCAGGCTTCAGCCTGGGAATCGGGTGGGCGGATGAACCGCCGTCATTTTGTCGGCACCCTCGGGGCCGGCCTCGGCTTGGTGTTCGTCCCCCGGCTGCCGCGCTGGCGCGCGGACGACGTGTTCGTGGAGCGCTGGTCGTGGGCAATGGGGCAGCCGGTTCACGTGATGGTGTTCGCAGGCTCGGAGCAGGAAGGGCTCGACGCCTGCGCGGCCGCGCTGGCCGAGCTGCGGCGGGTCGAGCGCCCGCTGACGCTGTTCGACACGGCGAGCGACCTGTGCGAGCTGAACCGCCGCGCGGGCCGGAAGCGGATGCGGGTGGACCGGGATCTGCGGGCGGTCCTGGAGCAGGCCGCTGCATTCAAGCGCGCCACCGGGGGCGCCTTCAATGTGGCGGTCGAGCCGCTGATGCGCGTATGGGGATTTCACCGGCATCGGGCGAGCGCACCGACAGCCGCGGAGCTTGCCGAAGCGCGCGAGGCCGTCCTGGCTGCGGTCGTCGGGCTCGACGGCGACGTAGCCCGGTTGCCGAGCGCTCATACACAGCTCGACTTCGGCGCGATCGGCGTCGGGTACGGGATCGACCGGGCGGTGGAGCTGCTGCGCGCGCGCGCGTTAGGACGCGCGTTCATCGACGTGAGCGGCGATATGGCCGCCATCGGCGCGCCGCCGGGAGAGCCGGGCTGGCGGGTCGACATCGCCGATCCGGATCGGCCGGGCGCGGGCCGCGCGGTGGCCACGACGCGGCTGCGGGATGCGGCCCTCGCGACCGCGGCGAACACCGAGTCGATCGTGCGCTACGGGTCGCTCGTCGCGGGCCACGTCATGGATCCCAAGACGGGGTGGCCGGCCCGCGCGCTGCGGCAGGCCTCGGCAGTCACGCGGACGGCGGTGGCGGCCGACGCACTTTCGACGGCGATGCTCGTGACCGGGCGGACACCCGGTGGAGTTCAGCGGGCGTACCGGGTCTAAGGTTTTCGTGGGTCTCTAGGAGGCTCTTTCGACCAACCCAGCAATTGCCTCCCTTAACTCCTCAATCCCTTCTTTTTCCCGCGCGCTCGTCACGATCATCTGGTCCTCCTCGAGTTCGAGCGCGCTGCGCAACTCGCCTTCGCGACGCGCCCGCGCGGCCCGGGCTAGCGTGTCGCCTTTCGTGAGCGCCGCGAGCACCGGCGTCTCGCGCTCGGCGAAGAGCTCTTGCATCGCGCGGTCGTCGTCGGAGGGTTCGCGGCGGATGTCGAGCAGCCACAGCACGCCGGCGAGCCTCGCGCGGTCGAGCACGTGGGTGATGAGGAGCCGAAATGCCCGGCGGTCGGTGTGCGAGGCTTTCGCATAGCCGTAGCCGGGGAGATCCAGGAGGTAATAGGCGTGGTGTAGGGGCGCAGCATGCTGCGCCTCTACCAATCCCGCGCCGGACATTTCGAAGACGTTCAGCATCCGCGTCTTCCCCGGCGTTCCGGACACCTTGGCAATCCGCCGGCCTGCCAGCGCATTCAAGAGACTGGACTTACCGACGTTGGATCGACCGATCAGGGCGACTTCGGGAAGGGCGGGACTGAGTGGGGCGTCGGCCCGGGGGAATGAGCCGATGAAGCGGGGGTCGGGAGCGGGGGCGGTCAGGCTTCTTTCTTCTGGCGCACGCGCTCCGTGACGAGCAGTGGCTGCCGGCCTTCGGAGACGCACTCGGCCGTGATGGCAACCTCGCGCACGTCATCGCGACTCGGCAGGTCGAACATGATGTCGGTCATCATTTCTTCGAGAATGGCGCGGAGGCCGCGGGCGCCGGTGCCCCGCTTGATCGCCTTCTGGGCGATCGCCTTGAGCGCGTCCTTCTCGATCGTGAGCCGCACGTCCTCGAGCTCGAACAGCTTCTGGTACTGCTTGGACAGCGCGTTCTTGGGCTCGATGAGGATGCGGATGAGCGCGTCCTCGTCCAGCGAGTCGAGGGGTACCGCCACCGGGAGCCGGCCCACCAGCTCGGGGATGAGCCCGTAGCGCAGCAGGTCGTCGGGCTCCACGTCGATGAAGGGGTTCTTCTTGAGCTTCTCGGGCTCCCCCTTCGCGAGCTCCTCCTTGGTGAAGCCGATCTGCCGCCGGCCGGTACGCGACTCGATGATCTTCTCGAGGCCGTCGAACGCCCCGCCGCAGATGAACAGAATGTCCTTGGTGTTGACCTGGATGTACTCCTGCTGCGGGTGCTTGCGCCCGCCCTGGGGCGGCACGCTCGCCACCGTCCCCTCGAGGATCTTGAGGAGCGCCTGCTGCACGCCCTCGCCCGATACGTCGCGCGTGATGCTCGGGTTCTCCGACTTGCGGGCGATCTTGTCGATCTCGTCGATGTACACGATGCCGCGCTCGGCCTCGGAAACGTTGAAATCCGCGGCCTGGAGCAGCCGGACCAGAATGTTCTCCACGTCCTCACCCACGTAGCCGGCCTCGGTGAGCGTGGTGGCGTCCGCGATGGTGAAGGGGACGTCGAGGATGCGCGCCAGCGTCTGGGCGAGGAGCGTCTTGCCCACGCCGGTCGGACCGATGAGCATGATGTTCGACTTGTCGAGCTCGACCTCGGCCTCGCGCCCCTGGTGCGAGTTGATGCGCTTGTAGTGGTTGTAGACCGCGACGGCGAGGGTCTTCTTCGCCTTCTCCTGCCCGATCACGTACTGGTCCAGCACGTCCTTGATCTCGGCCGGCGTGGGGACCTGGGTGATCGCCTCGGAGACCTCCCGCTCCTCGTCCTCCGCCAGGATCTCGTTGCAGAGGGCGATGCACTCATTACAAATGTAGACCGACGGGCCGGAAATGAACTTCCGGACCGAGTCCTTCGACTTGCCGCAGAAGGAGCAGCGGAGGTGCTTATCGTGGGACATCTGGCCTTAGTATGGGAAAGTCGGGTGACCGGCGCAAGCCGTCACTTCTTCTTCCCGTCGTCGATCTCCTGGAAGTTCGCTATCACGTGGTCAATTAGCCCGTATTCCTTGGCCTCCTCGGCCGACATGAAACGGTCGCGGTCCATGTCCTTTTCGATGTGCTCCACCGGCTTGCCGGTGTGCTTGGCGTAGAGCTCGTTGAGCTTGCCGCGCAGGTACAGGATCTCGCGTGCCTGGATCTCGATGTCGGCGGCCGTCCCTTGAGTCCCGCCCGACGGCTGGTGCATCATGATGCGCGCGTGGGGCAGCGCCGAGCGCTTCCCTTTGCGGCCGGCGGCGAGCAGGAACGAGCCCATCGAGGCCGCCATCCCCATGCAGATGGTGTTCACGGGGGCGCGCAGGAATTGCATCGTGTCGTAGATCGCCATCCCCGAGGAGACGAGGCCGCCGGGCGAGTTGACGTACAGGTAGATGTCCCGCTCCGGGTTGTCCGCGTCGAGGAACAACAGCTGCGCGATGATGATATTCGAGACTTCGTCGTTGATCTGGGTGCCCAGGAACACGATGCGGTCCATGAGCAGCCGGCTGAAGATGTCGTAGGTGCGCTCGCCCCGGCTGGAGCGCTCGATGATGTAGGGCGGATAAATCTGGTTCCTCGTCACGCTGGCTCCACGGTGGATTGCGACAAAAGAAACGTAAACACCTTCTCTTCGGTAAGGCCGCGCTCCAGATCGCGCAGCCGCTTGGCTTTCTCGAGCGTCGCGCGCACTTCCGCGACCGGCGTCCCGCGCCGCGTCGCGATCTCCTGGAGCTTCTGCTCGAGCTCCGCCTCGGTCGCGCGCAGCCCATGGTGCTCCACGACCCAGTCCAGGATCAGGTCCCGCCGCACCTGCGCCTCGGCCACGGGCCGGAATTCCTGCGCGAAGTCGGGCCAGCGGTCCTCCGGGATGCCGTAGGCCTGGGCGTACACGGCCAGCGCGCGCTCGACCAGCGGTCGCGGCGCCGCGACGCGGTTGGCCTGCACGATCTGCTCGATCAAGTCGCGGCGCACCTGGGCGTCCGCCTCGCGCTCGGCCTCCTTTTCGAGGTCCTCCCGCACCACCTTGCGGAGCGCCTCGAGCGACTCGAAGTCCCCCACCTCGCGCGCGAACGCGTCGTCCAGCTCGGGCAGCTGCTGCCGCTTCACCTCGTGGAGGGTGATGCGGATGTCGCGTGGCTGCCCCCGCTTGGCCTCCTCGGGAAAGTCGCTCGGGAACCGCACGGTGGCATCGACGGTCTCGCCGGGCAGCATGCCCATGATCCGCTCTTCGACCTCCGGGATCGCGCGCCCCTCGCCCAGCACCAGCTGATAGGGTTGGGGGTCCTTGACCGCATCGCCTTCGCGGGTCGCGATCGTCACCTGCACCAGGTCTTTGGGCTTGGGCTTATCTCCCACGACCGGCGTCCACGGCGCCTTCTGCTCCCGCAGCTCGTTGAGCTGGGCCAGCACGCGGTCTTCAGTGACCTTGGGCGCCGTGCGCTTCAGATGGAACTTGCCGACGCGCTCGAGCGTGAGCTCGGGCTTCACCTCCACGTGGAACTCGAAGGTGACGGGGGTCCCGGCGTCCCACTTGAGATTGTGGATGTGGGGGTCCGCGATCGGCTTCAGCGCCTCCTGAGCGAGCGCCGCCTTCCAGCTCTCGCGAATCAACTCCTCGAGCGTCTGTTGCCGGATGTCGTCGGCGAACTGCCGCTTCACGAGCGCCGCGGGCGCCTTCCCCTTGCGGAACCCGGGAAGCCGGGCCCGCCGCTGGTAGACGGACGTGGCGCGCGCCTCCGCCTCCTGGACCTGCTCTACCGGTACGGTAACGGCGAGCGAAGCGGCGCCGGGCTCTTCGCCGGTCTTCTTGATCTGGATGGTGGGCATGCGACAGTAAATCTAATCACGGGAGGGAGCAGGGAGCGGGGAGCAGGGAGCGGGAGATGCCCGGAGGTCCTGCTCCCTGCTCCCGGCTCCCCGCTCCCTTTCAGGGGTTGCGTCGCAAGGTCTTGATACGTCGGTGCGGCCTGTCGCCCGCCTTGATGTCGTCGTATCGCACCACGCTGATCGCCCCGTCCGGCTCGAGCACGGCGAGCATCACGTCCTGGATGTTCGCCACGCCGTGCTCGCGCAGGGCCTGCCGCAGCTCGTCGTGCGTGATCCCGGCTCTGTCGCAGTGCTCCTGGAGGATCTTCCCGTCGTGGATCAGCATGATGCCCTCGCCCGCGAGCAGCTTGGAGACGCCTCGGCTCCGGACGCGCCACCAGTCGATCACCCGGTGCCATCCGATCAGCACACCGGCTGCTACGAGTCCGCCCGCCAGACTCGTGTCGGGTCCTACCATCGCGTTCTGCACGGCATTCGCGATGATGAGAAGCAGCACCAGGTCGAACGTGGACATTTGGCCGAGCTGACGGGTGCCGGTGAGGCGCAGCCCGACGAGCAGGGCGAGGTAGACGACGGACGTGCGGAGCGCGACGTCGACCAGGGTGTGCCAAGAAGCGGTCACGGTTGCCTAAAGTACGAGCCTTCGCCGTGCGTGCCTAGTGACCCAAAGTGTCGGTCGATGGAGGACAAACGACCGTCGACGGACGGCCACCACCGTCGTGAGACACCTCACGCCGCGCGCAGTGACACGGGGTCCATAGTGACTGGGAGCCGTGGGACAAGACGGCTCGATCAAGCCCCGTTGCGCCCGCGAGGTGGCCGACGGGGCTTGGTGTGTCATGAGGCTTATCGCAGGTATACCGATTCGAAGGAGGATTCATGCGTTTCACAATCCACGTGGCTGCCGCAGTGGCGGCCGCGCTGACCGTGACGACCGTGACCGCCGCGCAGAAGGCCATGACCGGCAATGGCGCGCCCAGCGGCTCGCATTACAATCTCAACATCATCGGGGTCTCGCACGACAAGAATCCCAACATGAATGGGAACGGGAGCGGCAACGTCATCTTCGTGGACCTCGGCTCGAAGACGGGCGACGCCGTGACGACGAAGATTCTGCTCAGTCAGGCAGCCGACGGCGTGTTCGAAGTGCTCGACAAGAACGGGACCGACGGCGAAGCCTCGTTCTCCCTCCCCGTTCCAGGCACCTACACCGTCTGGGCCCGCGCGCTCGGTACGCCGGGTGGACAATCCAAGATCGCGACGTGCGCGACGTTCGTCGATCCGATCACCGGCGTGTCGACGATCCTGTGCTCGACCGACAACGAGGTCTTCGTGCGCGGGACGGGCAAGAGCAGCTTCCGCAACGTGACCAGTGCGCTCACGACCATTACCCTTGTAGCGGGGAGCCCCGCCGAGCTGGCGTGCGGCACGCCGAGCGTGAGCCTGTTCGACACCTGCCTGCAGGACTTCCTCTGGCAGTACGACAACAACGGGCTGAAGCTGCTGCAGATTCGGTTCTACCCCTCCTGACACGGACAGTCGGCCGGCGCCCCGCTGTAATGGGGCGCCGACTGACCCGTGGTCGACGGTGCCGCGACGCGGTCATCGCGTGTCGTACGCGGTAATCGGTTTCCCCTGCAGGTACTTGTCGAACCAGTTCAGGATGTGCTGCAGGCGCTCCACCCGGTGCACCGGCTTGCCGGAGCGCGACAGTTCGTGCGACTCGCCCGGAAACCGTACCTGTACGGTCGTCCGGTGCAGGTACTTGAGTGCGCGGAACATGGCCTCGCCGCCCTGAGTGGGTGGCGTCCGAAGGTCCGCGTCGCCCAGGATGAACATCAGGGGCGTGGTGACCGAGTCGGCGTAGCGCACCGGCGAGCGGGCCAGGAACTCCGCGGGATCGCGGAACGGGGTGGAACGGAACCACGATGGCTGGAAGAGCGTGAAGTCGGCCGTGTACCAGAAGCTCAGCCAGTCGGCCACATCGCGCTGCGACGCGGCGGCCGCGAAGCGGTGCGTGTGGCCCACGGTCCAGTCGGTGAGCAGGCCGCCGCCCGATCCGCCCGTCACGCCCAGCCTGGTCGAGTCCACGTACCCGCGCCGGATCAGGGAATCCACCGCGACCATCAGATCCTTGTAATCGTCGCCGGGATACTTGTACTGAATGATGTTGCCGAACTCCTGGCCGTACGTGGTGCTCCCCCGCGGGTTGGGGTAGACCACGACATAGCCGCGGGCGGCCATCAGCTGCATCTCGTGGAAAAAGATGTAGCCGTAGGCGGTGTGCGGGCCGCCGTGGATGTTGAGGATGAGGGGGTACTTCTTGCCGGGCGTGAAGCCCACCGGTTTCATGATCCACGTCTCGATCTTCTTGCCGTCGAAGCTCGCGTACCAGAAGTCCTCCGGCGTCACGAGCTGGCGCTTCGCGAGCAGCGAGTCGTTCACGTGGGTGAGCTGGGTGAGCCGCTTCGTCTGCGCATCGAGCGCATATGCATCGGCGAGGTGCGTCGGGTCGCCCATCGTGAGGACGAAGCGGCGGCCGTCGGGCGTGGCGGTATAGGAGAGGACGGCGTGATCCCCGGTGGTGACCGGCTCTCGCGCGCCGCTCTGCGCGTCGAACCGCACGAGGTTCGAGCGGCCGTGCTCGGTCGTGGTGACGATCACCGACTTGCCGTCCGCCGTCCAGATGGCGGGGCTCGAGCCGCCGCCACCGCGCGGCGGCGCCTGGTCGCCGATCACGTCAGTGCCCATGTCGAAGTCGTAGTCGGCCGTGAGATTTCGGGCTCGACCGTCCCGCGACACGAACAGGTCGGACTGATTGTAGGAACGGACCGCGCGCGGGTTGACCCAGCCGCGGAAGGCGACCGTCTTGCCGTCGGGCGCCACAGCAGGCCCGAACACGGGACCGTTGATGTCCACGACCGTATCGAGGGAAGCGCTTCCGCCGGCCGCTGGCACCGAGTAGAAGTTGTTGTCGGGCGGGTAATAGTACGACTCGCGCACGCGGTCCGAGACGAAATAGATCCGCGTCCCGTCGCGGCTCCACTGCGGCGCGTTCTCGTCGAACTCGCCGGACGTCACCTGGCGTCCCTTCGCCGGCGCGTCGCCCGGCATGCCGGCCGGCACCGTCCAGATATGGGCATGCTCCGTCGGGTCGGCATATCCCTCGTCGTCGGCCCGGAACTCGGCCTCGGTGACGATCCGCACGTCGCTCTTCGCCTCCTCGCTTTTGTCCTTCTCCTTCTTGGCAAGGTCTTCCGCGGTCGTGGTGCTCGTGAAGGCGATCGTCTTCCCGTCGGGCGACCACGCCGCCGGCGACGCACCTTTGGGCAGGTCGGTCAGCTGCTGCGCCTCACCGCCCGACAACGGCAGGAGATAGAGCTGCGGCCGGCCGTCGGTAGGCCGGACGAACGCCAGGGTCGAGCCATCGGGTGACCAGCGCGGCGCGCCATCGCGCGGGCCGGCGGTGACCCGCCGGGGGGGCGACGCGCCGTCGGTATTCACGAGCCAGAGACTCGTCTCGTAGCCGTCGTGCTTCGCATTCACCGTCACGAGCACGTAGGCCGCCTGGCGGCCGTCGGGCGAGATCTGGGGGCTCGCCACCCAGCGGAACGCGAACAGATCGCTGTCCGAGATAGCACGTTGCTGTGCGGTGAGCGATACCACACTGCAGATGGCGGCGAGAGCAAAAAGGAGGACGCGCATGGGTCAGTTCCCCGTCGGCTCAGGGACGGTGGGCAGCGGATACGCGCTCCGGAGAGCTGCGAGATACTCGCTGTAGAGACCCTTCAGACCGTCGAATTCGCGCTGGACGGCCGCCCGATACGGCGCGTCGGTGGCAAGGTGGTACAGCACCGCCGTCATCGTCTGCGCATCCACGAGGAAACCGTGATGACCGACCTCGCCCAGCGCGTCCGCTTCCATCTCGAAGGTGTGGTAGCCGCCATTCGAGCTATGCGCGGTGACTCCCACCCCCGGAATCTGGGTCGCGACGGTCCCCGTCTCCTCGAAGGAGATCGGCCGCCCCGGCTCGTCCTGAACTTTGGTCGCCCCGAACTTCTTCATGTACGCGAACGCGACGGCGTTCAGGGCCGCGACCGAAATACCGTTGCGCGACGACGAGTCGAGGTCGATGCGCACCTTGGTGCCGGTGGCCAGCGCCGCCCCCCGGGCGGCGTCGTTCACCCGGTCCGTCACCTGCGCGAGGTAGACCGGGTCGGGGTACCGGATCCAGAATTCCGCCACGGCGCGGTCGGGCACGACATTCGGCGCCTTGCCGCCTTCGGTGATGATTCCCTGGACCTTGGTCTCCGGGCGCAGCGTCTTGCGCAGGCCGTCGATGTGATTGAACAGCTCGATCACGCCCGTCAGCGCATCCCGCCCGTCCCACGCCTGCAGCTGATGCGCCGGGGCGCCGGAGAAGGTGTAGTGCACGACGTTGATGTTCATGCAGCAGCTGCCGAAGCCGGCGCCCGGTGCCTGAGTCGCGGTGGATGAATGGGAGCGGATGAGAACGTCCGCGCCCTTGAAGACCCCGGCGTTGTACATGACGGTCTTCGCGGCGGGCGACGCGAGCTCCTCCGCCGGGGTGCCGTACACCGTCACGGTGCCCGGGGTCTTCGAGCTCGTGAGGAACTCCGTCACGGCGACGGCTGCCGCGAGCCCCACGGGCCCCTGGGCGCTGTGCTGGTCGCCGTGGAAGTCGCGGCTGGTGCCGCGCAGCGCGTCGTACTCGACGATGACGCCGAGGTTCGGGCCGGGCGTGCCCTTGCGGTAGCGCGCCACGAAGGCCGTCTTGAGACCCGCTACGCCGGGCTCGACGTCGAAGCCGTGGGCGGTGAGATAGTCAGTGAGGATCTTCACCGAGCGCTCTTCCTTCCAGCCGGTCTCCGGGTGGCGCGTGATGTCGTCGGCCATGGCCAAGAGCTCCCGGTCCATCAGGTCTTTGGCCCGGGCGATCACGGCGTCGCGCCGTGCGTCGCGCGCCCCCGCGAGCCGCGCGACGAGCTGCGGCAGGGCGAGCGAGCGCTCCAGCTCGCTCATGCGGCGGATCACGTCCGCGGCGGCGACCTGCTCGGTCGCCGTCTCCTGGGCTGTGGTGATGCGGGTGCCAACGAGCAGGGCGACGAGCGCAAGACGCAGGGCAGCAGGCATCGGGTGACCTCGGGTGGGGCGGTTCGCAGGAACTTAGGGGCCTCCGCCGGTGCGGCAATGGGGACAATCAGCGACGGCGCAAGCGCTTGGCCGACCGTGTGAGCCACGCTATTGCTATCGAAGTGCCCCGCTCCAAATATGTAGCCGCCCTTGCTGGCAGGCGTTCCCTGATGCGACCCAGTCGCTCGGCGGTACGGCTCACGCTGGCGGTGGTGATTGGGGCGGCGGCGCTGACGTGCGGGTTCGCGGACGTCTTCCGCCCCGCCGGGCCAGAGGCCGTTACCATCACCTACGTCGGCGACACGATCCTCCGCCGTGATAGCACGGTGCCGTTCCGCGTTGTGGTCGAGGCCGGGGGCGATCAGCTCCCGCGCCCCCGCCTTCGCACGACGTCGTCGGACACCAGCATCGTCGAGCTTACCGCGGGGCAGGACTCGCTCTGGGCGAAACGGAACGGCACGGCGACCCTCATCATTCAGGTCGAGAGCTCCATCCTCACCGACAGCGTGCCCACCCTGACCCAGTCCCTCAAGGTCCTGCCGTGAAATGCTTCCAGTGCGGTGCGGATGTCCCCCCGCCGGCCCGGTTTTGCGGGCACTGTGGCACGCTCGTGGGCGACCCGCACGATGCGACGCTCATGGTGCCGTCCGAGAGCGGTGACGACCTACTGCAGCGGCTCCGGATGGTGCTCGCCGGGGAATACTCGGTGGAGCACGAGCTGGCACGCGGCGGGATGGCCGTGGTGTTCAAGGCGACCGAGGTCGGGCTGCGGCGCGTGGTGGCGCTCAAGGTGCTTCCGCCGGAGCTCGGCCTCACGGCCCGCGCCGCCGAGCGGTTCAAGCGCGAGGCGCGCATGGTCGCGGAGATCGATCATCCCAACATCATTCCGGTGTATCGAGTCGGTCAGATCGGCGGCATCCTTTTCATCGTGATGAAGTTCGTCGAGGGGAAGTCGCTCGACGCCATCCTCCAGGAACAGGGTGCGCTCTCCGTGCCGGTGACCTTGCACGTGCTGCGGGCGGCGGCGCGCGCACTGGCGTACGCCCACGCGTGCGGCATCGTGCACCGCGACGTCAAGGGCGCGAACATCCTCATCGATTCGGACGGGCGCGTGATGGTGTCCGACTTCGGCGTCGCCCTGCGCTCAGCGGACGTCACCCTCACGGCCGACGGCACGGTGATCGGGACGCCCCCCTTTATGAGCCCCGAGCAGTGTGCCGGCCGCCGCGCCGGGCCGCAGAGCGACCAGTACTCGCTCGGCATCGTGGCGTTCCAGATGCTCGCCGGGTCGGTGCCGTTCCACGCGGACACGCTCGCCGGTGTGATGCATCATCATTTCTTCACTCCGGTGCCCGACCTGACGCTGGCCCGCGACGACGTGCCGGCGCACCTGCTCGACGTGGTGCGACGGGCCCTCAATAAAGACCCCGATCGACGGTTCAAGACGACGCGCGACATGCTGACCGCCATTGAAGCGACGGCGTTCAGCGAGCGGGACCGGCAGAAAAGCGCGCGGACGCTGCAGCATCTCGTGCAGGGTCGGGCCGTCAAGAAAATCACGACGCACGCCCTGCCGCCGCTCGCCGACATGCCGACACTCGCGATGGGGGCCCTGCCGACGATCCCCGCCCGGCCCCGGCGCCTGACTGGGAGCATGCGCCTCGCCGCCCTCACGGCGGTTGGCCTGGTAGCCGTCGGCGCGGCGTGGCTGCTCGGCCGGCCCTCCCGCGCGCCCGCCCCGGCCGTCGGCGCGCCGGTCGATTCGCCTTCAGGCCGCTCAGCCTCGGTGCCGCCGCCTCGCCCCGTAATCCGTCGCGCGGCGACACCGACGGGCAGGCTCCGGCTGCTCACGACGCCTACCACCGCGTCGATCTGGATCGACGGGCGTCGGGTCGGCACCGGTAGCGTGTACGATGATGTGCCGATTTCCCCCGGGGCCCGGCACCTCGAGGTCCGTGCGCCGGGCTACGAGACGTTCGACACGACGGTGGTGATCGAGGCCGGCGGCACGCTATCGCTCAAGCGCGTCACCCTGCGCAGCCGCGGCGCGGGATGAGGCCGCTCGCGCTGGCGGCGATCGTCGCGACTGCCACTATCAGCCCGCTCGCCGCTCAGGGCAGCACCGCGGAGCTGTTAGGGCAGGCCCACGAGTTCTACGAGCGACTCGAAGTGGAGCGCGCGTTGCCGCTGCTGCGCCAGATCGTCTCTCCCAACTGGCCGTTCGAGGTCACGCGCGAACAGCGGGTCGAGGCGTACAAGTATCTGGGCGCCTGCCTCACCCTCGCCGGGAAGCGCGACTCCGCCGTGCTGTTTTTCCGGGCCGCCATTGAACGGGATCCATTCACGGAGCTCGATCCGAATCTGTTTACACCCGCCCAGCTCGCGACGTTCGGCGAGGCCCAGCGCCGCACGTTCGCCGTTGCGGTGCGACCGGTCGCGTCCGCGCGCGTGGACCCGCGCACCGCGCGCGTCACGTTCACCGTCGTCGCTACCCATGCCGCGCTCGTCGACGTGAAATTGTCCGCCGTCGGCACCGGCCCCCGGCAGTCGCTGTTCCAAGGCACGATGGATGGCGTGCGCGAGATTACGTGGGACGGATTGTTCTCCGATCGGCGGCTGGCGCCGCAAGGGCGGTACGCGCTCGCCGTTGCCGGACGCAGCCGGCTGACCGGCACGTCGGATTCGGCCCGCGTGTACTTCGACCTGCGGCACGAGGTCGCCCCGCTCGAGGACACGCTCCCCGCTCTCGATCGGGGTGCGCTGCTCCCGGAGCGGATTTCGCCGGAAGCAGCACGGCGCGACGTCGCCAAGGGGCTGGGCGTGGCCGGGGCCGCGCTGGTGATCGCCGGCGCGGCCAACGGGGACCTGGGTGGTGGTGAGCGGGGCGGGGCGGTCGTCGTCGCGGCCACCGCCGCGGTGACCGGCGTCGTCGCGTTCCTCGTAGGTCGAGGGCACGGCGCGATTCCGCAGAACATCGTGGCGAACGCCCGCCGCCGCGCCGAGCGGGACTCGGCGAACGCCAGCGTGCGGGGGCGCAACGCCGGCCGGATCGCAGCGACCGTGTTGCTCGTGTCCCCCGCCGCCGGCGAAGGCCCGGGGCCGTGAGGGCCGCCGGGGTGATCGTAGCCGCCGCGATCTTGGGGGGCGCCGCGCCCGCAGGTGCGCAGCGCGCGCTGACCGTCGCGCCGCTCGTGTCCCTCGTCGAGCACCGGGTCGACGCCGGATTCGGCGTCGAGCGCTCGCTCGGTCCGATCGTCGGCGCAGTCGGGACCCTTCGTGTCGGCCCCCGCCTGGAAGCGGCGGTGCGCGCGGTCGGAGGCAGGCTAATCGGATCCACCGGCGTGCTCGATCGGGATGTCGGAGAGCTCGGCGTCGAAGCCAGCGTCGTCACGGTCCCGTGGCTTGCTCTTCAAGCCGGAGCGGCGCGTCGGGCCTATTCGACGAAGCTCGGTCGTCAGACGTGGACCTTGGTGAGCCTCGGTGGCACGGCCCGGATGGCGTTCGCCGGGGACGCGATCCATAGCGTGTGGCGGGCGGGGCTCCTGCCCGCGGTGTCCGCGAGCGGACTGCGGGGTCCGGACACGGCGTTCCGCGCAGCGACCGGCCTCGAGTACCGCGTTCGCACCACGACGCTGTGCGTGGAGTACTCGCTGGAGCGCTACGATTTCCCTGCGGAGGCGGGCGTGCGCCGGCTCGAGCAGGTCTCGGCGGTGACCCTGCTACTCGAGCTGCGGCTCCGGTAGAGCGCGCTCTTGCTTCAGACCTCCGCCGCGTCATACCTTGGGCCGTGAGCCTGAAGATCGTCTTCAATGGCCAGGAGTACGACAGCGTCGACGCGATGCCGCCCGACGTCCGCAAGGAGTACGACGTGGCGCTCGAGACGCTGAGGAAATCCGGTGGCGAGGAGATCCTGTCGGTGCTACAGCGCGACATGGGAGTCAGCGGAACGCACATCAAGGCCACGTTCCGCGAGATCGTCGTCAACGGCAAGAAATATGACAGCGTCGACGCCATGCCGCCCGATGTCCGGCGAACCTACGAGCAGGCCATGGCGCGGGTCGCGTCCGGCGGGGCTGCCGTGAGGCCGCCCGTGGCTCCCGCCGCTCGAGCGATCCGGCCGCCACCGAGCGAGGACGCGGAACCGGGGGGCGGGGGCGGGGGCGGCGGGCTGTGGCGTATTCCGTTTTGGATCGCGGTCGGCGCTCTGGCGGCGTGGTGGCTGCTCCGCCGCGGGTGAGTTGAGTGTCCACTCCTGCTTCCGCGGCCCCGAGCCAGCGTTGGGCGCGCCTGCGTCAGGACATCCAGAGCGTGCTGCGCCGCGGCGCGTGGTATTTGGTGCGCAGCCTCGGCCCGGACGAGGCGGTGCTCGAGGTGGACAACGCGACGGTGCGGGTTCCCCGCGATTCCGTGGAGATCACCGAGGCACGTCCGACCCGATGGACGATCGTGCCGCGTCCTCAGCACGCCGACAAGCTGCCCGAGAGCTGGGGCTACTTCTACGTCGTGTGCCCCAACTGCGCGGCGCGCGCGCCGGTGGGCCGACCGGCCGGCGAGAAACGCTGCACGCGCTGCGAGCAGTCGTTCGCGGTCGCCTGGGACGAGCGCTACCTCAGGACGAGCTGAGCCCTTAAAATGACCTCCATGGTGCGCGGCCCGACACCGATCAACATCCTCCTGGTCGAGGACGACCCGAGCGACGTGGACCTGACCCGGCGCGCGCTGCAGCGCGCCAAGCTGCAGAACCGCGTCTGGATCGTGGCGGATGGTGTGGACGCGCTCGCGTTTCTGCGGCGCGAGGGGCCGCACCGCGGCGTGCCCCGGCCAGACCTCGTCCTCCTAGACCTGAAGCTCCCGAACCTGGACGGCCGGGATGTGCTGATGCGGATCCGCGAGGAGCCGCGCTGGCAGGACCTTCCGGTTGTGGTCCTCACCGCATCTGATGCCGAGCACGAGCAGCTCGCGGCGCTCGCCGCCGATGGGTTCCTCACGAAGCCGGTGGACTTCGTGCGGCTCGAGGCGGTGATTCGGGGGATCGCCGGGTTAGGGTGGGCGATCGTGAAGACGGCACGCGCCCAGCGTTAGGCGGGCGCGACCTGGTGGTGGTTCAGGTCGACGTCGAACAGGCCCTGACATCGCGGACAGCGCAGTCGCTCCGGGGGCCGTCCCAGGGCCAACCGCTCGGCGCAGTTGGGGCAAACGGCGTAGCGCTCGCTGGGGATGAGGGTCCAGGACTTGGGGCGGCTGCGGACGACTTCGAGATAGGCGAGCGGCACGATCGCCGTCTTGCGACGCACTTCCAGGACCGCCTCATCGGGCGCGAGGCTCAGGACAGGATACCAGGCACCCCGGCGCAGCTGACAGCGCCGTACGTCCTCCCGTAGACGGGCCCACCGCTCCGCGGACGATGTGTCGAGAGATTCGGTTGCCACCGCCCTCCTTCCGCCGGCCTCCGCACGCTCATACTGCACATACTGCACACGCAATGTGCAAGCCGGTCGGGTTACCCGTCAAGTCCGCACGACGGGTGTCGCCCTGGCGACAATCGCTGGATCAGCGGCGCTGTGCATCTTGTGCAGTTCGGTACGAGTCCCCATTATAGCGGAGGAAAGACTGCAGAATGGCGCGTTCCGCGCCGGGGTAGGGGATGCGACGGTGGTCAGCGCAAGCAGAGCCGCAATGTCGCACGACGCGTCGGAGGAGTTCCGGCGCTGCCTACGGGAGCGTGTGCGGTTGGCCCGGGAGCTCGCGGCGCTGCGAGCCGGCTTCGCGACCGTGGCCGAGCACTACGAGCGGGTGCTCCGCAGTCTGCAGGCGCTCGGCGTCGAGCTCGGGATCACCCCCCAAGACATCGGTCATGCGACGGACCCCGACTGGGGGCCGGCGACGTTGCTCGTGTACGGGGACGAACGCTTCCTCAAGCACGAGCAGGCGGTGATCGATCTGCTGTTGCGGAAGCTGCCGTGACCCGCGATGCGACCGGAGGGACTCGAACCCCCACGGGTTGCCCCACAGGATCCTAAGTCCTGCGCGTCTACCAGTTCCGCCACGGTCGCGTTGTTTGTGGGACTAGAACTTAGCGAATCGCTGCGCGCGCCGTCAGGCTCAGTACGGATCATCCCAGGCGATCGCGAACACGCCCCCGCAATTCACGCACTGCAACTCTTGTGGCTGTCCCGGCAGTGCCTGGCGATGGCAACAGCCGGGGCAGACCGCGTAGCGCGAGCCCCAACCCATTGGCATGTCGACCGAGTCCCGGGGGCGGGGCACCACGGACCAGTTTTGCGGCCGGAGGGGGACGATCTGGAGGGCGGATCGCTCGACGCGGACCGGTTGCCGGTTCACCTCAAGCACCACTTCTTCGGGCGTGAGACGGAGCACTACGTACCACGCCCCTCGACGGATGTAGCAATTCATCTCGCCGCGCACACGAGCCCACTGCGGTGCTTCGGGCATCCTCGACCTGCTACACAATAATTCAAGCCGCGGAGAAACACGACCCTCGCTGCCTGCCCGGCGTCAGGCATACAGTGGCGCGTCGTCCGGCGACGATCCCTCGACCGGCAGCCCTTCCTTTCTCCAGTAACCGATCCCGCCGATCATTTCCTTCACGCGGAAGCCGAGGGCGGCGAGCTTCGCCGCGGCCCGGGTGGAGCCGTTGCACCCTGGTCCCCAGCAGTAGGCCACGATCACCTTGTCACGGGGCAGGGACGCCGTGGTCTCAGGACTGATCGTGCGCGTCGGCACGTTGATGGCGCCGGGGATGTGGCAGCGGGCGTAGGCATCCGGGCTGCGCGTGTCCACGAGGACAATCCCGCGGTGCCCGCGTTCCAAATCGAGATGCACGTCCGCCGGATCGGTCTCGAACCCGAGCTTCGACAGGAAGTGACGCTCGGCCGCCGCGGGCTCGGCGGCGGGGTGCTCCAGGACAAATGAGAAGTTGGGATTCGTCGTACCGGTCGCGCTCACGGGTCGGCTCCTGACGGGGTTATCGCAATGTCCCCCGGCGGCCGGCGAACAGTCAAATGCGCTTTTAGCGATGCCGATGTGCAGAGCGCATGGATCCGAAAATGCCGCGGCGCGATGGGTCGCGAGTGAACTCGCGGCTCGGCGCTTGTCAGTGAACTGACGCCGTGTTGCCGCTTCAGCGGTAGACGCCGAGCCGCGGTTTCAGCCGCGAACCCACGCGCAGCGGCACTTACCCCCGGACCGCCCGCCGCGACAGCACGGTCGGCCCCGCTGCGAGGAGCCCCGCGAACTCCCGCAGGTGTATGGGTACAGGGCGCTGCCGCAGCATGGCCGCCCGCCACCGCCGCTCCAACCCATGGCGCGTCAGCCCCACCGCCTTCAGCTCGCCGGTCTTCAGGTGGGGCGCCACGGCCCAGCGTGCGAGCACGGCAATCCCCGCGCCGCCTTTGACGAGCTCCAGAATCGCCTCGGTCAACGGCACGGCCGAGACGCGGCGCGGCATGACACCGGCGGGACTCAGGAGCTTCGTGAAGACATCGTTCTCTTCCGGCGGCAGCAGGTAGACGAACAGGTGCTGATCCGCGAAGTCCGCTGCGGTGAGGAACGGCTTGGGGCTGAGCGGGTGGTCGGGGCGGAGCAGCGCGACCAGCTCGTCGCTGAAGAGGGGGACATACGCCAGCCGATCGTCGTGATCGTCGTTCGACACGATCGCGAGGTCGATCCGGCCGTCGAACAGCGCTGGCACGGGGTGGTGGGTCGCTTCCGCCACGATCTGCACGTCCACCTGGGGAAAGCGGCGGGCGAACCGCTGCAATACGCCCGGCAGCCAGTGATAGCACGTGTAACATTCGGTGCTCACCCGCAGGATCGCCGCCCGGCCGCCGGCGAGCCGTCGCATCTCCTCTTCGACGTCGCTGAGCTGGGGCAAGGCGCGCCGCGCGGCCGCCAGCAGGCGCTCGCCCGCGGGCGTGGGCACCATGCGTTTACCGAGCCGGTGAAACAGCGGCAGCCCGAGCCTCGTCTCGAGATCGAGCAGCTGGCGCGACAAACCCGACTGCGTGAGATGGAGCACGCGGCCGGCCCGGGTGAGCGTGCCGTGCTCGGCGACGGCGGCAACGAGGCGGAGATGCCGGGTTTCGAGAATCATGCTTGATGCTCGTGGTCATGAGCGCGACGCATACATCATTATACCGCCGTGCGGGGAGGTGGTCATGCGTGGATTGGTGACGGTGCTGCTGCTCGGGGTCGCGTCCATCGCACTGCATGGCCAGGAAATCGACTGGAACGCCAACGGGCGCGATGCGCAGGGAACCCGCTATAGCCCCGCCGCGGAGATCACCCGGGCCAACGTCAACCGCCTCGCAGTGGCGTGGACGTATCGCACCGGTGAGACCGACCCCCGCTTCAAGACCGAGAAGCCGACCGCCTTCGAGGCGACGCCCCTCGTGGTGGATGGGACGATGTACCTGGGCACGCCGCTGGGGCGGGTGATCGCGCTGGACCCGGCCACGGGACGCGAGCGCTGGGTGTTCGACCCGAAGATCAAGCGCGACGTGTCGTACGGAGACTTCGCGAGCCGAGGGGTGTCCACGTGGCTCGACGAATCCGCGCCCGCCGGCGCGGTCTGCCGCCGGCGCATCTTCGTCGCCACGGCGCAGTCACAGCTGTTCGCGCTGGACGCGCGGGACGGCCGGTCCTGCGCCGGATTCGGTCGCAGCGGAATGGTGGATCTGAAGGCCGGCCTGCGGATTCCTCCCTTTGAGCCGGGCGCGTACTCCATGACATCGCCGCCCGTGGTGGTGAACGGGCTCGTGATCACCGGCTCCTCGATCGCGGACAACAGCCGTCCCAACCCGGCGAGCGGCGAGGTGCGCGCCTATGATGCCCGCACCGGTGCCATCAGGTGGACCTGGGACCCGATTCCGCAGGACCCGAAGGATCCGGCCTTTCGCGAGTGGCGAGGCGCCATGGCCCAGCAGAGCGGCGCGGCCAACGCCTGGTCGGTGCTGGCGGCGGACGCCGGGCGGGACCTGGTCTTCATTCCGACGGGGAGTGCCGCTCCCGACTACTATGGGGTGCTCCGGCTCGGCGACAATCGCTACGCCAACTCGATCGTCGCGCTGCGAGCCTCGACCGGCAAGCTGGTCTGGGCCTTTCAGACCGTACACCACGACCTGTGGGATTACGACAACGCCTCGCCGCCGGCGCTCGTGACCCTCACGCGCGGCGGCGATTCACTCCCGGCCGTCGTCCAGGCGACCAAGACCGGCATGCTGTTCGTGCTGAATCGCGCGACCGGTCAGCCGATCTTCCCGGTGGAGGAGCGACCGGTCCCCGCGAGCGACATCCCCGGCGAGCAGGCGTCGCGCAGCCAGCCCTTCACCGCGGTGACGCCACCGCTCAGCCCTCATCGTTTCTCGACGGACAGCGTTTGGGGCACGAGCGACGCGGACCGTGCCGCGTGTCACGTCGCGATCGACAATCTCCGCAATGAAGGCATCTTCACTCCGCCGAGCGTACGGGGCACCTTCGTGATGCCGTCGAACATCGGCGGCGCGCACTGGGGTGGCGTCGCCGTGGACCCCGTGCGGCAGATCGCCGTGGTGCCCGTCAACCGGGTCGCGGCCGTGGTGCAGCTGATCCCGCGTGACAGCTTCGACCACGCGCGCGCCATGGCCGACGATAAGCGCCTCGGCCGCGACTACGAGTACAACGGCATGGAGGGGACGCCCTACGTGATGCGGCGGCGCATCCTCCTGAGTCCAGGCGGACTGCCGTGTACGCCGCCGCCCTTCGGCACGCTCGTCGCCATCGACCTGAAGACCGGGGGCCGGCTGTGGGAAGTCCCGCTCGGCTCCCCCGCCCGACTGCTTCCCCCGGAGCAGGCAGCGAAGATCCCGGCCGAGTGGGGCTCGCCCAGTCTGGGCGGGGCGATCGTCACGGCTGGCGGCGTGGTGTTCATCGGCGCCGCGCTGGACCGCTGGCTCCACGCCTACGACATCGAGACAGGACGCGAGCTGTGGCGCGGGCCGCTGCCCGAGAGCGGCAAGGCCACGCCGATGACCTACCGGCTCGCGTCGGGCGAGCAATTCGTAGTGATCGCGGTGGGGGGTGGCGGCGCGTGGGGAGCGGGCGACTACGTGGTGGCGTTCCGGCTCAAGGGCGAGTAGTCAACGCGCGACGAGTCGAGTACGAGCAAACGCGACTGAGTGTAGCGTCACCGCTTCACTCGTGCGCCGGCGTCCCCCGCAGTCGGTGCGTCGCGAGCGTGCCACGCTGGCACGCTGGATGCCAAAGACCTATCGTGGTTTAGGACGCACTGTCCACGCTCGCGAGCGCATCTTCAAAAAAAGGGGGTGGCCCTATGGACAGCTCGTCGGACCGCCACACCCTCCGCCTCATGAATCCATGAGTCGCCCGCTTCCGAGTGCGGTCGAGCAGCGGTGGCAGGAGGTGCTCCGGAGGGCGGACATCGCCCTCCAGCGTTCAGGGGTGGGCGTGTGGGAGGCCGACCCGCGCGGTCGGCTGCGTCTCCTGGCCGCGAGCGAGGCGGAGGGTATCGCGCCCGTCGTTGCCGACGATCTCGAGCCTACCCTGCGGGAGCTGCGTGTGTTGCCGCGAAGCGCGCCTAGCCGCTGGGTGGCGAGCCGCCTCGAGGGGCGGCGCTGGTGCATCGCGCCGGTCCGACGTGACACTCCGCGGCCGCCTCCCGCCGGCCTCGAGCGGCGCGGCCGGGAACGTCTGATGCTCGAGCTGGCGGGCGTATGCATCGGCTTGACAGACGAGGCGCCGCCCCGCGATGTCGAGAGCTTGGCGCGCCTCGCCGTGATCCTCGATCAGGTCCCCGCGATTCTCTGGACCACCGACGGCGAGTTGCGCGTCATCTCACGGGCGGGCGCCGGCCTCAAGTCGCAACAGATGTTGCCGGAACGTATCGTCGGCGCGTCTCTTCTGGAGCTACAGTCCCAACACAAAGTGGGCTCCGAGTCGGTGGCCGCGCACCGACGGGCGCTCGCCGGCGAGTCGGTTTCCTACCAGATCCTGCTCCCCCCCCGGTGCTACGATGCGCACGTGGAGCCGTTGAGGGACGAGGGGGGCGCGATCGTAGGCGTGGTGGGCCTCGCGGTGGACGTGAGCGATCGCGAGCAGGCGCTTGCGCAGGCGCATCGCAGCCAAGCCGAACTGGAGGAGTTCTTCGAGAGCACGCCGGTGGGCATTCGTTGGACGGCGCCGGACGGCACGATCCTCCGCGCCAACCGGTCCGAGCTCGACCTGCTGGGCTACCAGCCCGACGAATACCTGGGCCGGAACATCGCGCAGTTCTGCGTCAATCCGGAGGTCGCGGTTGACAGCGCGCGGCGCCTGGCGGGCGGCGAGACGCTCCGCAACGTCGAGATCCGGATGCGCCACCGCGACGGCTCGATCCGCCATGGCCTCCTTAGCGCGAACGCGCTGTTCGAAGGTGAGCAATTCATTCATGCCCGGTGTGTCACGCGGGACATCACGGACCGCATCCAGGCCGAGCAGGCGCTGGCGCAGTTCAAGGCGATGGTGGAGTCGGCCGACGACGCCGTCATCGGCAAGACATTGGAGGGTTTGATCACCAGTTGGAACGCGGCCGCGACCCGCCTCTATGGATATGCCGCCGACGAGGTGATCGGGAAACCGATCGCGATGCTCGTTCCGCCGGACGGCGTCGACGAGCTCGCCGAGATCCTGGAGCGCCTGCGGCGCGGGGAGCACATCGAGCACCGCGACACGACACGGGTGCGCAAGGACGGCACGCTCGTAGACGTGTCGATTACCATCTCGCCAATCCTAGACGCGAACGGTCGCGCCATCGGCTCGACGACGATCGCTCGCGACAACACGGCGCGCCGGCGGGCCGAGCAACAACTGCTGCACGAAGCGCTGCACGACGCGCTCACCGACTTGCCCAACCGCGCCTACTTCGTCGAGCGGGTGTCCCAAGCGCTGGCCCGCGTGCAACGGGATCGCGATTATCGCTTCGCCCTCCTATTCCTCGACTTGGACGGCTTCAAGGCGGTGAACGACCGCCTGGGCCACGCGGCCGGCGACCGCCTCCTCGCGGAGATCGCCGGACGGCTGCGCACCTGCGTTCGGCCCGGCGACGTGGTGGTGCGGCTGGGGGGCGACGAGTTCACGTTGCTGCTCGACGAAATCACCGGACTGGCCGACGGGGAGCGCGCCGCGCGGCGCATCCAGGATGCCCTCGCCGTGCCCGTTTCGCTCGAAGGCCAGGATATCGTCGCGACGGCGAGCATCGGCGTCGTCCTCGGCGGGTCCCACTACACGCAGCCCCAGGATCTGCTGCACGACGCGGACCTCGCCATGTATCACGCCAAGCAGCAAGGGCGTGCGCGCTTCCAGGTGTTCGACCTCGCCATGCGCGATTCGGCGCAGGCCCGGCTCAGCGTCGAGGCGGACCTGCGAAACGCTCTCGCGCGCCAGGAGTTCCGCCTGGTGTTCCAGCCGATCGTGCAGCTCGAGACCGGCAGCGTGCATGGCTTCGAGGCGCTGCTGCGCTGGCACCGCCCGGAGCAGGACGTGGTCCTCCCGCCCGAGTTTCTGCCACTGGCGGAGCAGACCGGTCTCATCCTGCCGATCGGCGTCTGGGTGCTCCAGGAGGCATGCCGTTACGCGCGACGCTGGCAGGACGCGCTCCCGGCGTCCGCCGCGCTGCGCGTCAGCGTGAACCTTTCCGCCAAACAGCTCGGGCACCCCGGCCTCGTGCACGACGTGCGGACGGCCCTCCAGGACGCGGGACTCGCGCCCTCCCGCCTGGCCCTCGAGATCAGCGAGAGCGTCCTCATGGCGAACGTCGAGTCGTCGGCCGCCTTGCTCCTTCAGCTGCGGGAACTGGGCGTCGAGCTGCACATGGACGACTTCGGTACGGGCTATTCATCGCTGAGCGACCTGCCGCGCTTACCGCTCCAGGGGATCAAGGTGGACCGCTCCTTCGTGCGCCGCATCGGGGGCCGCCGCATCGACCTGGACATCGTGCGCTCGATCGTGGACCTGGCGAGGACCCTCAGCCTGGAGGTGATCGCGGAAGGCGTCGAGACCGTCGCGCAGCGTGAGCGCCTCATCGCGTTCGGGTGCGAACTCGGGCAGGGCGACCTGTTCGCCAAGCCGCTCGAGCCGGCGGCCGCGAGCGCCCTCCTCGCCCAATCGACACAGGCGGACCGCCGCACCGCCTGACGAGATCGCGCCGCGCCTTGCCGACTCAAGACCGAGCGAGCAGCGCGAGGAGCCCTCCTGCAAGCCGCCCCGCCGCCCCATTGTCCCACCCGAGAAACAGGTGCGGCTCGATCAGCTCGAGCTCCATCAAGACGAGTCGCCCGTCGCGCTCCACGCCGTCCACGCGGGCGTACACCGGATCCCCCGGCACCGCCGCCATGACCGCCTCGGCATCCGCGACCAGCGTGGGCGGTGGCGCGGCGGTCACCGCTCTGCCGCCGAACTCCCACTGCACGCGGTAATCCCCCTCCGCTGGCCGCTTCAGGACGGCGTGACTGAGCTGGCCACCGAGGAACAGGATGGACCACTCGCCCCGGTCACGCACTTCGCTGACGAACGGCTGCACCATCACGTCCCCCGCACGTAGCAGTTCGCCGAGCCGCGCCTGATCCCCGGCCGCGGCCTCGGTCGACGTGCGCCACGTCCCGGATGCGCTCGCGGAGACCGCCGGCTTCATCACGGCATCCCGCCATCCTGCGTCCTCGAGCAGCATCGGAAGGTCGACCGGCTCGCCCCGCCCGAGCCAGCGTGTCGGCACGATGGGGACGCCGCGTGCCGCCAGATCGCGCAGGTAGCCCTTGTGGCTGTTCCAGCGGAGCACCGCCGGTGGATTCCACAGCGGGATCCCCGCGCGCTCGAGCCGGGCCACCCACGCAAGGAACTCCTCCAGCCGATGGTGGTAGTCCCAGCAGGAGCGGACGACGACGCCCTGGAACTCTTCCCAGCACACGTCGGGGGAATCCCACACGGCAGGCACTGCTGTGACGCCGAGTTCCCGCAATGGCGGGACGAGCAGCAAGTCGTCCTCGTTCAAGGTCGGGAGCTTGGCGCCGGTCGCGAGGGCGATGCGAGTCACAGGGGTGTGTGTCGTTAAGTTAGAGACGGAGTCCATTTGTGGACGGTTCGATCCGCGCCCTGAGAGGGCGCGCTCGGCTCGGATTGCGTCCTTATAGGACGCACGGCGCCGAGCCCGGGCTCTCAGCCCGGGTATAAGAAACGCGAAACGCTCTCTTGTTTGAAGTCCTCATCTCTTGTTGGAGGGTTCGTCATGCTCAAGGCTGGTAGATTGCTCGTCGCCCTCTCGCTCGGCGCCCTCGCGCCGTTCGCGCTCCCCGCTCAAAGCCCGACCGACCTGGCGGACGTCTGCAGGGTCCTGGGAGACGCGAAGCCTGGTCAGTGGGCGTCGTTCGACGGCACCGGCAGCTCGGGGGTGGGAAAGTTGCGCCTGGCCGTCGTGGGATCGGAGCGGGCGGGTGACTCGACGCTGTACTGGTTCGAGGTGAGCTTCGCCGGCAAGGATCCCGGCAAGAGCGGCGTCGTGCAGATCCTCACCGGCAGTCTCGCGTCCGGGCTCGAGTCGCCGCGTGCGCTGGTCTTCAAGGTGGGCCCGCAGCCGGCGATGCGGATCTCCGGTGAGATGGCCGGGATGATGGGCAAGCAGGGGGGACAAAACGCCTCCGCTTTTGACTGGGCCGGAAAGTGCGGCGGCGCGCATGTGGTGGGCTGGGAGTCGGTCACCGTACCCGCCGGCACGTTCCGCGCGCTGCATGTGACGACGGAGGATGGCGGCGAGGTGTGGGCGTCGCGGGACGTCCCCTTCGGACTCGTGAAGACGCACGGCAAGCAGGGCGACCTCGCGCTCACCGGCCGCGGCGCGGACGCCAAATCATCCATCACGGAGAAGCCGATGGAGATGCCGGTGATGCCGATGCCCAAACACTGAGGTTCCGAAACGCAACCGGGGCGTCGCCGCGACGCCCTTGCGGGGTTCGGCCTTTCCGTGCTTATGTGGGTGACTCCGTTCCACACCCCTTGAGGAGGTCTGAACCCCGTGTCCGTTCGCTCGTTGACCCTCGTCGCCGTCACACTGCTCCTGCTGACAGCGCGCCCCGCGCCCGCTCAAGGCTTCGATTCCACGGTGTTCGCCGCGCTCAAGTGGCGCGAGATCGGGATCTACCGCGGCGGGCGCAGCGTCGCCGTCGCGGGTTCCGCGTCCCGGGTGGGTGAATTCTGGATGGGCACGACGGGCGGCGGCGTTTTCAAGACGACGGACGGAGGCGACACGTGGACGCCGGTGACCGACAAGTACTTCGGTGGCACCATCGGCGCGATCGGCGTCTCGGAGTCGAACCCCGACATCGTGTACGTCGGCACCGGCGAGTATCCCATCCGCGGCAACGTCGCGGCCGGCGACGGTGTCTGGAAGACCAGCGACGGCGGCAAGACGTGGACCTCCCTCGGGCTCGCCGAGACGCAGCAGATCTCGCGGGTGCGCGTGCACCCGACCAATCCCGACATCGTGTGGGTGGGCGCGCAGGGTCATGCGTACGGGCCGAACGCCGAGCGCGGTGTCTACAAGACGACCGACGGCGGCAAGACGTGGAACAAGGTGCTGTTCCGGAACGACTCGACCGGTGTCTCCGACCTCGTGCTCGACCCGTCCAATCCCGACGTGCTGTATGCCGCGTTCTGGCAGGCGCAGCGCTATCCCTGGAAGCTCGTGTCTGGCGGTCAGGGTGGCGGGCTGTTCAAGTCCACGGACGGCGGCGAGCACTGGACCGAGATCACGCACAACCCCGGCTTGCCGGCTGGATTGTGGGGCAACATCGGTCTCGCCATATCACCGGCCAAGCCGTCCCGCGTCTGGGCGCTGATCGAGGCCGACCAGGGCGGCGTGTATCGCTCCGATGACGGCGGCGCGACGTGGCGCTACATCAACGCCGAACGGAAGCTGCGCCAGCGGCCTTGGTACTACTCGCGCGTCTTCGCCGATTCCAAGGACACGAACACCGTCTACGCGCTGAACGTGCTGGCCTACAAATCGACCGACGGCGGCGCGACGTTCAAGGTTTTCCGCGATCCGCACGGCGACAACCACGACATGTGGATCGCCTCCAACGACCCGCAACGCATGATCGAGGCGAACGACGGCGGCGCGAACGTGTCGTTCAACGGTGGCAAGACGTGGAGCGATCAGGACTACGCCACCGCGCAATTCTATCACGTCACGACGACCAACCACTTTCCCTACCGCGTGTGCGGCGCGCAGCAGGACAACTCCGGAGTGTGCGGGCCCAGCCGTTGGCCGGTCGGGATCGACCGGGGCCAGTGGTACGACGTGGCGGGAGAAGCGGGCAACATCCAGGCGCGGCCCGACGACCCCGACATCACCTACGGTGGCGACAACTCCGGCTTCCTGGCGCGCGTCGACCACCGAACCGGCTTCTTCCGGATCATCAACCCCTGGCCCGACAGTCCCGACGGCCACCCGGCGGGGGAAGGGAAGTACCGCTTCCAGTGGACCGCGCCGCTCTTGATCTCGCCGCACGACGCGCACGTGCTCTATACGGGCGCCAACGTGCTGTTCAAGTCGACCAACGAGGGGCAGAGCTGGACGGCCGTCTCGCCCGACCTCACGCGGCACGATCCCACCACCCTCGGGGTGTCGGGCGGGCCGATCACCCACGACCAGACGACCGCCGAGTACTACGCCACGATTTTCGCGCTCGCCGAGTCGCCGCGCGTAAAGGGGCTCATCTGGACGGGCTCGGATGACGGCCTGATCCACGTGACGCGAGACGGCGGGAAGAACTGGACCAACGTCACGCCGGCGGATGTCGCACCGTTCACCCGCATCTCGAGCATCGAGGCGTCGCATTTCGCGCCGGGCACCGCCTATCTGACGGCCAACCGCTACCAGCTCGAGGATCGCGCACCCTACATCTATCGGACCACCGACTACGGGAAGACCTGGACGAAACTGGTGAACGGGATCCCGGCCACCGACTTCGTGCGCGTGGTGCGGGAAGACCCGGTGCGGCGCGGCCTCTTGTTCGCGGGCACGGAGCACGGCGTCTGGGTCTCGTTCGACGACGGCGCCCACTGGGAGTCGCTGCGCCGCAACCTGCCGATCGTCCCGGTGCACGACCTGGTGATCAAGGAGGGTGACCTCGTGGCCGCGACGCACGGGCGCTCGTTCTGGATCCTGGACGACATCTCGCCCTTGCGCGAGCTGGTGCGGGCCACACCGCGCGCAGCCGCGCATCTCTTCAAGCCGCGCGACGCCTACCGGGTCGACTGGTCGGGTGGCTTCACGTTCCCGCCGAACGAGGCGCATCCGATCGGGAAGAACCCACCCAACGGGGCGATAATCTATTACTGGCTCAAGGACAAGGACCGGGACGTGCGGCTCGACATTCTCGACGCCGGCGGTCGCGTCGTCCGCAGCTTTTCGAGCCGGCCGGACTCGCTTACCGCGGCGGACAGTGTGCGCGCCGACAGTGTGAAGCGCGCCCGGACCGACAGTCTCAAGCAGGCGGGTGTCACGGACAGCGTGAAGGTCGACAGCATCGTCTCCGACACCGTGAAGGACACGGACAAACCGTGGCCCCAGCGTCCGCCGGCGGCGCCCCGGGTGGCGAACAAGCAGGGCCTGAACATGTTCGTCTGGAACCTGAAGTACCCTGACGCCGTCGCGTTCTGGGGAATGGTGGGCGTGGGGACCGACGGTCCCGTCGCGCTGCCGGGTGTGTATCAAGCGCGGCTGCGCGTGGGTGGCCGGACCTACACGCAGCGGTTCGCGCTCAAAGTCGATCCCCGCTCCAAGGTCACGCCGGCGGAGCTGCGCGAGCAGTTCACGTTCCTGAAGCGGCTGCGCGACACGGTCAACGCCGCGACCAGCGCGGTGATCACGATCCGGAACGTGCAGGCCCAGCTCGAAGACCGGCTGCGTGGGGCGTCCGACACCACGCGCCTGGCGCCGGGAGCCCGGGCCCTGGCCGGGCGGCTGGCCGCGATCGAGGGCGAGCTGTATCAGGTGCGCAACCGGTCGTTCCAGGACCCGTTGAACTTTCCCCCGATGCTGGTGGAACGGATCAGCGGGCTGAGCGGGATGGTGGCGGGCGTCGATGCCCGACCGCCCGCGCAAGCCTACGACGTGTACCGCATGTTCGCCGCCGAGCTGCAACGCCAGCTGCTGGCGTTGCGCGCGGCCCTGGGTGGCGACCTGCAGGCGGTGAACGGGGCGCTGCGTGCGGCCAGTCTGTCGAGGATCGTGCCCAAGGCGGCCGAGCTACGCCGGCCCGCGCCGGAGACGGCGCAGTAGCTGCACAAACAGATCCTTCGCTTCGCGCGCGTAGCGCGCGCTCGCTCAGGATGACAAGCCGCGGGGTGCCTTGGGAAAATAGAAAAAAAGAGGCAGGCGAGCCTGTCATCCTGAGCGCCGAAGGCGCGAAGGATCTGCTTCGGAGAGGCCTACCATGACCCGACTCGGTTTCCTGCCCGTTGCGTGTCTGTTATTCGCCGCGGCGCTCGCGTCCGCCCAGCAGCCCGCGTCCGGCCGCTCGTTCCACGACCGCTACGCCGAGCTCGTCGCCAATCCACGGCGCTTGAGCGACAGTACCCGCTTGGGCGAGCTGTTCCGGGTGAATTGGGAATACCTGATGACCGAATTTCCCGAGTTCGCCACGTACGTCGGGTACCCGGGTCAGAACGCCCGTTGGACCGACAATTCGCTCCAGGCGATCGAGCGGCGCAAGCGGGAGCTGGAGGAGCCGCTCGCCGTCGTCAAGGCGATCCGCCGTGATCGCCTGTCCCCCACCAATCGACTCAACTACGACCTGTTCCGCCGCGGGCTCGAGGAGCAGATCGAAGGGAATCGCTTCAAAGACGAGTACCTCGCGATCACCCAGCTCGGCGGGGTGCAGCAGGAGGTGGGTCAGCTCTTGGCGCAGATGCCCACCACGAGCGTCCAGGACTACGACAACATCCTGGCGCGCTTGAACGGCGTTCCGGCGCTGGTCGACCAAGCCATCGGGCTGCTTGGGAAGGGACTCGAGGCCGGGATTACACCGCCACGCGTGACGCTGCGCGATGTGCCCGACCAGATCCGTGGGATCACGCCCGACGACCCGATGGCGAGCCCCCTGCTCCGGCCGTTCGCGGAGTTTCCCCCTGCGATCCCGGCGAGCGAGCGCGAACGGCTCACCCGGACGGCACGCGACGCATACACGCAGCGCGTGGCACCGGCCTATCGCAAGCTGTACGACTACTTCGTGGGCAGCTATGTCCCGAAGACGCGGGAGTCGATCGGGATGCGGGAGTTGCCCGACGGCGCCGCCTGGTACGCCTATCGGGTCCGGCAGTTCACCACCACCACGCTCTCGCCGGACCAGATTCACGCGCTCGGCCTGCGCGAGGTGAAACGCATCCGGGCGCTGATGGACAGCGTCATCGCGTCGACCGGATTCAAGGGGAGCTTCGCCGACTTCGCACGGTTCCTCAGGACCGACCCGCAGTTCTTCTACGACGACTCGGCGAGCCTGGTGCGCGCCTACCGCGACATCGCGAAGCGCGCCGATCCGGGATTGATCAAGCTGTTCGGCAAGCTGCCGCGCCTGCCGTACGGCGTGACGACCATCCCGTCGTTCATGGCGAAGTCGCAGACCACGGCCTACTACCAGGGCGGCTCGCTCCAGGCGGGGCGCCCGGGCTATTTCTTCGTCAACACCTACGACCTGAAGTCACGGCCCAAGTGGGAGATGGAGGCGCTCAGCCTGCATGAGGCGGTGCCCGGCCACCACCTGCAGATCGCGCTGGCGCAGGAGCTCGACGGTCTGCCCGACTTCCGCCGCTACGGCGGCTACACCGCGTTCGTCGAAGGCTGGGGGCTCTACGCCGAAGGCCTCGGGCCCGAGCTCGGCATGTATCAGGACCCGTACTCCAAGTTCGGCCAGCTCACGTACGAGATGTGGCGCGCGGTCCGGCTCGTGCTCGACACCGGGATCCACGCGATGGGGTGGACGCGCCAGCAGGCGATCGACTTCTTCAAGGACAACGCCCCCAAGGCGGAGCAGGACATCATCGTCGAGGTGGACCGCTACATCGTGAATCCCGGCCAGGCGCTCGCCTACAAGATCGGCCAGCTGAAGTTCCGCGAGCTGCGCGACTCGGCGGCTGCCGCGCTCGGCCCGCGGTTCGACATCCGCGCGTTCCACGACGAGGTGCTCCGGAACGGGGGCCTCCCGATGGATCTGCTGGAGCAGGACGTGCGGGAGTGGATCGGGAAGCAGCGTTAAGCTTCAGCGCGCTAGCCGCTGCGCCAGTTTGACGAGCTCCGGGTCAGGTGGCGGCTTGGGGATGAGCGCGCGCTCGAGCGGCAGCGCGGAAATCGCCCCCTTCACGAGCGCCGAGTAGACGCCGGACTTGCCGGCGGCAAGCAGGTCGACCGCCGCCGCGGCGGTGCGGCTGGCCAGCAGTCGGTCGAAGGCGCCCGGCCCGCCGCCGCGCTGCACGTGCCCGAGGATCGTGGCGCGCAGCTCGAAGCCGATCCGGTCGCGGTGGTTCGTGACGTAATTGGCCAGCGCCGTCGCGTTCCACTTCGCCCCTTCGGCCACGACCACCATGGCGTGCCGCTTGCCGCGGGCGTAGGCGTCCCGCAGGGCCGCGGCCACGGCGTCGGGATCGCTTTCCACTTCGGGGATGACCACCACGTCCGCTCCCCCGGCCAGCCCTACCATCAACGCCAGATATCCGTGGGAGCGTCCCATCACCTCGACGACGAAGGCGCGCTGATGCGAGGTCGCAGTCGTCTTCAGTCGATCGATCGCTTCGAGCGCCGTGTTGAGGGCGGTGTCGACGCCTATGGTGATATCGGCGCCGTTCAGGTCGTTGTCGATGGTCGAGGCGACGCCCACCACTGGGAAACCTGCCTGCGAGAGGGCGTGGGCACCTGAGAGCGAGCCGTTGCCTCCGATCACGACGAGCCCTTCGACCGCGTTCTGCTCGAGCACCTGCAGCGCGCGTTTCCGCCCTTCGGGGGTGCGGAACTCGGCGCAGCGGGCGCTGCCGAGCATCGTGCCGCCGACGTGGATGATGCTGGCGACGTCGCGGGGCCCGAGCGGCTGGAGCTTGCCCTCGATCAGCCCGGTGTAGCCCTGTCGGACGCCGATCACCTCGAGCCCGCTCGACACACCGACGCGCACCACGGCCCGAAGCGCCGCGTTCATCCCCGGCGCGTCGCCTCCGCTCGTCAGCACCGCAATCCGCTTCATCTGATGGCGCTCTCCGGCACGATGTCCTCGATGCAGTCAGTTTTCCCACCCTGAAAGGGTGGGCCCGGCACAACACAACGCTAACGCGTGATGTGCTTCAGCATAGAGCTTCATTGGGCCCACGCTTTAGCGTGGGAATTGTCACGGCAGGGACGATTGGGTTAGTTCAGCGTCGCGTCAAGGAATCACGGGCACTTGCCCGCGAGCCATCCTCCCGTAAACCCCGCCCGGCACAGCCCCTGCACGATGTGGGGATTGCCGCGCATCAGCCGCCAGATCAGTCCCGTGCGGTAGTTCTCGATCATCGCAAGGATCGGCCCCTGGTCAATGCCCAGGTAGTCGACGTCGAACCAGCCAAGGGTGGGGTCCACCGTGCCGCGCTCTATGGGGGTGCCGGTAGCGGTGAAGGTCGGGTTGAATGCGTCGCGGAAGCCGTAGGTCGAGAACAGGTGCAACCCGTATGTCTCCCGCATCCCGAGCAGTGCGGGGATGGCGATCTCGGGCGTGAATGCCACCGCGCCGCCGGCGGCCATGGGGGCGAGGGTCCCGTCGTCGTTCGACTCGAACAGCGAGACCCCTCGCGCCCAATAGGTATGGAACTGGCGCGAGTTCCCATTGAGCACTAGGGTCGCGTTAGCTGGCCCGTCCGAGGCGGTGAGCCCCCACATCTGGCTACTGTAAGCGGTCCAAGCCATGGGGTTGACGGCGGCGTACGCGCGCTGCGCGTAGGTCGCGCGGCGCGAGTTCTCGAAGTAGTCGATGCCGCGGCCCCGCATGAACGAATCCTGGATCGCCCGGAAGTCGATCCAGACGTGCGAGTACTCGTGGCCGAACAGCGGCCCGAACTGCACGTAGGACTGGCCACGGAACGTCGCCCATTGATAGCCGCTCACCCACTTGCTCCAGGCGGTGGCGTCGACGGCGTGCGTGGGCGAGCCGAGGGCGAGGATATAGAGGATCATCGCCTCGTTGTAGCCGATCCAATCGGTGGGGATGAATCCGCCCTCCGGGTGCCAGCCCATGCTGACGGCGGGCGGCCGGGCCTGCGCCCAGTTCCAGTCCACGCGGTAGTAGATCGAGTCCGCGAGCCCGCGAATCTCGGTTTCGACCGGATCGGTCCCGTCGAAGTACGACTGGCACAGCAGGATCCCCCCGAGCAGGAGGGATGTATCGATGGTCGAGAGCTCCACGTTTTGAAAGCGGCTCCCGGTGCTCATGTCGAGGAAGTGGTAGAAGAACCCGTGGTAGCCGGTCGAGCCTGAGAGGGCGGAGTCCTGCGGTGCGGTCCAGAAGAAGCGCAACGTCGCGAGCGTGCGCTGGGCCGCCTGGGCGCGCGTGATGTAGCTCCGCTCCACGCCGATCGGGTACGCCGTGAGGGCGAAGCCGACGGCGGCGATGCTCGAGAACGACGGGGACGGCGCGCGGTCGGGTGTGAGGCCGTTCTGCGTGTTCGTGAGATCCCAGAAGTAATGGAACGTGCGCTCCTCGAGGGTATCGAGGAACGCAGCGGCGCGGGCCGAGTCGGGGGGCGGCGGGCCTTCGGAGTGGTTGACACCGCACCCCGCGAGGCTTGCCGCGGCGAGAGCGACGGCGAGCTGTGTGCTACGCGTCATGTAGTGGAAATATCGCGGCAGACCCGTCGTGCGGGCCACCGGTACGCGGCACCAGTGGTCCGCCACGCGTCAAGGTTTGCCCTAAAAGGTGAGGCCCAGCGTGAGGGGCACGAGCCACGTGGGGTGGCTCGGAACGCTGAAGAGGTGGTGATACCGCGCTTCCACGAACACCGCCGATCGGCTGCCTACCCGCGTCGAAAATCCTCCGCCGGCTGACACACCTGGTCGGACTGCACCTGACTCGCTGGGATGCTGATAGATGTAGTAGGCGCCGGGGCCTGCGATCAGATACATCCTCACGGCTTGCGGCGGGTCGACAATCAAGCGGATGCTCGCCGTCAGCCCCGCAATCCCGATGGGATCTGCAAAACCGTCGCTCCCTCCAGGAGGCCCGCAGGGTCCGCTGATGGTACACGTCACTCCAACGGCCATCGGCGGCCCTTGGATGGCGAAGTGATTCACGAACGCGTCCAGACGCGTGCCTAATCGGTCCCCGAACCGGCGTCCGACGGACACCTGCAGAGCAAAACCACTGGTGTAGCGCGCGCTCAGGGACGGTGCCGGGCCGGCGTAGTTTAGCCCGCCAGCGAGCCCGTAAAAACTCTGCGCGCCCACCGAGGGCGCGAGCAATAGAGCTAACGCAAGCGGACCGGGGATCCGAGTAGCTGCGCTGATCGACCTCATGAGACGCTCCCTCCTGTTACCTCCTTTACCCTGGGCTCCCTTGAGCGGGTCACCGGTGCCGTGCACCGGTGACCCGCGATAAGTGAAGGTTAGAACCCGTACTCGGCGCCGATCTGGAACCGGCGTGGATCGCTGATGGTGCAGAACGCGTTGCTAAAGGTCGGGTCCCCGATCCGTGAATTCAGGTTATTAAAGCACCCGAGATTCTGCCAGTTGAAGGCGTTGAAGAGATCGGCCGTCAGCGACACCGAGCTCCGGCCAAACCGAGGGAAATCCTTCCGGAGGCGGAGGTCGATATTCTTAAACATCGGCGAGTCGAAGCCGCCCGGGACGAACGGGCGCTGGGTCGGATCAAGTTCGTTCCCGAAGCGGTCACCCACGTCCTGCTTCACGCCGCTGCCCAAGGTCACCAAGCCACCGAACTGGACTCCGGCGGCGAACGGCAGATCCATGGTCCAGTTCGCTACGAGGTGATGACGCTCGTCGTTCCGTGCCTGGCGAGGGTAGTCGACGGGGTTGGGGAAACTGAAGTCGTCATTGAACCCTTCGGTCTCGCGCTTGGCGAACGTGTAGGCCAGTCCGGCGCCCCAGCCCACCTTCCCGGTCGCCGAAGGGCGGTACGGCCGGTCCGCTCTCACTTGGAGGGCGTTGTACCACGTCTTGCCATTCTGGGTGGCCAAGAGAATTGTGCCGAAGCCGGGGACGGGGTGGACCACGAAGCACGCCGGCACGCCAAACGACCGCTGGGGGCACGTGAAGTTCATGTTTGCCCAATAAAACGTGAACACGTTCGAGCTCCGCGCCCCGGCGTAGGCGGCCTCGACCATCACCTGCCCGAGGAGCCGGCGCACCCCGATGCTGTATTGCCTTGACTTGGGCGGCCGAAGGTCGTTCGGGATGAGCTGGACCTCCGGTGCGCCGGCCTGCGGATTGGCGATGCGCAGCGAGTCGAGCGCCGAAAGCCCGGTCAGGTAGCGGGGATCCCAGTCGACGCGGCCTGCGGCTGGGTCACCGGGCTGCCGGAAGCGAATGACGATGTTCGGCTGCTGCAGCGCGTACTTTTCGGCGATCGCCTGATCGAACAAGGTCCGGTCGTAGAAGATCCCCCAGCCACCGAACACTGTCGTCTTGCTCGCCTCGTCTAGTGCGAACGAGAAGCCGACGCGCGGCTGGAAGGCGCCCAAGAAGCGCGGGCGTTGAGTGCCGTCGGTGAAGTATCGATTCCGGTCGATCGGAATGAAGAGACTGTCCTTGTACTTCGTCAACGAGTCGACGATCGGCTGGGGAGTGATATAGTCGTAGTTCAATGCGCGCGCTTCGTAATCCCATCGGATGCCGAGGTTCAGGGTCAACCGCTGCGTGGGGCTCCAATCATCCTGAACGTAAGCGCCGACCTGCATGTTGTCGGCCACAAAGTTCGGATTGCCGACGCGGAACTCCACACGGTCGGGAAGCTTGAAGCTATCAGGTCGTGTGGCGTCGTGGCCGATTGGCTGAAAGAAAAATCGGGGAATAACGCCATTCTCCTTGATCGCCCGATAATTCAGGAGGTCGATGCTGGCCCCAGTCTTGATGACGTGTTGCCCGCTCCACTGTAGCCCGGAGTAGGTCAGATCGTTTCGCAGGGCAATCCGCTTCTGGGTGAAATCTTGGATAGTGATGTCCGGTCCGAGCTGCGCGTCGCCACCGGGGAAGTTGTTGAAGAGCCGGCTGACGGGCTCGCTGCCCGGTAGAGGGCTCGGGTTGTCTCGAGCACGCTGGTAGCTCAGCGCAAATTCGTTTAGCCAGGGGCCCGAGAAGTGGTTGTATTTCAAAATCCCGGTCGTGACGTCGTTCTTGAAGTGCACGCCGGACTCGAGGGGCCGTCTGATGTTGTCCGGAGCGCCAAAGTCGCGAATATCGGTCTCGTGACGAGTGTTGACACTCAACTCGAGCGTGGAGTGCGCGCTAGCGTCGTAGCTGAGCTTGCCGAACAGGAGGGTCGACCGGAACGGGGAGCCGGCGAACCCGTTGCGCGAGGCGAAATCGATCGTGTCGAGCGCCGGGTAACCGGTCGGCGGCACGATGTTGACCCGGTTATTGCGATTCTGGTAATTCCCCTCGTACGAGCCGAAGAACCGCAACTTGTTCTTGATCAAGGGCCCGCCGACGCTCAATCCTGCCAGGTTGCGGCTGTAGTCGGGTTTTGGCGTGCCCGCGGCACGAGCGAACGTATCCAGCGCCACGAGGTCCTTGTTCTGATACGAATAAAAGGTGTTCCCGGTCCATTCGTTCCCGCCCGACTTCGTGGTCGCCGTGATGATTGCGCTTGAGGCCTTCTGATACTCGGCTTTGTAATTTTGAGTGAGAATCCGATACTCTTGCACCGCGTTCCGTGGGAACGGGTTGCCGCGGCTGCGATCCTGGCCCACCGACCCGCCATGGATCAGGTCGTTCTTGTAGCTGGCCCCGTCGATGAAGAGGTTGGTTTGGTCGGCCCCCTGTGCACCGGCTGAGAAGGCTCTTGCTGTGCCATTCAGTCGGTCATTCTGGATCGTAGTGCCGGGAGCCAAGACAGCGAGGTCCAGAAAGTTGCGGCTGGACGAGGGAAGGTTGTTGATTTGCTGTTGAGTGACGTTGGTCGCAACCTCGGACGTGCGCGTCTCTACGCCCGCTGCCGCCTCGATGGTCACTGCCTCGATCTGAATCGCCGAGGTGCCGAGCTTGAAGTCCAAGGGGTACACCTCGCCGATCAACACGCGCACGCGCAGTTTCTGGGGCGCCATGCCGATCTGGCGGGCTGTCACCTCGTACTCGGCCGGCACGAGGCCGAGCATCGCGTAGAACCCGTTGCTTTGCGTCGTGACTTCGCGCTGCGTCGACGTCAAAGGGTTCACCGCGACGACGCGGGCCCCCGCGACCGGCGTGCCGCTCGAGTCGGTCACGTATCCCCGGATGCTCCCCGTGCTCGTTTGCGCCGACGCGTTTCGCGCGAACGACCCGGCCAGGACGCAGCCAAGCAGCAACACAAAAAAGACTCGCATGGTGGATTCCCTCCGTTGCCACCGTTATCACGCGCCGCGGCGACTTTGTCAAGCCAACACGGTGTCTACCAGTGGCACGACGATCGCGTAGATTGGGACGCTACTGATCACCCTTCAACGTGACGATTCCCATGACCCCCATGCGCCTGCGCTACGCCCTGTGCATTGTCGTCACGCTCGCCCTGGGCGGCGGCGTCTCGGCGACCCTCGCGGCCCAAACGCCCGCCCCAGTCCGCAACATCGACTCCCTCCTCGCGCGCATGACCCTGGAGGAGAAGCTCGGCCAGCTCAACCAGCTCTCCGTGGACAATCAGCCGAGCACCGAACAGCTAGAGCTCGTGCGCAAGGGCCTGGTCGGCAGCTTCTTGAACCTGACGGGCGCGGCCGCGACGCGAGACGCGCAGCACATCGCCGTCACGGAGTCGCGCCTCCGCATCCCCTTGATCTTCGGCCACGACGTGATCCACGGCTACCGGACCATCTTCCCGATCCCGCTCGGCGAAGCCGCCTCGTGGGACCCGGAAGCCGTCGAGGCGGCTGCTCATGTGGCCGCCCGGGAGGCCGCGGCGGCCGGCGTGCACTGGACGTTCGCGCCCATGGTGGATATCGCACGCGATCCCCGCTGGGGCCGCATCGCCGAGGGCTCGGGAGAGGATCCCTACCTCGGATCGGCCATGGCCGCGGCGCGAGTGCGGGGGTTTCAGGGCGCCGACCCGCGCGCCCCCGACGCAGTGCTCGCCACCGTCAAACACTTTGCGGCCTACGGTGGCGCCGAAGGCGGCAGGGACTACAACACCGTGGATCTCTCGGAGCGCACGCTGCGCGAGGTGTACCTGCCGCCGTACCATGCTGCCTTGGACGCTGGCGCCGCCACGGTCATGACGTCGTTCAACGAGATCGGCGGCATCCCGAGCACCGCGAGCCCATGGCTCATGACCACGCTGCTGCGTCGCGAGTGGGGCTTCCGGGGCTTCGTGGTGAGCGACTGGACCGCGGTCGCGGAGCTCCTCAATCACGGAGTCGCGGGCACGCGCGCCGACGCTGGCAAGCTCGCGCTCGAGGCCGGCGTGGATATGGACATGGTGAGTCGGATCTACGTGAACGATCTCCCGGCGCTGGTCCGCGCCGGGCGCATTCCCATGGCCGTGGTCAACGAAGCGGTGCGGCGGGTGCTCCGGGCCAAAGCGGCCCTCGGGCTGTTCGACGATCCCTACCACGGCGCTACACCGGAGCGCGAGCGGGCGGCCTTGCTCGCCCCGGAGCACCGCCAGCTCGCCCGTCGCGTGGCCGAGGAGGCGATCGTGCTGCTAAAGAACGACGCGCAGCTCCTGCCGCTCGGGTCTCGAGTGCGCACCGTCGCCGTGATCGGCCTGCTCGCCGATGATAAGGTCTCGGCGCTCGGCTCTTGGCCCGGGCGTGGCGACCCACGGGACGCCGTGACTCCGTTGGAGGGGATCAAGGCGCGCGCGGGAAGCGTGAGCGTACTGTATGCAAAGGGCTGCGGCATCACCGATACGGCGACAGCGGGGTTCGCCGATGCCGTCGCGGCAGCGAAACAAGCCGACGTCGCCGTGCTGCTGCTCGGCGAAGCGGGGGACATGAGCGGCGAAGCCGCGAGTCGCGCCAACATCGACTTGCCCGGCGTCCAGCCCCAGTTGCTCGAGGCGATTCACGCGACCGGTACGCCCATCGTGCTCGTCGTGATGAGCGGTCGGCCGCTCACGATACCGTGGGCCGCGGAGCACGTGCCCGCGATTGTCGAATCGTGGTTCCTCGGGGTCGAGACCGGCCCGGCGCTCGCCGCTGTCCTGTTCGGTGACGTGAGCCCGAGCGGCAAGCTGCCGGCGACCTTCCCGCGCTCCGTCGGCCAGATACCTCTTTACTACAACCACAAGAACACCGGGCGTCCGACGGGGCCGGACAAGTACACGTCCAAGTACACCGACCTGCCCGTGACACCGCTGTTCCCCTTCGGCCACGGGCTGAGCTACACCACCTTCGGCTACTCGGACCTGCGGCTCAGCGCGCCGCGCATCGCGCCGGCCGGGACGCTCCGCGTGTCGGTAACTGTGACCAACACCGGTGCGCGCGAGGGCGCCGAGGTCGTGCAGCTCTACGTGCACGACGAGGTGGCGAGCGTGACACGGCCCGTCCGGACGCTCGCGGGATTCCGTCGGGTCTCCCTCAAGCCGGGCGAAGCGCGCACGGTGGACTTCCAGCTCACGTCCAAGGAGCTGGGCCTTTACAACAAGGACATGAAGTTCGTAGTGGAGCCCGGGAAATTCCGCGTGTACGTGGGCGGGAGCTCGGTGGGCGGACTAGAGGCGGAGTTCGAGGTCAGCGCGCGCGTTCGTTGACGCCTGCCCCACGGCGTGCTAGTGTCCCAGCTTCTTGACCGTCACCTGAGGAACCTCGTCGCCGTGCCGCGAATTCGACTCTGGCTCGCCACCGCCGCGCTCGGCATTTCCGGGTGCGGCGGTCCGTTCCCCCAGTCGACGCTTCACCCCCGCTCCGACTTCGCGCGGGCCACCGACGTGCTCTTCACCGACATCTTCTGGTGGGCGGCGGCCGTGTTCGTGGTGGTCGAGCTGATGCTCGTCGTCGCGCTCGTCCGCTTCCGCCACCGCGAAGGGCGCCCGGAGCCGAAGCCCACGCATGGCCACACCCTCATGGAGATCGCCTGGACGCTGGCCCCAGCCGTCATTCTGGTATTCGTCGCGGTGCCCACGGTGCGCACCATCTTTGCGACGGCCGGCGAGGCGCCAGCGGATGCCCTCAAGGTCGAGGTGATCGGCCACCAATGGTGGTGGGAGTTCAAGTATCTCGATCTCGGCCTCACGACCGCCAACGAGCTGCACGTCCCGTCCGGTAAGCCCGTGCGGATCGCGATCACGTCAGCCGACGTGATCCATTCGTTCTGGATCCCGCCGTTCGGTGGCAAGCGCGATGCGATCCCCGGCCACACGAATTACATCGCCTTCCGCGCCGATTCGACTGGCGATTACTCGGGCCAGTGCGCCGAATTCTGCGGCGCCTCGCATGCCAACATGCGGCTGCGCGTGATCGTCGACTCGGATTCGGGGTTCGGCGCGTGGGCACAGGCCCAGCTGGGCCCGGCGGCGACCCCACCCCAGCGGAGCCTCGCCGCGCAGGGCAAGACGGTGTACGGGCGCTCGGCGTGCATCGGCTGTCACACCATCCAGGGCGTCTCCGGTGGCGTGATCGGGCCGAACCTCACGCACATCGCGAGCCGCGCGACCATCGCGAGCGGCCTCTTTCCCAATGATTCGAGCCACCTTGCGCGCTGGATCGCCGACGCGCCGGCCTTGAAGCCCGGGTCCATCATGACCCGGATGCAGCCGCCGCTCACCGACGCCGACATCGCGGCGCTCGTCGCTTACCTCGAGATCCTGAAATGAGCGACGCCCCCGCGGGACTCACGAGCTGGCTCACCACCACCGATCACAAGCGCATCGGTCTCTTGTACTTCTGGACCGCGTTCAGCTTCTTCCTGATCGGGGGCCTCGAGGCGCTGCTCATCCGGGCGCAGCTGGCGCAGCCGGACGGACACCTCGTGTCTGCCGAGACGTACAACCAGCTGTTCACCATGCACGGCACCACGATGGTGTTCCTCGCGCTGATGCCGCTCTCGGCGAGCTTCTTCAACTACATCGTGCCGCTGCAGATCGGCGCGCGCGACGTGGCGTTCCCGCGGCTCAACGCGTTCAGCTACTGGGTGTTCCTCCTGGGCGGCCTGTTCCTGAACGCGAGCTGGCTGGTGGGTCCGCTGTTCCACGCGGGGATGCTCAACGTCGCCCCCGACGGTGGCTGGTTCGGCTACGCCAATCTCACGGAGCGCCAGTACTCCCCCGGACCGAACATCGATTTCTGGCTGCTGGGCCTCCAAATCCTCGGGATCTCGTCGCTGGCGGCGGGATTCAACTTCATCGTCACTATCCTGAACCTGCGGGCGCCCGGCATGAAGCTGATGCGGCTCCCCACGTTCACGTGGATGACGCTCGTCACCCAGTTCCTGATCATCACGGCGTTCCCGGTGATCACGGTCGGCCTCGTGTTCCTGATGTTCGATCGCTTCTTCGGGGCGCACTTCTACGTGCACGAGGCGGGGGCGACGCCGATCCTGTGGCAACACCTGTTCTGGCTGTTCGGCCACCCGGAGGTGTACATCCTCATCCTGCCGGCGATGGGGATCGTGTCGGATGTGCTGCCCACGTTCGCCCGGAAGCCCCTGTTCGGCTACACCGTCGTGGTGTACTCGGGGATCCTGATCGGCTTCATGGGGTGGGGGGTGTGGAGCCACCACATGTTCTCGGTCGGCCTCGGGCCCATCGCCGACTCCGTGTTCGCCGCCACCACAATGCTCATCGCCGTGCCCACCGGCGTGAAAATCTTCAACTGGATTGCGACGCTGTGGGGCGGCGCCATCCGCGGCACGACGGCGCTGCACTTCGCCGTCGGCTTCATTGCTATGTTCATCATCGGCGGGCTCTCGGGCGTGACCCATGCGTCGCCTCCCGCCGACCTGCAGCAGACCGACACCTACTACGTGGTGGCACACATCCACTATGTGCTGTTCGGCGGCACCATCCTCGGACTGTTCGCCGGGATCTACTACTGGTGGCCCAAGATGACGGGGCGGCTCTTGTCTGAGCCACTGGGCAAGTGGCACTTCTGGCTGCAGTTCCTCGGCATGAACCTGGCGTTCTTTCCGATGCACTTCATCGGCCTCCTGGGCATGCCACGCCGCATCTACACCTACTCGGCCGATCTCGGTGTGAGCGATCTCAATCTCGTCTCGACGGTCGGCGCGTTCCTCATCGCCGTCGCGATGCTGGTCTTCCTGCACAACATGTGGCGCACGCGTCGTCACGGGCAGCGCGCCTCCAACGACCCCTGGGGCGGCGCGTCGCTCGAGTGGAGCATCCCGTCCCCACCGCCGGTCTACAATTTTTCCGTGATCCCCACGGTCACGAGCCGCCTGCCGCGCTGGACCACGGAGCGCCACGGGCCGATGAAGGATCCGCCGGCCGTGCCGCCGGGTCCGATTCACGTGCCGGGTGGATCGTGGTGGCCGCTCGTCGCGGCGCTCGGTCTGCCGGTCATGGCGCTGTCGGCGCTCACCCATACACTGTGGGTCGTGTTCGTCGGTGCCGCCCTGCTGCTCGTCGGCATTTATGGGTGGGCGTTCGAGCCCTTTGAGGTCTGAGCGATGACGCACGCTGCCACCGCGCACCACACGAGCATGGGGCTCGACAACCGCAAGATGGCCTTCTGGGCGTTCATCGGCTCGGAGTGCCTGCTGTTCGGCTCGCTCATCTCGACCTATCTCGTCTACAAGGGGAGGAGCGTCGTCGGGCCGTACCCGCACGAGATCCTCAATATCCCCTTCACGTCGGTGAGCACGTTCGACTTGCTGATGTCGAGCCTCATGATGGTGCTGGCACTGGCGGCGGTGCAGCGCGGCGACATGAAGTGGGGGAAGATCTGGCTGTTCTCGACGGCCCTGCTCGGCCTCGTGTTCCTCGGCGGGCAGGTGATCGAGTTCACCGAGTTCGTCCACAAGGGCCTGACGATGAGCACCAACCTGTTCGGCTGCACGTTTTTCGTGCTGACCGGGACGCACGGCGCGCACGTAGCGGTCGGGGTCCTGTGGTTGCTCACCTTGTGGGTGCGCGCGCTCCAGGGGAAGCTCGGGCCCGCCAACGCCATGACGGTCGAGATCACGGGGCTCTACTGGCACTTCGTGGACGTGGTGTGGATCATCATCTTCACCGTGGTTTACCTGATCCAATGAGCGACGAGCACCAGCATCCCACCGTCGACGTCTACCTGCGGGTCGCCGCGGCGCTCGTGATTCTCACCGTGCTCGAGGTGGGCGTCTTCTACGTGCCGGCGTTTCACCCGGTGCTCGTGCCGGTGCTGCTGGTGCTCTCGACCGCGAAGTTCGCGCTGGTGGTCATGTTCTACATGCACTTGAAGGCCGACAGCAAGCTCTTCACGTTCCTGTTCGGCGCCCCGCTGCTGCTCGCCCTGGGCGTGATGGTGGCGCTGCTGTTCCTCTTCTTTGGTGCGCTCACGCTCAGGGGTGGTGGTGCCGCGGGAGCCGGATGACGCTGCCCGCGCCAGCCCCGGGGCCCTGGCAGCACTGGGACCTGCATCCGAGCGTGATTATCGGGCTCGTCCTCCTGGGCGGGCTCTATGTGTATTGGGGAGGGCTCTCGCGGGCGACGCCGCGGCGGCGCGTCGTGTCATTCGCCGGGGCGCTGGTGGTGCTGGGCCTGGCGCTCAACGGCCCGCTGCACAACCTCTCGGACTCCTACCTCTTCAGCGCGCACATGGTGCAGCACCTCATCCTCACGCTCGTCTTCCCGCCGCTGCTGCTCTACGGGACGCCCGCGTGGGTGGTCCGGCCTTTGGTTCGGCCTCGCTGGGTGCTCCAGTTCGCGCGCTGGGCCACACGTCCGCTCGTCGCGGGCGCGCTCTTTTCGGTACCGATCACGCTGTGGCACTTCCCGCAATTCTACGAGGCGGCGCTGCAGCACCATCCGCTCCACATCGTGCAGCACCTGGTCTTCCTTGCCACCGCCGTCATCATGTGGTGGCCGGTGCTGTCACCTGTGCCCGAGCTGCCGCGCGCGAGCTACGGCACACAGCTGCTGTATCTCTTCGCGCTCGGGCTGCCGATGTCGCTTGCTGGTGCGCTGATCACGCTCGCGGACGGGGTGCTGTACCCGTTCTACGTCTCGGCCCCCCGGGTGTGGGGCCTCACGCCCGCCGCCGATCAGCAGCTCGGCGGCCTATTGATGTGGGTGGTGGGGACGATCTACCTGTGGGTGGCCGCGAGCGTGGTGTGGTTCCGGTGGAGCGCGCGGGAAGAGTCCGGTGACGTGGAAGGGGCGGTGCCGCTGGAGGCCTACTCTACTCCCCCTCGTCCGTCTCCCCGAGGGGATGCACGCGGAGGGCCTCTTTGATCTTGGGGTGTTCCCGCCACAAGTAGTAGCCCATGCCATAGGCCGCGATGGCGTTCCCGATCGCCACGTTCCACCAGGCGAGCGCGCCCAGCAGCGGCTGCGCGAGCACCGCGAGCATGATGTAGAACCCGAACTCGAACACCGCAAAGCTCACGACGATGAGATACAGGGTCGGCGGGGCCACTTCGACCTCCGCGGCGAGCGCCGCCGCGACCGTGCCGACGATGATGAACGCGCAGATGTGGATCATGGTGTACGGAAGGACACGGGAGAAGGCGATCACGACCTGGGCGGGGTCGTGCACCCCCCAGAACACCGCGGAGCCGAGCATGGCGGGTGTGAAGAACGGCCGGCCCGCGATCACATCGACGATCAGGAACCAGAGCGCGACCGCCGCGGCCCCGATCAGGCCGGCGATGAACCCTTCGCGCAGGATCCGCGTCAACTGCATGAGTTTCAATATAGGATCGCTCCAAGGCGGTGCCAGTACTGACCCCGGGCTTGCGCCCGGGGTTCGTACAGACGATCTCGTATAGGCCCCTCACCCACGATGCCCCATGACCGTTGCCCGTCGCCTCGTCTTTCCGGTGTGCCTGCTCGTCGGCCCGCTGCTCGTGATCGTCGCGGGAACGCTGCATCCCGATCTGGCGGGCGACGGTGCCGCCCAGCTCGCGGCCATCGCGCAGTGCAGCGCGTGGCGGGCGATCCACTGGACGTTCCTGTTCAGCTTCCCGCTGGCGCTCACGGGGCTCGTGGGCTTGGCGCGCGTGCACGCCGGGAACCCCGGGGAAAGCGCGGTCCGCGCCGGTCTGATCGTCGGGACGTTTGCCTACGGAGCCTGGACGGTAACCGTGGCGTTCATGGGCGCCGCAGGGGCGTCTCTGGCGCACAGCTTCACCGTGGCCGACGCCGGCATGACCGCGACACGGGCGGTGTTTCTGTTCGACATGATCCAGCCGTTCGCGCTCGCGACCCAACGGGTGGCGGGATTCGCGCTCGGCCTGTCGAGCTGTCTCTTCGCCTGGGGTGTGTCCGACGGGAAGGTGTTGCCCCGCTGGCTGGCCACGGGTGGACTGGCGGCCGGTGCGGTGGCGATGGCGCTCGCGCTGGTGTTCCGGGAAGACACGAAGGCCGACCAGGCGGCCTTCGTGCTTCCGGTGTTGTGGCAGCTCGTTACGGGGGCTGTCGGGCTGCTGCTCTCAGCGCGCCCGGAGACGGACGATGCGGCCGGCCCAGCCGTCCGTCGCGTCGGGACTGCGTGACAGCACCTGCAGCGTCACGACGTCGCCCGGCTTGACCTTCTTCAGCGCCTCGCGGAACGCGGCGCGCGTGCGGGTGGGCACGCCGTTCACCGCGATGATGATGTCGGGGCCACCGGGCTCGTCGCTCGCCTGGAGCCGCTGGAAGGCCGGCCCCTCCGGTGAGACGTCCGTCACCACCAGACCGCCGCCCCGCTCGAGCACCGACCGGAGCCGGACGTCGCGTGCGTCGTCCTGCGTGAGCGGCTCGATCGAGATGCCGAGCATCTCTTCTTTGCTGGACGCGTCGTTCTTGGACTTGGAGGACACCGACGCCACCTCGCTGTCCGCCTCGCCCGGCGCCCGCACCAACCGCACCGTTACGGTCTTTTTCTCACCGCCCTGACGCAGCACGGTGACCTCGACCGTCTCTCCCGGCTTCTTGAATGCCACCCGCTGCTGCAGCTGGGGCGTGTTGTCCACCGGCTGGCCGTCCACGGCGATGATCACATCGCCGGGCTGGATGCCGGCCTTGCGCGCGGGGGAATCGTCGCTCGTGTAGCTGTCCACCACGACGCCGCTGATCTGCTTCAGACCCACGGCGTCGGCGTCCTCCTGCCGCGCATCGTGGATGGCGACGCCCATGACGGCGCGCTCCACCCGCCCGGTCTTGACGAGCTGGTCCATCACGGTGCGCGCCAGGTTCATCGGGATGGCGAAGCCGTAGCCCGCATAGAATCCGGTTTCGCTCGCGATCGCCGAATTGATGCCGATCACCTGGCCCCGGATGTTCACGAGCGGTCCCCCTGAATTGCCGGGATTGATGGCCGCGTCGGTCTGGATGAAGTCCTGGATCGCGTAGCGCGTCTGCTGCAGGCCCGCGAGCAGCCGCCCCTTGGCGCTCACGATCCCGGCGGTCACCGTGAACGCGAACGCCTCCCCCAGCGGGTTGCCGATGGCGAGGACCCACTCGCCCACGCGCGCCGAGTCGGAATTGCCGAAAGCCACGCCCGGCAGGCCGCGGGCGTCGATCTTGATGACGGCGACGTCGGTGTTCGGATCGGTGCCCACGACCTTCGCGGTGAACTCGCGCTTGTCGTACAGGCGCACGGTTACCTTGTCGGCGCCCGCGACCACATGGTTGTTGGTGAGGATGTAGCCGTCGGCCGAGACGATGAACCCCGACCCCGATCCCTGCTCGACCTGCGGCCGCCGGCGCAGGTTCGGGAAGAAGTCCTGGAATCCGGGCGGCAGGCGCTGGTTGTCGTCCGCCCGCTCGACGTGCTGGGACCGGATGAACACGACGGACGGTTTCACGTGCTCGGCGACCGCGACGAACGCGTCCTGGAAGTCACCCGCCGACTTGATGGCCGGCGCCGAGAGCTCCGGCGCTGCCGGGGCCGGCTGGGAAGAGAGCGGGGGCACGACCAGCGTCTCCGCCGCGCCGCTCTTCTTCGGCAGATTGAGGGTCGACGCGAACGCCAGTCCGAAGACGAAGGCGATCGCCACCAGAGTTCCAAACTTCAACCAGTCCCGCGTGCGTACCGGCATCAGCGTTTCGTCCGTTTAGAGGGTGTTAATTCTTCTTCTTGTCATCATCCACGATCTCGTAGTCGGCATCGACCACGTTGTCCTTCTTCTCCGGCCCCGCCCCCGCCGCATCGCCTCCGGCCGGTTGCTCGGCGCCGCCGGGGGCTCCCGCGCCGCGCTGCGCCGCGTACAACGACGCGCCCGCGGCGGAGTAGGCCTGCTGCAGTTCCTCCAGCGCCTTGGAGATCTCGTCCCCGGCGCCCGAGCGAAGGGCCTGCTTCGCCCCCTCCACGGCCTTGTCGAGCCGGGTCTTGAGCGAGGCGTCGAGCTTGTCGACCCATTCCTTGGAGCTCTTCTCCACTTCGTACACCAGCGTGTCGAGGCGGTTGCGCCGCTCGATTTCCTCGCGCCGCCGCTTGTCTTCCGCGGCGTGGGCCTCGGCATCCTTGACCATCTTGTCGATGTCCTTGTCGCCGAGCCCCGACGAGGCCTCGATGCGGATCTTCTGCTCCTTGCCGGTGGCCTTGTCCTTCGCGGACACGTGCAGGATCCCGTTCGCGTCGATGTCGAACGTCACCTCGACCTGCGGCACGCCGCGCGGAGCGGGTGGGATGCCCGTCAGCTGGAACTTGCCGATAGTGCGATTGTCGCTCGCCATCTGGCGCTCGCCCTGGAGCACGTGGATCTCGACGGTGGTCTGGTTATCCTCGGCGGTCGAGAACACCTCCGACTTCTTGGTCGGGATGGTGGTGTTCCGCGTGATGAGCACCGTGGTGACACCGCCCAGGGTCTCGATGCCGAGCGACAGGGGCGTCACGTCGAGCAGCAAGACGTCTTTCACCTCGCCCGCCAGCACGCCGCCCTGGATGGCCGCGCCGATCGCCACGACTTCGTCGGGGTTCACGCCCTTGTGGGGCTCCTTGCCGAAGAACGCCTTGACGATCTCCTGCACCTTGGGCATGCGGGTCTGGCCGCCCACCAGGATCACCTCGTCGATCTCGGTCGGCTTGAGTCCGGCGTCCTTGAGCGCTTGCTCCATCGGAGGCATGGTCCGCTTGACCAGGTCGTCCACCAACTGCTCCAGCTTCGCCCGGGTGAGGGTGAGGTTGAGGTGCTTGGGCCCCGACTGGTCCGCCGTGATGAACGGGAGATTGATCTCCGTTTGCATGACGGTGGACAGCTCCATCTTGGCCTTCTCGGCGGCTTCCTTCAGCCGCTGCAGTGCCATGGGGTCCTTGGACAGATCGATGCCCTGGTCGCGCTTGAACTCCGCCACCAGCCACTCCATGATGCGCGCGTCGAAGTCGTCGCCCCCCAGGTGCGTGTCGCCATTGGTCGACTTCACTTCGAACACGCCCTCGGCCAGCTCGAGCACGGAGATGTCGTACGTGCCGCCACCCAGGTCGTAGACCGCGATCTTCTCTTCCTTCTTCTTATCGAGGCCGTACGCCAGCGCCGACGCCGTCGGCTCGTTGATGATACGCACCACGTCGAGCCCGGCGATCTTGCCGGCATCCTTGGTGGCTTGGCGCTGCGAGTCGTTGAAGTACGCGGGGACGGTGATGACGGCCTTCTCGACCTTGTGGCCGAGGTAGTCTTCCGCCGTCTGCTTCATCTTCTGGAGGATCATCGCCGAGATCTCGGGTGGCGTATAGCGCTTGCCCTGGATCTCGACCGAGGCGAGGCCGTTCGGCCCTTCGACCACCTTGTAGGGTACCCGCTTCGTCTCTTCCACCACCTCACTCGTCCGCCGGCCCATGAAGCGCTTGATCGAGAAGACGGTGTTCTGGGGGTTGGTTACGGCCTGACGCTTTGCCACCTGCCCGACGAGCCGCTCGCCATCCTTCGTGAACGCGACCACGGACGGGGTGACGCGCCCGCCTTCGGCGTTGGGGATGACGACGGGATCGCCACCCTCCATGACCGCCACTACCGAATTGGTAGTGCCAAGGTCGATCCCGATGATTTTCTCAGCCATGACGAGTGCTCCTTATCCTGGGGTTGATGCGCGCTGCTAACGCCCCGTCGCACAGGCAAGCCCTGTGCCCATAAAAGATGCCAGATTGACAGCCTGTCGCCAGTTGGTGGAGGTTGGTGCAGGCTAGTGGAGGCTGAGGCGGTGCCGGAGCAACCTCCCCCAACCTCCACCGTCCTCCCAACCCTCCACAACCTTAGATTTTAGTCCGTGCTGCCCTACAAAGACGAAAACCCCACCGAACTGACACCCGTCGTCACGGTCGGCATCATCGTGCTAAACGTCCTCGCCTGGCTGTTCGTTCAGGGCGCGGGCGCACCGGAGCCCTTGGCGCGCTCGGTCTGCCAGCTCGGACTGATTCCCGGTGAGGTGCTGCACAGCGTGCCGCCGGGGACTGCGGTGCCGCTCGGGGAGGGCCTACGCTGCGTCCTCACCGCCGACGCGAACTGGTGGACGGTCGTCACCTCGATGTTCATGCACGGTGGTTGGCTGCACCTGATCGGCAACATGTGGTTCCTGTGGGTGTTCGGGAACAACATCGAGGACTCGATGGGGCACACCCGGTTCGTGGTGTTCTACCTCCTGTCCGGCGTAGCGGCCGCGGCGACCCAGATCATCGTCGATCCCGGCTCCCGAATCCCGATGGTCGGAGCGTCCGGGGCGATCAGCGGCGTGATGGGGGCGTATATCCTGCTCTACCCGCGGGTGCGCGTGCATACACTCATCACGCTGGGCTTTTTCTTTACGACGGTCACGCTGCCCGCCTACGTGATCCTCGGCTACTGGTTCCTGCTGCAGCTGCTGTTCGGGACGGTGGGCGCGATCTCCGGCGCGCAGGGCGGGGTGGCGGTCTGGGCGCATGTCGGTGGTTTCGTCGCGGGCCTGCTGCTCATCAAGCTGTTCGCGAATTCCGAATACCTGGAGCGACGTCGCGGTGGGATGCTCATCCTTCCGCGTGGTGCTTGATCGTCTTTCCTTCCACCACGAACACGACGTCTTCCGCGATGTTGGTGGCCAGGTCCGCCACGCGCTCGAGGTTGCGGCTGACGAGAAACAGATCCATGGCCGCCCCGATGATGTGCGGATCTTCCATCATATGGGTGAGCAGGATGCGGAACACGGAGTGATGCAGGGCGTCGACGGAATCGTCGCGCCGGCAGATTTCCCGTCCCAGCTTCGGGTCCCCGCGCACGAACGCGTCCAGCGCGCCGGAGAGCATCGCGCGCGCCTGACGGGCCATCT
>Ga0209577_10000102_pt1 | contig 78210 bp, 72 predicted proteins | sample GraSoiAngelo_109_FD_185874 | JGI IMG/M metagenome (GOLD analysis project Ga0209577, IMG submission 185874) | Grasslands soil microbial communities from the Angelo Coastal Reserve, California, USA - 14_0903_12_20cm (SPAdes) (version 2) | ecosystem: Environmental > Terrestrial > Soil > Grasslands... | reverse complement strand
CAGCCGCCCGCAGCAGCAGACTCGTCCCTTCACTTTACGGTGAGGGCCGATAATTTAGGGTGTGCGACTGTCCGTTTTTTCTCGCCGCAACGGCCGCTGTCGGGAAGGTTGACCGACCGCTCGGGGTGAATTGTCGACGTTCGTGCGAGCTAGGCAAAGCGCTAAATGGGCGGCAGGATTCAAAGCTGCGACCCTTACCTTCCGAACTTCTGATCGTCGGAGATCACGAGGTATCACCGGTGGTCAACGATAGTGTGGGTAACTGTGCGGGTAACTGTTCGCTCGCGGGGAATCAAAAGCCGGTGGGCTCAACAAGTTGGCTGCACCGTTCGATTCCGTCACGCCCCATAACGTTCACGCTTGAGCAGCGCGTGTCCAATCGCCCCGCTCAGGCCGCCGGAGTTCGCAACAATCATGTCGCAGCTCATTACCGTCGTGTGTAGCAGCGCCCATCCTATCGCGGACATGCCCGTATTCAGAATGCTGAGCAGGTTGGGATAGTCTTTCCGACCGGCCGCGAACAGCCCCGCGCTCGTCAACCCGAAGGCCACTAACAATCCTGAAGAAGCCGTTCGACAATATCGAAGTGCTGCAGCTCGCGAGCGCTCTGCCGGAGAAGTGGCGCGTGGCCGAAGTCGCCCGGCGCCGCGTGCAGGATCTGGAAACGCGGGTCGAGCTGAGTACCGACGCTCTGCAACGCAGCAATGCCCGGCCAGCCGACGCCAACGAGCGACTGGCGCTGCAGACAGAGCAGCGCCGACAAAAAGGCAGCGGCGGCTAATCCGGCGACCTGCCACAGGGCGATTAGCGGAAAGTCCAGCCCTTTGGAGGCGCCGGCGAGCCAAGGCGGCGAGTTCCGCTGCGAAACCTTCTCGGCCAAGGTCAAGGCCCTTCGCCGAGCATGTTGCCAAGGCGCCGCCCGGTGGTTAAAACTGCGCACCCGATGAACCCGATGCGCGCGGACGTAGGAGACCCCGAGGCACGATGCCATGAAGCTCATGAACGGCAGGCGGCCGGTACACCCCGGCGAGGTGTTGCGCGAGAACTTCCTGCGGCCGGCGCGGCTGAGCGCGAGTGCGCTCGCGAAGGCGTTGCGCCTGCCGGCGCCGCGTATCAACCAGATCCTGCGAGAGCGGCGCGGCATTTCCGCCGATACAGCCATGCGGCTCGCACGCTACTTCCACGGCGAGGCGCAGGCGTGGATGAACCTGCAGGCGCGCTATGACCTGCGCCGGGCAGAGATCTCGAAGGGCAGGAGGATCCGAAGCGAGGTCAAGCCGAGCCGCTCGTGAGCGAGCCGCACGGGCGCGAAGCGGGCTGGAAAAAAGGACCGGCCTCGGAGGCGGGGGACGTGATTTCGGAAAACTGAGAGTCTGACGCCATCGCTATCCCTGAGCCCTGGTTGCCATCCTGGCATTCCGCCATCCATGGGCGCGCTGCCCTCCGTGGCAGCGAACAGACCGACCCTCTCAGATTCCCTCAGATCACATCGCGTCCTCCGCCTCGAGGCCGTTAAGTACGCGTCGCACCGGTTGGGGGGTTAATCCGGACGACGCGGTCTCGGTTGCACGAGCGGGCTCGTGCAGTGACTGTCTGGCGTCTGTGAGCAGCTCGTCGATGCCCACAGGACGCCGTGGATTGAAATGTGCGATTCCGACGCGCAGCGACAGCGGCGGCAGGTCGCTGCCGGGATGCTGTGGCGGGACGCGCAGCATGAGCGCGCCGCGCGAGGCGTACTCCGGGTTCGTGGTCAGGGCGGCGAACCCGGCGCCCTCGAGCCGGCCGAGGACCTCGTAGACCCCGTAGCTCGGGTAGAGATCGCGCATGAAGTTGCCCATCTGCCGCAGCAGCACGTCGGCCGCGGTGGGGCCCATGGCTTCGACGACCCGCGCAAGGTCATTGACCTCGAAGTAGACGAGGTGGACCGCGGAGCCATCGCGGGCCGCGACATCGAGCAGTCGCGTGCCGATCTGCACGAAGCCGCGCTGGTTGCAGAGCCCGGTGAGCTCGTCGGTCACCGTGGCACAGCGGAGCGACTGCACGAGGCTCAACAGCGCCTTCAGCTGCACCGAGATCCGCTGGGCTTTGCTCAGACCCTGGCCGCGCAGCAGCTCCGACAGCAGTCGCCGGATGCGTGCCTCGTCGCCCTCCATGACGGCGACGCGCAGCAGCCCGCCGAGCTCGGCATGGCGCGCGCGTAACGCGCCTCGTTCGACCGACTGCATGGACTGCGACACTGAGGCGGCTTGCATCGGACCTTTCCTGGACGGCAGCCACTCGACCTGTGACCAAAGCATAATGCTGGCCCGGTAGCGCCTCGACGGAGGCCCCCCTTAATTCGGCGTCGGCTTAAGGCGGATTGTTGGGTAGGGAAGTCCCTACACAAGCCGCGACACGGATGTCACGAAGTCTTGACAGGCTAGCGAGTGTTCGTTACTGCCCCCGGGCAGCTCAAGGATGGTGCTGCGGTGCTGCGGCGATCGCGGGTGGCCCAGCCAAGCTCGAGCTTGACCGATGGCCGCGCCTGTCCCCGCGGGCCCTCGGCTCAGGCGGTGCGCGCGACGGTCGCCTCGAGCTCAGCACGGGTCTCTTTTATATGAGCGCGCACCAGGCGCTCGGTCTCCTTGCCGTCGCGCCGAGCCCAGGCACGATAAATCGCATGGTGCTCGCGCGCGGCTCGCGTGACCCGACCGGCCGGCTGCAGGTGCAGGCGCACGTAGCGCTCCGAGAGGGTATGAAGCCGATAGAGCACCTCGCTCGTCACCGGGTTGAGACGTGGCACGACGAGTGCGAGATGGAACGCGCAGTTGAGATCTCCCGCCACCGGGAGCTGCCCGGCCGCGAGCGCCGCGTTGAGCGCCTGAAGGGCCGCGGCCGCCGCCTCGCGTTCGGTGGTCGACGCAGCGCGGGCGCCCTTGGCGGCGCAGCGCGGCTCGATGTCGAGGCGCAGGCGGAACACCTCCGCCACCTCCGCTCTCGAGAGAGGCCGAACCTGAAATCCGCGGTAGGCGAAGATGTCGACCAGGCCCTCGGAGCGCAGCTCGAGCAGCGCCTCGCGCACCGGGATCTTGCTGGTGCCGAACTCGGCCGCGATCGAGTCCTGCAGGAGCTGCGCCCCGGGCGCGTAGGCGCCCGAGAGGATCTTCTCGCGGATGCGGACTCTGATCTGCCCGCTGACGGTGCGCGTCAGCGGCTCCGCGGTGGCGCCCCTGGGCGTGGCGCCCGCGGCCGTGGCGCTCATGGACGAATGCCCCAGCAGAAGGGATCGTCGGGATCGAGCCGCAACCTGGCCTCGCCGGTAACGTGGGCAGCGCCGGTGATGGTCGGGGTGATCTCGCCGCGGTCGCGCGCGTGCCAGCGGTAGCGCGCGCTGAAGCTGCTGCCGATCAGGCTCTCCTGGGTCCACGTCTCGCCCTCTTCGAGCTCGCCCTCGGCCGCGAGACAGGCGAGCTTGGCGCTGGTGCCGGTGCCGCACGGGGAGCGATCGTAGGCACGGCCCGGGCAGAGCACGAAGTTGCGTGCGCGCGGAGCGCCGCCGGGCGAGCGGGCGAACAGCTCGACGTGATCGACCTCGGGGAAACCGGCGGCATTCACCGCCTGCCGGAGCTGCCAGGCAAACTCACTCAGGGCCGCCACGTTGCCGGGCTCTATGTCGAGCGGCTGCTCGTGGGTGAGAAAGAACCAGTTGCCGCCCCAGGCGATGTCGCCCCGGACGCTGCCGACGCCCCCGACCGGAACGCGCACCTGCCGCGCCTTGCGGTAGCTCGTGACATTCTCGACATCGATGCGGCCGTCCGCGTGGAGGCGCGCATTCACCATTCCGACCGGGGTGTCGATGCGAAAGCTCCCCGGAGTGCATCGCCCCGCGTGCGCGAGCGAGGCGATGAGCCCGATCGTTCCGTGGCCGCACATGCCGAGGAAGCCCACGTTGTTGAAGAAGATCACGCCGAAGTCGCAGTCGGCGCGGTGCGGCGTGCACAGTAGCGCCCCGACCAGCGCCTCGGACCCGCGCGGCTCGTTGACGATGGCCGAGCGATACCGATCGAAGTGCTCGCGAAAGCGCTCGAGGCGGTCGGCGAGGGGGCCGGTTCCGAGGTCCGGCCCCCCCTCGATGACGAGCCGGGTCGGCTCACCCGCGGTATGCGAATCGATGACCTCGATCGCGATGGGTCCGCGGCTCGCTGTCATGGCGTGGTGCGCTCACATCGGGCGCGTGGCGCGCGCCCGCTCGACCCGCCGGGCGACATCGGCGCGCCGCTCGCCCGCGAGCGGCAGCCTTGGGGGGCGCACGCGCTCCGAGCCCCGGCCCATGAGGGCCTCGGCGAGCTTGATGGACTGCACCAGGTCGGGGTCCGAGTCGAGGTGCAGGAGCGGCATGAACCAGCGGTAGATCCGGCGGGCGCGCTCGAGGTCGTCTGCGCGGATGGCCTCATAGAGCGCCAGCGACTCGGCGGGGAAGGCGTTGGTGAGCCCCGATACCCAGCCCCGCGCCCCGAGCGTCAGCGCCTCGAAGACGACATCATCGAGCCCGGCGAACAGCACGTAGCGCTCGCCGAGCGCGTTCAGCAAGTCGGTGAAGCGGCGCGGGTCGGGCGCGGACTCCTTGATCGCCACGATGTTCCTGAGCTCGGCCAGGCGCTCGAGCGTCTCGATCTCGATGTTGACCCGGTAAGCGGGCGGATTGTTGTAGAGCATGATCGGCAGCGAGGTGGCCTGGGCGACCGCGCGCAGGTGGTACTCGAGCTCGGCGCGCGTCGGCACGTAGACCATCGCCGGCAACACCATCAGACCGTCGACCCCGATGCGCTCGGCGTCGCGGGCGTAGGCCACGGCACTCGCGGTGGTGAGCTCCGAGACCCCGGCAATGAGCGGCACCCGCCCGCCGACGGTCTCGACCGCGCCCTTGAGCACGGTGCGCTTCTCCTCGGCGGTGAGGGAGTTGTTCTCCCCGACGGTGCCGAGCAGCACCACGCCGTGAACCCCGTCGCGCACCAGCGCCGCCTGCACGGCCGAGGTCGCCGTGGCGTCGAGCGCGAGGTCGGCGCCGAACTGGGTGGTGGCCGCCGGAAAGACTCCGGACCAGGAGCAGTGGGCAGGGGTGCTCATGGAGTGCCTCCTGTGCCGCCGCGGGCTTCAGTGCGCGTGGGATCGTAGATCGTATACGATCGACTCATGGGGGAACAAGACTCGGTCGCGGTGATCGGCGCCGGAGTCGTCGGCTGTGCGATCGCCTGGAGCCTGACTCGCGAGGGGTGGCCGGTGATGCTCGCCGATCCTGCGGAGCCAGGCGCCGGGGGAGCGAGCTTCGGCAACGCGGGGCACCTCGGCGCTGAGCTGGTCGAGCCCCTGCCTTCCCCGGCACTGCTGTTCGGCTTCTGGCGGCAGCTGTTCGTGTTCGGAGGCGCGCTCGACATCCCGTGGCGCCGGCTGCCGCAGTTTGCGCCCTGGGCGTGGCGCTTCGCCGCCGCCGCCTTCCGTCAGCGTGCCAACACCCGGCAATTTGCGCCGCTGGTGAGACCCGCGGCCGCGGCGTGGGAGCGCACGCTGCGCGAGGTCGGGAGCCGGGCGCTCCTGCGCCGCAACGGCCACCACCAGGTCTGGCTCACCCCCGCCGGCGCGAGAAAAGCGGCCGCCGAGGCGCGCCGCATGGAGAGGCTCGGCGTCCCGACCGCACCTGCGCCGCCAGAGCTGCTGCGCGCGGTGGCCCGCGCCGCGGGCACCGACACCATCGCGGGTCTCGAGTTTCCCGACACCGGCCACGTGCTCGATCCGCGCGGAGTCTGCGCGGCCCTGGCGCGTGCGGCGGTCGCGCGCGGCGCGAGCGTGCGGCGCTTGCGCGTGCTCGAGCTCGCCCCGCGCGGCGACCGCATCGAGCTGCGCACCGATGCCGGGACGCTCACCGTGAGCGCGGCGATCGTGTGCGCCGGCGTCTGGTCGGCGCCGCTCCTCGCTCGCTTCGGCTTGCGCGCGCCGCTCGAGGCGGTGCGCGGCTATCACGTCGAGCTGCCCGGGCACGCCCCGCTCGCCGATGCGCCGGTGATCTACATGGATGATGACATCGTGGTGACGCCGTTGGCCTCGCGGCTGCGCGCGACGAGCTACATGGAGTTCTCGGTCCCCGAGGCCGCCCCCGACCCGCGCAAGCCCGCACGCCTCGCGGCCACCCTGAGGCGGCTCGGGTATCGCTGCGACAGCGGCAACTCCGGATGGGTTGGCCCGCGTCCGGTCCTTCCGGACTACCTGCCCGGCATCGGTCGGGTGCCGGGCGGAGCGCGAGTGTTCTACGCGATCGGCCATCATCATCTCGGGCTGACGCTCGCGCCGGTCACCGCCGAGCTCATCGTCGCGCTCGTGGCCGGTCGCGAGCCCGAGCACGACGTGCGCGGCTTCGACCTCAGGCGCTTCGGCTGAGGCGGCGGGCAGCGGGGCAGCTCAGGGGGCGCGGAAGTCCTCGGCAACCGCTTCGAGCAGCGTCGGGCCCGCCCGCGTGAGGGCGGCGCGCAGCTCCTCCGCGAGAGCCGCCGCTCCGTGCACACGGACGCCGGTCGCGCCGCACGCGGCAGCGAGCGCCGCGAAGTCGGGATTACGCGCCACGACGCCGATCGGCGTAATGCCGGCGGCGCGCATGTCGTCGCGGATCTGCCCGAGGGCGCCGTTGTTCCAGACTACGACCGGAAGAGTCAGGTCGAGCTCCACGGCGGTCATGAGCTCCGGTAGCGTGAACTGCACCCCGAAATCTCCCGCGAGCGCCACCACCGGGCGCTGCGGCTGCGCGATCTTCGCACCGAGGGCGGCGGGCAGGGCAAACCCGAGCGCGCCGTAGCCCGACGGGTGAAACCACAGTCCCGGACGCTCGGCGGGAAATGCGTAGTTGCCGAGGTAGGCGAGCTGGGTCATGTCGGTGAACACCACGCCGTCGGCGGGCACGCTCTCGCGCAGGGCCTGCACGGCGGCGAGGCGCGCGCGCGAGGGCGCATCGAACTGCGCCTCGACGCGCGCGCGATAGGCGGCCGCGGCGCCCGAGGCCGTGCGCCACCCCTTGCGCGTGCGGCAGTCCCCCGCGAGCGCCTCGAGACTCGCGGCCGCATCGCCCCTCACCACCACGTCGGCCGCGAACTGGTCGGCGAGCTTGAAGTCGTCGACGTCGAGGCGCACCAGCCGCCCGCTCATCGCGAGGCGCGTGGTCGTGTAAACGTCGGTCTCGGAGAGCTCAGTTCCCGCCGCGATCACGACATCGGCGGCGGCGACGAGCTCCTGGATCGCAGCAAACGGCAGGCTGGCGCCGAGATTGGCGGGATGGCTCTCGGCGACCACGCCCTTGCCGGCGACCGTGGTGACGAGATAGCCGTCGGTGGCTTCCACCAGTCGCCGCAGCGCGGCTCCCGCGCCCCGGGCGCCGCCCCCGGCGATGAACAGCGGCCGCTCGGCCTCCGCGAGCAGCGCGTGCGCGGCCGCGAGCGACGCGGGCGAGGGCGGTGGCGCGCCGCCGCCGCGCGCGAAGCGCTCTGGGCGCAGCGGCGTCGGCTCGGGGAGCAGGTCGAGCGGGATCTCGAGATAGGCGGGTCGCGCCCGTGCCGCCCGGAGCGTCGCGAACGCGGCGCGCAGATGGTCGCGCACGTCCTGGGCGCTCAGCGCGCTGCGGGCGAGGCCCGTGACCCCGGCGGCGATGGCGCGCTGGTCCTCGAGCTCGTGCAGCACGCCCCAGCGCTTGCCGAGCGAGGCGCGCACCGGGCTGCTCGCGATCACCAGCAGCGGCACCGAGTCCGAATACGCCTGCGCGATGGCGGTGAGCGCGTTGGTGAGGCCCGGGCCGGAGATCACGAACGCCGCCGCCACCGAGCCGCTCGCGCGCGCGTAGCCGTCGGCGGCGAAGCCGGCGTTCTGCTCGTGACGCACCAGCACGTGGCGCAGCCGGGCGCATTCGAGCCCGCGATACAGCTCGATGTTGTGAACGCCCGGAATGCCGAACACGGTGTCGACGCCGTTGGCCGCCAGCGTCTCGACAACGTACCGTCCGACCGTCCAGGGAGCCGAGCTCATGCGCTTGAAATGTTAACACCGCCCACGCACAGTAAGAACGTGAATTACTCGGCGCTGGTGCATCGGATCGGCGGTCACGGCGCCGACGCGTGGCTCACGCACTACGAGGCAGTCGCCGCGCGCGAGCGCGGCGAGGACGTGCTGATCCTGAGCGTCGGCGATCCGGATCTCGAGACGCCCGCGCCCGTCATCGAGCGCGCCGTCGCGCAGCTTCGCGGTGGCGATACCCACTACGTGCCCGCGGCCGGCCGCGCCGCGCTGCGCGAGGCGATCGCCCGGGCGCACGTCGCGCGCAGCGGTCAGCCGATCGGCGCGGAGAACGTCGTGTACTTCGCCGGCGCGCAGAACGCGCTCTTCGCCGCCTCGCTGTGCCTCGCGGGGCCGGGCGACGAGGTCGTGACCTTCGAGCCGCTCTATCCGACCTATCCCGCGACCATCGAGGTCTCGGGAGCGCGGCTCGTGCCCGTGCCGGCCGCCGCCGGCTGGCGTCCGGACCTCGCCGCGCTCGCCGCCCACGTCACACCGCGCACGCGGGCGCTCCTCTGGGCCTCGCCCAACAACCCGAGCGGCGTGGTGCTGAACGAGGCGGAGCTCGGCTCGATCGCCGCGCTCGCGCGCCGACACGATCTATGGCTGATCGTGGACGAGGTCTACGCGGGACTGGCGCCGGGCGGGCGCGTGCCGAGCCTCGCGGCGCGCCTCCCGGAACGCGTCGTCACGCTCGGCAGTCTCTCCAAGTCGCACGCCATGACCGGCTGGCGGGCGGGGTGGCTGGCAGGGCCGCGCGAGCTCGCGGTGCACGCCGAAAAGCTCGCCATGTGCATGCTGTTCGGGCTGCCGGGTTTCATTCAGGAGGCGGCGATCGCCGCGCTTGCGCTCGCCGACGAGGCCGCGCAGCGGATGCGCGCCTTCTGCGCGACGCGCCAGGAGCGCTTCGCCGTCGCGATCGGCGACATCCCTCACCTGCGCGCCGTCCCTCCCGAAGCCGGCATGTTCATGCTGATCGACGTGAGCGCCACCGGACTCTCGGGCGGTGAGTTCGCGCGTGCGCTGTACGCAGCCGAGCGGCTCTCGGTGCTCGATGGGGCGGCGTTCGGGCGCTCGAGCGCCGCTTGCGTGCGCGTGTGCTTCGCCACCGAGGAGGCGACGCTCGATGCAGCCGCGGCACGGCTGCGGCGCTTCTGCGAGTCGCTCCCCTAGCCTCGTCCGGCCGCACCGAGGCGGAGTGCGCGCCGCGCCTCTTTTATATATTATGATAACGACATTAAAAAACCTGGGCCGGGAGCGCGCGCGCGATCATGAGAGAGGTACGAACGCTGGGTCTTCTCGGCACGGGAGTCATCGGCGGCGGCTGGGCGGCGCGCGCGCTGCACTTCGGCATCGACGTCGTGGCCGCGGACTTGAGGCCCGAGATGGAGGACTGGATCCGCGGCGCGGTCGCCAACGCCGAAGGGGCGCTCTCGCGCCTCACGCTGGCGCCGCTGCCGCCGAAGGGGAAGCTCTCCTTCACCACCGATCCAGATGCCATGGCGCGGCAGGCGGATTTCATCCAGGAGAACATTCCCGAGCAGCTGGAGCTGAAGCAGCGGGTGCTCGCGGACGTGAGCCGCCACGCGCCGCCCGACGTCGTGATCGCTTCGAGCACCTCGGGTCTCAGACCATCGGACCTGCAGCAGGGGATGGCGACGCCCGAGCGCTTCCTGGTGGCGCATCCCTTCAATCCCGTGTACCTGTTGCCGCTGGTGGAGCTGGTCGGCGGCCGGCAGACCGCCGCCGCGGCCCTCGAAGCGGCCGCCCGTTTCTTCACCTACATCGGCATGCATCCGCTCAAGGTGCGCCGCGAGGTGCCGGGACACCTGACCGACCGGCTGCAGGAGGCGCTGTGGCGCGAGATCCTGCACATGGTGAACGAGGATGTGGCCACCACCGGCGAGCTCGACGACTCCATCGTGTACGGTCCGGGGCTGCGCTGGGCCGGGATGGGCACCAACCTGATCTATCATCTCGCGGGCGGCGAGACCGGCATGCGCCACATGCTCAGGCAGTTTGGACCCGCCCTCAAATGGCCTTGGACCAGGCTCGAGGCCCCGGAGCTCACCGAGGAGCTGATCGACAAGATGGTGGCGGGCACGCAGGCGCAGGCCGCCGGCCGCTCGATCCGCGAGCTCGAGCGTCTGCGCGATGACTACCTGGTCGCGATCCAGCAGGTGCTGAGGGAGTACAACATCGGCGCGGGGGCGACGCTGCGCTCGCTCGAGGAGCGTCTCTACGAGGAGTCCGCCGCGGCCGCGCGCCGGCGCATCCGCACTGCCGCGGATGCCGGAGCGCCCGCCGCCGGCGAGCCGCTGCGGCTCCTCGAAATCGCGGTGCGGCCGGAGTGGGTCGACTACAACGGCCACATGAGCGATTCGCGCTACCTGCAGGTGTTCGGCGATGCGACGGATGCGCTGCTCCGCTACGCCGGCGTGGACGAGGCGTATCGGGGGTCCGGGCGGGCGATGTACACGGTCGAGACTCGCGTCAGCCACAAGACCGGGGCGCGCGCCCTCGAGCCGCTGTACGTGACGACGCGCGTGCTCGAGGTCGGCGACCGGCACGTGCGGCTCGCTCACGCGCTGCATCGCCGGCGCGATGACGAGCTGGTCGCCGGCGCCGAGCAGGTGTACGTGCACGTCAGCACCCCGACGGGCAAGGCCACGCCGATGGATGCCTCGGTGCGCGCCCGGCTCGCGCAGCTCGAGGCGAGCCGCCGGCCGGCCTCCGCCTGAGGAGATACGATGGACTTTGCCCTCACCGAGGATCAACAGCTGATCATAAAGACAACTCGCGACTTCGTGCGCCGCGAGCTGGTTCCGCACGAGCGCGAGGTCGAGGACAGCGGGACGCTGCGCGAGGAGCTGCGGCGGGAGCTCAAGGCGAAGGCGATCGCCGCCGGCCTCTATGCCGCCAACATGCCGGCCGAAGTCGGCGGCGCCGGGCTGGATGGCGTGAGCTGGATGCTGTACGAGAAGGAGCTCGGCTACACCAGCTACGCGCTGCACTACGGCTGCGTGGCGCGCCCGTCCAACATCCTGCTGGCGTGCCAGGGCGAGCAGCGCGAGCGCTACCTGCTGCCGACGGTGCGCGGCGAGCGCGTCGAGTGCCTGGCGATGACGGAGCCGCAGGCGGGGTCGGACCTGCGCAGCATGAGAACCAGCGCCAGGGCGCACGGCGCGGATTTCATCATCAACGGCACCAAACACTTCATCAGCCACGCCGATCATGCCGACTACGTGATCCTGTTCGCCGCCAGCGGTGAGGAAGACTCCCCGCGCGGCAAGCGCAGGCTCATCACGGCCTTTCTGATCGACAAAGGCACGCCCGGATTCGAAGTGCGGCCCGGCTACCGCAACGTCTCGCATCGCGGCTACACCAACAGCATTCTCGAGTTCAGCGACTGCCGCGTGCCGAAGTCGGCGGTCCTCGGCGAGCCTCACCGCGGGTTCGAGGTCGCCAACGCCTGGCTCGGGGCGACACGCCTGCAGGTGGCGGCGACCTGCCTGGGACGCGCCGAGCGGGCGCTCGATGCGGCGCGGCAGTGGGCGGTCGATCGCGTGCAGTTCGGGCAGCAGATCGGCAAGTTCCAGGGCGTGTCCTTCAAGCTCGCCGACATGGCGGTCGAGCTGCGCGCCGCGGAGCTGCTCACGCTCGAGGCGGCCTGGAAGCTCGATCAGAAGCTCGCGACCGACATGGACATGGCGATCGCGAAGCTGAAAGCGACCGAGATGCTGGCAATGGTCGCCGACGAGGCGCTGCAGATCCACGGCGGCATGGGGCTCATGAGCGAGCTGCCGCTCGAGCGCATCTGGCGCGATGCGCGCATCGAGCGCATCTGGGAGGGCACGAGCGAGGTGCAGCGGCACATCATCTCGCGCGCGCTCCTGCGGCCGCTCGGCGGCTAGCCTGGACCGCCGTGCAGCACGCCGCGGCCGCAGCGGCGCTCGCGCCTCACTTTCCTTTCCACACGGGCTTGCGCTTCTCGGAGAAGGCGCGCGCGCCTTCCTTCAGGTCCTCCGAGCGGATGACCTTCTGCACCGCGCCGAGCGCATCGTGCAGCTCGAAGGCCGCGTGCTCCGCGACCATCTCGGTGTGACGCAGGAGCTGCTTGATGGCGGGGAAGAGCAGCGGCGGTCCCTCGGCAAGCTGCAGGGCGATTTCCCGCGCCTTGGCGAGCGCCTGGCCCTTCGGCACGACGTGGTTGGCGAGGCCCCAGTGCCTGGCCTCCGCGGCGTCCATCCAGCGGCCCGTCATCAGGAACTCGACCGCGACGTGATAGGGGATGCGGCGCCGCAGCTTGATGGTGCCGGCGTCCGCGAGCACGCCGACGTTGATCTCGGGCAGCGCGAACTTCGCGTGCTCCTCCATCACGATGATGTCGGTGCCCAGCACGATCTCGAAGCCGCCGCCGCAGGCGATGCCGTTGACGGCGGCGATGAGGGGCTTGTCGAGATTGCGCGGGTGGTTCAAGCCGCCGAACCCGCCAGCGCCCCAGTCCTCGTCGGACTCCTCCCCCGCGGCGGCGCCCTTCAGGTCCCAGCCGGGACTGAAGAAGCGGTCGCCCGAGCCGGTCACGATCGCGACGCGCAGCGCCGGATCGTCCCGGAACGCGGTGAACACCGCATTCAGCCGCCGGCTCGCCGCGAGGTCGATGGCGTTCGCCTTCGGGCGATCGATCGTCACCTCGAAAACCGAGCCGCGGGTTGCGGTCCTGATGCCGTCGATTGCGGTGGTCTCGGACATGTCAGGGCTCCTCGCCCAGGCGGATCAGGGCGTCGACTGCCACGGCGCCGCGCCCCGCCGGGCGCACGATCACGGGATTCAGATCGAGCTCGACGAGGCGCTCGAGGTTGGCGGCAGCGTATCGCGTGGCGGCGAGCGCGGTCTCGATGAGCGCCGCGACATCGCCCGGCGGGCGGCCGCGGTAGCCGGCGAGGAGCCTGGCGACCCGCAGCTTCCCGATCGCAGCGGCGATCGAGGCCGGGCTGAAGGGCGGCAGCAGGCTCACGCTGTCGCGCAGCAGCTCGGTGAGCACCCCGCCGGCGCCGAGCGTGAGCAGCTGCCCGAACTGCGGATCGACGCTGACGCCGAGCAGAATCTCGGCTACACCATCGCTCACCATCTCCTCGACCAGCACCGTGGCGGAGATCGAGGAGAGCCGCTCCGCGGCCGCGGCGGCCGCGGTGGCGGAGCGCACGTTGAGGACGACCGCGCCGAGCTCGGTTTTGTGCTCGAGCGCGCCGCCGGCGGCCTTGATGACCACCGGGAAGCCGAGCGCCTCGGCTGCTCCCGCCGCCTCGGCCCACGCCACGAGCTGCGAGCGCGGCACCCGGACACCGAAGGCCGCGAGCGCGCTCTTGCTCGCGGCCTCCGTGAGCGTGCGCGCCGCGGCGGGCCTGGCGCGCGGCCTCGCGAGGCTCGGCCCCTCGCCGCCGCGCGCCCAGCTCTCGCCGACGGCGCCTGCGAGATCGAGCGCTTCGAGCGCCTCGCGCTGGCCCTGCAGCGGCACGATGCCCCGGGCGAGACACCGCTCCCGCGTCGCCCGCGACAGCGACTCGGGGAGCGAGGCGATCACCGCCCCGCGCGCCGTCGCTCCGGGGAGCGCGGCGGCGAAAGCGTCGATCGCGCTCACATAGGCGGAGTCATCGGCCACGCCGGGAGGCGGGCAGTCGACCAGAAAGGCCACTACGTCGAAGCCGGCGCGCTGCGCGACGCCGAACATTTCCCGCTGCCGCGGAGGATCGAACCACACGTGAGTATGAAAATCGAACGGGTTCGAGGTATGAACCCGTGCCGAGAGAATCTCCGTGAGGCGGGCGGCGGCGTCCGCCGGAATCGGCGCGAAGTCGAGGCCGAGATGGCGCGCGGCGTCCGCGGTCATGGCCATGTCGCCGCCGGAGGCGCCCATGGCGAGAATCCGGCGGCCGGCGAGCGGCCCCCCGCTGTGAAAGATCTTCAGCGTCTCGCACAGTGTCGCGAGCGTCTCGCACCGGGCGATTCCCGCCTGGGCGCAGAAGGCGTCGAAGGCCGCATCCGCCCCCGCGAGCGCGCCGGTGTGCGTATGCACGGTGCTCCTTGCGGCCTCGGTGCGGCCGGCCTTGACGAGCGCGATGGGCTTGCCGGCGGCGCGCGCGCGGGCCGCGGCGGCCGCAAAGCGCGCCCCGTCGCGCACACCTTCCAGATACAGTCCGAGCGCGCTGACCCGCTCGTCGGCTGCGAGGAGCTCGATCAGGTCTTCGGCGGCGAGGCGGGTTTGATTACCGACGGTGAGCACGCAGCCGATCGGCAGCGAGCGATCGCTGAAGAGGAGATTGAGCGCGAGCGTCCCGCTCTGGCAGATGAGGGCGACGCCGCGCTCGATCCGGCTGCCGACCACCTGATCGGGCCAGAGAGCTGCGCCGTCGAAGAAGTTGACGAAGCCGTAGCAGTTGGGACCGAGAAACGGCAGCCCCCCGGCGCTCGCGAGCAGCTCGCGCGTGAGGCGCTCGCCGTCCGGCGTGCCGGTCTCGGAGAAGCCGGCGGCGAAGCACACGAAGCCGCCGGCGCCGCGCCGCGCGAGCGCCGCCGCGATGGCCGGCACCTCGCGCGCCGGGGTGGCGATGAAGGCGGCATCGGGTGCCGCGGGGAGCTCCTCGACCGACCGAAAATAGCGCTCCTTCGCGCTCGAGGGGCGCGTCGGATGTACGCGCCACACCTCGCCCGTGTAGCCGATGACGCCGCTCGCGGCGAGCACGGCATCCGCCCAGGCGCCGCCGACCAGGGCGAGACTGCGCGGCGCCAGCAGGCGTCGCAATGCCGGGACGCTCATGAGCTGCGCGGCGCGCGGCGCAGCTCCAGGCGCCGCGAGGGGGGACCGGCCGCAGACAACCCCGCGGTCTCGGCTTCGAGCTGCGCGATCGCGGCCTGCACTTCGGGCGGGAAGGGCACGCTCGCGGCCGTCTCGCCCTGCCGGCGTACGTGCAGCAGCATCGCCTCCGCCACGGCGGCCGCGCCCGTGTGACCCGCGCGCAGGATCTCGAAGGCGGCGTGGATGCGCTTGTGATCGGCGCCGACGATGCGCACGCCGACGAGGGCCGTGTCGGTGGCCTTGACCTCGTCGAGATAGTGGATGTGCATCTCCACCGTGTAGAGCGTACAGGAGGTGCGCTTGCGGTACGCGGCGTCCATGTGCAGCCGGTCCATGAGCGCATCGGACGCGAGGCTCACGATCAGCGTGTAATAGGCATCCCGCAGGTGACCGTTGTAGTCGATCCACTCCGGGAGAATCGCGGTCTCGTAGATGCGTAACCCCGCCACGTCAGTGCAGCTTGAGGCGCTCCCGGGCCTGAGCCGGGGTGAGGACCCGCGCTCCCATCGCCTCGATGATGGTGCGCGCCTTCTCGACCAGCTGCGCGTTGCTCGCATACACCCCGCGGCTCAGGTACAGGTTGTCCTCGAGCCCGACGCGCACGTTGCCGCCGAGCAGCACCGACTGCGCCACCCACGGCATCTGCATGCGGCTCACGGCGAAGGACGTCCACACGCAATCCTCCGGCAGGTAGTTCACCATCGCGACGAGGTGACCCACGTCCGCGGGCACGCCATACGGGATCCCGGTGCACAGCTGGATCACGGCGGGGGCCGGAACGAGGCCTTCCTTGATCAGCTGCTTCACGAACCAGAGGTTGCCGGTGTCGAATATTTCGAGCTCCACCTTGACCCCCAGGTCGCGGAGAATCGTCGCGCCCTGGCGGCAGTAATCGGGCGTGGAAACGTAGGCGCGGTTGCCGTCGCCGAAATTCAGGGTACCGCAGTCGAGCGTCGCGATCTCCGGGCGGTACAACCCTTCCGCGCACAGCTCGATCACGTGCCGCATCCGGTCCGCCTGGCTCACGAAGTCGGTGCCGGGAGCGGGCGTGTCCGCGAGCCCCTGGCGGCCGACGCAGATGTAGCCGCCCATGCCGCAGGTGAGGTTGACCAGCACGTCGACCCGGCTCTCGCGGATGCGCTTCACGACCTCACGGTAGTGGCGGGTCGCCATGCTGAACTGGCCGGTCTCCGGGTCGCGCACGTGGATGTGCACGATGGCCGCTCCGGCGCGTGCGGCCTCGACCGCGGAGGCGGCGATCTGCTCGGGCGTGATCGGGCAGTGCGGGCTCTTCGTGACCTTGGTGTCGTCGCCGGTGACGGCGCAGGTGATGATGACGTCGGAGTTCATGGATCCTCGCCCCGCCGCACGCCCGGCGTGGTAATATTATGGCCACAATAATATAACTTGGCGGCGCAGCGCGGCAAGCCGCGCGGGGCGTGCGCAGCGTACGTTAACGGTGGTACCGTGGCGACCGCATGCCAACAGCCAACACCCCGGCGGGCGCGGCGGCCGCGACCGCGGCGGAGCCGGGCGCCGAGCGGCTGAACACCCGGGCCGCCGGGGTCGTCGGGCTCGCGGTGCTCTGCAGCCGCGTGCTCGGCCTGGCGCGCGAGCAGATCTTCGCGGCGCTCTTCGGAGGCGGGCGCGTCATGGACGCGTTCACCATCGCCTTCCGCATCCCGAATCTGCTGCGCGACCTGTTCGCCGAGGGCGCGCTGTCCACGGCCTTCGTCACGGTGTTCAGCCGCACGGCGGCCCTTCAGGATACCGCCGCCGCCTGGCGGCTCGCGGACAAGGTGGCGACGCTCACCGCAGTCTCATTGAGCGCCATCACCGTGACCGGGATCGCGACGGCGCCCTGGCTGGTCGCGGCGCTCGCCCCCGGCTTCGATCCCGGCAAGGCCGCACTCACCGTGACCCTGACGCGCATCATGTACCCGTTCATCCTGCTGGTGTCGCTCGCGGCGCTGGTCATGGGCATGTTGAATGCGCGCAACGTGTTCGGCATGCCGGCGATGGCCTCGAGCTTCTTCAACCTGGGGTCGATCGTCTCCGGCGTGCTGCTCGGGTACTGGCTCGATCCCCACTTCGGAGCGCGGGCGATTCTCGGCCTCGCTATCGGCACGCTCGTCGGCGGCACCCTGCAGCTCGTGGTGCAGCTGCCGGCGCTGCGCCGCGCCGGCCACTCGTTTCATCCCGACTTCCACTGGCGCGATCCGGGTGTGCGCTCGATCCTGCGCCTCATGGGCCCGTCGGTGATCGCCGCGAGCACCACGCAGCTGAACGTGCTGGTCAACTCGGTGTTCGCCTCCCAGCTCGGCGACGGCCCGACCTTCTGGCTCACGGTGGCCTTCCGGTTGATGCAGCTGCCGCTCGGGATCTTCGGCGTGGCGCTCGGCACCGTGGCGCTGCCGCTGCTCGCGCGCATGGCGGCGACCGGCAACACCGAGGCCTTCCGCAGCGAGCTGGCACGCGGTATGCGGCTCACCTTTCTCATGACCATTCCGTCCAGCATCGGTCTCATGGTGCTCGCCGAGCCCATCATCTCGGTGCTCTACCAGCACGGCCGCTTCGGCGCCCACGAGACGGCCGAGTCGGCCGCGGCGCTGCGCTTGTACGCCATCGGCCTGTGCGGTTACGCGGCGCTGAAGGTTCTCGTGAACGCCTTCTATGCTCTCGAGAGGCGCCGCACGCCGATGCTGGTGAGCTTCCTCGCGGTGGGCCTCAACCTGGCTCTCAATTGGACGCTGACGGTGCGGTTCAACTGGGGTCATCGGGGACTCGCGCTCTCCACCGCCTGCGTAGCCACCACCAACTTCCTGATTCTGTACGCGCTCATGCGCTCGCACCTGGGAAGGCTCGAATCGCGCGCGATGCTGGCGCTGCTCTCGAAGCTGGCGCTCGCCTCCGCCGTGCTGCTGCTCGCGTCGTGGGCGGGCGCGCATTTCCTGCTGGCGGACTGGGCGGTGCAGAGCTTCTGGCCGAAGTGCCTGAGCCTCGTCCTTGTCATCGTCCTCGCGGCTGCCGCGTTCTTCGTCTCTGCCAGCGCGCTCGGGATCGGCGAAGTCCACGAGATCGCCCGAGCCGTGCAGAGAAGGCTGCGGCGCGCGGGTTGATTCAGCCCCCATTCAGCAAAGGATCCGACGATGACATACATGCAGTCGTACCCGCGCGTCCTCGCCTCGCTCGGGGTGTCCGCGGCGGTGGCGCTGCTGGCCTGCAGCGCGCCCGCATTGGCGCAGACCTATCAATACCCGGCTCGCTACGCCACGGCACGCTCCGTGCAGTGGTTCATCGACGGTGGCGCCAGCATCACGCAAGGGCCGACCGGCAACGATTTCGACAACGGCTGGACCTTCGGCACCGGCGTGATCCTCCGTCCCGATGCGCCCGGCCCGTTCGCGCTCAGGTTCGATCTGACCTACAGCCGCTCCGACGCCACCAGCCAGTTCCTCGCGCTCAACGAAGCCGCGACCGGGACCCCGATCGACTACGGCACGATGCAGACCGTGAGCGGCTTTGTCGACGGCGTGCTGGAAGCGCCGTTCAATTCCTGGGTGCACTTCTACGGGACCGGCGGGGCAGGGCTCGCCTGGCGCCGCATCGAGCTCACCCAGAACGGCTTCTACTGCGACCCGTTCTTCTGCACACCCGGCTTCGGTCGCAACACGCTGGTGGCGAGCACCGACGACACGCGCTTCGCCTGGCACGCAGGGGCCGGAGTGAGCTTCTTGCTCCCCCGCGGCCAGTCGTGGTTCGTGGAGGCGCGCTACGAGCGCATCGAGACGCCGCAGCCCACCGAGTTCATTCCGATCCGCTTCGGGTTCCGGTTCTAGGCTGCCGCCGCCGCAAACGCAATGCACGCTGCGAGGATGCGCGTCCGTAGGAAGCGCTCAAGCATTGTCGTTCTGAGCTGCTGGCTTGCGAGTTGCGGACCTCGCCAGCTATTCTTCTGCTCTTATGTCAACACTGGTCGAATGTGTACCGAATTTCTCGGAAGGCCGCGATAAAGCGAAGGTGGACGCTATTGTTGCGGCCATGAAGATGGACGGCGTGTACTTGCTCGATTGCGAGATGGACGCCGACCATAACCGCTGCGTGATCACGCTGGTGGGTGAGCGCGAGCTGATTCAGGAAGCGGCGATTCGCGGCGTGGGCAAGGCGGCCGAGCTGATCGATCTGAACGTTCACCAGGGAGCGCATCCGCGCATGGGCGCGGCGGACGTGGTTCCCTTTGTTCCCATCGAGGGTGTGAGCATCGAAGATTGTGTCGCTATGGCGCGGCAGGTGGGCGCCGAGATTTGGAAGCGCTATCAGATTCCGGTGTATCTCTACGAGGCCGCTGCAACAACTCCTGAGCGGCAGAACTTGGAAACTCTTCGTCGGGGGCAGTTCGAAGGCATCCGTGCCGAGATCACGACAAATCCTGCAAGGAAGCCGGACTTCGGCGACCCAAGAGTACATCCGACGGCTGGGGCCACAGCAGTTGGCGCGAGAAAATTTCTCATCGCTTACAACGTTTTCCTCGGCACGCCGGATGTCCAGATCGCGAAAAGCATTGCAAAGGCAATTCGCTTTTCGAGCGGAGGGTTGCGTTTTGTAAAGAGCGCGGGATTCCTGGTGCGCGGGATGGCCCAGGTCTCCATGAACCTCACCGATTTTGAGCAGACGCCCATCCAGCGTGTGTTCGAGATGGTGAAGCGCGAAGCGGCGCGCTACGGCGTGTCACCGGTAAGCAGCGAAATTGTCGGATTGATCCCGAGAAGAGCTTTGGAAGCGGCAGCGGAATGGTTCCTGCAGGTCGAGAACCTTGATTCGTCATTAATTCTGGAAAACCGCTTGAGTGCGGTGATGGGCGGCAAAGCGGCGGTCGGCGGGTTGCGCGCCGGAGTCGAGCCGTTTGTCGAGCAACTTGCCGCGCCAACGGCGACACCTGGGGGCGGCAGCGCCTCGGCCGCCAGTGCTGCCATGGCCGCGGCATTAGCCACCATGGTGGCTTCTATGTCACGGGGGAAGAAGGCGTACCTTCAATATGAGCGTGAGCTCAGTGACGCCATCGCGCGCCTGGGCCCATTGCGGGAAGAGTTGAAAGCTGCCATCGATGCCGACGCCGAGTCATTTAACGTTGTGATGAAGGCCTACAAGCAGGCGAAAGAATCGGCCGATCCCCACAGCATGATCGATGCCGCGCTGAAGCAGGCTACCAGCGTGCCGTTGGGGGTCGCTGAGAGAGCCCGCGAGATCGCGGAAATTGTCGAGAAACTAAGGCCCATTACCAATCCCAACATGAAGTCCGATCTCACGACGGCTTCGGCCTTGGCCCATGCCGCTATCGAAGGCGCATCGGCAAATGTCGAGATCAATCTGGAGTCGATGAAGGACGCCGCCTTTGCAGCGGATGTCCGTAAGCGTGCCGCGGTGCTACGACACAACTGATCCTGGGCTGGGCGCCGACGACCGACATGGATACCGCCATCCGGCGCATCGTCGCGCGCTACGCGCGCGCTGCGCAGCCTGCGCCGCTGAAGGCGGCGGCAGAGGGGACTACGGCATGAGCACAAAGATCACCGGTATCGGGCTGGCACTCGCCGCGGCGCTCGCCCTGGGGGGCCTCGCGCTGCACCGTCACGAGCCGATCAACGCGCTGTGGATCGTGACGGCCGCGGTATGCATCTATCTCCTCGGCTACCGCTTCTACGCCGCCTGGATCGCGGCCCGCGTGCTCTCAGTCGACGGCTCGCGGGCGACGCCCGCCGAGCGCCTGAGCAACGGTCGGGATTTCGTTCCCACACATCGCTGGATCGCCTTCGGCCATCACTTCGCTGCGATCGCCGGACCCGGACCGCTCGTGGGCCCGACGCTCGCGGCGCAGTTCGGTTATCTGCCCGGAACGCTGTGGATCCTGGTGGGGGCGGTGCTCGGGGGGTGCGTGCAGGACATGACGATCCTGCTGCTTTCCACCCGGCGCGACGGGCGCAGCCTCGGCCAGATGGCGCGCGATGAGCTCGGGCCGCTCGGGGGCTTTGCGGCTCTCACCGGCACGCTCGCCATCATGATCATCCTGATCGCGGTGCTCGGGCTCGTCATCGTCAACGCGATGAAACACAGCCCGTGGGGCACTTCCACGGTGTTCGCGACCATCCCCGTCGCGATCCTGGTCGGCATCTACCTGCGCTTCCTGCGGCCCGGGCGGGTGCTCGAGGCCTCGCTCCTCGGCGTCGCCCTGGTGCTCCTCGCCGTGCTCGGCGGCGGGTGGGTGGATCACAGGGAAGGGATCCGCGACTGGTTCGACTATGGCGCCCTGCCGCTCGCCGGATTCGTCATCGTCTACGGCTGGACCGCCGCGATCCTCCCGGTGTGGCTGCTGCTCGCGCCGCGGGACTACCTGTCCACTTTCCTCAAGCTCGGCACGGTGATGTTGCTCGCCGTCGCCATCGTGCTGACGCATCCGCAGATCAGGATGCCCGCGATCACGCAGTTCATCGACGGCAGCGGGCCGCTCTTCGGCGGCAAGCTCTTTCCGTTCGTGTTCATCACCATCGCCTGCGGCGCGATCTCCGGCTTTCACTCTCTGGTCGCGAGCGGCACGACTCCCAAGCTCATCTCGAACGAGGCCGATGTGCGCCTGATCGGGTACGGCAGCATGGCGCTCGAGTCCTTCGTGGCCATCATGGCGATGATCGCCGCCACCTTGCTCGATCCGGGCGTGTACTTCGCCATCAACACCGCGGCCGGAGTCGTCGGCGCGACGCCCGAGGCGGCCGTGCAGACGATCAGCGGCTGGGGCTTCCCCGTCACGGCCGATCAGATGAATCGCCTCGCGCAGGCGATGGGCGAGCGCACGCTGTTTGCCCGCACCGGCGGGGCGCCGTCGCTCGCGGTCGGCATGGCGAGCATCTTCGGGAGCACCTTCGGACGGGGACTCCTGGCCGTGTGGTACCACTTCGCGATCATGTTCGAAGCGGTGTTCATCCTGACGACACTCGATGCGGGCACGCGCGTCGGCCGGTTCATGCTGCAGGACCTGCTCGGGCAGGCGTGGAAGCCGCTGGGACGCACCTCCTGGTACCCGTCGGCGCTCATCGCCAGCACGCTCGTCGTCGCGGCCTGGGGCTACTATCTGTACGTGGGCGTCATCGATCCCAACGGCGGGGTGAACATCCTCTGGCCGCTGTTCGGCATCTCGAATCAGATGCTCGCCGGGATCGCGCTGTCGGTGGCGACCGGCATCCTCGTCAAGTCGGGAAAGGTGCGCTACGCGCTGGTGACGCTGATCCCGCTCGCCTGGCTCGCCCTGATCACGACGACCGCCGCCTGGCAGAAGATCACCAGCCCCGACATCCGGATCGGCTTCTTCGCCGCCGCCAACGATCTGGCGGGCAGGCTCGCCGCGGGCACGCTCCCGGCGGAGCGGGCGGCGGTCGCGCCCCAGCTCATCTTCAATCAGCGTCTCGACGGCTGGCTCACGATGCTCTTCACGGCGCTCCTGTGGCTCGTGATCCTCGACATGCTGCGCGTCTGCGCGCGGCGGCTGCGCGGCGAGCCGGTGGCTCAGACCTCGGAAGCCCCTTACCAGGTCAGCCGCCTCACGCACGTGCCCGAGGGGAGCAGCCCGTGAGCGGCGGGCGCGGAGCCTCGGCGCGCTTCATCCGGTGGCTCCGGGTCGCCTGGAGCGGGTTGCGGGGCGCCTGCGGCGACGACGCTTACGAGCGCTACCTCGTTCATTTTTCCCGCGAGCATCCCGGCCGGCCGCCGGCGAGCCGCCGCGAGTTCTACCGGGAGAGCGAGCAGCGCAAGTGGAGCGGAGTCAGCCGCTGCTGTTGAGCCGCCGAGCTCGATTTCAGCTCACGCGCATGTTGCGGATCAGCCGCCGGTCGATGTACATGCGCGCATCGAGCACGAAACGATCCTGCGCCTGCTGCAGCTGGTGCAGACAGAACATCACCACGATGCAGGAAACCAGCGCCGTGAGTGTGGCGTTGAAGGTAATGCCGAGCCCCAGCGTGACGCCGGAGATGTCCCCGCGCAGGGCGCCCTGAGCTTCCTGGAGCGCGCGGCCGATGCCGCGTACCGTGCCGACGAACCCGACGGCGGGAATCGCCCAGGCGGTGAAGCGCACCATGGAGAGCTGCGCGTCGAGGCGATCCAGCTCGTTCTCGCACTCGGCGCGCACCGCCTCGGCGGCGTCCTGGACGCTGCGCGTCGCGCCGAAGCGATTCAGCGCCACCATCAGCGCTCGCGGCAGGAGCATCTCCTGCTCCTCGCGCGGCAGGCTCTCGATCGGCCGTCCGTAGGCGCGCGCGTCATCGGGGAGCACGACGCGCCCCTCGGGGATCTCGACGTAGGGCTTCTCGAGCAGCCGCCGGTCGCGCGCCACGGCGAGCGCCTGATACCCGATCAGCGACAGCGCCCAGGTCGCGAGGATCAGCGCGACCTCCTGCTCGTAGTCTTTCAGGATCACGAACGGCGAGCGCAGGTTGTGAGTGATGACCTGTCCCGGCTTCAACTGGTCCTGGGGCACGACGGGCTCGGCGAGAATCGCGGCCGCGCGCGGGCGGATGACGGTCGCGTAGATCGACTGCACGAGGATCACGCTCACGAGGAGCGCCGCCAGGCTGAACAGGGCATCGCGGCCGACCGAGCGCATGAAACTTTCTCCTGAAAGAAAACGCGGCCGGCGCAGCACGCGCCTCGCTTCGCTCGCGCAGGTCTTGCGCTCGCCGGCCGAAAGTGCCGGAAAATGCTAGCATTACGCGCCCGACTCCGGGGCGCTAGTCGGCGCTCCCGGGGCTCGATGCTCGGGTGAGGAAGGCTATGGCACTAAAAATCATGATCCTCGGGGCGAACGGGTTCATCGGCAGCGCGCTCACCAACGCGATCCTGCGCAGCCGCCCCTGGGAGGTGTACGGCATCGACCTCGCCGACAACAAGCTCCAGGGTCTGCCGCAGACCGGGCGCTTTCATTTCGTCGAGGGCGACATCACGATCAACAAGGAATGGGTCGAGTACCACGTAAAAAAGTGCGATGCGGTCGTTCCGCTGGTCGCCATCGCCAACCCGGCCCAGTACGTGACGCATCCGCTGCGGGTGTTCGAGCTCGACTTCGAGGCCAATCTCGACGTGGTGCGCCATTGCGTCAAGTACGGCAAGCGGCTCGTGTTCCCGTCGACCTCCGAGATCTACGGCATGTCGCCCGATGCGGCGCTCGACGAGGAGGCGAGTCCCCTGGTGTACGGGCCGATAAACAAACAACGCTGGATCTACGCCGCCTCGAAACAGCTCCTCGACCGCGTGATCTACGCCTACGGGGTGCGCGACAACCTCGACTACACGCTGTTCCGGCCGTTCAATTTCATCGGGCCGAATCTCGACAACGTCGAGGAGCCGAAGGAGGGGAGCTCCCGGGTCTTCACCCAGTTCCTCTCGAACGTGCTCCACCGTCGCCCGATCAAGCTAGTCGACGGCGGCGGCCAGAGGCGCTCCTTCACCTACATCGACGACGCCATCGAGTGCCTCCTGACCATTCTCGAGAACGAGAACGGGCGCGCCAGCAGGCGCATATTCAACATCGGCAACCCGGCCAATTGCATCTCGATCCGCGATCTCGCCGAGCGCACCATCCGGATCGCACAGGAGTTCCCGGTGCTGCGCGACAACGCCCGTGCCACCGAGATCGTCGATGTGTCCGCCGGCGAGTACTACGGCAAGTACTACCAGGACATCCAGGTGCGCGTGCCCAACATCGAGGCGGCGCAGCGCGAGCTCGGATGGCGTCCGACCACCGACATGGACACGGCCGTCCGCCGCACCATCGAGTTCTACGTGAAACAGGAAGGCTTCGGCACGCGCGCGGCGGCGATGGCGGGCATCTGATGCACTCCGCCATGCCCGCGGCATGAGCGGCGAGGTGGAGGCGGGGGCTACCGGCCGGCCCGGCTGGGCGGCCTGGGTGCTGCTCGCGCTGGCGTGGTTCGCGACGGTGCCGGTGCGGCCGCTCCTCGACCCGGACGAGGGCCGGTATGCGGAGATTCCGCGCGAGATGCTCGCGAGCGGCGACTGGGTCACGCCACGCTTCGACGGTCTCCTGTACTTCGAGAAGCCGCCGCTCCAGTACTGGGCGACCGCGATCGCGTACCAGGTCTTCGGCGTGAGCGAGTGGAGCTCGCGGTTGTGGAGCGTCGGGCTCGCGTTCGCATGTCTGCCGCTCACCTTCGCGTGGGTGGCGCGTCTCTACGGCGGTGTAGCCGCGCGGCTCGCCCTCACCGCGCTCGCGGTCAGCCCGTTCTTCCTCATCGTCGGACACATCAACCTTCTGGACGGCGCCTTCAGCTTCTTTCTCACGGCCGCCGTGCTCGCCTTCACCCTGGCGCAGACCTCACCGCCGCGATCGCCTGCGGAGCGGCGCTGGATGCTGACGGCCTGGGCGGCGGCGGCGCTGGCGGTGCTCTCCAAGGGAATCGTGGTCGGCGTGCTCGCGGGCGCGGCGCTCGTCATCTACACGCTCATCGAGCGCGACTCGCTGACCTGGCGCCGGCTGCGCCTCGCGGCGGGTCTGCCACTCTTCGCAGGCCTAGCCGCCCCGTGGTTCGTGGTGGTGTCGCTGCGCAACCCCGCCTTCCCCGGTTTCTTCTTCGTCCACGAGCACTTCGCGCGCTTTCTCACCACGGTGCACCAGCGCGTGGAGCCGTGGTGGTACTTTCTGCCGCTGCTGCTCGTCGGCGTGCTGCCCTGGGTCGTCCCGCTGGCCCGCGCGTGCGGCCGCGCCGCGCTCACGTCCGGCGCGGCCGCGGGAGCAGCGCCCGGCTGCGCGTCCGCGCCCTTCCAGCCGCTCAAGTTCCTGCTGGTCTTCGCCGCCGTGACGCTCGCGTTCTTCTCCGCCTCCGGATCGAAGCTCGCGCCTTACATCCTGCCCATTCTGCCGGTGCTGGCCGCGGTCACCGGCGCCAGCGGCGGCGCCGCGGACGCGCTCGCGCGGCACGCGGCGCGAATCGGCGCGGCCCTGACTGGGGTCGTCGCCGTGGCACTCCTTCTCTATAGCGCGCGCCGCAACAGCTACGTGCCGCATGAGGCACTGCTCTGGACGGGGGCGGCGCTGCTGACGGCCCTTGCGGCGGTGGTGATCACGTGGCGGGCGCGGCCCGCCACGCGCACCGCCGCGTCCGTCGCGACGGCTCTGGCGGCGATTCTCGGCTGGCAATGCCTGATGTGCGCCTACAGTGCGACTCCGCCGGCCCGCTCGGCGCGCGAGCTCGTGAGGGCGGCGCGTCCCTACATCAGGGCGGCGACGCCGCTGTACAGTGTCGGCCAGTACCGGGAGACCGTATCGCCGTACCTCGCGCGTACCCTGCAGCTGGTCGACTATGAGGGAGAGCTGCATTTCGGGCTGGAGCAGGAGCCGCAGCATCGTGTGGCGATGCGGGAATTCGTCGCCCGCTGGAGCGCGGGCGGCGAGGCCGTGGCATTCTTCGATCCGGGAATCTGGGATGAGTGGCGGCGGCGCGGCCTTCCCGGGCGCGTGATTGCCTTCGACGACTACACGGTCGCGGTGAGTCGCCTCTGAAAGCGTGAGTCGAGCGTGAAAGTCAGCGATTTCCTCATCCTGTCATCCGGCGTGCTGCTCAACGCCCTGGCGCAGCTGGGACTCAAGGCCGCGACGCGCGTAAGCGGTCCGCTGATCGCCGGTGAGGCGGGCGTCTGGAGGCGGGGGCTCGACCTGCTGGTCGTGCCCTCGCTATGGTACGCGCTGTGCGCCTACGGCCTGAGCGTGATCGTGTGGCTGGTGGGGCTGTCGCGGGTGCCGGTGAGCCAGGCGTATCCGTTGCTGTCGCTCGGCTACGTCATCAACGTCGGGCTCGCCTGGTGGCTCCTCGGTGAGATTCCGAACGGCCAGCGTGTGGCCGGCATCGCCGTCATCGTGCTGGGCGTGATACTCGTGGCGCGGTCATGAACGACTCGAGCAAGCCCGTGAAGCAACTGCCCTTCACCCGTCCGAGCATCGACGAGGACACCATCGCCCTCGTCGCCGAGGTGCTGCGCTCAGGTTGGCTCGCGAGCGGACCGAAGGTGGCCCAACTCGAGGCGGAGCTGTCCGCCTACCTCGGGGGACGGCCGGTGCGCACGCAGACCTCCGCGACCGCGGGGCTGGAGATGGCGCTGCTCGCCTGCGGGATCGGCAAGGGCGACGAGGTCATCACCCCGGCTCTCTCCTTCGTGGCTACCGCGAACGTCATCGTGCGCGTCGGCGCGCGGCCGGTGTTCGTGGACGTGGGGCTCGACTCGCGCAACCTCGACCTCGCCCAGGTCGAGGCGGCGATCACGCCCCGCACCCGCGCGATCCTGCCGGTGCACTTCGCGGGCCTTGCGGTCGACATGGACCGGCTCTATGCGATCGCCGGCAAGCACGGACTGCGCGTCATCGAGGACGCGGCCCACGCCATCGGCTCCTCCTGGCGGGGCCGGCGCATCGGCAGCTTCGGGGACCTGGTCGTGTTCAGCTTCCATCCGAACAAGAACATGACCACCGTCGAAGGCGGCGCGATCTCGGGCGGCTCGCCCGAGGAGCTGACAGCGATCGAGCTGCACCGCTGGCACGGGCAGGTGAAACGCGGCCCGGACGACTTCGACACATTGCTCCCCGGGGGCAAATACAATCTCTCGGATGTCGCGGCCGCGGTAGGCCTGGGGCAGCTCCGCAGGCTCGAGGAATTCAACGCCCGGCGCCGTAAGCTCAGCGCGCGCTACTTCGAGCTGTGGGGCGCGGAGCCGCCGGTGCGGTTACCGGAGCGCGGCGATGCCGGCCACAGCTGGCACGTATTCACTCCGCTCCTGCCGCCGCCCGAGCGGCTCGCGATCTCGCGGCGCGAGTTCATCGAGGCGATGAGGGCGCGCGGTATCGGCGTTGGGGTCCACTACCCGGCCATCCACCTCTTCAGCGCCTATCGCGCCCTCGGCTATCGCGAGGGACAGTTCCCGAACGCGGAGGCCGTCGGACGGCGGACCGTGACGCTGCCGCTGTTTCCCGCCATGGAGCTCGAGGACGTCGACCGGGTGGTGAGCGCGGCGAACGACATCCTGCGCGGAGCGCGGGTCCCATGAGCCCGCAGCTCTCGGCCGTCATCCCGGTGTACAACGAGCAGGAGGGACTGCCGCTGCTCTTCGAGCGGCTGTACCCGGCGCTCGATGCGCTCGGCCGCTCCTACGAGGTGGTGTTCGTCGATGATGGCAGCACCGACGGGTCCGTGGCGCAGCTGCGCCGCCAGTTCGAGCGGCGTCCGGACGTCACCCGGGTGGTGCTGCTCGCGAGGAACGCCGGCCAGCACCTGGCGATCCTCGCCGCCTTCGCGCAGACGCGCGGCGCCTACGTGATCACCCTCGACGCCGACCTGCAGAACCCGCCGGAGGAGATCGCGCGGATCGTCGCCGCCATGGACGCCGGCGCCGACTACGTCGGCACCATTCGCAGGAGCCGCCAGGACGTCCTGTGGCGCAAGGCGGCCTCGCGACTGATGAACCGCCTGCGTGAGGGCACCACCTCGATCCGCATCACCGACCAGGGTTGCATGCTGCGCGGCTATCACCGCAGCGTCGTCGACGCCGTGAATCATTGCACCGAGATGAGCACCTACGTACCGGCGCTCGCCTACACCTTCGCACGCCATCCGGTGGAGATCGAGGTGGCGCACGCGGAGCGCATGCTGGGACAGTCCAAGTACTCGCTCTATCGTCTGATCCGCCTCAACTTCGACCTGATGACGGGATTTTCGACCGCGCCGCTGCAGTTCTTCTCGCTGGCGGGCACCGTGATCGCCGTGATCTCGCTGCTCCTCGTCGCCTACCTCGCGATCCGCCGTCTGATCGTCGGCCCCGAGGCCGAGGGTCTGTTCACGCTGTTCGGCATCGCCTTCTTCCTGATCGGAGTCGCGCTCATCGGACTCGGAGTGGTCGGGGAATACGTGGGCCGCATCTACGAGCAGGTGCGCCAGCGGCCGCGCTACACGGTGGCGGCGGTGCTCGAGGAGCCGCGTCCCGCTGCGGAGCGGCTGGCGGAGGACCGAGCGGTGTCCGACAGACCCGCGCTCGTGGCCGGGGCGCGCGTGCAGGGGGCGCCGGAGTGAGCCCGACGCGGGCGGTCGTCTTTGCCCACCACGACGTCGGAGTCCGCTGTCTCAAGACCCTGCTCTCCGCCGGTGTCGAGATTGCGCTCGTGGTCACGGTCCCCGATGACCCGCAGGAGACGCAGTGGTATGCGAGCGTCGCGGCCACGGCGGCCGACTGCGGGCTGAACGTGATCGCCCCCGCGGAGCCCGACGCCGCCGGGCTCGAGCGCACGGTCGCGGGCCTCCAGCCCGACTTCATCTTCTCCTTTTATTACCGCTCGCTCCTGCCCGAGGCGCTGCTCGACTGCGCCCGTCGTGGCGCCCTCAACATGCACGGCTCGCTTCTGCCGAAGTACCGAGGGCGCGCGCCGGTCAACTGGGCCATCCTGAAAGGCGAGTGCGAGACCGGCGCGACGCTGCACTACATGGTGGCGAGGGCGGATGCGGGCGACATCGTCGATCAGCAGCCGGTCCCGATCCTGCTCGAGGACGATGCCCGCGAGGTGTTCGCCAAGGTCACGGTCGCCGCCGAGATCGTGCTGGCGCGCTCGCTCCCGGGCCTCATCGCCGGCACGGCGCCGCGCAGGCCCCAGCCCGTCGAGCCCGGGCAGTATTTCGGGCGCCGCCGGCCCGAGGACGGACGCATCGACTGGACGCGGCCGGCGCTCGAGATCCACAACCTGGTGCGCGCCGTGGCGCCACCGTTTCCGGGCGCGTTCGGGATCGTGGGCGCGGAGCGCTGGGAGATCCATCGCACGCGCCTCACCGAGCGGCGTGCGCCGGGCCGTGGCGCGCGGCTCTTCGGGGCGGACGGGGAGTGCTACGCCGCCTGTGGCGACGGCGCGATGCTGCGGCTGCTGCGCGCCGCGAGCCGCAGCGGGCCCATCGACCTCGCCCGCTACGCGCGCGCGCTCGAGAAGCATCCCGTCCCGCTCGGCTGACTTAGGGCCGTCGACCGTGGCACTGATCGCCCTCAAGATCGACGTCGACACTTATCGGGGCACACGCGAGAGTGTGCCGAGGCTCGCGGATCTGCTCGGGCGGCTCGGCGTGCCGGCGACCTTTCTCTTCAGCCTGGGCCCCGATCACACCGGGCGCGCCATCCGGCGTGTCTTCCGCCGCGGCTTCCTCGGCAAGGTCAAGCGCACTTCCGTGGTCGGGCACTACGGTCTGAAGACGCTGCTCTACGGCGTGCTGCTTCCAGGGCCGCACATCGGCCGCCGCTGCAGCGCAGAGCTTCAGGACATCGCGCGCCGCGGCTTCGAGGTGGGCGTGCACTGCTTCGATCACGTGCGCTGGCAGGACGGGGTGGGCCGGGCGAGCGAGCCGTGGACCCGGCGCGAGCTCACGCTCGCCCGCGATCAGTTCACGGAGATCTTCGACCGCCCGCCCGTCGTGCACGGCGCAGCCGGCTGGCAGCTCAATCACCACGTGCCGGCTCTCGAGGGCGAGCTCGGCTTCCGCTATGCCTCCGACACCCGCGGCACCGGGCCATTTGTGCCGGCGGGCGATCAGAGCGCGGCGACGGTCCCGCAGCTGCCAACGACCCTGCCGACGCTCGATGAGCTCATCGGCCGCTCGGACCTGCGCGGCGTAGAGCCCGTCGACCATCTGCTCGCCGTGACCGCCGGCGCGCTCGCGCGCGATCATGTGTTCACGCTGCACGCCGAGCTCGAGGGCGGCGCCTATCTTCCATCGTTCGAGCGGCTGCTGCGCGGCTGGCAGGAGCGCGGCGTGCGGCTCACGGATCTCAAGGGTTATGCCGCGCAGCTCGATGTCGCACGGCTACCCCGCTGCGGCATCGTGGCGGGAACGGTGGAGGGACGCTCCGGCACGCTGGCGCTGCAGTCGCAGTGGAAGAAGTGAGGGGCAAGCCCCGTGGCGGCGAGCCGCCACAATATCCACCCCGTCCGAGCGTCTTTACAGACAGATGGATGCTGCGCTCGCTCCTCGCTTGAGCCCCGGCGACCAGGACCGCGAGATTGCCTCGACGGTGCGGCGCGAGCGCGGGCGCCTCCTCGCCTTCATTCGCGCGTCGATCGCCGATGCCGCCGAGGCGGAGGACGTGTTGCAGGAGGCGCTCTACGAGCTCGTGCTGGCCTACCGGCTGATGCAGCCGGTGGAGCAGGCGGGCGCGTGGCTCCGACGGGTGGCGCGCAATCGCATCATCGATCGGTTTCGTCGCAAGAGAGTCGAGCGAAGCGCGGCGGGGGCGGCGGAGAGCGAGGCCGCGGCGCCTCGGGCGGCGCAGGACGAGGGCTCCCTCGAGCCGGTGCTCGAGGATCTGCTTCCGGCCCCGGACAGCGGACCGGAGTCCGCGCTCATGCGCGAGCTGCTGCTCGCCGAGATCGAGGCGGCGCTCGCGGAGCTGCCGCCGGAGCAGCGCGAGGTATTCATAGCGCACGAGATCGAGGGCGTCAGCTTCAAGGAGCTGGCGGCGCGCACGGGAGTGGGTCTCAACACGCTGCTCTCGCGCAAGCGCTACGCGGTGCTCTATCTGCAGGAGCGGCTGCGAGCCGTCTGGGACGAGTGGCTGCCGGGCTCCGAAATGGGTGGGTTGTCGACAACGAATCGGTAGCTGAGGCGAGGAGGATGTCGTGAGAGGTCGAGGTCGTTGGGTGGTGAAGGGTGCCGCGTTCGTGGCGCTGGCGGTGGTCTCCATCGCGGTCCTGAGCTTCGTGGTGATGAGCCTGTGGAACTCGCTGATCCCGACGCTGTTCCGTGGCGCGCAGCTCGAGTACTGGCAGGCCGTCGGCTTGTTGCTGCTCAGCCGGATTCTGTTCGGGGGCTTGCGCGGCCGGGGCGGCTGGCACGGCCACTGGCGCGAGCGCATGTGGCGTGAGCGCTGGGCGAGCCTCACGCCCGAGGAGCGCGAGCGGCTGCGCGAGAAGCTCGCGCGGCGCTGTGGTCATCGCGCGGGGTCCGCACCGGGAACGCCGCCGCAGCCGGGCGGCTGAGCGGCGCCAAGGTCGCCGGGTTGACGCGCAGCGCCGCGTCACGGGACCATTCGGCGCACCGTGGTTCCAGAGCACATGATCGCGGTCGAGATCGCTCAGCCCGGGCCGCCCGAGGTGCTGCGCGCCGCGCAGCGCAAGGTGCCGGAGCCGGGCGTAGGCGAGCTGTTGATTCGCGTCGCGGCCGCGGGCGTGAACCGCGCCGACGTGCTGCAGCGCCGTGGCCTGTACCCGCCGCCCGCCGGGGCGAGCGACATTCCGGGGCTCGAGGTCGCAGGCGTTGTGGTGCGGCTCGATCCCGCCGTGCGCGGCATCGCCGTGGGCGCGCCTGTCTGCGCGCTGCTGACCGGCGGGGGCTACGCCGAGTACGTCGCCGTGCCGGCGGTCCAATGCCTGCCGGCGCCGGAGCCGCTGACTCTGGAGGAGGCGGCGGCGCTCCCCGAGGCCTTCTTCACCGTGTGGTTGAACGTGTTCGAGCGGGCGCGACTGCGCGAGGGCGAGACGCTGCTGATCCACGGCGGCGCGAGCGGTGTTGGCACCACCGCGATCCTGCTCGCCCGGGCGTTCGGCGCGCGCGTACTCGTGACCGCAGGCAGCGAGCGCAAATGCGCCGCATGCCGCGAGCTCGGGGCGGATGAGGCCTTCAACTATCGCGAGGTGGACTTCGTCGAGGCGACGCGGCGGGCCACGGGCGGGCGCGGTGCCGACGTCATTCTCGACATGGTGGGCGGCGATTACCCCGGCCGCGACCTGGCCGCCGCCAGTGTGGAGGGCAGGATCGCGGTCATCGCCACCCAGGGCGGCGCCCGGGCGCAGATCGATCTCGGCCTGCTGCTCGGGAAACGCCTGACGATCACGGGCTCGACGCTTCGGCCGCAGCCGGTCGAGAATAAGGGCCGCCTCGCCGCGACGCTGCGCGAGAAGGTCTGGCCGCTCTTCGGCTCGCGGCGCCTGAAGCCGGTGATCCACGCGCGCTTTCCGCTCGGCGACGCCGCGGGCGCGCACCGGCTCATGGAGTCCGATGTCCACATCGGCAAGATCATCCTGACGGTGTGAGCCATGTCGGCGTTGCGCGACGAGGCCCGCCCGGCGTGACACGGAAGGCTAAGGCCGCAGATAGTCAACCCAACCTGCCAGAATTGCCGTAACCTTCGCCGCCAGGACTCGCACCACAGTCGGTGGAGAGCACGCCAATGAGTCTTTGGCCCTATGGCCTCCTCGAGCTGCCCCTCTGGGGCTATGCGCTGGTTACCTTCCTCACCATCCAGACGATGTTTCTCGGGGTGACGCTCTATCTGCACCGCGATCAGTCGCACGGCGGCCTGATCCTGCATCGGGCGCTGCGGCACGTGTTCCGTTTCTGGCTGTGGTTCAGCTCCGGGGCGGTGACCCGACAGTGGGTCGCGGTCCACCGCCGCCACCACGCGCTCGCCGACCAGCAGGGCGATCCGCACAGCCCGGTCGTGTTTGGATTGCGGCGCGTGGTGTTCGAAGGTTACGAGCTCTACAAGGACGCCGCGCGCGATCCGGAGACGCTGCGGAACTACGGCCGGGGAACGCCCGAGGACTGGATCGAGCGCCACCTCTACAGCGCACACCCGTTGCTCGGGCTCGTCGTGTTCAGCGCGGTGCACCTGCTGCTCTTCGGCGTGCCGGCGGTCGTGATGCTCGCCGTGCATCTCGTGGCGCAGCCGTTCTTCGCCGGCGGCGTCATCAACGGCCTCGGCCACGCGGTCGGTTATCGCAGCTTCGAGATGCCCACTACGGCGACCAACCTCGTGCCGTGGGCCTTGCTGCTCGGAGGCGAGGAGCTGCACAACAACCACCACGCCTTCCCGCGCTCGGCGCGCTTCTCGGTGCAGCGCTGGGAGATCGACATCGGCTGGCTGTGGATCCGGCTCTTCGACGCCCTGGGGCTCGCCAAGGTGCGGTGGGTCGCGCCGCGGCCGCATTTCGAGCGCCGGCGGCGCGATCTGGACGCGGATACGGTGAACGCGCTCTTCGTCAACCGCATGCACGTGCTGCGCGACTACGCGCGGCGCGTGGTGCTGCCGGTGTGCCGCGAGCTGGCACGCCGCGAGGGACGGGGAATGCCCGTCAGCGCGCCGAAACTCCTGATCCGCCATCCGGCGCTGTTGGCCGAGGAGGCGCGCCGCAAGCTCCGCGAGCTCCTCGAGCGGTACGAGGCGCTGCGCCGGGTGGTCGAGTTCCGCGACGGCCTGCAGCAGCTATGGAACGGCGCTGGCGCGAATCAGGCGCGCGCGGTGGCGCAGCTGCGCGAGTGGTGCCGGCGCGCCGAGGCGAGCGGCATCCGCGCGCTGCGCGAGTTCGCGCGGGCATTGCCGGCCTACGCGCGCTGAGGGAGCGCGGACGCGCGGGTCACCGTGCGCATGGCGAAGCTCGAGTGCACGCGCGCGACGCTCGGCAGACGCGTGAGGTGCTGCGCGTGGATGCGCTCGAAATCCTTCAGGTCCGCCACTACGATCCGCAGCAGATAATCGTATTCCCCGGTCATGAGATAGCACTCCATGACCTCGGGCACCTTGCGCACCGCGCTCTCGAAGGCCTCGAGTCCCGCCTGGCTCTGGCGATCGAGCGTAATGCTCACGAACACGTTCGCCGGAAACCCCGCCTTGTGCTGGTCGATGAGCGCGGTGTAGCCCTGGATGAGCCCGGACTCCTCGAGCGCCCGCACCCGGCGCAGGCATGCCGACTCCGACAGGCTCACCTCGTCCGCCAGGCGCGTGTTGGTGATCCGGGCATCCTGCTGCAGCAGGCGTAGAATGGCACGATCGTAGCGGTCGAGCTCCATGGGCGCAATATTCCACCGAGAAGTCTGGGTTCGTTCGCAGATTCTGCCACAAGCGGACCCCCTGGGAGCCTCATTTCGCAAGCTCCCGCCGCTCGGCGAACTCTACCCTTCCGCTCAATAACGCAACTCGGGGATTTCCGTATGCGCATCGGCGTTCCGCGTGAGATCAAGGTGCACGAATACCGCGTCGGCCTCGTGCCGGCGGGCGTGCGGGAGCTCGCCTTGCACGGTCACGAAGTGCTGGTCGAGAGCGGCGCGGGCAACGGCATCGGAGTCGACGACGCTGAGTACCGTGCCGCCGGGGCGGCCATCGCGACGCGCGCCGCCGAGATCTTCGCGCGCGCGGAGCTCGTGGTGAAGGTGAAGGAGCCGCAACCCAACGAGTGCGAGATGCTCCGTCCGGGCCAGGTGCTCTTCACCTACCTGCATCTGGCGGCGGACCCGGCTCAGGCCCAGGGCCTGATGAAGTCCGGAGCGACCGCCATCGCGTACGAGACGGTCACGGCGCCCAATGGCTCGCTGCCGCTGCTCACGCCGATGAGCGAAGTCGCGGGCCGCATGTCGATCCAGGTGGGCGCGGCGAGCCTCCAGAAAGCCAACGGCGGCTTCGGGATCCTGCTCGGGGGAGTGCCGGGCGTGCCGCCGGCGAGGGTCGTCATCCTCGGCGGCGGCGTCGCGGGCACGCACGCGGCGGAGATGGCCGTGGGACTGCGCGCCGACGTCACCGTGGTCGACCGCTCGGTCGAGCGGCTGCGCGAGTTGTCATCGATGTTCGCCTCGGCGCTTCGGACCGCGTACTCGACCACCGAAACCATCGAGCGGCTGGTGCGCGAAGCGGACCTGGTCGTCGGAGCGGTGCTGGTGGCCGGCGCCACGGCGCCCAAGCTGGTCACCCGCGCCATGGTCTCGACCATGAAGCCCGGAGCGGTGCTGGTCGACATCTCGATCGATCAGGGGGGCTGCTTCGAGACCAGCCGGCCGACGACCCACGCCGAGCCCACCTTCGTGGTGGACGGCGTCATCCACTACTGTGTAGCCAACATGCCGGGCGCGGTGCCGCGGACCTCGACCCTGGCGCTCACCAACGCAACACTGCCCTACGTGCGCTCGCTCGCGGACCTCGGGTGGCAGGCGGCCTTCAAGCGCGACCCCGGGCTCGCGGCCGGTCTCAACGTGCACGCGGGGGAAATTGCCCACGAGGTGGTCGCGAAGGCGCTCGGACTGAAGGCGCGAGCACGCACGACTTGAGTAGCGGTCGCGGCCAGGTCGCGCACGCCGCTTTGCCTCCCCTGTCCCTAAGGGGAGGTGGCCCTTTGCCCGAACGGCCGCTACGCTACGCGCGCACCCGCTGATTACAACCAGGAGGTTCCCGTGACGAAGTTTGCGCTGCCGGCGGCGCTGCTGGCATTCCTCTCAGGCTTGGCGCTCGCCGCGCCGGTGACCTACCAGATCGACCCGAGCCACACCCATCCGAGCTTCGAAACGGATCATTTCGGCGGGCTCTCGGTCTGGCGGGGCCGCTTCGACAAGACCTCCGGGACCATCGTGATCGACAAGGAGAAGGGCACGGGCACGGTCGACGTGACCGTGGACGTCTCATCGATCGATTTCGGCGTGCCGAAGCTCGACGAGCATGCGAAGTCGGCCGAGATGCTGGACGTGGCGAAGTTCCCCACCGCGACCTACAAGGGCAAGCTCACCAACTTCAAGAACGGCGTGCCGACCCAGGCCGTGGGAGAGTTCACCCTTCACGGCGTCACTCATCCGGTCCAGCTCACCATCAACAGTTTCAAGTGCATCGAGTTCCCGATGGATAAGAAAGAGCACTGCGGCGCGGATGCCTCGGGGACGTTCAACCGCGCCGACTACGGCGTGAGTTACGGCGACAAGTACGGCTTCAAGATGGACGTGAAGCTCGAGATCCAGGTGGAGGGTGTGCGCGGCAGCTGACGCGCGCCGCCGTAGAGCGCGGACCGAGTGGCGCTCGAGGCCCGGCGTTCGGGTCGTCGAGATCGCAGTGCCTCATCTCAAGCGGTCCGCGACCTCGTCGGCGATCGCCAGCGAGGCCGTGAGCCCGGGAGACTCGATTCCAAAGAGGTTGATGAGTCCCGGCACGCCGTGCGTGCGGACGTCGTCGATCCGAAAATCGGCGAGCGGCTCGCCCGGGCCCGAGATCCGCGGCCGCACACCCGCGTAAGCGGGCTCGAGCGCACCGTCGGGGAGAGCGGGCCAGTAGCGGCGGATGGCCGCGTAGAACGCCGGCGCGCGGCGCGCATCCACCCGGTAGTCGCAGCTGTCCACCCACTCGACGTCGGGTCCGAAGCGCGCGCGGCTCCCGAGGTCGAGGGTGAGGTGTATGCCGAGGCCGCCCGCGTCCGGCAAGGGGTAGATCAGTCGCTCGAACGGCGCGCGCCCCTGGAGCGCGAAGTAACTGCCCTTGACGAAGTACGCCGCCGGGATTTGCGCCGGAGAAAGGCCCTCCATCAGCCGTGCTACCTGAGGCGCCTGCACCCCGGCGCAGTTGACGAGCGTCCGGGCTCGCAGCGCGGGCTCCGCCCCGTTCACGCCGATGAGCACCGCCCCGTCCGTGAGCACCACGCGCGTGACCGCGCTGCCGCAGGCGAGGCTTGCGCCGCGGCTCTCCGCATCCCCGAGCAACGCCAGCATGCAGGCCTGCGAATCGATGATGCCGGTGAGCGGGGAGTGAAGCGCCGCCGCGCACGAGAGCTGCGGCTCGAGCGCCTGAGCCGCCGCGCGGTCGAGCCGCGTGAGCTCGACGCCGTTGGCCTGCGCCGTGGCGGCGACGCGGGCGAGGCCCGGCAGCTCGGCATCGGTCGTGGCGACGATGAGCTTTTCGCAGCGCCGATGCGCAATGGCGCGCCCGGCGCAGAACTCGTAGAGCCGCTCACGCCCTCGGACGCACAGCTGCGCCTTGAGCGAGCCCGGCGGATAGTAGATGCCGGCGTGGATCACCTCGCTGTTGCGCGCACTCGCCCCGGTGCCGAAGCGCGCGGCGGCTTCGAGGATCAGCACCTCGCGCCCGGCGAGCGCCAGCTGCCGCGCCACCGCGAGGCCCACGACGCCGGCCCCGACCACCACCGCATCGACCTGATCCATGGAGCCGCAAGTGTAGCGGCGGGCAGTCCATAGCGCCGCGGCGCCCGACCTCGCCGGGCGCACCGTGGCCGTACAATGAGGCCGCGCTACTGCCCGGTAAGGGGGAGAGAGCCTTAAGTGGCTGCCGTCGACTATCGACTCGAGGGCGAGATCGCGGTGCTGACGATCGCCAATCCGCCGGTGAACGCGCTCAGCCTCCCGGTGCGCGAGGGGCTGATGCAGGCGCTCGAGCGGGCCGGGGGCGACCCGGCGGTGAAAGCGATCGTGGTGACGGGAGAGGGCGGGACGTTCGCCGCCGGTGCCGACATCAACGAAGTGAGCTCGGGACTGGTGTTGAAATCCCCGATCACACGCGAGGTGCAGGCGCGGATGGAGGCGGCCTCGAAGCCGCTGGTCGCCGCGATCGAGGGCGTGGCTCTCGGCGGCGGCTTCGAGCTCGCGCTCGCCTGTCACTGGCGCATCGCCGCCACCACCGCGAAGGTGGGTCTCCCGGAGGTGAAGCTCGGCCTGCTGCCGGGAGCCGGCGGCACCCAGCGCTTCACGCGCCTCGCCGGACCCGAGGCCGCCCTCGAGGCCATCACCGCAGGTCACCAGATACCGGCGCCGCGCGCGCTCGAGCTCGGGCTCGTGGACGCGCTCGCGGACCCCGCGCTCGACGGCGCGCTCGCCTTCGCCCGCCGGGCGGTGGCCGAGCGGCGGCCGCTGCGCGTCACGAGCGATGTCGGCGAGCGCATCCGCGGTGTGGATCCGGAGCTCTTCGCCGCCTTTCGCCGCAAGCTCGAGGCGAAGGCGCGCGGGCAGCTCGCGCCGTTCAGGATCGTCGACTGCATCGAAGCGGCCTGCACGCAGCCGGTGGAAGCCGCGTTCGCGCGCGAGCGCGAGTCTTTCATCGAGTGCCGCGACAGCCCGCAACGCAAGGCGCTGGTGCACCTGTTCTTCGCGGAGCGCGAGGCCCGCAGGATTCCAGGCCTCGGACCCGAGGTGAGAGCGCTCCCCGTCCACCGTGCCGCCGTGGTCGGCGCCGGCACCATGGGCGGGGGCATCGCCATGACCCTCGCCAACGCCGGCATCCCCGTGTCGCTGCTCGAGCTCTCGGCGCAAGCCCTCGAGCGCGGCCTCGGTGTCGTCGGGAAGAGCTACGACGCCTCGGTCGCGCGCGGGAGCCTGACTCGCTCGCAGGCCGACGCCGCGCTCGGCCTCATTCGGGGCGTGAGCGAGTACCCGGCGCTCGCCGGCGCGGACATCGTCATCGAGGCGGTGTACGAGGACCTCGAGGTCAAGCAGGAGGTATTCGGGCGGCTCGATCGGGTGGTGGCGCCGCACGCGATCCTCGCCACCAACACTTCGACTCTCGATATCGACGCCATCGCCGCGAGCACCTCCCGGCCGGAGAAGGTCGTGGGCACCCATTTCTTCAGTCCCGCGAACGTCATGAGGCTGCTCGAGAACGTGCGCGGGCGGCACACCTCGCCGCAGACCGTAGCCACCGTCATGGCGCTCGCGAAGAGGCTCGGCAAGATCGCAGTCCTCGCCGGCAACTGCGACGGCTTCATCGGCAACCGCATGCTCATGTTCTACGGAGCGGAGGCGGAGTTCCTCCTCGAGGAAGGAGCGACGCCCGAGCAGATCGACCGGGTCATCGAGGGGTTCGGCTTTGCGATGGGGCCGCTCGCGGTGCGGGACCTGGCCGGGAACGACGTCGGCTTTCAGATCCGCAAGGGCCGCAGGCTCCCGCCCGACGAGCGCTGGTCGCCGATCCTCGAGCGGCTCGTCGCCGGAGGCAGGCTCGGCCAGAAGGCGGGCCGCGGCTACTACCGTTACGAAGGCCGCACGCGCATCCCCGACCCCGAGGTGGTGGCGCTCATCGAGCAGGTCTCGCGCGAGCTCGGCATCGAGCGGCGCAGCATCCCCGACGAGGAGATTCTCGAGCGGCTGCTGCATCCGCTGGTCAACGAGGGCGCGCGCATCGTGGAGGAGGGCATTGCGCTGCGCTCGAGCGACATCGATATCGTGTACGTCAACGGCTACGGCTTCCCCGCCTGGCGGGGCGGTCCGATGTACTGGGCCGAAGAGGCCGGCCTCGAGCGCGTGATCGCGACCATGAAGCGGCTCGCGCCGCGCCGCGGCGCGCGCTGGCGTCCCGCTCCGCTCCTCGAGCGTCTGGTAGCATCGGGCCGGGGCTTGAGCAGCGGGCGCGCCTGAAACAACTTCCGCGCCGGGGGGATTCGATGCATCGTCTGCTTTGGGTTGCGCTGCTCGGTAGTGCGGCCGCCGTGTCGTACATGGCCCGCGCCGAGGCGTCCGCACCCGACCATCAGGCGCTGCCGCTCCCTGCCACGGTGGCCGACTGGGCGCGGGGCGCGCAGCTCTTCGACGGGCTCGGGCGCTATCACCGCGCCGTGACCACCTCTTCGGCGGCCGCACAGCAGTACTTCGACCAGGGCATGCGGCTCTTGTGGGCGTTCAACCACGACGAGTCGACCCGCTCTTTCGCGAAGGCAGCCCAGCTCGATCCGTCCTGCGCCGCGTGCTTCTGGGGCGTGGCGCTCACCGTCGGGCCGAACTACAACTATAGCGCGACGCCGGAGCTGCGCGCGGCAGTCGCGTGGGAGGCGCTGCACGAGGCGCAGCAGAACGCGGCCCGGGCTTCCGCCGTCGAGCAGGCGCTGATCGGCGCTCTCGCAAAGCGCTATCCCTCAGCGGGGCCCGCGGCCTCCGCGGATGCCCCCGCCACCCTCGGCGCCTACGCCGCCGCCATGCGCGAGGTCGCCGCGCGCTTTGCGGCCGATCTCGACGTGCAGACGCTGTGCGCGGAGGCCGAGATGACCGTGAACGCCTGGAAGCTCTGGACCGCGGACGGCCGGCCGGCGCCGGGGACGCTCGAGATCGAGGCGCGGCTCGAGTCGGTGCTGCAGCGCGACCCGGGCCACCCCGGCGCCAATCACTACTACGTCCACGTCATGGAGGCCTCCCCCGAGCCGGGCAAGGCGGTCCCGTCCGCCGAGCGGCTGCGGGGCCTCATGCCCGCCTCGGGCCACCTCGAGCACATGCCCGCTCACATCTTCCAGCGCGTCGGCCGCTACGAGGATGCGGCGGCGGCCAACCGGCGGGGCGTCGCCGCCGATCGCGCCTACTTCGCCGCCACTCACGCGCCCGATTACTACGCGATGTACTTCGCTCACAACTACTCGTTCCTCGCCTTCTCGGCGGCCATGGAGGGACGCAAGGCCGAGACGCTCGCGGCGGTGCAGAGCGTGGCGCAGACCGTTCCCGTCGACATGCTGCTCGCCATGGGCGATTCGGGCTGGAACCTGACACAACAATACGCGGCGCTGGTGAGATTCGGGCTGTGGGACGAGATGATCGCGCTGCTGCCGCCCGATCCGCGCGCGCCGGGGCTCACCGCGGGGTATCTCTTCGGGCGCGGCGTGGCGCTCGCGGCTCGCGGGCGGATCGAGGAGGCGAGGGGAGCATCGGGCGAGCTCGAGCGGCTTGCGGCCGCGGCTCCCGCCGATGCCGCCGCAGGATTCAACACGCTCCACGCCGTCCTCGAGGTCGCGCGGCCGGTCGTGGCGGCGCGCATCGCCGCCTCCGAGGGGCGGGGCGCGGATGCGGTCCGGCTGCTCGAGGATGCGGTGGCGGCCGAGGATCGGCTCGCCTACAACGAGCCGTCCGACTGGTTCTTCCCGGCGCGTCATCTCCTCGGCGCGCAGCTGCTCCGGAGCGGCCACGCGGCGCGCGCGGAGCAGGTCTACCGGGACGATCTGCGGAGGAATCCCGCCAACGGCTGGGCGCTCGAGGGCTTGAGCACCGCGCTCAGGGCGCAGAGCAGGGCGCCCGAGGCGGCGCGCGCGGCGCGCGAGCTCGAGGTGGCGTGGCGGCACGCGGACGTGCGGCTGCCGGGCTCCGCGTTCTGGCTCGCGGGCGCCGACCGGAGCGAGTGCGCCTGCGAGCAGCGGGCCTCAGCCGAGCGGCAGCCGCGTCGTGAACTTCTTGGTGCGCAGCACGAAGCTCGTGTTCACTGAGCGCACCGCCCGAAGCTGCAGCAGCTGCGTCGAGAGGAAGTGCTCGTAAGCCTCCATGCTCGCGGCCACGATGCGCAAGAGGTAATCATTGGCGCCGCTCATCGAGTGGCATTCGAGCACCTCGGGACGCTCCTTGACCAGCTGATCGAACTGGCGCACCGATTCGGGGTGATGGTTCTCGAGCGAGACGAGCGCGTACGCGAGGATGGGCAACCCGATCGCCGCAGCCTTGAGCAGCGTCGCGTAGCCGGCGATGTATTCGGCTTCCTCGAGCCGGCGGAGCCGCCGCCAGCACGGGGCGGGAGAGAGCCCGACGCGCTTCGCGAGCTCCTGGTTCGAGATGCGCGCATCGGCCTGCAGCTCCTCGAGGATCCGCCGGTCGAGGCGATCGAGCGCCCTGGACATGGCAAGAATATTGCCAGAATCACGCGTTGGGAGGCAATCGAAGCAAGGAAATTGCAGGCCTTAGGGCATAAGCTGCCCGCACTCTAGCGCCGCACGAGGCCCAGGCCATGGCCGCACACCCAGCCACGATTTCGAGCGCCGAGCGCACCAGGACGGCCACCGCAGGCGCCGTGCCCGGCCACATCGACTGGCGCCGCGTCGCCTCGCTCCTCCATGCCTCGCGAGCGCTCGATGACATCGAGGAGAGCCGCCTCCTGCCCGAGCGCAAGGTGCTCTATCAGTTCTCGGCGCGCGGCCACGACTTCGCGCAGATCCTGCTCGGGCTCGAGCTCACCGGCGCGCACGACGGCGTGACGGTGTACTACCGCTCGCGCCCGCTGATGCTCGCGCTCGGCGTGAGTCTCGAGGACGCGGCCGCCGGTCCCCTCGCCCGCGACGGCTCCTTCAGCGGCGGCCGCGACATCGGCGTGGTGTTCAATCTCCCGCGTCGCTCCGGGGCGACCGTGCTTCCCGCCTGCGGGGGCGTCGGCGCGCAGTACACTCCCGCCGCCGGCTGGGCGCAGGCGATCCGCTACCGGCACGAGACGCTCGGGGATCAGTCCTACGCGCGCAGCATCGCCGTGGTGCTGGGGGGCGACGCCTCCTGCGCGACCAACGGCTTCTGGTCGGCCCTCAACATCGCGACGACGCTCAAGCTGCCGCTGCTCTTCTACATCGAGGACAACGGCTTCGGGATCTCCGTGTCCTCGCATCTGCAGACCCCGGGCGGCAACATTGCCGCGAACCTGCGATCGTTCTCAGGCCTCACGATCCTCGAGGGCGACGGCTCCGATCCCGGAGCGGCCGCCGAGCTCACCCACCGCGCGGTGGAATGGGTGCGCGAAGGGCGCGCGCCACTCATGCTGCGCCTCACGGTGCCGCGCCTCTCCGGACACTCCGGGCAGGACACCCAGGCCTACAAGTCCGCCGAGATCCTGACCGAGGAGCGCGCACGCGATCCACTGCCGCACCTGCACGAGTTCCTGGTGCCGGAGGTGATGGCCGAGTCCGAATGGACGGGCCTCGCGGCCGAGGCGCGCGCGGGGGTCGAGCGGGCGGTCGAGGGGGCGCTGGCGCGCCCGCCGCCGGATCCCGGCTCGCTCACGCAGCATGTCTTCTTCGAGAATCCCGACGGCACGCGGGCGCTCCAGGAGCAGGGCGGGCTCGCGCCCGAAGGCCACGTCACGGCGCCCGCGAGCCGGACGGCGCGGCCGTCGGGCCCCCGCATCAACATGCTGACCGCGATCCGGCGCACCCTCGATGTGGAGCTCGCGCTGAATCCCCGCATGCTGGTCTTCGGCGAGGATGTCGGCCCCAAGGGCGGCGTGCATGGGGCGACTCTCGGGCTGCAGGACAAGTACGGCGCGCCGCGGGTATTCGATACCAGCCTCTCCGAGGAAGGCATCGTCGGTCGCGCGGTGGGCATGGCGCTCGCGGGATTGCTGCCGGTGGCGGAAATCCAGTTCCGTAAGTACGCGGACTCCGCGGCCGAGCAGCTGAACGACTGCGGGACGCTGCGCTGGCGCACCCGCAATCGCTTCGCCGCGCCCGTGGTGGTGCGCATGCCGGGGGGGTTCTTCAAATGCGGCGACCCCTGGCACAGCCAGACGAACGAAGTCGCCTGGGTGCACGGCGTCGGCTGGCAGGTCGCGGTACCCTCGAACGCCGAGGACGCGGTGGGACTCATGCGCTCGGCGCTCCGCGGCAACGATCCGGTGATCTTCTTCGAGCACCGCGCCATGCTCGACGGCGCCTGGGCGCGGCGACCCTACCCGGGCGACGAGTTCGTGGTGCCATACGGGGAGGCGCGGCGGGTGCGCGCCGGGGCCGAGGTGACGGTGGTCAGCTGGGGCGCGATGGTCGAGCGTTGCGAGCTCGCCGCCGCCGCCTCGCACGTCGACGTGGAGCTGCTCGACCTGCGGACGCTCTCGCCCTGGGACCGGCGCGCCGTGTGCGCCTCGGTCGAGAAGACCCATCGCTGCCTCGTCGTCCACGAGGACAATCTCACCGCGGGCTTCGGGGCGGAAATCGCGGCAACGCTCGCCGCACAGAGCTTCTTCAGCCTCGAGGCGCCGATCGAGCGGCTCGCCATGCCGGATATCCCGAGCCCCCACAGCCCGGTGCTGCTCGAGGCCGCGCTGCCCGACGTCGCGCGCATCACTCAGGCCATCCAGCGGCTCGCGAGCCTGTAAGGTGCGGCCATGACTCGCTCGGTCGAAATCCGGGCGCCCTCCGGCGAGACCGAGGGCACGCGCTCGCAGATCCTGCGCTGGCTGAAGCGCCTCGGCGAGAGCGTCGCGGAGAACGAGCCCCTCATCGAGATCGAAACCGACAAGGTGACGGTCGAACTGGCCTCGCCCGGCAGCGGCGTGCTGCGCGAGATCCTCAAGCAGGAGCAGGAGGAAATCGCGCCCGGCGAGTTGCTCGGGCGTATCGAGTCGGGCGCAGCCGCCGGGGCAGCCGCCGCGTCGGCGATCGCAGCGCCCGCCGTGGTCGCATCCGCTGCGGCCGGGACCGCCGGGGCTCCCGCCCGACGCGAGCGGCGCGCGGGAGCCGCCGCGGGCGAGTTGAGTCCGGCCGTAAGCCGCCTGCTCCGCGAGCACGGGCTCGACGCCGCGGCGATTCGCGGCACGGGGCCGGGCGGTCGCGTCACCGTGGAGGACGTGCTGCGGGGGGGCACGGCCGAGCCGCGGGAGCCCGGCGCCGGTGCGGACGCGGCCGGGGAGATCCGTCGCGTACCGCACACCGCGGTCCGCAAGCGCATCGCCGAGCACATGGTGCAGAGCCTGCTGCGCACCGCGCCGCACGTCACGACCGTGTTCGAGGCGGACCTCGCCGCGGTGCTCGCGGATCGCTCCCGCCGGCGCGAGGAGTTCGCGCGCCGCGGAGTGCCGCTCACCCTGACCGCGTACTTCGTGCAGGCGGCGGTCGCGGCGATCCGCGCCGTGCCCGAAGCCAACAGCCGCTGGACCGATACGGCGCTCGAGATCCACGAGCCGATTCACATCGGCGTGGCGACGGCGGTCGAGGGCACGGGGCTGCTCGTGCCGGTGCTGCGCGATGCCGGGTCGCGCGACCTGTTCGACACCGCGCTCGGCCTGAACGACCTCGTGACGCGCGCCCGCGCGGGCGAGCTCTCGCCCGCGGACCTGCGGGGCGGCACCTTCACCATTTCCAACCACGGCGTCAGCGGCAGCCTCCTCGCCGCGCCGATCATCATCAATCAGCCGCAGTCGGCGATCCTCGGAGTCGGCAAGCTCGAGAAGCGGCCGGTGGTGGTGGACGAGGGCGACGAGGAGAAGATCATGGTGCGGCCGCGCTGCTACGTCACGCTCACGCTGGATCACCGGGTGATGGACGGCCATCGGGCTAACCGGTTCCTCGAGGTGCTCGTGCACACGCTCGGCGCGTGGCCTGCCTAGACTCGACCCGGTGCTGAGTCACCGGGGGTTTTCACCCCACTGCCCCGGGAACGCGGCTTGTCGGGATCGGGCGACAGCTGCGTCCCGGCCGCGAGCTGTGCCCTAATTGCGTCTGAAGTCTGCCCCTCATCGAGGACGAGACGATATGAACGCGCGTCGGGTCCGGGGCCGCCGCTCGAGCGGTCTGGGCATTTTCCTGTTGCGGTTGCTCGTGGCGCTCGCCTTCGTGGGAGCTGCGGGCGTGAGCGGCTGTGGCGGCGGCTCGGGAAGCCCGATGTCGGGCCAGATGGTGCCCGCCAGCGGCGTGGCGCTGGTGACGTTGACCGATGCGCCGGGAGATTTCCTGAGCTACCAGCTCGCCGTCGTGTCGTTGAAGCTGACCCGCGCCGACGGCACGGCCGTCGAGACCCTGCCGGCCCCGAGCAAGGTCGACTTCGCGCAGCTCGCGAATCTCTCGGAGGTCATCAGCGCGCGGCAGGTGTCGGCGGGCACCTATACCGCGGTGTCGATGACGGTCGACTACGGCGGCGGGACGATCGTGGTCGACAACGGTGCGGGCGGTCTCACCGTGCCCGCTGCCAACATCTTGAACGGCGCCACCAACGGCGCGCTGGTCGCGCCGAACAGTCAGCTCACCCTCACTCTGAAGCTCCCGCCCGGCGCGCCCCTGGTGATCAGCGACCGTGGGATCGCCAACTTCGCGCTCGACTTCAATCTCGGCGCTTCCAACACCGTCGCGCCCGCAGCCATCAGCGCTTCGACCCTGGCGAGCGCGGTGACGGTGACCGTTCAGCCGATGCTGTCGGCGAGCCTCGCGCCCGATGCGAGCAAGCCCGTCCGGGTGCGCGGAAAGCTCCTGAGCGTCGCCACGTCCGCCAGCTCGTACACGGTCAACGTGCGGCCCTTCAACGATGCGATGGACGATGACCACGGGCAAATGGTCGTCGGCACGACCGCCACGACGAGCTATACCCTGAACGGCACCGCCTATACGGGCAGCGCCGGCCTCAGTGCGCTCGCGGCGCTCGGCGCGGGCACGGTCACCGCCGCGACCGGAAGCTTCGACACGCAGAGCCAGACCTTTACGGCCACGGCGGTGTTCGCGGGTAGCAGCGTTCCGGGCGCGGGCCTCGACAGCGTGGAGGGCACGGTGTTCGCGCGCAGCGGCAACGTGCTCACCGTCGGCCATGCATGGACCGACGCGCGCGGCAGCGACGATGAGCAGTTCAGCCGGTCGATCGCGGTCACGGTGGCTGGCACCACGGCCGTCACCGAGGATGGCCAGAGCGGCAGCTTCAGTGCCCAGGACATCTCGGTCGGCCAGCGCCTGCAGCTCTTCGGCACCTTCGGCACCGACTCGAGCGGCAACCGCACGCTCGATGCGAGCTCGGGCAGTGCTCGACTCATGCTGACGCCGCTCTGGGGCCAGCTCATCTCGAGTGCGAGTGGCGTGGTGACGGTGAAGCTGCAGTCCCTCGCGGGGAGTGACCCGTCGATGTTCAATTTCGCCGGTACGGGCAGCAGCGCGGCCAACGATGCCACCGCGAGCGCCTATCAGGTGAGCGTCCCCGCGACGCTGCCGGTACCCTCCCTGACAGCGGGGTCTCCGATCCCGTTCCTCGGGTTCGTGCGGCCCTTCGGCTCGGCGCCGCCGGATTTCTCGGCCGCCATCCCGGTCGAGTTTTTGACTACCAAGGCCTTGGCTCTGCTCGCGTGGGCGTCGCCCGGGGTGAGCACACCGTTTGATGCGCCATTGAGCGCGACCCACGTCCTCATCACGCAGTCGACGCTCGAGAGCGCGCAGGCGCACGTGATCCGGATCGGGCCCGAGCAGCTCGACCCGGCGACCGTGTCCACCGGGCTCAGCTTCGTGCCGAGCACCACGGGGCCGATGACCTTTGCGATCGCGCACATTGCGCCTGACGGGAGCCATGGCGTCGACTCGTTCACTTCCTTCGCCGATTTCGTCGCGGCGCTCGCCGGCGATCTCACCGGCATGACCGCGGTGCGGGCGATCGCGGCGGAAGGCACGTACGACAAGACGAGCGGCGTGCTGACGGTGAATCGAATGCTGGTCGCGCTCACCGGCGGCTGAGCCGGCGCGCTCACCGCAGGCGCAGCGGTGCTGGGCCGCTGCGCTCGATATCCCTCACAGTACGGTGACTCCGCCACCGTAGGCCAGGAGTGCGCGATCCAGGGTGAGCAGGTGAAGGGGCTCACTGAAGGCCTGCGCCAACAACAGGCGATCGAAGGAGTCGGCGTGATGAAGCGGCAAGGTGGCCACCGCGGCCGCATGCCGCGCGGTGATGGGCAGTTCGTGAAAGCCGCTTGCTTGGATCGAGGAGGCTAGCGCCTCCGGGTCCCCCTGGATCTTTCCGAGGCGTGCCTTGATGGCTACCTCCCAGATGGAGGCCGCCGACACGTAGACCGATTCGGCTGCCGAGATCCTCGCGCGCGCGGTTGAGCTCAAACGCCGGTTTGCGCTTACTGCCCAGAGAAACAAGTGGGTGTCGAGCAGGACCTTCAATCGCCGCCCTCGCAAGCAGCCCGTACGTGTTCCGGCAACGGTGCGTCGAAGTCCTCGGCCACTTTGATCTTGCCCTTGAGAATCCCGAAGCGAACGCGGCGCTTCGGGGCTGCCAGTCGCGTCAAGCGCGCTACCGGCTTACCACCACGAGCAATGATGACGTCTTCTCCGGCAGCCGCACGCTCGACGAGCTTCGAAAGCGTCGTCTTGGCCTGGTAGATATTGATGACAGTCACGGTGGCACCAGCTCCTTTTGACCTAGTCTAGTCTGGTCAACAAGAATTCTCAAGCGTCGAACGAGCCGGAGGGAGCGGGCTCGGTGCGCGCCAATCCCCCGAAGCGTGCATACGCCGCGGAGTGTGCCGGGGGCAGCGGGCGGTGCAGCCGGCGCGCGGTGGCCGACAGGTAGCCTTCCGCGGGCGCGAACACGCGCGCGTAGAGGCGGCGGCAGAGCTCGTACGCTGCGCTTCCCACCCACCCGGGAGGCAGCAGGGCCGGCGGCAGCAGCGGATCCTGCAGGTGGATCTTGCGGTACTCGTGGATGAGGAGCGTGCGGACCACGAAGGCCGTGGCGGCTGGAAGCGCCGCTCGCGCGCGTAGCGCGGACTCGACCGGTGCGAAGGCGGCGACGAAGCGCCGGTAGCGCCGCGCGAGATCCTCGAGGTCCCAGCCGTAGCTCACCAGGCGGCGGTCGCCGGCGAGATCGGCGCTGCTGCCTTCGAGCAGCAGTCCGTCGGCGGCACCGGGCAAGTTGCCCAGCCACCGGCGGGCCTCGCCCGGAGTGCACCCCGGATGCGCGTAGAGCGACGGATTCAGTCGCCCGAACCCGAGCCACTTCAGATCCTCGCGCGGGCGTCCCCGGCGGGATGCGCTCCGGGGAGGCATCACCAGGAGCGTCCATCGGCCGTCCCACGCCCCGGGGCTCTGGCCGTAGATGCGCCGCGTCGCCTCGGTGAAGCGCTCGGCACCGCCGCGCGTCAGGCGGTACTCGCTGCGGCGGCCGGAGCGGCGCGCCGTGAGCCACCCGTCCCGCGCCAGCCGCGCGACCGAGGTGCGCACCAGGCGCTCGGTGAGGCCGAAGGGAGCGGCGAGGCGGATCAGGCTGCCGAGCGTGACCGCCGCGCCGCGCGGGGCGATGGCGTCGCCGAAGATCGTGACCAGGAGCGACCCGGCGCGCAGCGGGCGCTGCGCGCGCCAGCGCCGCAACAGGGCCCGCACGGCGGCGGGGACCGGGGCGCTCGGTGCGCGCTTCATGGGCAGCGCGAATTGTGACACAGAAAACATCCCGGTCGTGCTAATCTTGTGTCATATCTTCACGGTGCGCGGCAGCACGGCAGCCCCATGTATACCCAGGCGCTCGATACCCACGGCCAGGAGCCCCTGCCGGCCGGGGCCGGCTCATCCGCTGCGCTCGCGCAGCGCTTCCAGGAGCGGATCGACGTCGAGGAGAAGATCGAGCCCAAGAGCTGGATGCCCGACGCCTATCGGCAGACTCTCATCCGCCAGATCTCGCAGCACGCTCATTCGGAGATCGTCGGCATGCTGCCGGAAGGCAACTGGATCACGCGCGCCCCGACGCTGCGGCGCAAGGCGGTGCTGATCGCCAAGGTGCAGGACGAGGGCGGCCACGGCATGTACCTCTACAGCGCGGCCGAGACGCTCGGCATCTCGCGGGCGGAGATGATCGAGCAGCTGCTCTCGGGCGCCGCGAGGTATTCCAGCATCTTCAACTACCCGACGCTGAGTTGGGCGGATGTGGGGGCGATCGGCTGGCTGGTCGACGGCGCGGCCATCATGAACCAGATTCCCATCTGCCGCTGCTCCTACGGTCCGTACGCGCGCGCCATGGTGCGCATCTGCAAGGAAGAGAGCTTCCATCAGCGCCAGGGCTTCGAGATCATGCTGACGCTCGCGCAGGGGAGCGAGGCACAGCGGGCCATGGCGCAGGATGCGCTGCAGCGCTGGTGGTGGCCGTCGATCATGATGTTCGGCCCGAGCGATGCCGACTCGAAGCACACCGCCCAATCGATGCGCTGGAAGATCAAGCGCTTCAGCAACGACGAGCTGCGCCAGAAGTTCATCGACATCACGGTCCCGCAGGCGCAGTTCCTCGGGCTCACGATTCCCGATCCGGCGCTGCACTGGGACGAGGCCGCGCAGCATTACCTCATCGGTCCGATCGACTGGAACGAGTTTCACGCCGTGCTCGCAGGGCACGGTCCCTGCAACCGCGAGCGGCTCGAGGCGCGCCGCGCCGCCCACGAGGCGGGCCGCTGGGTACGCGAGGCGGCGGCCGCGCATGCCGCGAAGGAGCGTTCGCGGCAGTCGCAGGCTCCCTAGGATTGGAGACGGACATGAGCAGCGACTGGCCGCTCTTCGAGGTATTCATCCGCTCGCGCTCGGGGCTCGAGCACAAGCATGTCGGAAGCGTGCATGCGGCGGACGCGCGCATGGCCATCGAGCACGCGCGCGACGTCTACACGCGCCGCCAGGAAGGCGTCAGCCTCTGGGTGGTGCGCTCGGTGGACATCGTGGCGTCGGACCCCGAGGAGGCGGATGCGCTGTTCGAGCCGGCGCGCGACAAGGTCTACCGGCACCCGACCTTCTATGCCATTCCGGAAGAGGTCAAGAACCTGTGAGCGCGGCTGGGGCAGCGCTGCGGCAGCCGGAGGCGAGCTCGCGCGCCGCGCACTTTCGCTACGTGCTGCGCCTCGGCGACACGAGCCTCGTGCTCGGGCAGCGCCTCGGTGAGTGGGTGGGTCACGCGCCGGCCCTCGAGGAGGACCTGGGGCTCGCCAACCTCGCGCTCGACCTCATCGGACAGGCGCGGCTCTTCCTCACCTACGCGGGCGAGCTCGAGGGGCGGGGGCGTGACGAGGATGCGCTGGCATTCTTGCGCGATGCGCCCGAATTCACGAACCTGACCCTCGCCGAGCAGCCCAACGGCGACTTCGGCCACACCGTCGTGCGCCAGTGGCTCATCGACTGCTGGCAGCTCGAGATCTACGAGGCGCTGCTCGCCTCCACCGATGCGCGTCTCGCGGCGATTGCCGCCAAGGCGCTCAAGGAGACCCGCTACCACCATCGCTTCAGCAGCGGCTGGCTCATGCGGCTCGGCGACGGGACGGATGAGAGTCACGCACGGGTGCAGCGCGCGCTCGACTCGCTCTGGCGCTTCACCTCCGAGCTGTTCGCGCCGGACGAGGTCGATGAGCGGATGAGGGCGGCCGGCATCGCCCCGGCGCTCGCGGAGCCGAGCTCCCGATGGTCGAGTCGCGTCGAGGAAGATCTCGCCGCCGCGACGCTCGTGCGGCCCGCGGCGGCGCCTCACCCCTGGCACGGCCGGCGGGGCGTGCACTCCGAGCACCTTTCCCACATGCTCTCGGAAATGCAGCATCTGCAGCGCACCTACCCGGGCGCGCGCTGGTGAGGGCGGGCGTGGCGGCGGTGATGGAAGGCGGCGTCGGGACGGAGCGCGAGGGGCGCTTGCGCTCGCTCCTCGCCCGGGTTGCGGACCCCGAGATCCCGGTCCTGAGCATCGTCGATCTCGGCATCGTGAGGCACGTTCGCCAGGATGCCGACGGGCGCTGGCGTGTCGGACTCACGCCGACCTACTCGGCCTGCCCCGCGACCGAGGCGATCCGTAGTGCGGTGCGCGCCGCACTCGACGCGGAAGGTCTCACCGACGTGATTCTCGAGGAGGTGCTGTCGCCGCCCTGGACCAGCGCGTGGCTCACGGGCGAGGGACGGCAGAAGCTCAGGAGCTTTGGCATTGCGCCCCCGGAGGAGACGGTCGCAAGTCCCCGCCGCCTGTGGCAGGCGCCACTCGTGAGCTGTCCGCGCTGTGAGAGCCGCTCCACCGAGCGGGTGAGCGAGTTCGGCTCGACCCCCTGCAAGGCCCACTACCGCTGCAGCGCCTGCGGGGAGCCCTTCGACTACTTCAAGTGCCTCTGACCCCGAGCGCCTCCGCTACCCAAGTGCCGCCGACATGTTGAGGTTCCATTCGCTCAGGGTTCTCGACATCTCACCCGACGCGGAGGATGCGGTGGCGATCTCCCTCGAGGTTCCCTCGGGGCTGCGCGAGGAGTACCGCGGGAGTCCCGGGCAGCACGTCGTGGTGCGCGTGGAGATCGCGGGCGAGGAGGCGCGGCGAACCTATTCGCTGGTGAATGCGCCCGGTGAGTGGCCGGTGCGCATCGTGCCGCGGGTTCACTCGCAGGGTCGCGTGTCGCGGTACCTGGCGGAGGCGCTGCGCCCGGGCGACCGGCTGGACGTGCTGCCGCCAAACGGCAGCTTCACGCCGCGGGAGGCGGGCGTCGCCGGCGGCGCCTATGCCGCCTTCGCCGCCGGTTGCGGCATCACGCCGGTGATGTCGGTGACGCGGGCGCTGCTCGCGCAGGGCGCGAGCTCGGTGGTGCTCTTCTACGGCAACACCGGCACCGGCCGCGCCATGTGCCTCGAGGAGCTGTTGGCGCTCAAGGATCGCCACCTCGGACGGCTGTCGCTGCACTTCGTGATGAGCCGCGAACCTCAGGAAGTCGAGCTCTACAACGGCAGGCTCGACGGCGCGCGCGTGCGGCAGTTCGCCACGACGCTCTTCCGGCCGCTCGAGGTGCGGGAGTACTTCGTGTGCGGTCCCGGGGGCATGATCGACGAGGTGAGCGGGGCGCTGCGCGGGCTCGGCGTCCCGGCGGGGCGCATTCATGCGGAGCATTTCACGGTCGCGAGCACGGCTTCCGACGCCGAGCGCGAGGCGGCCGCGGCGGCTGCGGCGCCGGGCACGGCGCCACGGGACGCGGCCCCGGCTGCGGGTATGGCCGAGGTCACGATCCTCATGGACGGGCGCCGGCGCGCCTTCAGCATGAGAATGAACCACGACACCGTGCTCGAGGCCGCGGCGCGCGCCGGCATCGAGCTGCCCTTCTCCTGCCGCGCCGGGGTGTGCTCGACGTGCCGCACGAAGGTGGTTCGCGGGGAGGTGGAGATGGCGCAGAACTACGCGCTCGAGGACTGGGAGCTCGAGGACGGCTATGTGCTCGCCTGTCAGTCGCGCGTGAAGACTCCCTCGCTCGAGCTCGATTACGACGAGAAATGAGCGTGGCGCGGAGAAAAACGTGAGCTACCGGAACATTCTGTTCGAGACGGCCGACGGCATCGCCCGGCTGACCCTCAACCGGCCGGAGCGCCTCAACAGCTTCAACACCGAGATGCATGCCGAGGTGCGCGCGGCGCTCGCGAGTCTGAAAGACCAGCCGGCCCGCGTGCTGGTGATCACCGGCGCCGGGCGGGGCTTCTGCGCCGGCCAGGATCTGAACGAAAGGGCCGTGGCGCCGGGGGGCGCGCCGCCCGATCTGGCCGCCTCCATCGAGCACAGCTACAAGCCACTGGTGCTCGCTCTGCGCTCCTTGGGCCTGCCGGTGCTTGCGGCCGTCAACGGGGTCGCGGCCGGAGCCGGCGCCAACATCGCGCTCGCCTGCGATTTGGTCATCGCGGCGCGCTCGGCGAGCTTCGTGCAGGCGTTCTCGAAGCTCGGTCTCGTTCCGGATTCCGGCGGCACCTGGTTCCTGCCGCGCCTCGTCGGCACGGCGCGCGCCATGGGACTCGCGCTCCTCGGCGAGAAGCTGTCCGCCGAGCAGGCCGCCGCCTGGGGACTGATCTGGCGCTGCGTCGAGGACGGCGAGCTCGCCGAAGTCGTGGACGCCCTGGCGCGACAGCTCGCCGCCGCACCGACCCGCGCCCTCGCGCGCACCCGGCAGGCCATCTACGAGGGCTGGAGCCGCACGCTCCCGCAGCAGCTGGACGTGGAGCGCGACTACCAGGGCGAGCTCGGGCGCAGCGCCGATTATACGGAAGGGGTCGCGGCGTTCGCCGAAAAGCGCACGCCGCGCTTCACCGGGCGCTGAAGTCCGCCGTGAGGACGGAGCGCCGTGTGAGGCGACGGACATGAAGGACCCGGCGGACGCGGCCGATGCGGCGCAACGGCGGGCCGAGCGCGCCGCAGCCGCGCTCTTTGCGCGCGATCGCGCCTCGCAGGCGCTCGGCATGCGCATCACGGGCATGCGTGCGGGCTGGGCGCGTGTGGCGATGACGGTGCGCGCCGATATGGTGAACGGCCACGCGGTCTGTCATGGAGGCATCGTCTTCGCGCTCGCCGACAGCGCATTCGCCTTTGCCTGCAACTCGCACAACGAGAGCACGCTGGCCGCCGCGGCCTCGATCGATTTCCTCGCGGCGGCGCGCGAGGGCGATGAGCTCACGGCCGAGGCGAGCGAGCTGTGGCGCAGCCGGCGCAACGGCCTCTACGAGATCATCGTCTCCAACCAGCGGGGCGAGCGCATTGCGCTCGCTCGCGGACGCTCCTACCGCGTGGACGGTCAGGTCGTCGGCGGGGAGTGACGCGCATGCAACTGCAGAGTTTCGTGGCGGGAAAGTGGCTTGCCGGGACGGGCGGCGGCGTCGCGCTGCGCGATGCCACCACGGGCGAGGTCATCGCTAGGGCGACCGCGGACGGCCTCGATACGAGGCTGATGCTCGAGCATGCGCGCGAGGTGGGCGGAAGCCGCCTCCGGCGGCTCACTTTCCACGAGCGCGCGGCGCTCCTCAAGGCGCTCGCCCGCTACCTCACCGAGCACAAGGAGGAGCTCTACACGCTCTCCTATGCGACTGGGGCCACGAAGGGCGATTCGTGGATCGACATCGACGGCGGCATTGGCACGCTCTTCGTGTACGCGAGCAAGGGGATGCGGGAGCTCCCGGACAGCCGCGTGTACGTCGACGGTGGCGTCGAGGCGCTGTCGAAGAGCGGCGGCTTCGTGGGGCAGCACATCTGCACGCCCCTCGAGGGCGCGGCGGTGCACATCAACGCCTTCAATTTTCCGGTGTGGGGGATGCTCGAGAAACTCGCCCCGGCGCTGCTTGCCGGCGTGCCGGCCATCGTGAAGCCGGCGACGCAGACCTGCTACCTCGCCGAGAAAGCGTTCCGGCGGATCATCGAGTCGGCGATCCTGCCGGAGGGATCGGTGCAGCTGATCTGCGGCGCAGTTGGGGACCTCTTCGAGCACCTCACCTGCCAGGACGTGGTGTCCTTCACGGGCTCGGCGCCCACGGCGCACGAGCTCCGCCAGCACCGGGTCGTGCGCGCCAACGCGGTGCGGTTCACCTCCGAGACCGATTCGCTCAACTCCTCGATCCTCGGTCCCGACGCCGGGCCCGGGTCGCCGGAGCTCGACCTGTTCGTCCGGGAGGTCGTGCGCGAGATGACGGTGAAGGCGGGGCAGAAGTGCACCGCGATCCGAAAAGCCATCATCCCCGCGGCCCGGGCCGCGGATGTCCTCGACGCGCTGCGCGCCGCGCTCGCCAAGGTCATCGTCGGCGATCCGCGCCTCGCGAACGTCAGGATGGGACCGGTGGCCTCGCTAGGACAACGCCGCGAGGTGCTCGGGCAGCTCGGCAAGCTCACTCGCGAAGCCGAGGTCGTGTATGGCGAGGCAGGCCAGGCGCAGCCCCTCGGAGCCGATGCCGACCGCGGCGCCTTCCTGCCGCCGACGCTCCTTTATTGCCGGAATACGGCGGCGGCAAGGGCGATTCACTCGGTCGAAGCGTTCGGGCCGGTGTGCACGCTCGTTCCCTACGAGACGCCCGATGATGCGATCGAGCTCGCCCGGCGTGGTGGCGGGAGCCTCGCCGCCTCGGTCTTCAGCGCCGACGAGGCGGTCGCGGCGCATCTGGTGCTCGGCCTTGCGCCTTTCCATGGGCGCATCCTGGTCGTGAGCCGGAACTGCGCGAAGGAGTCCACCGGACACGGCTCGCCGCTCCCGCACCTCGTGCACGGCGGACCGGGCCGGGCCGGCGGCGGCGAGGAGATGGGCGGCATCCGTGGAGTCCTGCACTACATGCAGCGTACGGCGGTTCAGGGCACTCCGGATGTCGTCACGGCGGTGACCGGCCGCTGGGTCAAGGGCGCGCGCGAGCTCGACCCGGGCACACATCCCTTCAGGAAGCCCTTCGGGGAGCTCGCCATCGGCGACACCTTCACCTCCCCCGAGCGCGAGGTCACGGTGGGGGACATCGAGCGCTTCGCGCAGGTTTCGGGCGACAGGTTCTACGCGCACATGGACGAGGCCGCAGCGGCCCGCAATCCGCTCTTCGGCGGGCGCGTCGCGCACGGCTACTTCCTCATCTCGGCGGCGGCGGGCCTGTTCGTCGATCCCCCCTTGGGCCCGGTGCTCGCCAACTACGGGATCGACGGGTTGAGATTCCTGAAGCCGGTGAAGCCCGGCGATCGCATCCGGGTGCGCCTCACCTGCAAGGAGAAATCGCTGCGCCTCGGGGCGGGCTACGGCGAGGTGCGCTGGGACACGGCGATCAGCAACCAGAGCGGCGAGCCGGTCGCGAGCTACGACGTGCTGACGATGGTGAGCGAGAAGCCGGTTCCCGACGCCTAGGTCAGATCACGCGCGCAACCCTCGAGGTGAGCGAAAGGCGCCGCCCGCGCGCCGCCGGCCAAGCCGCGCGGATCTAGAGCGAGCGCAGGAAATAGATCAGGTCCTGCTGATCCTGAGCGCTCAGGGAGAAGAACGTCAGCGCCACCAGGGTCGCTTCGCTCCCCGCGCTGGCGTGCAGGCGGATCGCGTGAAGCAAGTTGCTGGTCCGGCCGTCGTGCAGGAAGAACCCGCGCTGCCCGACGCCCCACAGCGGGGCCGTACGGAATTCGTCCGGCCCCGCGCTCCCCTGCGTGATCCCGTCCGCCAGTGCCGCGCCCATGTGATGGACGAGCAGATCCGAGAACAGCCGCGCCGGCTGGCTCGACAGGGCGATGCTCGGCGCATTTTCATCTCCGTCCGCGATTGCCGGGCCGGTGGCGAGCGCCGGCGTGTGACACAAGCCGCAGCCCACCGCGGTGAACACGGCCGCGCCATGTTGAGTCGAGACGGTCGGCTGCGCCGGCACGGGCGGAGCCAGCATGCGCATGAAATCGGCGAAACCTTCCATGTCCGACAACACTGCGGAATTCGGCGGCGTGAGGGCGGCGAACGTGGCCGTGTCGTTGGGTGTCATATTCCCGAGCCCCTGGCAGGCCGGGGTCTCGTCCCGCTCCTGGGGAAAGAGCAGGTTGGAAATGCCCATTTCGACGTTGTAGGCCTCGGCGGAGAACAGCAGCAGAGATTTGTTCTGGGCCTTCCAGCCGAAGCGCGTGATGGTGCCGTCATTGCCGCTGCGATTCGGGTGTCCCGACACGCCGAACAGCCGCTTGGTGAAGGCGCCGGCGCGGGCGTTGGCGAGGATCGCGGCATCGGGAATCGCCTCGATCAGACCCGCGCCCAGCACCGGAGTCGGGATGCGATACACGATGTTGGGGTTTCCGCCCTGACCGGTGAGTCCATTCCCCGCCGGCGCAAAGCTCGGTTGCGCGATCTGGCAGCCGGCCGCGTCGCTGCGGTTAGTGACGACGAACAGATCGTGGACGCCGCCGTCGGAAACGAAGCGCGCCTCGCGGATCGGTCCGTTCGACACGATGAACCACGGCACTGCGTTGGTCGCGCCATCGGCGAGGGCGACGGCGGGCAACGGATTGACGGCGGGACTGCTGCCGCCGACGACGGGCTGTATGTGACAGGACGCGCAGGCATTCGAGTTGAAGCGCGGGCCGAGGCCGCTGTTGTCGCCGCTCGGACTGCGGACCATCTTGACCGCGGAGAAGCGCGCGAGGCCATCCTGAAAGAAGGCGAGCTCGTCGGCCGTCAGGCCTGCGAGCGGCGGCGGCGGACCGTTGTCGGTGCCTGCCTGGCGCACCCCGGGATCGATGACCTCTGCCACGACCGCCGGCGAGGTCAACGCGCTCGAGGCGACCAACAGTGCGGCCAGCGCCGTGTGAATTGCCGTGTCGTGCAAGCGCATCGGTCGTCCCCCCAATACCACACGAGTTCGTATGCGCCTTCTACGCGCCGTTCCCGCGCGCGTCGACGTGTCGTGTTGCCGAGACGCGGGCATAATTCGCGGCGCGTTGCAAATGAATGGGAAAAACAGCGGTGAACTCGATCTGTGCGGGAGCCGCATCGAGTCACAAGTTCGTTGAAGCAATCGCTCCGTCACGGGTCGACGCTTCAGTCACAGGCCGAACGTGCGCCAGATGCGAAGGATCGTGCGCTGCGAGACTCCGAGCGCTGCGGCGAGGCGCCGGCTGCTCCAGCGCGCACCGGCGGGCGCTCTCTCGTGCAGCGTCTTGGCGAGCACGGCCTCCACCAGCGCGTCGCTGATCGTGCGCGGGGCACCCGAGCGGGGTTGGTCTGCGAGGCCCCGCACACCGTGCGCGAGGAAGCGCGCGCGCCATTTCCCGACGGTCTGCGGGGTGAGCTTCAGCCGTCTTGCGCTCTCTCGATTCGAGCACCCGGCGTGGCAACAGAGCACGATCCGGGCTCTGAGGGCGAGCGGCCGGCGATTGTCGCGCGCGCGCGCCCACCGCTCGAGCCGCTCCCGGTCGGTGTCTGCCAGGCTGAGGGGCGTGAGTCGTGGGGCCATGGAGGCAGAAGGTCGCACTCATTTGACGCGCGTCGGGGCGAGCGGGTGGGGGCGCCGCTCACGGGGAGACCTGCGAAATCCGTGCCGCCGTGCGGCGGTCGCGCCGTATATCGCTAACCACTGAAATGGCAGGCTTTTATGGTTGGGCGGCGCTGCCGGTCCGGAGGATTCAGAGGGGCACTGTCTTTACGAGCCAACGACTCGCGCCGGGTCCTACCTCAAGCTCTTGATTTTCAAGGAACGCGCATGTCGCCGAGGACGGACGGGCGCTTAGACACCCGCGGGCGTGATGCGAAACGCGTGTCCGCGCGTCGACACCGCCTTCACCAGCGTCCACACCGCATCGCCCGCGCGCAGGTTGAGGGCCTTCTGCGCGTGGTGCGTGATGCGCGCGAGCACCGTCTCCCCGCCCACGTCGAGCCTCACCAGCACCTGCCCGTAGTCATCGTTCGAGATCGCGGTCACGGTGCTCGCGATCGCGTTGCGCACCGAGAGGCCCTGCACCGGCTGCGCCGCGAGAATCACGTCGCGCGCGAGGATCTGCAGGCGCACGCGGGAGCCGACCGGCGCGCCTCGCACACTGACCTGCACCGTGCCGCGGCCGACGGTGAGATCGGCGCTGCCGTGCTCGGGATCGACGCGCGTGACCACGCCCTCGAGCACCGCGCCGACGAGATCCGGTCCCACGATGCTCTGCAGCTCCGGCCGCAGACTCAGCTCGCTCACCGGTCCCTCCGCCAGCATTCGGCCGCCGTCGAGCAACACGAGGTGGGTGGCGAGACGCAGCACCTCGTCGAACTGGTGGCTGACATACACCATGGGAATCGCGAACCGGTCCCGCAGCGCTTCGAGATACGGCAGAACCTCCTCGCGGCGCGCGGCGTCGATCGAAGCCAGCGGCTCATCGAGCAGCAGCAGGCGAGGCTGGGAGAGCAGCGCCCGCCCGAGCGACACCCGCTGGCGTTCCCCTCCCGAGAGCTGGCGGGGCCGGCGCTCGAGGAGCTGCGCGAGCCCCAGGAGCGAGACCACTTCGTCGAAGCCGATGAGCTGCGGCGCCGCCCGCGCGCGCTTCTCGCCGTAGCGGAGGTTCCCCGCGACCGTCAGGTGCGGGAACAGCCGCGCATCCTGGAATACGTACCCGATGCGACGGCGCTCCGCCGGCACGGCGATGCCGGCGCGGCTGTCGGTGAGCACCTCATCGTCCAGGCGCACCTCGCCGGCGTCGGGTGCGAGGAGGCCGGAGATCATGTTGACCAGCGTCGTCTTGCCGCTGCCCGAGCGTCCGAAGACCGCCGTGATGCCCGGCGTCGGCGCGGCGAAGGACGCCTCGAGAGTGAACTCGGGGCGCTTCCTGACGACCGCGACCTTGAGCACCGGTTATGGCCCCAGCAACCGCCGCACGCGGCGCACCAGGAGCTCCGCGGCGAGGAGTCCGGCGAGGCCGAGCGCGAACGACAGCAGCGCGAGCCGCAGCGCGAGCGCATCGCCCGTCGGAGATTGCATCGCCGTGTAAAGAGCCAAGGGGAGCGTCCGCGTCACCCCCGGCACGTTGGACGCGAAGGTGATGACGGCGCCGAATTCCCCGAGGCCCGCCGAGAACGCCGTGACCGCGCCCGCGAGGATCCCGGGCAGCATCAGCGGCAGCGTGATGGAGACGAAGCGATCGAGCGCAGAGGCGCCGAGCGTGCGCGCCGCCTCCTCCAGTCCCCGATCGACGTTCTCCAGTGAGAGGCGGATCGCCCGCACGAGCAGCGGGAAGGTCATGACGGCGGTGGCGAGCGCGGCACCCGCGGTCGTGAACGCGAGCTCGATGCCGAAATGAGCCCGCAGCCAGCCGCCGATCGGGCCGCGCACTCCAAAGAGGATCAGCAGCACGTAGCCCACGGCCACCGGGGGCAGCACCAGCGGCAGATGCACGAACGCATCGAACAGCATGCGTCCCGGAAAGCGCGCGCGGGTGAGGAGCCAGGCGATGAGCACCGCGAACGGCAGGCTGAAGGCGACGCTGCGCAGGGCGACTTCGAGACTCAGGCGCAGGGCATCGAGCTCGGCGGAGCTTGGCACGGTCGGCTCAGCCGAGCGTTACGAACAACCCGGCGGCGCCGAGCACGAACACGATCACTCCGACGGCGGCGGTCGCGGCGCGCTGCGGCACGCGGCTCGTGACCCACGCGGCGATCGGCGCCGCCGCGGCGCCGCCGATGGCATCGAGAAAGCCGGCGACAGCTCCGAGCGCCGGGCCCTGCGCGCCGGCGCGCAGCGGGCTGCGCTTCAGGATCACGCGGGCGAGCACCACGAGCGAGGTGGCGAGCAGATACGCCCACACGAACGGTCGGACCGTGTGCGCCGGCACGTGGGCGAGCAGTGTCGCTCCGAGCATTCCGCCGAGGACTCCCGGGAGCAGGAGCGAGAAGAATATCCGGCGATCGATGTTGCCCGGCTGGGCGAAGAAGCCGACCGCGACCAGCCACGGGACGTCGGGTGAGACCGCCATGTGCTCCCCCCGTATCCGGGCTCAGGCGACCAGACCCGCCTCGAGCGTAACGGGGGGATGCTCGGGCGGGCGGGGCACGTGTGCGGCGAGGCCTTTTCGCTCGAGCCACTCGCGATTGAAGAGGCGCGACTGGTACCTGGCCCCGCCGTCGCAGAGCACCGTCACGATGGTGTGCCCAGGCCCGAGCGAGCCGGCCACCTCGACCGCGGCGGCGACGTTGATCCCGCTGGTGCTGCCGAGGAACAGGCCCTCCTCGTACAGCAGCCGGTAGACGTGCCGCACCGTCTCGGCGTCCTCGATGTGCACGGCCTCATCGATCGGCGCGCCCTCGAGATTCTTCGTGACGCGACCGATGCCGATCCCCTCGGTGATCGAGCCGCTGCCGGTCGCCTTGAGGGTGCCGCTGCGCACGTACTCATAGAGACTGCTCCCCGGCGGGTCGGCGAGCACGCAGCGCACCGCGCGCCGCCGCGACTTCAGGTACTCCGCGACCCCTGCGAAGGTGCCGCCGGTGCCGGAGGCGGCGACGAAGGCATCGATGCGCCCGTTGGTCTGCTCCCAGATCTCGGGTCCCGTGGTGCGCGCGTGGGCGTCGCGGTTTGCGGTGTTGTCGAACTGGTTGGACCAGATGGCGTTGGGGAGCGAGGCGGCGAGCCGCTTCGCGACGTGCTGGTACTGGTTGGGATTGCTGTAGGGAACCACCGGTACCTGATGGACCTCGGCACCGAGCATCGCGAGCAGCGCGTACTTCTCCGGCGACTGGTTGTCGGGCATGACGATGACGCAGCGGTAGCCGCGCGCATTGCAGACGTGAGCGAGGCCGATGCCGGTATTGCCCGCGGTGCCCTCGACCACCGTGCCTCCCGGTGGGAGCGCACCCTGCCGCTCGGCCTCCAGAACGATCGCGCTCGCGGCGCGGTCCTTGACCGAGCCGCCGGGATTCATGAACTCCGCCTTGCCGAGGATCCGACAGCCGGTCTCCTCGCTCACCCGCTTGAGCGGAATGAGGGGCGTGTTGCCGACCGCGCCGACGAAGCCGCTGGCGGCGCCGCCGGCCGGAGCGCGCTGCGCGCTCACGCCGGGACTCCGGGTGCGCTCGCCCGGGGGAGCGGCGCCGCTCCCGCCTCGGTGGCGGCGAAGGCCGCCACGTCACCGAGTATCAGAATCGAGGGCGGCTCGATCCGGTGCGCCTGCGCGAGCGCGACGATGTTCGAGAGCGTGCCGCGCAGGATCCGCTGCCCGGGCAGCGTCGCCCGCTCGATGATGGCTGCCGGATGCCCCGCGGCGGCTCCGGCGGCCTCGAGTCTCGCCACGATGTCCGGTAGCTGAGCCACACCCATGTAGACGACCACGGTGTGCTGCGGGTTCGCGAGAAAGCGCCAGTCGGGCAGGGCGCCGTCGCTCAAGCGCCCGGCGATGAGCGTGACGCTGCTCGCCAGCCCGCGATGGGTGAGCGGCAGCTCCGCGGCGGCGGCGGCGCCGAGCGCCGCGGTGATCCCGGGCACCACGGTGCACGGGATGCCGTGCTTCGCCAGCACCTCGATCTCCTCCCCGCCGCGTCCGAAGACGAGCGGGTCGCCGCCCTTCAAGCGCGCCACGCGCTTGCCCTCCCGGGCGAGGCGCAACAGCAGCTCGTGGATGCGTCGCTGCGGATCCTCGCCGCCGGACTCCTTGCCGACGAAGATGCGCTCCGCGTCGCGCCGCGCAAGCTCGAGCACCGCCTCGCTTACCAGCCGGTCGTAGAGAATCACGTCGGCACGCTGCAGCAGCTGCAGAGCGCGCAGCGTGAGGAGGTCGGGATCGCCCGGGCCGGCGCCGATCAGGTACACCTCGCCGCGGCGTGCACCGGCGCCCTCCGCCGGGGCGGTGAGCCGCGCGGCGAGCAGCTCCCGCCCGAGCGCCCGCTCCGCCTGCGCGGCGTCCCCGCGCAGCACCTGCGTGGCGACGGGACCCGAGACGACACGTTCCCAGAAGCCGCGACGGGCGAAGGCGCCGAGCGCGCGCTGCACGCTGCTGCGGCGCGCGCCCATGAAGCGCGCGAGCGCGCCGAGACGCCCGGGAAGCAGCGCCTCGATCTGCTCGCGCACGCGCCGCGCCAGCACCGGCGCATGTCCGCCCGAGCTCACAGCGACGACGAGCGGGGAGCGATCGACGATCGCCGGAAAGATGAAGGTCGAGAGCTCGGCGTCATCGACGACGTTGACCGGCACGCCCCGCGCGCGCGCGCTGGCTGCGACGCTTGCGTTCGTCGCGCGATCCGCGGTGGCGGCGACGACGGCGACCGCGCCCGCGAGATGCTCGGGCGTGAACTCTTCGGCAATTTGCCGCAGCTCGCCACGCGCGGCCTGCTGCGCGAGCTGCGCGTGCACGCCCGGCGCCACGACGGTCACCCGGGCGCCCGCCCTGCGGAGCCACGCCGCCTTGCGCAGCGCAACCGTCCCGCCGCCCACCACCACGACGGGATGGCCATCGAGGCGCAGGAACACAGGCAGGTAATCCATGGCGGCGGCCGCCGCGCTCAGGCGGGCAGGGCCGCGGGAGGCACCCTCGGATGCAGACCGCATTCACGCGTCTCCGGTTGCTCCCACCACCAGCGGCCGGCGCGGCGGCTCTCGCCCGGTTGAATCGCGCGCGTGCACGGCGCACAGCCGATGCTGGGGAACTGCCGATCGTGCAGCGGATTGTACGGCAGCCGCCGCGCGCGGATGTACTGCCACACCTCGGCCTCGGTCCACTCGAGCAGAGGGCTCACCTTGTACAGGCCGTGCTCGGCGTCCCACTCGACGGCCTCGGCCGCAGCGCGTGCGGCCGACTGCTCGCGCCGCAGCCCGGTGATCCAGCCGTCGTACCCGACGATCGCGCGCTTGAAGGGCTCGAGCTTGCGGATGCGGCAGCACTCGAGGCGTGCCTCGAGGCTGTGATAGAAGCCGTTCACGCCCTGGCGCGCGACCAGCCGCTCGAGCGCCGCGGCGTCCGGGTAGACCACCCGGATCGCGCGCCGGTAGCGGCGCTGCAGCTTCTCGAGCAGCTCATGGGTCTCCTCGTACAGCCGCCCGGTATCGATGCTGAACATGTCGATCCCGGGCAGCTGCGTCGCGATGATGTCGGTGAGCACCATCGCCTCGGCGCCGAGGCTGTTCGAGTACACGAGGCGCCCGTGGCGGGCGAGGGCGGCCGCGAGCTGCGCGTGCACCGCCGCCGCCTTCCGTTCGAGCCCGAGCGCCGTCAGCTCCGCCATGGTGGGGCCGACTATAACGAGGCCGCGCCGCCTCCTTGAACGAATGATTGCTTCTTTAGGGCTGCGCGCCGGTTATGGAACGGTCACAGACAGGTGCCGGTTGAGTTAGTCTTGGGACCGCATGAAGCTCCACCAGTTGCGCTACCTCGCCGCCGTCGCCCAGAGCGGGCTCAATATCACGGCCGCGGCGCACAAGCTCCACACCTCGCAGCCGGGGGTGAGCAAGCAGATCAAGCTCCTGGAGGACGAGCTGGGCTTTCAGGTCTTCGTGCGCGAGGGGCGCAATCTCACCCGCATCACCCCCGCCGGGCAGCAGGTGATCGAGCGGGCGCTGAAGATCCTGCAGGAGGCCCAGAGCATCCGCGACCTCTCGACGGAGCTGCGCGACGAGGGGAAGGGAAGCCTCTCGATCGGCACCACCCACACCCAGGCGCGCTACGTGCTGCCCAACGTGATCCGCCAGTTCCGCGAGCGCTATCCGCAGGTGCGCCTGAACCTCCACCAGGGCACCTCCGAGCAGATCGCGGAGATGGTGGCGGGCGATCGCATCGACTGCGCCATCGCGACGGGCTCCGAGGCGCTGTTTGCGGAGCTGACGCTGCTGCCCTGCTATCGCTGGTATCGCACCGTCATCGTGCCCCGGGGGCACGCGCTCGCCAACGGCGCGCGCTTGAGCTTCAAGGCGCTCGCCGCCTACCCGCTCATCACCTATACGTTCAGCTTCACCGGGCCCTCATCGCTTCACGAGGCGTTCGCCAAGGCGGCGCTGACCCCCAACATCGCGATCACCGCACGCGACGCGGACGTGATCCAGACCTACGTGCGGCTCGGTCTCGGTGTGGGCATCGTCGCGCACATGGCGGTCGATGAGGACGATCCGGACCTCGCGGGGGTCGACGCCTCGCACCTGTTCGCCGCGCACACGACCTGGATCGGCTTTCGCCGCGGCACACTGCTGCGCAAGTACATGTACGACTTCGCGCAGCTGCTCGCGCCCCACCTCGACCGGCGCCTCATCGAGCGCGCCCACCGTGCCGCCTCCGCCGATGAGGTAGCCCGGATGTTCACCGCCATCGAGCTGCCGCTGCGCTAGACAGTGGCCACGCCGCGCCCTGCGGCGCGGCCGCTCAGGCCGAGAGGCCTTCTTCAGCCGGGCCGGGACGAGAAACGTTGCCTGCGAAGGGCCACTTCGGGTGAGCCGCCCTGGTAGGCGACGTCATAGCGATCGAGCGCCCGGCGGGCCGCGTCGGGGTCCTCGTTCTCGGCGAGCTCGATCGCATCGAAGCCGCAGCGCGCGAGCAGGAACACCTGGTCCTGACGGACCCCGGCGCCGACCGCCCGCAGCTCGCCCCGGAATCCCAGACGCTCGCGCAGCAGCCTTGCGGCCGAGTAGCCGCGACCGTCACTGGGAGTCGGGAATTCGACCGCGACGAGATCGAGGCGCGGCAGGTCGGCTGCGAGCTCCTCCACCGGATCCACCGAGCTCAAGCGCACGCCGAGGCGGCCGCGCCACCGGCGCCAGCGCTCGGGGTCCTTGCGCAGCTCGACGAGCGGCACGATGAGAGCGCTGCCTTCCTCGGCGCCCTCGCCGAGATGGCGCCAGTCGTCCGCGACGATCTCACGCCGCCGCAGGATGCGTCGCATAGGCGCCCTCCCGGAACGGCTCGAGACCTACGCGGCGCAGCGTATCGATGAAGCGCTCGCCGTCGGCGCGCAGCGCCCGATACGCCTCGACGATGCGCTCGATGGTCGAGGCGACCTCGCTCTTGGGCACCGACGGGCCGATGACCTCGCCGAGCGCGGTGAAGCCGTTGGCCGAGCCGCCGAGCGAGATCTGGTACCACTCCTCGCCGCGCTTGTCGACGCCGAGGATGCCGATGTGGCCGACGTGGTGATGGCCGCAGGCGTTCATGCAGCCGGACATCTTGATCTCGATGTCGCCGAGGTCGTAGAGATAGTCGAGATCGTCGAAGCGCTCCTGGATCTGCCGGGCGACGCCGAGCGTGCCGGCGTTCGCGAGCGAGCAGAAATCCAGCCCGGGGCAGGCGATCATGTCGGTGAGCGTGCCGATGTTGGGCATGGCGAGCCCGAGCCGCTCGAGCTCGAGCCATGCCTCATACAGGTCCTTCTGCCGCACGTCCGCGAGCAGCAGGTTCTGGTTGTGGGTCGTGCGGATCAAGCCGAAGCTCACGCGCTCGGCGAGCGAGGCGACCGCATCCATCTGGTCCGAGCTCATGTCGCCCGGGTTGTGCCCGTGCGCCTTGAGCGCCACGAACACGGCGCGATAGCCGGGGACGCGGTGAGCGCGGGTGTTGTAGCGATACCAGGCTTTGAAGCGCGGCTCACGGCCGCTCGTGGCATCGAAGTCCTCGAGGGTCTCGTAGGGCTGCGGCCTGAAGAAGCCGCGCACCCGCTCGACTTCCGCGGCCGGCAGAAGCGGTGACGAGTCCCGCGAGAGCCGCCACTCCGCCTCGACCTGCTCGCGGAAGCGCTCGATGCCGAGCGACTTGACGAGGATCTTGATGCGCGCCTTGTTGAGGTTGTCGCGCCGGCCGTGACGGTTGTAGACGCGCAGGATCGCTTCGAGATACGAGAGCAGAGCGGGAAGCGGCAGGAAATCCCGGATCACCTGCCCGATGATGGGAGTCCGCCCGAGGCCCCCGCCCACCAGCACGGTGAAGCCGATGCTGCCCGCAGCGTCGCGCGTCAGGTGCAGCCCGATGTCGTGCACCTCGGAGGCGGCACGGTCCTCGGGCGAGCCGGTCACCGCGATCTTGAACTTGCGCGGCAGGTAGGTGAACTCGGGGTGGAGCGTGGCCCACTGGCGGATGATCTCGCAGTAGGGACGGGGATCATCGACCTCGTCGGGGGCGATGCCGGCCAGGTGGTCGGCGGTGACGTTGCGCACGCAGTTGCCGCTCGTCTGGATCGCGTGCATCTGCACGGTGGCGAGCTCGGCGAGGATGTCGGGCACGTCGGCGAGCTTCGGCCAGTTGAGCTGCAGGTTCTGCCGCGTTGTAAAGTGGCCGAACCCACGGTCGTAGCGGCGCGCGATGTCGGCGAGCTTAGCCAACTGGCGCGCGGCGAGGAGTCCATACGGGATCGCGATGCGCAGCATCGGAGCGTGGCGCTGGACGTACAGCCCGTTGCGCAGCCGCAGCGGGCGGAACTCGTCCTCCGAGAGCTCCCCGGCGAGATGGCGCCGCATCTGGTCGCGGAATTCCGCGACCCGCCGATCGACGAACGACTGATCCAGCGCGTCGTACTGGTACATGCCGATCGACTATAGGCGCGCCCCTTCGGCCCTCTAAATACCGTGTGGTTAGGTGCACCTCTTTCTGGGGTTATGAGCCTATGCAACACTTGCCCCGGCGGCCCATGGGGGCCTCGAGACTTTCGGGAGGCGCACGTGGCGGGACTGTATTTCGAGGAATTCGAGGTCGGACGGCGCTTCGAGCACCTGGTGCGGCGCACGGTGACCGAGACCGACAACCTGCTCTTCAGCGCGCTCACGATGAACCCGGCTGGCCTGCACCTGGACGCCGAGTATGCGAAGCGCACCCCCTTCGGTGAGCGCATCGTGAACAGCGTATTCACGCTCGGGCTCCTGGTCGGCCTCTCGGTGTACGACACCACCTACGGCACGACGCTCGGGAACCTCGGTTGGGAAGAGGTGCGCTTCCCGAAGCCGGTCCTGATCGGCGACACGCTGCGTGCGGCGACCACGGTGGTCGGGAAGCGCGAGAGCCAGTCGCGCCAGGACTCGGGCGTCGTCGTCTTCGAGCATCGCGCCTTCAACCAGCGCGACGAGGAGGTCGCCTCCTGCCGCCGCGCGGCGCTGATGCTGAAGAGGCCGGCGGCTTGAGCGGCGCGGCTCAATCGGCGCCGCTGCGCTCGCTGCTGTTCGTTCCGGGGGACAGCGCGGCTAAGCAGGAGAAGGCGCTCGCGAGTGAGGCCGACGCGCTGATCCTCGATCTCGAGGACTCGGTCGATCCGGCGAATCTGCCGGCCGCACGCGCTCGCGTGGCAACGCTCCTCGCCGCAAGACGAGCCGGGGACGCGCCGGAGCTGTGGGTGCGGGTGAATTCGCCCGCGAGCGGCCTCATGCTCCCGGATCTCGAGGCGGTGAGCGGCACACGCCTTCCCGCGGGGCTGGTGCTGCCGAAGATCTCCGCGGCCGAGGAGATCCTCGCCGCGGCGGCCCTCCTCACCGGGCTCGAGCGGCGGCTCGGTGTGGCCGAGGGCCGCACCCGGCTCCTCGTCCTGGGTACCGAGACGCCCCGGGGGCTTCTCGCCCTGCCGCACTATCCGGCGGTGCTCGAAGCTGCGCCCGCGACGCTCCGGCGACTCGCGGGACTGACCTGGGGCGCGGAGGACCTGAGCGCGGCGCTCGGCGCGCTCGGCAAGCGGGAGGAGGGCGGCGCACTGACCTTCACCTTCCAGCTGGCTCGCAGCACGTGCCTGCTGACCGCGGCGGCCCTCGGAGTGCAGGCGATCGACGGAGTGCACACTGAATTTCGCGACACCGGGACTCTCGTGCGCGAGCTCGCGAGCGCCCGCCGGGACGGCTTCACCGGCAAGCTCGCGATCCACCCGGATCAGCTCGCCGCCATCAACGGCGCGTTCACGCCGAGCGAGGCGGAGTGCCAGCACGCGCGACGCGTCGTGGCGGCGTTCGCGGCTGCACCGGGCACGGGGGTCGCGAGCCTCGATGGCCAGATGATCGATCGGCCGCACCTCGTCCAGGCGCAGCGCATCCTCGCCGCCGCGCAGCGCATCCTCGCCGCCCAGCAGCGCAAGGGGCGCGCTTGAGAATCACTTCGGCGCGTCGAGCGCCAGCAGATCCTCCGGGGTGTCGATGTCGAGCGCCGCGCTCGGCATCGTCACGCGCACGAGGCGCTCGGTGCTGCGCCGCAGCAGCACCCGCGCACCCGCATCGCCGCGCAGCTCCGCGAGCTCGCGGAACACGCTGCGCGGAAAGATGGCCGGCACGCCGGTGATCCCGGCATAGAGCGCGGCGGCGATGTACTGCGGCTGCTTGCGCCAGGCGCCGGCGAGGCGCCTCAGGTCTTGCGCCGTGACCGCCGCCTGATCCGCGAGCAGCAGCAGGACGCCGGTGCACGCGGGGGGGAGCCGCGCCACCCCCGTGCGGATCGAGCTGGCGAGGCCCTCGCGCCATTCGTGATTGATGACCACCGAGCCCGGTGAATGGCGAAGAAGCGGGGCGAGCTCCGCGGCGCCTGCGCCCAGCACCACGATGAGAGCGTGCCCCGTGACCTCCGCCGCGCGCGTCACCGCGGCGTGCAGGAGCGGGCGGCCGGCGACCCGAATGAGCTGCTTGGGCGATCCGAAGCGCGTCGAAGCACCCGCCGCCAGCAGCACGGCATAGAGACCGTCACCCGCCCGGCCGCCGCCCTTGGATACGGGCACGGCTAGGAGTCCCGCGCCGGCGGCGGCCCGTCAAGTGAGGCGCCCGGGGGCAGCGTCGCACTCACGCGGCGGTAGCGCCGCCGTTCCTCGAGGATCGAGTCGGCGTCGATGCCGCCGACGAGCCGCCAGTCGCCGATGTGCGCGTGCCGAGCGAGCAGCGCCTCGATCGCGTCGCGGCGCGCGCTCCACACGGTGTTGAAGAACTGCACGAACTCCTGCCAGCTCTTCTGCGCCCCGCGCGGCGGCGAAGGGGCGAGCGGCTCCGCGAGCGCCGCTTCGAGCCTCGCGAGCGCCTCACGGCTGCGGCCGGGCCGCGAGAGCGCCTCGTCGACCGCACGCCGCGCGCTGTGCCCGCTCGGCAGCCGCGCATGCCACACCTCGGCGAGGCGCTGGTCGCGCTCCTCGAACTGGGCGAGGTCCCACACGAGGTAGTCGACGCAGGCCTGCCGGAACTGAACGAGCGGCGAGCCGCCGCCCAGAGCCTCGGGAGCCGCGCGCCCGAGCGCGCTCGCGCAGGCGTTGGCCACGGCGCTCGCGTGCTGGCGCTCCGTGGCGAGCTGTTGGCGAATGATCTCTGTCTCGTTCATGGGTCGCGCTCGAAGCGGGTTCACCCGGCCCGGGAGACCGCCACGGCCGGCGTGGCCGCGGCCGGCGTGGCCGCGGCGGCGTCGACGGTGGCGGGTCGATGCAGATGTGCATGCAGCTCGGCGACGATCGCGAGCGCAATCGACTCGGGTGAACGGCCGCCGAGCGGCAGACCGACCGGCGCACGGAGCCGTCCGCGCAGGGCGTGCGCCGCCGTGCCGAGATCGGACAGCAGCTTCTCGCGACGGGCGGCGGGTCCGAGGAGTCCGACATAGGCAATCCCGGTGGCCGCGAGCGCGCGCAGGTAGGCCAGATCGGACGGCAGGTGATGGCTCATGACGACGGCGGCGGCGAATCCGGACAGGTCGAGCGCCGCGGGCAGCGCATCGGGGCGCGCCAGAAGCACTCGCTCGGCGGCCGGGAAGTGCGAGGCGACCGCGTACGCCGGTCGGTGGTCGACCAGCGTCACTTTCCAGTCGAGGCGGGCGGCGAAATCCACCACCGGCACCGCGTCGGGTCCGGCCCCGAGCAGCAGGATCCGCGGCGGCAGGGAAAGCGGCACGACGAAGAGCTTCCACGACGGGTGCTGGCCATCCACCCAGGCGACCCGGCCCTCACCGACCGCGCGCTCGAGCGCCGCCCGCACGGCCGGCGTTTCGAGCCGAGGGTGCCTTGCCCCGTCCCGCCGGGCACCGTCGGCGGGCAACGCCAGGGTTCCGACCGGAAGGTCCGAGCCCGCCGACTCGATCACCACGCCGAACGCGGTCGCCACATGCTCCTCGAGCGCGCCGGCGAGATGGGTAAGCGGCTGCCAGTCGTTGTCCGGGCCGGCCCGGAGCAGCAGGATCTGCATTGCGCCCTCGCACCCGAGTCCCAGTCCCCACAGCGGGTCATCCCGCTCCCGGAGGTCGTACTGCACCGTGCGGGGCTCGCCGGTGCGGATCACGGCGCGCGCGTGCTCGCGCAGATCGGCCTCGAGACAGCCGCCGGAGAGCAGCCCGGCGTATTCGCCGTCGGCGGCGATCAGCATGAGGGCCCCCGCCTTGCGATAGGTCGAGCCGGCGGTATGCGCGAGCATGCCGATGATGAGCGCCCGGCGGGCGGCGCGCTCACGCCGGAACAGGGGCAACAGCGGTCCTAAGGATGTTTCCACGCGCGGCCCATTATGCCAGCGCACCCTGCACGCGCCGTGCGCGCACTCTCTGCCGCGGCGAGCTCCGGTATTTGCGCGGGGGACGCGTCGGCGCTTTAATTCTACTCATGATTAATAAAGTCGCAGCAAGCCTGGCCGCGCCGCCTCGGCCGGCCGCCTCCCCGCTGGAACGGGAGCCCGCCCCGAGCGCACCCCGCAGGCGGCGCGGACGCGGACGCCCGAAGGGCGGGAGCGCCGGCAACGTGCGGGAGCGGCTGCTCGCGGCCGCGCGCGAGCTCTTTCTGCGCTACGGCTACCGCGCCGTCTCGAGCCGCCAGATCGGCGCCGCCGCCGGCGTCAACTTCGCGCTGATCCGTTACTACTTCGGCGGCAAGCCGGGGCTCTACCGGGAGATCCTCCAGAGCGTGCTGCCGCCGGATGTGGGCGGAATGTTGGGCGCTCCGCAGGAGGGCGGCCGGGAGATGAGGCTCCCGGACATCCTCAGCCACATGACCCGGGTGTGGGCCGGCAACCCCTGGATCGCCGGCTTCGTGCTGCGCGAGGTGCTCACGCCCGGGGGGCCGATGCGCGCCATGTTTCTGCGTGAATTTCCCGAGCGCCTGGCTCCGCTCGCCGAGCGCGCGCTGCGCGCGGAGATGGCGCGCGGGGCGATCCGCTCCGACCTCGATCCGAGGCTGTTGGTATTGTCGGTGGTGAGCCTGGCGATCTTTCCCTTCCTCGCCTTTCCGCTGACCAGCCGGGTGTTCGGCGTGCGCAACGACGAGGAGTTCGTGACGCGCTTCCTGCGGCATACGCAGGCGCTGCTCTCCTCGGGCGTTGCCCCCGCCGCGCCTGCGGGCGTTGCGCGCGCGCAGGCGCGTCAGTAGAGTCGCAGGGCGATGCTCAACCCCGCTCCCTGGGTCGTGCACAAGTTCGGGGGCTCGAGCGTCGCAGACGCCGACTGCTTCCGTCGAGTCGCGGACATTCTCGCATCCGCCCCGGCAGGGCGCCTCGCCGTGGTGCTGTCGGCGTGCCGCGGCGTGACGGATGCGCTGCTCGGCCTGGTGGCGCTGGCCGAGCGCCAGGACAAGGCCTTCCGTGAGGAGCTCACGCAGCTGCGCGTGCGCCACGCGGGGATCGCGACGGAGCTGCTGACAGCCGGTGCCGCGCAGTCTTACCTTGCCGGCCTCGACCGCGACTGCCACGACCTGCTCGGGGTTCTGCACACGGTCAAGCTCACCCGCGCGGCCGCCCACAGCGTCCGCGATCTCATCGCAGGCTACGGCGAGATCTGGTCGACGCGGCTGTTCCAGAGCTTCTTTGCGCAGCACGCTCGGCGCGCGGGCGCGGTCCAGTGGCTCGATGCACGGCGGGTGGTGGTCGCGCAGTGGGGCCCGCTCGGCCCGGGCATCCAATGGGCCGAATCGCGCGCCAAGCTCGCCGCGCTGGTGCCGTCCGACTTCAACGGAACCCTCATCGTCACCGGCTTCATCGCCTCCAACACGAAGGGCGTGCAGACCACGCTCGGGCGTAACGGCAGCGATTTCTCCGCTTCCATCTTCGGGGCGCTGCTCGGCGCCTCCGAGATCCACATCTGGACCGATGTCGACGGCGTGCTCTCCGCCGACCCGCGCCGCGTGCCTGACGCGACGGTGATCGACTCACTCTCCTACAGCGAGGCGATGGAGCTCGCGTACTTCGGCGCCAAGGTGATCCACCCCCAGACCATGGCACCGGCGGTCAAGGACGGCATTCCCATCTGGATCCGCAACACCTTCGCGCCCGAGAAGATCGGCACGCTGATCTGCGGGCAGCCCGAATCAAGGCTGCCCGTCAAGGGGATCACCAGTATCGAGCGCGTCGCGCTCATCAACCTGGAAGGTACGGGCATGATCGGCGTGCCGGGTACCGCCCACCGCCTGTTCGGGGCGCTGCGCGAGGAGGGCATCTCCGTCATCCTCATCTCGCAAGGCAGCTCCGAGCACTCGATCTGCTGCGCGATCCCGCAGGAGCAGGCCGAGCGCGCAGCCAGCGTGGTGCGCCGCGCCTTCGAGCACGAGCTCACCGAGGGGCAGATCCAGCGCGTCGAGGTCGACTCTGACCTCGCCATCCTCGCCGTGGTCGGCGACGGCATGGCGGGCACCCCGGGCATCGCCGGCAAGGTGTTCGCCGCCCTCGGCACCGCCAGCGTCAACGTGCGCGCCATCGCCCAGGGCGCCTCCGAGCGCAACATCTCGGCGGTGGTCGAGGGCAAGAGTGCCACCCGGGCGTTGCGCGCCGTGCATGCGGGACTGTATCTCTCGCCGCACACCATCTCCATCGGCGTGATCGGGCCCGGCACGGTGGGCCGTGTGCTGCTCGACCAGCTCGCCTCGCAGAGCGAGCGGCTGCGACGGCAATGCAAGCTCGATCTGCGCGTGCGCGGCGTGCTCGCCTCGCGGCGCATGCTGCTCGCGGAACCGGGGGTGGCTCTCGGCAGCTGGCGCGCTGCCTACGAGGAGAGCGACACGCCGGCCGACCTGGCGCGCTTCGTCGAGCACGTGCGCGTCGATTACCTGCCGCACACGGTGCTCATCGACTGCACCGCGAGCGCCGCGATCGCCGCCGGCTACGCCGCGTGGCTCGCGGCCGGCGTTCACATCGTGACGCCGAACAAGAAGGCGAACAGCGCGGATCTCGCCTACTACCAGCGGCTGCACGAGGCGCGGCGCGCCGGTGCCGCGCATTACCTCTACGAGGCCACGGTGGGCGCGGGGCTTCCCGTGATACACACGCTGCGCGATCTGCGCGAGACCGGCGACGAGATCAGGCGCATCGACGGCATCTTCTCGGGTACGCTCGCGTATCTCTTCAACGTGTACGACGGCGCGACGAGCTTCTCGCAGATCGTGCGGGAGGCGCGCGCCCGCGGTTTCACCGAGCCCGATCCGCGCGACGATCTCTCGGGACAGGACGTGGCACGCAAGCTCATCATCCTCGGGCGCGAAATGGGTCTCGAGCTCGAGCTCAAGGACGTGCGGGTCGAGAGCCTGGTGCCGGCGGAGCTCGCGCACGGCCCGATCGAGGAATTCATGATTGAGCTGCCGCGCTACGATGGCGCCATGGCCGAGCGCCTCGCGGCCGCACGCGAGCGCGGCAAGGTGCTGCGCTACACCGGCACGCTCACGGCGGCGGGCGAGGCCACCGTGGGCCTGCGCGAGCTCGAGGCGCAGCACCCGTTCGCCAACATCGCTCTCACCGATAACGTAGTCCGCTTTGCGACGCGCCGCTACTGCGACAATCCGCTCATCGTGCAGGGCCCGGGTGCGGGACCGGAGGTCACCGCGGGCGGGGTGTTCGCGGATCTGCTGCGGCTCGCGGCCTACCTGGGGGCGCAGCTGTGAGCGCCGCGCCACGCACGCGTGCGAGCGCGTTCGCGCCCGCCTCGGTCGGCAACGTCGCGATCGGCTTCGACATCCTCGGATTTGCCGTCGAGGCGCTCGGGGATCGCGTCACCGTGACCTCGACCGCCGCCCCCGGCGTGACGATATCCGCAGTAAGGGGAATCGTCGGCGAGCTGCCGCAGAGAGCCGAGGACAACACCGCGGGGAGGGCGCTGCTCGCCATGCAGGAGGCCCTGCAACCCAAGTTCGGCTTCACTCTCGAGATCGACAAGGGCATTCCGCTCGGCTCGGGCCTCGGGGGCTCGGCGGCCTCCGCAGTGGCTGCGGTCGTGGCCGCGAATGCGCTGCTCGCTGAGCCCTGCGGGCAGCTCGAGCTGCTGAAGTTCGCGATGGCAGGCGAAGCGGTGGCGAGCGGCGGACGGCACGTCGACAACATCGCAGCCTCGCTCTACGGGGGGCTCGTGCTCACCGTCGGCATCGATCACCCGAGGGTGAAGCGCATCCCGGTACCCGCGAGTGTCCGCGCCGTCATCGTCCATCCCCACATGTTCCTCGCCACGGCGAAGGCGCGCGCCATTCTGCGGCGCAGCGTCGAGCTGTCCGATTTCGTGTGGCAGACGGCGCATCTCGCCGGGTTCATCTCGGGGTGCTACACCGACGACCTCGACATGATCCGCGCATCCCTGGAGGACGTCGTGATCGAGCCGCAGCGCCAGGCGCTCATTCCCGGCTTCGCGGACGTGCGCCGCGGCGCCATGGGGGCCGGTGCGCTCGGGTGCTCGATCTCGGGGGCGGGCCCCTCGATGTTCGCCTGGGCGCTCGAGGCGACGGCGCCCAAGGTGCTGGCGGCGATGCGCGAGGCCTTCGCACGGCATTCGCTCGCGACCGATGAGTGGCTGGTGGAGCTGCGCTCGGACGGGGCGCGGGTGATCGGGTGAGGGCGGCGTGATGACCACGAGGGCCTTGTTCGCGAGCTCGCGCGGCGGGGCGCCCACCGTCAGCTTCGGCGCAGCGGTGCTCCAGGGGCTCGCACCCGACGGCGGCCTCTACGTGCCCCTAGGCTGGCCGCATCTGGCGCCTCCGGATTTCGATGGCGTGAGCGGGCTGCCTGCCATCGCCGGGCGGCTGCTCGCACCCTTCCTGGAAGGCGATCCACTCGCGCGGGAGCTGGCGCCGCTCGCAGCCGAAGCGCTCGACTTTCCGGCGCCGCTCGTGCCGCTCGCGCCGGACGGCAGACTCTCGGTGCTCGAGCTGTTCCACGGCCCGACCGCCGCCTTCAAGGATTTCGGCGCGCGCTTCCTCGCGGGCTGCTTCGGCTGCCTTCGCCAAGGCGCCGAGCGGCCGCTCACCATTCTCGTCGCGACCTCGGGCGATACGGGGGGAGCGGTGGCGGCCGCCTTCCACCAGCGTCCCGGCGTCGAGGTCGCGGTGCTCTTTCCCAAGGGACTGGTGTCCCCCACCCAGGAGCGCCAGCTCACCTGCTGGGGCGGCAATGTCCGCTCGCTTTCCGTCCGCGGCACTTTCGACGACTGTCAGCGCCTCGTGAAGGAGGCGTTCCGCGACGCAGCGCTCGCGACGCGCACGCAGCTCTCCTCGGCCAACAGCATCAACCTGGGCAGGCTCCTGCCGCAGATGGTCTACTACGCGGCGGCGAGCCTTGCCACCTGGCGCGCCCACCGCGAGCGCGCGTCCTTCATCGTACCGAGCGGCAACCTCGGCAATGCGCTCGCCTGCCTCTGGGCGCGGCGCATCGGACTGCCGATCGGAGAGGTGGTGCTGGCGCATAATGCCAACCGCACGGTGCCGGACTTTCTCGCGAGCGGGGAATGGCGTCCGCGGCCGAGCGTCGCCACGCTGGCTTCGGCCATGGACGTCGGCGACCCGAGCAACATGGAGCGGCTGCGGGCGCTCCATGCGGGAATCGAGGAGCTGCGGGCCGCGGTCAGCGCCGTCTCGGTCAGCGACGATGAGATCCGCGCACGCATCGTCGCCGGCTACCGGCAATTCGGCCAGATCTGGTGCCCGCACACCGCGACCGCTGCCGAGGCCTGGGCGCGGCTGCCGCCCGAGGCACGCCGGGAGCGTCGCTGGGTGCTGGCGGCGACCGCCCACCCGGCCAAGTTCCGCGAGATCGTGGAGCCGCTCATCGGGCGCACGGTCCCGGTGCCGGAGACGCTCGCGAAGCTGTTCGCGCGTCCCGCGCAGTGTGTTGAAATCGACGCCGACGGATGCGCGCTGCGCGCGCTCCTCGAGCAGGGGAAATGACGTGGATCAGCTGAGCCAGTTGCCGCCGATCGTCTGGGTGCTGATCGCAGCCGCGGTCGCGTTCGGCTTCGTACTGTCGCTCGCATGGCGCTGGTACCGCAGGTATCGCGCCCGCAAGGCGCTGCATAACGCGGTCATCGGCGGGACGATGGACCACCTGGTCGATGCCCTGGTGCCCGACGGCATGGGGGGCGGCTACCACGTCGACTATCTGCTGCTGACGCAGCGCGGCGTAGTCGTGATCGATCTGCGCGACGTGCGCGGCAACATCTTCGGTGCGGACCAGATGGCGGAGTGGACCGTCATGGATGGTCCACACCGCTTCACTTTCACGAACCCGCAGGGCGCGCTCTACGACCGCATTGCCGCCGTCAAGGCGGCCGCCGGCGATGTGGCGGTCGAGGGACGCATCGTGTTCACCCGCCAGGCTCGCTTTCCCAAGGGCCTGCCCAAGTGGACGCTGATGCTCGATGGGTTGAGGGCGGAGTTTCCGAGCGGCGATGTCGCCGCAAGCTATCGCGACGCCTGGCAGCGGCTGAAGGCCGCGGTCAAGCCCAGCTACATGGCCGACATGAGCCACACCATGAAGCTGCGCAAATTACGCTTGCCGTGAGGGACCTCGGGAGACGCGATTTCGCGGGGACCCGGGTCAGGAAGCCAGAGTCCGAGCGTGATCCGCCAGCACTAGCGATACACAAGCCGTCAGCTGCTTCGTGTACTCGAGAGCCAGGAACTCGTTCGGGCCGTGCGCATTGGCATGCGGGCCGAGGACGCCGGTGATGAAGAACTGGGTGCGCGGGAAGCGCTCACCCAGCATGCCCATGAAGGGAATCGTCCCGCCG